>Ga0068863_100000796_pt1 | contig 31669 bp, 27 predicted proteins | sample KBSSwiS62_FD_66596 | JGI IMG/M metagenome (GOLD analysis project Ga0068863, IMG submission 66596) | Switchgrass rhizosphere microbial communities from Kellogg Biological Station, Michigan, USA - KBS Switchgrass S6-2 | ecosystem: Host-associated > Plants > Roots > Rhizosphere > Soil ... | reverse complement strand
GCGCTCGCGCCGCAACAGCAGCCACTTGTAGAGGATGATCAGCATCGCCCACACGAAGTGGATGATCTCGGCCTCCTGCGCGCCGCCGTTCACCACCAAGAGGAATGTGCGGGCCGGCACGAAGTTCGGATCGGAGTGCATGCGCGCCTGCTCCGACGCGACGATCGCGTCGCCGTTCGGCTGGATCCAGGCGACATAGGTCGCGTGCACGAGGAGGATGGTGAAGATGAGCGAGCCGAGCGTGACGACGAACTCGCTCGGGTAGGAGATGCGACGCGGAACCGGAACGGCTGCAGTAACCATGGGATGCTCGTTGCGTCAGATGTCGATCGGAAATGAGACGTCGAAGTCGGCGCGAACCTGTTCGGTCGGCGTGAAGCGCTGCGGCGACGGACCTTTGGCGACCGGCGCCGTCTGCGTGTCGTCCTTCGCATCCGGATCGCCCTTCGCCGGTGCCTTGGGGTCGGCCTCGTACGCGGCTTTGAGCGCCGCCTCGGCCTGCTCGGCGATGGTCTTCTTGTCGCCGTCCTTGCTCGCGTCCTTGGCGTCGGCCTTGGCAGCGTCAGTCTTGGCTGCCGCGCCGGTCTTTGCGGCGTCAGTCTTTGCGGCGTCGGCCTTCGCAGCATCTGTCCTGGTCGCGTCAGTCTTCGCCGCGTCAGTCTTCGTCGCGTCAGTGTTGGTGCCGCTCTGAGTCGTGTCCGCCGCAGTCGCGGGCTTCGGGGTCGACGGTGACTCGGCAGCGAGCAACCAGGAGCCTGCCACCGAGAAGACGGCGAGCAGAACCAGCATGCGCATCGGGGGATTGTGCTTCATGAGTACCTCCGCTCAGTCGGCGTACCGCGCAATGCGGAAGCCAACGTCGTTGCGTGCGCCTTCGCCGAAGTCGCGCGCGGAGAGCCGCAGATCGGTCACGCCGGAATGTTTCCAGCTCGCGCCGCGGATGACGTGCTGTTTGCCGTCCGTCGGGCCAAGCGGATCGACCAGCGTCTGGCCGATGTCCGCAGTCACAATATAGTAGTCGGTCACCCACTCGGCGACATTGCCGCCGAGATCCTGCAGGCCCAGGTTGTTCGCCGGAAACTTGCCGACGGGCGCGGTCGCGGCGAAGCCGTCGTCGTAGTCCGGAATGACATCCTGGACGATCAATCGTGCGGTTTCGTCCGCATAATTTCCGGAGCGCGGCGTCACCGGCAGCGAGTCGCCCCACGGATAGCGCCGCAGCTTGCCGCCGCCTTCGTAGCGCGCCACCCATTCCCATTCGGCGTCCGTCGGCAGCCGGTAGCCCTTTGTCATGGGATTCACCGCAACCAGCGTCTCGCCCTTCTTTTCGTAAGCGGGCGGCAGGCCCTCCTGCTCCGACAGCCAGTTGCAGTACAGCGCCGCCTCCATCCAGGTGATGGCGACGACCGGCTGGTTGTCGAGATCGAGCGTGTGATTGCCGACGATTCCGGAGCGATGCTCGGGCTTGAATTTCCGGAACTGCGCGTTGCTGACTTCCGTCACGCCCATGTAGAAGCCGCGCTTGAACTCCACGTCGCGCTGCTGCTCGTTGGCGCGACGGCCCGGCTCGCGACGCGGGCTACCCATCGTGAACTTGCCGATGGGCATCAGGCGCAGCTGCTGATCGAACTTCGTCTTGATGACTGCAGGCGTGGCCGCGATGCGCGCCGCCTCGGGCGTGAGCAATGTTGCATCGACGCGCTGCTGCACGCCCGGACGCGGCGTGACGCTGGCCTTGAAGTCGACGAAGCCGGTCTTCTTGATCTCGATGTCGTGCGTAGTCGCGACGAGCTTCAGGGTCTGATTCGCAGCGCCGCTGAGTTTGCCGTCGACGAACAACTGTGCGTCGGCTGGCTGCGCGCGGACGACGACTTCGCCGAACACGCCGCTGAGCGGGACCGACAGCGTGCGCTGCTCGGCCGCATTCAACTTCACCACCCGCGTGATTGCTTCGTAACCCGGCCGCGTCAGCACGACGGTGTTGTCGATGTCCGGCCGCAGCTCGAGATCGATCGGCGTCTGACCGCGGTACACGCCACCGATCGAGACGCTCGCGCCCGGGGGATCCGAACGCACGGCCAGCCGTGCATCCGGCAAGCCGAGCTTCACCGGACCGAGCGACATTGGCTCGTTCGCTTTGACCTGGATGTCGGTCGTCCAGGGCTTGAAGCCTTCGAGGCGCAATTCGACTGGATGCGCGCCTGCCATGATCTCCGCCTTCAGCGGCGTGACGCCACGCGGCTCGCCGTTTACGAGCAGCTGCGCGCCGGCCGGGTCCGATGTCACGGTCACAACGCCCCAGCCCGGCACGAGTTGCGGCTTGAACGTCTGCGTCTTACCGAGACCTTCGATGGTCACGTCGGCGCTGAAGGGCTGATAACGCTCTGAGGCGATCGCAACACTGTGACGGCCAGGCTCGAGCTCGAACTCACCGGGTGCCTTGCCACCTTCTTTGCCATCGATCGTCACGCGCGCAGCAGCAGGGACATCGATGCGCAGGATGCCGGGCAGCTTCGCGAGCGTCAGCGTGAACGCCTGGTTCGGCAACTTCGTGACCTTGATCGACTGCTGGGTCGGCTTGTAGCCGGGCAGCTCGGCGCGAACCTGGTAATTGCCGGATTGCAGCAGCACGCGATCTCCGAGGCGCACGGCGGGCAGTCCACCAGTCACGCGCACCGTCGCCTTCGCAGGAACCGTAACCAGGCTGACCGACATGGCCGTGAAGATGAACCACATCACGATCACGACGACTGCGGCGAGCGCAGTCAGCACGACGCGCAGCGGCGTCACCGTGATGCGACGAACCGGCTTGGCGGCTTCGGAAGCGCGAAAGCGAATCGCATCGATTCGCTCGGCGTCGCCATCGCTCAATCCCTGCAGGCGCGCGCTCTCGGGAATGATCGGCGGCGCGGTGATGTTGCCGGTGCTGCCATCGTCGACTTCGACCACGAGCTGGTCGTCGTTGGCAGCGATACGCAGGCGCGCTGCGCCGAGATTCACGACGTCGCCGCTACGCAGCCAGGTCGAGCTCTGCACGCGCACGCCGTTGTGCAGGATCTCGGCGCCGTTGGCCGGCTGCACGAAGAGCTGATCCTCGTGCAAGCCGAGATAGGCCTCCGGACCCGGCGGGCGTCCAGCCATGACGATGGCACTGCCGGCGCCGCCCACTGCGATCGGAAATTCCGTCGCCGCAAACCGGCGCTCGCCCAGAGATTCGCGAACGACCAGCTCGCTCAAATGCGGTCCTCACAGCGAATCACGACCGGCTCGGGCGCTGCGCCCGGGCGGACGTTGATCTCGCGTCGTACGTCGCGATAGCCAGGCCGGGTACCGACCACCGTATAGCTGCCCGGCACGAGGTCGAGCGAGCGCTCGGCAAACGTTCCCAGCTGACCGACGCGATAAATGGTTACTTGTGTGATGTTGTCCGATTGCAGCGCGATCGAGACCGGAACGTCGGCGCGGGCGATCCAGTCTTTCAGCGACGCCGTCTGCTTCTGCAGCAGTGGACCGGGATTGGGAATGCTCGCGGCGCGAGCCAGCGTGTCACGCGCCGCCGCGCGCACCGGCTGGCTGAAGAGCCGTTCGGGTTGCGTCAGGTACAGCTCGAGCTGCTCGTTGAGCGCGGCGCGCGGCGCGGTTCTCGCAATGCCTTCCTGCGCGGCGGCCACGGTCGAGTCGAGCTCTGCCACGGCGCGATATTCCTTGAGCGCGTCGGCCCAACGCTCCTGACCTTCGGCCTCGCGTGCCACGCCGAGCGTCTCGGAGATGGTGCCGGTGCGCTGCTCCTGCTCGATCTGTTTCAACGCAGTCGGAATCTCCGGCGCATTCGGACGCACGCGGCGCGCTGCTTCGAAGGCGGAGCGCGCGCCGGTGTAGTCCGCTTTGGCGAGCGCCGCGTAGCCGCGCGCCATCGTGCTGGCGAAGGCGTCGGATGCGAACTTCGCTTCGATGCGCGCGATGCCGTCGGCGGCGCGCGGCGCTTCGGCATCGAGCGCGAGCGCCTTGCGAAACTGCTCGACGGCGCCGACCGGATTCGATTCCTTTTCCATGCGCTCCGCGCCCGCGACGAGGTTCAGCACTTCGTCGAGCGTGTTGGCGCGCTTCAGTCCGTGCTCCGCTACTTTGTTGCCGGGCTCGATCTTCGTCGCCAGATTGAAGGCGGTCTTCGCATCAGCCGAACGACCTTCCTGCAAGGCGGTGGCGCCAGCTTTGAGTTGCGCAGCGAGCACCTCGCCAGCGCGCTTCTCTAATTTCGAGAGCAGCGGATCGATCGCGTTGAAGTGCTCGAGTGCAGTGACGTACTCGCGCGCTTCGTAATCTTTGTCGCCGGCGGCGAGCTCGTCGTTCGCGCGCTTGAACTCCTCGCCGCCCCACTGCTCGGCAGCGCGGGCCGCGAGCTTCTTCAAACGTTCCTCGAGCGGTCCGCGCCGATCGTCGGCATCCTGCTTGGCGCGCGCGAGTGCGGCGAAATCGACTTCTTTCTTTGGTTCTTCCGGCGCGGCTGGCTTCGCGGGAACCGACGACGCGGCCTGCTTGTACTGCGCCGGCTGCTCCGCCTGGAAAAAGCGCGGCAGTGCGAAGAATACGAAGGCAATGGCGGCGATGCCGGCGACGACCGCTGCCGCGCCGAGTCCGCGACGAAAACCCTGCCGGCGCAGCTCGTCCGCGCTCGCGCTTTGCGTTGTCGAGCGCTGCCATGCGCCGCGCAGCGGCTCGCTCTGCCCAGGCACGCGCGTGCTCGGCGGCTCGACGCGGATCGGAGCGGGGCTCGGGTTTGGCTGATTGACCGGTTCGGACGATGTCATGGGCGGAGCAGTCAGTATGGTAGCCAGCTCACGCTCGACGCTCTGCATGTCGGCGGGTCTGTCTACCGGAGATTCGGCGAGCATCCGCAGGACGAGTTGCGCGAGCGGCGCAGGCACCGCTGCTGGCAATGCCGCGGGTGTTTGACTGAGCTTGCCATCGCCATAAGAAGGCGGGTAGCCCGAAAGTAGTTCGTAAAGCATTGCCCCGAAGCCGTAGGTGTCGTCGGCAGGGCTCGCAGCCGCTCCGGCCGCCTGCTGCGGGCTCATGCTGTACGGCGAGCCGCGCCCGGCGTTCGCAGCGGGCGTCGCTGCCGTGACCAGCGCCATGCCGAAGTCCGCGAGCCGCGGCGTGCCATCGGACGCGAGCAGCACGTTGGACGGCTTCACGTCCCGATGGACGATGCCGGCACGATGGGAATGCGCTAGTGCCGCTGCGATCGGCATCGCCGCGTGCAGCAGGATCTCGCGATAGCCTCGGCCGCGAAGTTGGGAAAGGTCGCCGCCCGACGCGTAATCCATCGCGATCCAGGTGTGCCGGCCGGAGCGATGCACACCGTCGACGCGCAGTATGTTCGGATGGTCGAGCGTCCGGACATGCTCGAACTCGCGCTGCAGGGCTGCGACTGCGGCCACGTCCTGCATCAGATCGTCGCGCAGGATCTTCAGCGCGACGAAGCAGCCGCGCTCGCGATCCTGTGCGAGCCAGACTTCGCCGCTGCCGCCTGTACCCAGACGTCGGACGAGTACGAATCTCGCAGACAGTTCCTGCCCGCTCTCCAGCATGATGCGATGTGTCGTGTCGAAAGAAATCGGTGGCGCTTTACCCGCCGCTGTTCGGTGCGGCGGGGGCAGCCGGCTGCGGAGCCGCTGCAGGCGTCTGAACCGGCAGACCGGTCTCGTTCTCGTAGAGTTCCTTCAACAGTCGCCGCCACTCGTGGTACTGCTCTTCGGCCGTGCCTTTGAGCTGCAGAGTGCGCCCTTCGACTTCGACGACCATCGGCTGGACTTCGGCCTGGAAGGATTCCCCGAGCTGCTTCAGGGATTCGGAGTGCATCTTCACTTCCGCGCCCTTGTCGAAGCCGCTCTTGATTGCATACGCGCCGCCAAAAATCGCGCCGGTGGCCGCAGCCTGCCCGGCATAAGTGTTCGCTTCGGAGCCGACCACCAGGCCGCCGACGATCGCCGCGGCGCCGAGGAGCTTGCGCGTCAGCGCCGAGCGCTTCGCTTCGTCCTCTGCTTCCAGCTCCGCGTAGCTGTAGCGGCGCCAGTTGGTGTAGGGCTCCGACATGTTCTCGGCGAACAGCGAGTAGTGCTCGTTGACCGTGTCGATCAACGCGTAGTCGCGCTCGCGGATGCGGTCCATGCGCACCAGCAGCGGATCGTCATCCGCCGGCAGGCGCACGACCTGATACGTGGCTTTCTTCTTGTCCTGCGTCAGGTAAGAGTCGAACGCGTACGGAGCGAGATCCTTCGCGAAGCGCAGCTCGGAAACGCGGCGGACGTTTTCGAGATCCGCCGCCTGCAATTGCTGCCGGTAGGCGAGCAGATCGTTGGCGAAGGTGCTGTAGAGATTCTGGAACGGATCGCGCGGCTGGCCGCTCTGATCCTTGTACGAGCGCGTATCGGCGTTCTGCTGGTATTCGCGCTTGAACCAGAGCCGGCCGGTGGCGTCGACGACGGTGACGTCGATGCGCAGCATCTGACCGGTCGACTCGATGATCTTGCCGGAGACCTGCACGTCGAGTGCGGCAGCGTCGGCCGGCACAACGCGCACCTGGCCCCACTGACCGCTGCCTTCCAGCGTATTGCGGATCTGCATCGGGAAGTAGCGCGCCTCGGCTTTGCGCACTTCCGGGAAGATGCGCTCGTGCTCCATCTTCTTCTCGTCCGTCGGCACGTTCTCGTCGAACAGCTTCACCGCGACGTCGAGCAACTGGTCCTGCGGAATTTCCTGTGAGGCCTGAATCGCATTGATGCGCGCCTGCGGCCGGGTTTCGTGAGTGACGCAGCCGGCAGTGCCCAGTGCTGTTGAAACAAGCGTCGCGGCAGCGAGAACGAGTGCGATTGAGCGATTCATTTGCTTAGACCTGAAAAACTGGTTCCCCGATATCAACCCGTGTTCTTCTTGTAGTCGCGATATTCCTGCCACAGCTTGTCGCGCAGCTCCGGATCCGTTTCCTTCTGCGCCGCTTCGCGCAGCTGGCGCGCGACGATGTCGTCGTCGCTGCCGTCCGGAATGTCGGCCGGCACGGTATTCGGACCCGAGCCGCCGCCTGCGCCACCACCGACTCCACCGCCCCCGCCCTGCTGGCCGCCGGTACCGCGACCGTTGCCTTGACCTTCACCCTGGCCCTGACCTTGTCCGCTCTGGCCACCGCGACCGCCGTTGGCGCCGCCTTGGCCGCTTGCGCCGCCTTCGCCGTTCTTGCCGTTGGCACCGCCGGCGCCACCCGCCGCGCCGCCGGCTGCTTGTTCTTCAGCGCCCGCGCCGTTGCCACCGCCGCCACCGCCGCCATTCCGGTCGCCACGCTGGCCGGCGATCGTCGCCTGCTCGTCGCGCATCCGACCGTCGAAGACACCGAGGGACGCATCGAGCTCGCGATCGATCTGGGCACTGCGCTCGCGCGTGGTCATTCCACCGCCGCCGCCACCGCCCGCGCTACCACCCGAAGAGGGATATCCGCCAGCACCACCGGCAGAGCCACCGCCACCAGCATTAGGCATACCGCCCGCGGCGCCACCACCGGCCGCGCCGCCGCCACCCGCAGATCCGCCGCCGGCCTGGCCACCGCCGCCTTGCGATCCGCCGCCGCCTTGGGATCCGCCACCACCTTGCGATCCGCCACCACCTTGGGATCCGCCACCACCTTGGGATCCACCGCCGCCCTGCGACCCACCTTGGGCCCCGCCACCGGCACTCTGCGTTTGCGCGCCGGAGGCGCCGCCGCTCGAGCCACGGAAAATGCTTTCGTTCTGCGCGCCGCCGGCCGCACCGCCGCCGTTAGCATCAGGGGAGTTGCTCTGGTTCTGCGGGCTGCCCTCGGCACCACCGCCGCCGCTCTGGCCGCCAGTGCTCGGCATGGGAATGCCTACTGACGGCATTCCGGCGCCCGGGAGCTGCGCGCCCACGGTCACATTCGGGCCAGTCTGACCGCCGCTCTGGCCGCTCGGACCGCTCTGACCGCCCTGCGAACCGGCGCTACCGCCCTGGCTGCCACTCTGGCTACCGCTCTGACTTCCCCCGCCCGCGCTCTGCGCGCCACCGGAGCTGCTGCCGCCGCTGGACTGCGGCATGTTCGAGCCGCTCTGACCACCGGAGGATCCGCTGCGACTCTGCGAAGACGATTGCGAGCCACCGGGGCTCGGCATGGAAGAACCGGAGCGTCCGCCGCCGCCCGAGGACGAGGACGGCATGCTGGAACTGCTGCCACCGCCGCCGGAAGAGCCGGACGGCATCGATGAGGACTGGCCGCCGGAGGACGACTGCTGCTGCTGCTGGGGGCAGCCACCCATGAGAAACGCGCAGACAGCGCCGACTGCCGTCACCTGCACGGCGACCACGGGCAGAGACCTGCGCGAGCGCTGAATTTGCATCGTTTCTCCTCGTTCCCCGCCACACCAGCCGCGGCTGCCGCCGTTTCCGACTGTGCGACCCGCTAGCTGAACGCGGGCTGACCGCCCCCGCTCAACAAACATTCGATCCGCGCCACCGACCGCAGGTTCAATGCGGTCTAGGGAAGGAGATTCGACTACTGGGGTCGCGAGACCACCGTATTCTCCTCGGCGCTCGAGCCGAGCAGGAATGCCTTGAGCTGCCCGGCGAGGCGATCGCAGGCCGTGCTCTGCACCGGCGCGATCAGCGGAATGGGTGCGATGGCGCCGATCATTACCGACGTGCCCTTCACGTCGGTCGTCAGGCTGCCCGCGCTCACGCCCTGCTTCAGATCCCAGATCGTCGCCTCGTAGTCGGAAGTTTTTTCCCACCAGCCGAGGCCGAGGCAGCCGGCGCCACCCGGTCCTGCTGCGCAAGCGATACTGCCGCCGCCATCGGTCTTCTGGGTCACGCCATCCACCCAGACGATGTAGCGCACGCCCATGGAATTGACCCGCTCGGTCACGCCGGGTCGCGCGAGGAACGTGCTGAAGCCCTGCGCGTTGGCAGGCGCAGTGCTCGGCTCCAGCCACGGATACAGCGCGTCGACGAAATTGTGATCGGCGTAGATCTGGAACGGACCGTTCTTCAGGCTGCTGCGCGGGTCGACTTGCTTGCCGGCACGTTGCCGGCTGGCAACGTCGGCGGAGACACTTTCGCCGACCAGCTCGCGCTCCAGGCAGTCGAGGAATTTGTCTTCGGTGCCCGTGCCTTCCAGATGAGGCTTGGCGAGCAGCACGATTGCTTCGTCATGCGTGATTTGCGTCGGCGCCTCACGCATCTCTTCGATCTTGGCAGTCATGCACCCGGCAGCGCTTGAGCACAAAACGGCAGCGACGGCCAAGCGCAGGGCGCGCTGTCCTGAGACGGATTGCATGCTGACTCTCTCCAGGAGGCTCAAGCGAAATCCCCGGTGTGAAGCTCGGCGCAGGTCGGACGATCTGCTGCGAAACGAGTATACGCCAACCGTCCCGCAGTCAATGCCGGGAAAGTGCACAACGTTCCGCACGCTCCAAATGTCAAATACGCACGAGCCGAAGTCGATTGGTCAGGCGTGCATTGTCCTAAAGGAGCGACAGTTGTGGCCCGAGCGTGGGCGGCCGGAACAGCGTCAGATCGTGCGCGAAGCGCTCGCGCTGCTTGAGGCCGAGACGCGTGCATGCAGCGGCAAAGCGCTTCGCTAGCAGTGCCGCATACTCGCCTTCGCCGCGCTGACGCACGCCGAAACGCGAATCGTTGTCCTTGCCGCCGCGCATCGCTTGCAAGCGCGACATCACGTGCTTCGCCTTCAACGGTTCGTTGTGCTCGAGCCATTCGCGGAACAGATCCTTCAACTCGTAAGGCAATCTCAGCAGCACGTACGCGGCAGACTGTGCGCCGGATGCGACGGCAGCCGCGAGGATGCGCTCGAGCTCGTGATCCGTGAGCACCGGAATGATCGGCGCAACCATCACGCCGACCGGTATGCCCGCTTCGTGCAGATTGCGAATCGCGCGCAAACGCGCAGCTGGCGAAGCAGTACGTGGCTCCAGCGTGCGCTTTAGTTCATTCGACAAGGTCGTGACGCTGACCATCGCGTACACGAGCTTGTCCGCGGCGAGCGGCGCGAGCAGATCGATGTCGCGCTCGATCATCGCGCTCTTGGTAATGATGGAGAACGGATGCCGATACTTCGCCAGCACTTCGATGATGCTGCGCGTGACGCGATACTCGCGCTCGATCGGCTGATAAGGATCCGTGTTCGCACCGATGGTGATCGGCGAGCAGCGATAGCTTGGCGCTGCCAGCTCCTGCTCGAGCAAGCGCGCGGCGTCCTGTTTGTAGAAGAGTCGAGTTTCGAAATCGAGACCGGGCGAGAGATTCAGGTAAGCGTGCGAAGGACGCGCATAGCAATAAACGCAGCCATGCTCGCAGCCACGATAAGGATTGATCGACTGATCGAAGGAAATGTCCGGTGAGTCGTTGCGCGAGATGATCGAGCGAGCGGGCTCCGGCTGCACGGTCGTCGCGAGCGGCGGCAACTCCTCGTCGAGACTACCCCAGCCGTCGTCGACCGCTTCGGAGCGCGTCGCTTCGAAGCGCCCTTCCGGATTCGAGACGGCGCCGCGCCCGGTGCGCGCACTGGGTCGAGTGGGAGACGACATGGGCTGGATGCTACTGGATATACGACCAGTTCGCCAGCTCGGAGCGTCGCGCGATCAATTCACTCGGAACTCGAGACCGGCGCAGCCGCCGCCGGCGGCTCGATGGGCGTCGCAGGCGTAGGACCCGGAGATGGCGCCGTGTTCTCAGCCTGATTCCTCGCCGCCGCCGGGAAGCGCACGACCAGCGACGTGCCTGCATCGCCGGTGATCTCCAACTCGCCGCGCAGCTGCCGCACGAACGCTTCGATCAACGAACGGCCGAGACCGGTGCTGTCCTCGCCCGCCGCCGGGTCGAACCCGGAGCCGTCGTCGCGGACCGCGAGCTCGAGCTTGTCCTGCGAAGGCCGCCGCACCTCTACATATATGTGACCGCCGCTGCCCTCGTTGAACGCATGCTTGTAGGCGTTGGTGATCGCCTCGGTCACCAGCAGCCCGAGCGGCACGGCAATCTCCGGGCCGATCACCTCGCTCGGCGAGTTCGTGATCAGCTCGACCGACCGGCCACGCGACAACCCGCCGCGCCGCAGCTCGGCACACAGATCTTCGAGGAACCACTTCAGGTCGATCTCCTGCAGGCTCTCGGATTCGTACAGACGTCGATGCAGCGTCGCGAGCGCGTTGATGCGACTGCGCGCTTCGGCGAACGCCAGCTCCGCGCGCGGATCGCGAATGCGCCGCGCGTGCAGATTGAGCAGGCTCATCACCAGCTGCAGGTTGTTCTTCACGCGATGATGGATCTCGCGCACCAGCACTTCCTTCTGTGCGAGCGACTCGCGCAGCTCGGACTCGCGTGCGGAGATCAGATCTGCCATGCGCGAGAACGTCTCGCCGAGACTGCGAATCTCCGCCGGCGCTGCGCTGACGCGTTCCGGTCGCACGTTGTGCCGGCCGGCTGCGTACGCCGACGTGATGCGCTCGAGATAACTGATCCAGCGCACGACCAGATGCTCGATGCCGAACCACACGACTGCGATCGCGAGCGCCCACATGAGCAGCGGCGTCAGCACGCCCCACGCGACTTGCAGCGCCAGCGGCCCGATCGCAGTCAGCACGGGCGTGCCGCGAATCACGAAGATCCTGCCCCCGAGCAGTGGGCTGACAGCGTAGAGGCGCCAGATGCCGTCGTGTCCGCGCGCGCGGAACGTGCGCGTCTGGCCCGCTGGCAGCTGATCGCGCAGCTGCTCGTGAATGAGACTGTTGCGCGGCAGAGGCGACTTCGCCGGCGAGCGGCTCGCATCGCGCGTGATGATTTCACCGCGACTGTCGAGCAGCGCGAAGGCCGCGCCGTCCTCCGAGCGGGCGCCTCGTTGGTAGCGCTGCGCAAGCCAGTCGAGACCGATGAACAGCGACACCGAACCCTGGATCAGACCCTGATCGTCGACCAGCGGCACGGCAGTCACGATGCCCCAGCTGCCGAGCCAGCGGCTGACGATGAGATCGCTCACCACGAAGCCGTCGCCCGCCATGATGTCGCGGAACCACACGCGATCGTCGACCTTGACGACTTGCGGCATCGGCCCGGATGCGCACGTGACGACGCCCTCCGCGTTCACCACCAGCGCACCTTCGTATTGATCCAATCCGCCGATAGCTCGCTGCAGAGCACGGCGACAGGCGAGGCCGGTGCCGGCACGCACGTCCGGTTGCGCGCCAAGGCTGGTGAGGATTTCGCGGGACGCGGCGATCACGTTGACCTCTTCGCTCGCGGCGAGCTGCGCCGCCTGCGCGAGGTTCTGCTCGATGATCCGCATGCTGCTGCCGTAGCTGGAGATCGCCTGCAGCACCGCGAGGGCGCCCGGCGCGAGCATCGCGATGCCGACGATCACCACGAGCCGCGGACGCAGACCGGCATTGCGTCCGAACCAGGAGCGCGGTGCCAATGCGGTCTTGAGCGTCTTCAAATGAGCCCCGCGGCGAGTATCTTGCAGCCTCTTACCGGGAGCGGGCGGGACCGACGCCGAGCAGCGCTCGAGCCGCTGAGCAGGACCTCAGAGCCCGCCCGAACGCGGCTCCGACGCGCCGTCGACGTCCGCGAGCGCGCCAACCACTGGGTGTCCGGTCACCAGCGCGGCGTCGTCGCCGAGCAGCTCGACCAGCCGGTCGCGCGCTCGCGCGATGCGGCTCTTGATCGTGCCGACGGCCACCTGACAGACATCCGCTGCTTCCTCGTACGACAGGCCCGTGGCACACACCAGGATCAGCGCTTCACGCTGATCGACCGGCAGCTGCTGCAAGGCGCGGCTCAGGTCGCGCAGGTGCAGCTTGGCGTCGTGATCCGGCGCGATCGCAACCTGGCCGGCACACACGCCATCCGGATCCTCGATCTCGAACTTGCGATGGCGCAGCTCGGAGTAATAGCAGTTGCGCAGGATCGTGAAGAGCCAGGCCTTGAGATTGCTGCCGGACTGGAACTGCTCGCGGTTCGTCCAGGCCTTGAGCACGGTGTCCTGCACCAGATCGTCGGCGCGTGCCGGATCACCGCACAGCGAGCGGCCGAAGGCACGCAACGCCGGCAATAATGCCGTCACCTGTTCCAGGAAATGATCGTGTCCTGTCATGAGCCGTCCAGGGGGTTGCGGAAGACCGGCACGGGCCCGATCAGGAGCCGCGCTCCTTGTCCTCGAGTTGCTTCAGCAGCGCCTTGAACTCGTCTGGCACGGGCTCGTCCATGACGTCGCTGAACATGCGGCGCAGCCGGCTCTGGAGCCAGTCCGGGACCTGCTCGGTACTCGCGGCAGCCGTTTCAGGCTGCTCGCCTGGTTTGATTTTCTCGCTCATGACCATGGATGGACTCGAACCGGAGCGCCGCGGCACGCGCCGCGTGGAATTCGCATGTCGAGCCGGAACGCCCCACGATTGAAAAAGTTCCAAGTCGGAAGGAACCTTTCCCCCCTCTCGCACATACTACAGCCGCGGTTATCGGCGCGCGCAACGCTGCGCTCAGAAAATCTCAGAGGAAGAATCGAAGGAGTGCCTATGGCTCTGGCTCACGCTATTGCCGAACATCTGCCTTACTTACGTCGTTACGCCCGCGCTCTGTGCGGCACTCAGAAGAGCGGCGACGCTTACGTGCGGGCCTGTCTGGAAACGATCGTCGCCGATCCTTCGGTGATCGGCAGCGACAGCACCCCCCGCGTGGGGCTGTATCGGCTGTTTCACAAGCTGTGGGGCAGCGCCAATGTCGACCTGCGCACTGCGACCACGTCCCGGACGCAGACCGCGGGCGTCGAGAAGAAGCTCGGCGAGCTGACCCCGGCGCGGCGCCAGGCGCTGCTGCTGACCGCGATGGAAGGGTTCAACGTCACCGACACCGCACGCATCCTCGATGTCGGCGAGGAAGACGTGAAGCAGATGGTCGCGCAGGCAGTGCGCGAGATCTCCGATCAGCCGAGCACCAAGGTGCTGATCATCGAGGACGAGCCGATCATCTCGCTCGATCTGCAGAGCATCGTGCGCGAGATGGGACACACGGTCGCGGCGATCGCGACCACCCGCGACGAAGCAGTGCGCGCGGCTCGTAAAACCGAGCCGGGCCTCGTGCTCGCGGACATCAAGCTCGCCGATGGCAGCTCGGGTATCGATGCCGTGCGCCAGATCCTGAGCGAGGTGCAGGTGCCGATCGTGTTCATCACAGCTTATCCGGAGCGGCTGCTGACCGGCGAGCGCCCCGAGCCGACGTTCCTGGTGACCAAGCCGTTCGTGCCGGAGACGGTGCGCGTGGCGGTCAGCCAGGCGCTCCTATTCACCTGAGCCAACAATGAAGCGGGGCCCATTTGGGCCCCGTTTGCATTCCGGTCTGTCGCAGGCAGCGCGGGGCTGCTCAGACAGGTGGCCGTCCTCGCAATGCGCCTGCAACCAGCGCGACCAGCGTCAGCACGAGGAAGATGAAGAACAGAATCTTGGCGATACCGGCTGCGGCACCCGCAATGGTCGTGAAACCAAGCACCGCGGCGATGATCGCAACGATGAAGAACGTCAAAGCCCAAGACAGCATAAAAAACCTCCGTCACTCGTAGCCATTTGACCGGAAGCCCTCGGACGGCGTCCGCGCTCCTGCCCCGACTCGAAGCAGGAACGCGCGACAATTCATCGGGTTCCGGAGGCGCGCAGTGCGTGCGCGTTTTACGGACGGGTGAGGAATCCTTCGAGCAGCGCTGCAGTCTCTTCCGGCCGCTCGTGATGGATCATGTGACCGGCGCCGCGGATCATCGCCGTGGTGAGCTTCGCGAACAGACTGCGCAGGTGCTCTTCGCCAAGCTCGCCCGCCATGCGCTTGGTCAGCTCGGACTCTTCGGCCAGCACCAGCAGGAGCGGCGCGACGATCGCGCGCCAGCACGCTTCCGCCTGATCGCGCTGATACAGAACGGGATTGACGTGCTTGTGCTTCGGGTCTGCCCACAACTCGATGCGACCGTCCGCTCCCTGGCGCGCCCACGAGCGGGCGACGAACTCCAAGCGATCGGCTGGCGTGCGCGGATTGCGGCGCGCGAGCACGCGCATGAACTGCTCGTACGTGTCGTACGTCGCGAAGTAGTTGCCGCGCTTCACGTCGTCGAGCCATTCCGCGTAACGCACGGGCGCCTGATCCACGTTCGTGCGCGGCAAGCCAAATGCTTCGAGGCTTGCGACTCTGCGCACGCGCTGAGGGCGCACGCCGGCGTAGAGCATCACGATGTTGCCGCCCATGCTGTGGCCCACGAGATCGAGCGGCGCATCCGGCGACAGATGATCGAGCAGCGCGTCGAGATCGGCGAGATAGTCGGGGAACCAGTAACCGTCGTCAGGCCGCTGCGTGCGGCCGAAGCCGCGCATGTCCATTGCCACCACGGTACGCGCAGGCGAGAACTGATCGACGACGAACTGCCACGTCTCGCTCGTATCGCCCCAGCCGTGCACCAGCACGAGCGGCTGCGGATCCGCGCCGGCCCAGCGATACAACTGAAACTTCAGTCCGCGCAGGGCGAGCGTTTCCGTCTGCGGCGCGCGCCGCGCTTGGTAGGACATTGCTATGGCTGAGTGTTAGGAGACAGTGCTGCCCGCGCGGGGCAGGCAGCACCAGAGCTGGCGGTTACTGCGGCAGACGCACGATGCGCGAACGAGCCGGACCGCGCTTCTTCGCAGACTTCTTTTTCGCCGCCTTCTTCTTCCCACTCTTTCTCTTCTTCGTCGCCATGAGGACTCCTCGGGTTAGTCAGCGCTTCAATATTACACGTGATGCCGCAGCCTGATGCATGATTGCCGCCCATGAACCCGGCCCCCGATGCCGCTGCGACGATCATCGAGCGCGCCCGCGAGCTCGGTCCGCGCGAGCGCTCGGAGTACGTGCGCCACGCCTGCGGCGCCGACGAGACGCTGCTGTCGCACGTGCTGCTCGGGCTCGGCGAGGACGTTTCGCAGTCCGGTTTCTGGGACGAGGTCGCCGCCGGCGAGAGCGGCTCGCACGATCCCGGCTCGCTCGAAGGCCAGCGCCTCGGTCCTTATCGGATCGTGCGCAAGCTGGGCACCGGCGGCATGGGCGACGTGTATCTCGCCGAGCGCGCCGATGACGAATATCAGCAACAGGTCGCGATCAAGCTGGTTCGCAGCGGCGTGTTCTCGCGCCAGGTACAGGGACGTCTGCGCATGGAGCGGCAGATCCTCGCGACGTTGCAGCACCCGAACATCGCGCGCTTGCTCGATGGCGGTCGCGCGCCGGACGGCACGCCCTACCTCGTAATGGAGTACATCGACGGCGAGCCGATCGACGCTTACTGCGATCGTCGGCGCCTTGCGCCCGAGGAGCGGATCGCGCTGGTACGCACGGTGTGCTCGGCAGTGCACTACGCGCATCAAAACCTGATCGTCCATCGCGATCTCAAGCCGAACAACATCCTGATCACGCCGCAAGGCGTGCCGAAGCTGCTCGACTTCGGCATCGCCAAGCTGCTCGATACGCGTCAATCGGCCGCGACGCTCGCGGTGACGCATGCCGAGTACCGCGTCATGACACCCGCGCACGCCAGCCCGGAGCAAGTGCGTGGCGATGTGATCACGACCTCCAGCGACATCTATGTGCTCGGCGTCCTGTTGTACGAGCTGCTGTGCGGACGACGGCCGTTCCAGCTCCTGGGATCGAGCCTGCTGGAGATGGAAAAGATCATCTGCGACCAGGAAGCGCCGACGCCGAGTGAGATGGTCTCGCGCACGGCGCGCGAGTCACCGGAGCTGCTGACCGACATCGTCGCGTGCCGCTCGACGACTCCGGCACGGTTGCAGAAATTCCTGCACGGAGAAGTCGACAGCATCATCGGCATGGCAATGCGCAAGGATCCCGAGCGACGCTACAGCTCCGCTGAGCAGCTCGCTGCGGATCTCGAGCGTCATCTCAACGGCAAACCGGTCATCGCATCGAAGGACACCTGGTTCTATCGCACGCGCAAGTTCGTTGGCCGCCACAAGCTCGCGGTCGCGGCCTCGACGGTGGCGATCATCACGCTCGCTGCTTTTGCCACGATCACGTTCGTCCAGGCGCAGCGGATTGCGTACGAGCGCGATGTCTCGAATGCCGAGCGCACGCGCGCGGAGCAGGTGTCGTCGTTTCTAGTCGAGCTGTTCGAGCTGTCCGATCCGTCGCGCAGTCGCGGCAATCAAGTCACCGCGCGTGAGCTGCTCGACATCGGCGCGCGACGCGTGAGCCTCGGCCTCGCCGATCAGCCTGAGACGCGCGCGACGCTGCTCGGCACGATCGGCACCGTGTATCAGAGTCTCGGCCTGTACTCGGACTCCGTCGCGCTGCTCGAAGAAGGCTTGCAGTCGCGCATCAAGATTCATGGCCCGCGTCATCCCGACGTCGCAGTGGCACTGCGTGAGCTCGGCGATGCCTATTGCGATCGCGGCGATCTCCCACAATGCGAGACGCGACTGAATGCCGCGCTCGACATGCAACGCGAACTGCTCGGCGCGGATGCGCTCGAGATCGCGCCGACGATCATGGCGCAGGCGAAGCTCGCGCAGCTGCGCGGCGACTTCGACGCAGCGGAGCGTCTCTATAACCAGAGTCTGCAGATGTATCGCGCGCACGGTAAGGAGCGCACGACCGACGCGACTTCGGTGATGAACGAGCTCGCGGGCCTGTACTCCTACCGCGGTTGGCACGATCGTGCCGCGACCCTGTATCGCGCGGCGCTGGACATCGACCGCCAGACGCTCGGCAACGACCACCCGCAAGTCGGCCAGCACGTCCACAACCTCGCGGTCGCGCTCCACGAACAGGGCAAGCTCGACGAAGCAGCGCCGCTGTACGAGGAGTCGATGCAGACCTTGACGCGCGTGCTCGGCGAGAAACATCCGCAGACGATCGATGCAGCAGCGAACTACGGACGCTTCCTGCAGCGTCGCGGCGAGCTGGAGCGTGCCGAGACGATCTTGAGCAAGGTGGTCGAGCTCGATCGCCAGGCGCGCGGGCCGCGGCACGCGTTCGTCGCCCACGACCTGGTCAACCTGGGCATGGTCCGCCTGGATCGCCAGCAGCAAGCGCAAGCCGAGCAGGATTTCCGCGCGGCGCTCGATATCTATGCGGAGGCATTGCCGCCGGATCATCCGTACGTCGCGTCGGCGCTGACGGGTCTCGGACGCTGCATGCTCGAACAGAATCGTCTCGCCGAAGCGGAGCAGACGCTGCGGCACGCGAAGGAGATCGCGGCGAAGTCGTTCGCGATCAACAGCCCGCAGGTGGCGGCAGCGAACAGCTCGCTCGGCAGAGTGCTGATGGCACAACGGCGACCGGATGAAGCTGCGAAGCTACTGCGCGACAGCTATCCGATCCTGGTTCAGGCGCAGGGTGAGAATGCGGTGATCACGCAGCGAACGCGCGAAGCGCTCGCACAGCTAGACGCCAGGCGATAGGAGTCAGGCTAAAGCCTGACCCACAAGGAGTCGGGCTGCTGTGGGTCAGGCTTCAGCCTGACAGCAAAAACGTCCGGTACGCCGGGTTGTCCGTTTCTTCCGCGTACACGTACTTCAGCTCTTTCAGGTGCAGATCGAAATCCACGCTCTCCGGCGGCGGTACCTGCACGCCCGCCAGCACTCGCCCGTGATCCGACCCATGATTGCGATAGTGAAACAGCGTGATGTTCCACTGCGTGCCGATCGCATGCAGAAACTTCAGCAACGCGCCCGGCCGCTCCGGGAACTCGAATCGAAACAGCCGCTCGTGCTCGATGCCGCGCCCTCGTCCGCCGACCATGTAGCGCACGTGCAGCTTCGCCATTTCGTTGTCGGTCATGTCCACGACTTTGTAGCCCGCCTCGCGTAACGAGACCAGCAGCGCCTCTTTCTCCTTGCGCCCTTCCGCGAGCGCCAGGCCGACGAACAACTGCGCGGCCGCGCCGTCGTCGTAGCGATAGTTGAACTCCGTGACGTTGCGACGCCCGAGCACTTCGCAGAACTTCAGGAAGCTGCCCTTGCGCTCGGGAATCTCCACTGCCACGAGCGCTTCGCGCTGGCCGCCGATGTCGGCGCGCTCCGCGACGTGGCGCAGGCGATCGAAGTTCATGTTCGCGCCGCAGTTGATGGCGATGAAGCGGCGGTCGCGGCACTGCTCGCGCGCGACGTAACGCTTGATGCCGGCGACCGGCAACGCGCCGGCCGGTTCGACGATCGAGCGGTTGTCCTCGAAGATGTCCTGGATCGCCGCGCAGATCTCGTCGGTCGTGACCGTGATCACCTCATCGACGTATTCCTGCGCCAGGCGGAACGGCTCCTCGCCGACCCGCCGCACGGCGACGCCGTCCGCGAAAATGCCGACGCGGTCCAGCGTGATGCGCTTGCCGGCGTGCAGCGAGCGGTACATCGCGTCCGCGTCTTCGGGCTCGACGCCGATCACACGGATCTTCGGGAACAGATACTTCACGTACGAGGCGACGCCGGCGATCAGGCCGCCGCCACCGACCGCGATGAAAATCGCATCGATCGTGTCGCCGGGCTGCTGCTGCAGGATCTCCATGCCGATCGTGCCCTGGCCCGCGATGACGTCCGGATCGTCGAACGGATGGACGAACGTGAGCTGCCGCTCGCGCGCGATTGCCAGCGCGTGATCGTAAGCCTGGTCGTATTCGTCGCCGTGCAGGACCACCTCGCCGCCGAGGTCGATCACGGCCTGGACCTTGATGCGCGGCGTGGTCTGGGGCATCACGATCGTCGCCGGAATGCCGCGCCGACGGGCGGCGAGCGCCACGCCCTGCGCATGGTTGCCGGCGGAAGCGCAGATGACGCCACGCCGGGCGATGGTCTCGGACAGATGCGCGATCTTGTTGTACGCGCCACGCACCTTGAAGGAGAACACCGGCTGCAGATCCTCACGCTTGAAGAGGACGGCGTTGCCGAGGCGGCGGCTCAGGCGCGGCGCTTCTTCCAGCGGCGATTCGATCGCCACGTCGTACACGCGCGCCTTCAGAATACGTTCGAGATACTCGTGTGACATGCGTCGGTACGGTAACAGGAAAGCGTCCGCTCCTGCGATAATCGCTCGATGACCGAAAGCAATTCTTCTTCGCTCAGCCGTCGCGCTCTGCTCACTGCTGGTGCCGGTGTCGCCGCGGCGGCAGCACTGCAGCCCGTCGCCGCCCAGAACGTCGCGCCGGTACAGATCATGCCCACCTCGTCGCGCGAGCTGTGGCAGTGGGTTCGCACACAACCGATGCTCGACCTGCAGAGCGCGTACCTCGATGTCGCGAGCGGCGGCCCGACGCTGCGCGCCTCGATGGCCGCCGAGTACCGCGCACGCGAGGTGCAGAGCCTCGGCCTCGCGAACGCCACCGAGCGTTGGGCCGATGAGACCACTCGCCTGGCGACGCGCTTCGCGACCTTCCTCGGTTGCGAGGCAGACGAGTTGCAGTTCACCCGCGGCGCCGGCGAGGCGCTGGGTCAGGCGATCGCCGGTCTCGATCTCGCGCCGGGCGATGAAGTGATCACGACGACGCGCGAGCACCCGGCCGCGCTCAGCCCGTGGCTGGTGCTGGCGCGTCGGCGCGGGGTGGTCGTCAAGCAGATCGAGCTGCCGACGCCGCTGACCGGGCCCGAGCAGGCGCTCGGGCTGTTCGCCGGCGCGGTGACCGATCGCACCAAGGTGCTCGCCTTCTCCCATGTGCAATACGACGACGGCGCGGTGCTTCCGGTAAAAGAACTGAGCGCGTTCGCGCGCCAGCGCGGCATTCTCACCGTGGTCGACGGTGCGCAGGCCTTGGGAATGCTGGAGTTCGCTGCACGCGACCTCGGCTGCGACTTCTACGCGACGTGCTGCCACAAATGGCTCGGCGGCAGTCACGGCACCGGGGCGCTGTATGTGCGCCGGGAGATGCTCGATCGCCTGTGGCCGACCGAGCCGCGCGGACTCGACAGCGTCCCGCCGGTCTTCACCCCGACCGACGCGGACGGCAACACCGGCGTGCCGGCGGCCTTGCACAAGCTCGGCAACATCGTGCCTTACTCCTGGCCTGCGCTGCGTGGTGTCGAAGCGGCGCTGGAGTTCCAGCAGCAGGTCGGTCGCAGCAAGATCGAAGCGCGCATCCGCGAGCTCGCCATCTACGCGCGCCTGCGGCTGCAGCAGGTGACTGGCATCGAGCTGCTGACCCCGGCGCGCCCGGGCTTATGGGCCGGCATCCTTACCTTCCGTGTGTCCGGCAAGGTTGCGACCGACATCGCGGCGGCGGTGGAGCGCACGCATCGCGTGCACGTGCGTGCGATTCGCTGGCCGAACAGCCCCGAGGGCGCACTACGACTGTCGCTGCACGTCTTCAGCACGCACGATGACGTAGAAAAGCTGATCCAGGGGTTGCAGCAGGCACTGCGCTGACATGGACCTCACTTATCTACTGCTGACCGGCGGCCTGAGCGGGCTCGTAAGCGTGCTGCTGCATTCGATTCTTGCGTCGGCGTACGCCGCCGTTCGCCCGGGCGTCGCAGTGCCGGCGTTGCAGGTGTCCGACGCTCTGCTCCACATGCTCTATGGCACGGGGTTCGCGCTGTTGTTCTGGCTGAGCTGGGGACTGGCGGCGGTCGTCGACGTGCCGTGGTGGGTCCGCGGCCTGTCGTTCGGCAGTCTGTGCTGGTTGTCGTTTGCGGTGCCCAGCGTCGTTGGAGTTGCGCTGGCGCGCGGCCTGCCGGTCGCGACGATCGCCGCGCTCGCTTCGCGCTGGGCGACCACATCGGTGATCGCTGGCCTGGCGTGCGCGTGGAGCTGGGAGCGGATGCTCCGGTAGGTCGGGCTTCGGCCCGACGTGATCTATCTATCTAAAAATTCGCGGGCAATCGAAGCGAACCTTTGCGGAGCGGCGCTCAGGAAGCCCTGGCCGTAATCCGGAATGTCCAGCATCGAGCCGGCCGGCAATGCAGCGCGCACGCGCGGCGACTGATCCCAGGATTCATCGCGCAGCCGCAGAACCAGCGCGGGCTGCTTCACGAGCGGCAGACGCTCCAGTGTCGGATATTCGATAGCGGCGGCCAGGGCACGCGTACCGCTGGCGCCGGCCCGCAGCCGATCGCCGAGCTCCTCGGCCAGTGCGGCCGGCGGCGAGTTCGCGCCTTTGCGCTGAAGCATGCGCTGCCATTCCTCGACGACGTCGCCGCCGTCCTCGCGCGTTCCGGGCGTCGTCGCGGCCTGGAGCAGACCCGCCCGCTCCTGCGGCGAATAACACGGCGCGCCCCACAGCATCACGCGACGCACTTGCTGCGGGCGGGCGATCGCCAGCTCAGCGGTTACGAGCGCGCCCAGCTGATAGCCGAACACGTCGACCGCACGCAGTCTCAGGCTGTCCACGAAATCTCCGATGGCAGCAGCCAGGTCCATGACCGAGCTCTTCGAACCCGAGGAGTCGGACGAGCCGTGACCCGGCAGGTCCGGGGCATAAATGCTGCGGTCGTGCCCGACCTCGCGCAGCATCGACGCGAACACGCGGCCCGAGCCGCCGGCGTGATGCAGGCAAATGACCGGCACGCGCTCATCGAAGCCGCCGCCGGACGGATAGGCCGTCCAAAGATGAATCTGACCGAAGCGGCTTTCGGCGTACGAGCGGCGGACGTGAACGACGGCGGGCTGCGGCAAAGGCAAACGGTTGCGATGCTTGGCCTGGATCACTTCGGAACGCCCCTCTCTCTAGTAGTCCAGCCAGTTTACGGAGCAGCCCTCGCGAAGATATGGACCCACTTCTCACTTGCACAGCGGATCGGCGGTTCGCGCTTTAAGATACTCCGCCGTCCTGGCCCACGGCTGCAGAGGGTGCGAATGATTGCCATGCATTGTCATAAGCAAAAACCACAGTCAGGCAGCATTACCGGCGCGATTCTCGCAATCGCCTTCAGCGTGGCGCTCGCGCCGGCCGCTCGTGCCGCGCAGCCGTACACCGCCGAAGCGATGTGGCAGCTCAAGCGCCTGGCGGATCCTGCGATTTCTCCCGACGGCCGGCTGGCGGTTGTCCCCGTCACCAAGTACGACGTCGACAAGAACAAGGGCGACGCCGACCTGTGGCTGGTGCCGACCAAGCCCGGCAAAGCGCGCCAGCTCACGAGCGACGCCGGCAGCGACTCTGCGCCGGCGTGGAGCCCGGACGGCGAGCTCATCGCCTTCGTCTCGAAACGCGGCGACGACAAGCAGCCGCAGCTCTATGTGATCCCGGTGAACGGCGGCGAAGCGCGCCGCGTCACCAACGTGCCCACCGGCGTGATCGCGCCGAAGTGGTTCCCGGACTCCAAGCGCATCGCGTTCCTGTCGCAGGTCTGGCCGGATGCCAAGAACTGGACGGAGCAGGAGCAGCGCATGAAGGAGCGCGCCGAGCCGAAGATGAGCGCGCTGGTGTGGGACAAGGCGCCGATCAGCTACTGGGACCACTTCCTCGACCACCGCGAGACGCACGTCTACGCGATCGGCATCGACGGCGGCGAGCCGCAGGCGCTCACGCTCGGGACCGGCGTGGCACTGGAAGTCGCCGAGCCCGGCGCAAATTCCTACGACATCGCGCCGGACGGACTGGAGATCGCCTTCGCCTCCGACATAGACCGCAGCGGCGTCGAGCCGAACTTCGACATCTTCGTCATGCCGGTCGACCGCAGCGCCGCGCCGCGCGACATCACGACGGACAACCCCGCGCGCGACGATTCGCCTTCGTACAGCCCCGACGGCCGCTTGCTGTCCTTCGAGCGCCAGGCGATCCGCGACTTCTATGCCGATCGCGCGCGCCTGATGCTGTTCGAGCGGCGCAGCGGCAAAGTCCGCGGGCTGACCGATGAGTGGGATCGCTCGGCGCAAGGCCTGGTGTGGTCGCCGGACTCGGATGCGTTGTTCGGCTCGATCGACGATGCGGGCACGCGGCGGATTTACCGCTTCGACGTGGGCGGCGGCGTGCCGCGCGCAGTCACGCGCGAGCACAGCTTCAGCTCGCTCGCTATCGCGGGCAGCGGACCGGTGATCGTGGGCCTGCGCCAGAGCTTCACCGAGCCGCCGACGCTGGTCAGCATCATTCCGCGCACCGGCGCGGCGACCAAGCTCACCGACTTCAACGACGCGGCCCTCGCCGATCTCACGCAAGGGCGCGTCGAAAGCGTCACTTATAAAGGTGCGAACGGCGATGACGTGCAGATGTGGATCGTCTATCCGCCGAACTTCACGCCGGACCGGAAGTGGCCGCTGTACATGCTGCTGCACGGCGGCCCGCACAACGGCGTGACCGATGCGATGCAGTGGCGCTGGAATGCGCAGGTGTTCGCCAACTGGGGCTACGTCACTGCCTGGCACAACTTCCACGGCTCGAGCGGCTTCGGCCAGGCGTGGGCGGATTCGATCACCAAGGAATGGGCCGACCTGCCCTACCAGGACACGATCAAAGCGGCCGAGTGGTTCACGGCGCAGCCGTGGATCGACGCGGAGCGGATGGCGGCCGGCGGCGGCAGCTTCGGCGGTTATCTCGCCGCGACGATTCTCGGTCGTCCGCATCCGTTCAAGACTCTGGTCGCGCACGCTGCGGTCTATGACAGCTACGCGCAGAATGCGAGCGACGGCGGCGCAGATAAGAAGCGCTTTGGCGAGTACTGGGAAGATCTCGAGCGCTTCAATCGCAACTCGCCGCATCTCGCCGCCGCGAACTTCAAGACGCCGACGCTGGTGATCCACGGCCAGCTCGACCGGCGCGTGCCTATCAACAACGGCATCGAGCTGTTCAACACGCTGCAGAACAAGGGCATACCGAGCAAGTTCGTGTACTTCCCGGACGAGAATCACTGGGTGCTGAAGCCGCAGAACTCGCTGTTCTGGTACGACTCCGTGCGCAAGTGGATCGGGCAGTACGTGCCGCCGGGACCTGCGGCAGCAGCTCCGGCCACGACTACACAAACTTCGAATAAGTGAATCGAGGGGATCTCATGAACCGACGCGAACTGATCCAGATGAGCACTGTCGCTGCAGCCGGGCTGTTGCTGCACGAAGGCGCATTCGCGCAGAGCGCGAAGTCGAAGCCGCTCAAGGTGCTGATCTTCGGCGGCACCGGCTTCATCGGGCCGCACTTCGTGCGTGAGCTGCGCGACGGCGGTCACAAGCTGACGCTATTCAACCGCGGCAAGCGCAATCCCGGACTGTTCCCCGACGTCGAGACGCTGCTCGGCGACCGCAACGAGGCGAGCTCGGTCGACTTGCTGAAAGGCCGCGAGTGGGACGTCGTCGTCGACGACTCCGGTTATTTCCCGCGGCAGGTGCGTGCCAGCGTCGACGCGCTCAAGGATCACGTGCAGCACTACATTTACGTGTCGAGCATTTCGGCGTACGCGGACCTGACGCCGCCCGGCATCGACGAGGACTACAAGCTCGCGCCGCTCGAAGATCCGGACGCGAAAGAAATCACCGAAAAGAACTACGGCGGGCTCAAGGCCGCGTGCGAGCAGATCGTCGAGCAGACGTTCGGCAAACGCCAGGCAGTGATTCGGCCGACTTACATCGTCGGCCCGGGCGACCACACCGATCGCTTCACCTATTGGCCGTGGCGTGTCGCGCGCGGCGGCGAAATGCTCGCGCCAGGCACGGCGGAAGATCCGATGCAGTTCATCGACGTGCGCGATCTCGCGGAGTTCACGCGCCGCTGCGTCGAGCAGCGCATCGCCGGTCGCTACAACCTCTGCAATCCGCCGGGCGCCGTGACGATGGGCGACGTGCTCGACGCCGCCAAGCACGTGACCAAGGCCAACACGAAAATCCGCTGGGCGCCGCTGAAATTCCTCGAAGACAACAAGCTGCTGGAAAGCGGCGAGCTGACGACGTGGTCGCCGCCCACGGGCGAATTTGCCGGCGCATCGCTGGTGAGCTCGGCGCGCGCTGTTGCACAGGGTCTGCGCTTCCGCTCAGTCGAGACGACGGTGCGCGATCTGCTCGCGTGGCACGAGCAGCGTCCCGCGGAACAAAAGCAGAAGCTGCGTGCAGGCCTCACGCCGGAGCGCGAAGCAGAGTTGTTGAAAAAACTGCCGGCGTAACGACGCTCGGGCGGTGTGAGTAGTGGACTCGCGCGCCTGAGGGGGTGAGGATAGGCGCCAGTCGACTGTGGAGTGAATTATGTCCACTCAGCTCACGCGCCTCGTTTCTCCCAACGTTGGTCTCGCTGTCATCGCAGCGCTGGCACTCGCCGCCTGCAATCGCGGCGAAGCGCCGAAGTCCGAGTCCGTCGCAGCCGCCGCGAACGCCCCGAGCACCAGTGCGAGCACGAACGCGACTGCAGAGATGACGTGGGCACGCGCAGCGATCGAGCGCAATCCGGATCTCGAAGTCATTGCGACCGACCCGCTGACCGGTGTAGTCACGATCAAACATCGCAGCACCGGCGAGGTGGAGGCGATCAAGGCGAACGAGCTCGCCGCGGTAACGCCGTCGCAATTGAAGCCGATGCAGATGCAAGCCGCGCCGCCGCCGGAGCCCGAGCCGGCACCCGCGCAGAATGAATCGATGCGCGCAGCGTCGCAGCATGCAACTGCGCCCGATAGCGGAGCGGCCCAACCCGGCACGATCACGAGCAATGGCGCTTACACGGTCGATCGCAGCGGCGGGAAGCTCCGCGTGAGCGGCCCGGGCGTCAGCATCGAGAGCTCCGGCACGAGCGCAGCGGCGAATAATCAGGCCGGCGGCGGCCGCCGCGCCGTCGATCCGTTCATCTGTGAAGGGCGACGCCAGCTGCAGCTCGACAGTCGCGACATTTACGTCGATGGCGACGCCATCACGGTGCGCGGCGGCTGCGAAGTGTTCATCACCAACAGCCACATCGTCGCGACCGGCACCGCCATCGTCGTGCAGGACGCGATCGTGCACGTCTCGAACAGCCAGATCGAAGGCGGCAACGCGTCGTTCCAGGCGGACGACCGCGCGAAGATGTACGTGCGCGGCTCGACGTTCACCGGCGTCCCGCGCCGCGCCGAGCTGGCGATGGTGCAGGACCAGGGTGGCAATCGCTACCGCTAGCCGGCAAAAGTCGCGCCTTTTGACGGCGTTGTCGAAAGGGCCTTGGCCGCTTTCGACCATAAGAAATCACAGCGGTTTCGCTTCGGTCAGATCGAAAACCTCCACGCCCTTGGCGTGGCGGAACATGCGCCGGCCGAGATCCGGAAAATCCGCAACGTCGAGCTCGCGGCTCTCACCGCCCATCAGGTAGATCAGCTCGCGCTCGAACGGATTGCGCAGCGAATGCGCGACGCCGGGCGTGGGAAATGCCATGAAGTCTCCCGGCCCCACTTCGTACTCCGCGCCGTCGATGCGCGCGAGGCCGCGGCCTTCCAGGATGTAGAGCCACTCCTCGTCCTGCCAGTGCGAGTGATAGGGGAACGCTTCCTTGCCCGGCGCGATGCGCGCCAGGTTGACGCCGGTGCGTCGCAGGCCGGTCGCCTTGCCCATCTGGTATCCCGTCATCTCGGAGTTTTCGCTCCAAGGATGCGAGAAGGTCTGCGATCGCGCAGCGATATCGGCGGCCCGCAACAGATACAGATTCGGTCGATTCATGGCGTAACGCTCGAGCGGAGGAGTCGCAGAGCTTGCGCGGCCCGTGCGCCCTCGGCAACCTTCGCGCATGAATCGATGGCGCATAGGCGGGCTCATCGTGCTAGCGCTGCTCGCGGCGGCACTGATCGCGTGGTGGCTGAAGCCCGCACCGCCGCCGGCCCCGCCGCCGCAAGCGCCGGCACGCGAGATCTTTCATAGCTCCAAGCCTCTGCGCATCGAAGTGGCGTCGGCGCGGCCGCCCGCCGAGACCGCATGGCTCGGCTACGAGCTGCGCCATCTGTTGATTCGCGGTCGGATGCGCGTCGCGGCAATCGATAATGCGAGCGATGCATTCACGCTGCGCGTCTCGCTCACGGATTCGCAGAGCGCGACGCTCGCGCTGGTGGCACCCGATAGCGTGATCGAGCGGCAAGAGCAGTTGTCGCTGCCCCAGGAACATCTCGGGATGATCAAGGCGCTCGCGCAGCGCCTGCCGCAGTTCTTCGGTGCACAGGGCGGCTCGCCCGACTGGACGAAGCTGATCGGTACCGACGACGCGAGTGCGTACGACGCTTATCTCAACGATGCGCTGGAACTGCTCGGTGCCAACGGTCAGGGTCTCACGCGCCCTGGTTCAACGCAGAGTGCGCGCATCGTCGAGCGACTCGAAGCGCTCGCGCGTCATCAGCCGCACTTCGTCCGCGTTCGCGCCGCGCTCGCGATCGCGTATCTCAGCCTCAGCGGCAAGGATGAGTCATCGCTCGCGCAGCTCGCGAAGACTAGCGCAGAACGCGCGTTGGCAGCAGACGATGAAATCGCCGAGGCGCATGCAGCGCTCGGGCTCGTTCACCTGCGACGCGCAGATTGGACCGCGGCGCGCGAGCAGTTCGATCGCGCGCTCGCACTCGATGCAAACAGCGCTGCGGCGCTCGAAGGTTCCGGCTGCCTGCTCGTCGATGCCGGGCGCTACGAAGCAGCGCGACCGTTGATCGAGCACGCGGTCCAACTGCAATCGCGAAATGTCGGCGCACGCGAATGCCTGGCGTACTTGGACGCCGGCGCGAGCAAGCCAGACGCGAGCGACAAGCCGCCGACCGAAGTCGCTCGCGTGCAAGCGCTCGCCGCGATTCTCGCGGGCGACGTCGACAATGCACGCAAGCTGCTGCGCGGCGCATCCAGCGACGAGGACTTCCGCGAGTGGGCCGAGCCGCTGCTGAGCGCCGCAACGGATCGCGGCCGCATCCCGGATGCCTTGCAGTCGATCACGCGTGCAGCGAGCGACGGCCGCATCGATGCGACGACGGAGATCCTGTGCGGCACCGCCCTGCGTCGCGCCGAGTTCGTTTTCAACCGCATGGCGCGTTTGCAGCGCGATCACGAGCCGGTCCCCTTGCGAATGCTGTGGATGCCGCAGACCGAGTTCCTGCGGCATCACGTGCGCTTCGAGCAGATCGTCGGCGCGGCGGGCCTGCCCGCGTTCTGGCAGGAATACGGGCCGCCGGACGTGTGTAAGGCGGATCCGCAGATCTACGGCTGCAAGACGCGGCAGCTGAGTAAAGAAAAGTCGGGCCGCGAGCCCTGAACCGCTGTGCGGGCTTGTCAGGCTGAAGCCTGACCGACAGCAGAGGCGCCCGTGTGGGTCAGGCTTCAGCCTGACTCTTATCTGCCTATAATGCCGGCCCGCCGGACCAAACCGCATTTTCGAAAATTTTCTTGAGGGGAGACTCACGATGGGGGCCATCAATGCCGTTACGGATCTGACCGCGCAGGGCGACGTCGCCGTGCTGACCGTCAATTCGCCGCCCGTGAACGCGCTGTCGCAGCAGGTTCGCGATGGCATCGTCAAAGGCATGCAGCAGGCGATCGCCGACAGCGCCGTCAAAGCCGTCGTGCTGATCTGCGATGGCCGGACGTTCATCGCCGGCGCCGACATCACCGAGTTCGGCAAGCCGCCGCAGTCGCCGAGCCTGCACGACGTCTGCGACGCGATCGAGAATTCGAGCAAGCCGGTCGTTGCCGCGATTCACGGCACCGCGCTCGGCGGCGGTCTGGAAACTGCGCTCTGCTGTCACTACCGCGTCGCTGTGCCGTCTGCGAAGTGCGGCTTGCCTGAAGTGCATCTGGGTCTGCTGCCCGGCGCGGGCGGCACGCAACGCTTGCCGCGCATCGTCGGTCCGGAACAGGCGCTGCAGATGGTCACGTCCGGCGCGCACGTCGATGCGAAGACGTGTCTCGCCGCCGGCCTGCTCGATGAGATCGTGCCGGAAGGCGAGCTGCGCGCGGGTGGCATCGCGTTCGCGAAGAAAGTGATCGCAGAGAAACGTCCGCTGCGCAAAGTGCGTGACATGAACGAGAAGGTCGAGGCCGCGCGCGGCAAGCCGGAGATCTTCGCCGAGTTCCGCAAAGCCAACGCGCGCAAGTTCCGCGGCTTCCTCGCGCCCGAGTACAACATCCGCTGCATCGAGGCAGCGGTGAACCTGCCGTTCGATCAAGGCATCGCGATGGAGCGCAAGCTGTTCATGGAGCTGATGACCGGCACGCAGTCGGCCGCGCAGCGCTACGTGTTTTTCGCCGAACGCCAGGTGTGGAAAGTGCCGGACGTGCCGGACGACACCGCGACGATTCCCGTCAAGAAGGTCGGCATGATCGGCGCCGGCACGATGGGCGGCGGCATCGCAATGAACTTCGCCAACATCGGCATTCCGGTGACGCTGGTCGAAGCGAAGCAGGACGCGCTCGATCGCGGCTTCGGCGTGATCCGCAAGAATTACGAGACGACTGCGAAGCGCGGCAAGCTCAAGCCCGAGGATGTCGAGAAGCGCATGGGCCTGCTGACCGGCACGCTGCAATTCGAAGCGCTCGCCGACTGCGATCTGGTGATCGAAGCCGTGTTCGAGAACATGGACGTCAAGAAAGAGGTGTTCGGCAAGCTCGATCGCATCGTCAAGCAAGGCGCGATCCTGGCGACCAACACTTCGGGTCTCGACGTGAACGAGATCGCAAACGCGACCAAGCGGCCCGAGTCGGTCATCGGTCTGCACTTTTTCTCGCCGGCGAACGTGATGCGCCTGCTGGAGATCGTGCGCGGTGCGAAGTCCTCGAAGCCCGTCATCGCGACCTCGATGCAGCTCGCGAAGAAGATCGGCAAGATCGCCGCGCTCGTGGGCGTGTGCCCCGGTTTCGTCGGCAACCGCATTCTGTACGCACGCCAGCAGCAAGCGCAGGCGATGTTGATGGAAGGCGCGATGCCGTGGGACGTCGACAAAGTGCTGTACGACTTCGGTCTGCCGATGGGACCGTTCGCGATGTCCGACCTCGCCGGTCTCGACATCGGCTGGAGCAAGGAGAAGTCGAAGAGCTCGACCGTGCGCGAAGTGCTGTGCGAGATGGATCGGCGCGGTCAGAAGACCGGCGCTGGCTTCTACGACTACGACGCCGAGCGCAACGCCAAGCCGTCGCCGGTCACCGAGAAGATCATCAAGGACTTCATGGCGAAGGCCGGGGCGAGCGCGCGCAAGATTTCCGATCAGGAGATCCTCGAGCGGTGCGTGTACCCGATGATCAACGAGGGCGCGAAGATTCTCGAAGAGAAGATCGCGATCCGCCCGTCGGACATCGACATCGTCTGGATCAACGGCTACGGCTGGCCCGTGTATCGCGGCGGCCCGATGTTCTACGGCGATACCGTGGGCTTGAAAACCGTGGTCGCGAAACTCAAAGAGTATGGGCCGAAGCTCGGTGCGGGCTTCACCCTTTCACCGCTGCTGGAGAAGCTGGCCGCTGAAGGCAAGCGTTTCCAGGATTTGAAGTAAACCGGGGCAATTTCAATGCGTGAAGCAGTCATCGTCTCTACAGCGCGCACGCCGATCGGCAAGGCCTATCGCGGCGCTTTCAACAACACCCAGGGTCAGGAGCTGATCGGCCACGCGCTCGCGCAGGCCGTGAAGCGTGCGGGCATCGCTGCGGCCGAGATCGACGACGTCGTCGTCGGCTGCGCCATGCAGCAGGGCTCGACTGGCGGCAACGTCGCGCGCCAGGGCCTGCTGCGTGCCGGATTTCCGGTGACGGTGTCGGGCATGACGATCGATCG
>Ga0068863_100000794_pt1 | contig 31746 bp, 31 predicted proteins | sample KBSSwiS62_FD_66596 | JGI IMG/M metagenome (GOLD analysis project Ga0068863, IMG submission 66596) | Switchgrass rhizosphere microbial communities from Kellogg Biological Station, Michigan, USA - KBS Switchgrass S6-2 | ecosystem: Host-associated > Plants > Roots > Rhizosphere > Soil ... | reverse complement strand
GTCGGACACGCGGCCAAGAGTAATCTCTGACGTCGTGTCCACTTCTCTGGCGGTCGTGCGCCTGGATCGTGAATTGCCGATGCCCAGCCGTGCTCATGACGGCGACGCGGGCGTCGACCTGTTCAGCGCGCTCGACGTCGAGTTGGCGCCCGGGCAGCGGGCGCTGGTACCGACCGGCATCGCCGTCGCCATCCCGCACGGCATGGTCGGACTCGTGCACCCCCGCTCGGGTTTGGCTGCGCGCGTGGGCCTTTCGATCGTCAACAGCCCCGGCACGATCGACGCCGGTTACCGTGGTGAGATCAAGGTGTCATTGATCAACCTGGACCCGGCGACGCCGATCGTCGTGAACCGGGGAGACAGGATCGCCCAACTGCTTGTGCAGCGGGTCGAGCTGCCAGAGTTGGTCGAGGTGACGTCGTTCGACGAGGCCGGCTTGGCCGACACCACCCGTGGCGACGGTGGCCACGGTTCCTCCGGCGGACATGCGAGTTTGTGAGATGGCATTCGGAAAGCACAGAGATCCCGACGACGACCTGACGGGTGACCCGGTCGACGAAGAACTCGACGGCCCGTTCGACGTCGACGACTTCGACGACCCGTCGACAGCGGCACTGGGCAGGCTGGATCTGGGTTCGGTCCTGATCCCGATGCCCGAGGCCGGTCAGGTACAGGTTGAGCTCACCGAGGTGGGCGTGCCCAGCGCCGTGTGGGTGGTGACGCCCAACGGCCGGTTCACCATCGCCGCCTACGCCGCCCCGAAGACCGCGGGCCTGTGGCGGGAAGTCGCCACCGAACTGGCGGACTCGCTGCGCAAGGACGTGCCCGAGGTCCGCATCGAGGACGGCCCGTGGGGTCGCGAGGTGATCGGCGTATCGAAGCCCGAACCGGACCAGCCGGCTGGCGTCGTGCGGTTCATCGGTGTCGACGGCTACCGCTGGATGATCCGCTGCGTGGTCAACGGCCCGCAGGACAAGATTGCGGCGCTGACCGACGAGGCGCGAAATGCGTTGGCGGACACCGTTGTTCAGCGCGGAGACACCCCGTTGCCGGTTCGCACTCCGCTGCAGGTGCAGCTGCCGGAGCCGATGGCAGCGCAGTTGCGCGCGGCCGCCGAACAGGCCGCGCAGCAGCAGATGCAACAGGCCCAGCAGGCTCAGCAGCAGCCCCCGCAGCCCGCGGCGCGCCGCAGCGAGCTCGGGACGGCCATGCAGCAGCTGCGCACGATCACCGGCGGCTAGTGATTTCGGCGCGGTAACGGACGCTGAGCGACGGTAAACGCGCCGAAATCGCAATCACGACGCGTCGAGCAGTGCGGCCAGGCACGCGGCGCCCAGCACGGACGGGTCCGCGCCCATTTCGTCCAAGGTGACGGTGCGCAGCGCCGCGCGTGGCGCGGCCGCGGCCCATTCGATGCCGACCTCGACCGGATGGATCGGGTCGTCGGTGGCCGATGCCACACCCATCGGCACGGCCAACCCCTCCAACTCGCCGCACGTCGGCGCGACGAACCGGGCAGCCTCCTCCATCGCATCGGGCAGCGCAGGCCATTGCCCGACCCAGGACCGGGTCAGCTCGTCGGCCAGCCACGCCGGGCTGCCCGCCCGCATCTGCGCAGTCGCCGACGCCAGCCCGTCGCGCCGCAGCATCTCCGCCGAGTGTCGCGCGGCCAGCGCCGCAGGCGCGGTATCCGGGTCACCCGTCCAGGCGGGCAGGGCCGCCAATACGGCGACCGCGTGACCGGGGTGAGCCAGCGCCCACGCCGCAGCCACCGCCGCGCCGATCGACACCCCGCCGACAGCGATCGGGCCGCCCCGCGAGGCGTCGTCGAGCTCGTGGCGGTAGCCCTCGATGAGCCGTTCCGGCCGCGGCGATGGCGCCACGACTACCGCGCCGACGTCGTGCAGAGCGCCGGAAAACGCCCGGTAGACGTAGTCGTCGTCGGATCCTGTGCCGGGCAGCAGAACCGTCGTGACACCACGCAGATTGACCGCCATCAGATGATCGTGCCCTGTTCATCGAGTCGTCGGCGTGGCGACCCGGCCCCGCGTGGCATATCGGAACCAAGAGGTCTACCGTGGCGTTGGATTGGGTAGATCCATGGTGGATCTGCAAAAGTCAGGAGAGGCCATGGCTACGGCCGAAGGGTATCTGCGCCGGCTCACCCGCCGGTTGACGGAGGACCCGGAGCAACTCGACGTAGAAGAGCTCAGCGACGAGGCCGCCAGCACCGGCGCCCAAAAGGCGATCGACTGTCAACGCGGCCAAGAAGTCACGATGGTCGGCACCCTGCGCAGCGTTGAATGCAACGGCAAGGGCTGCTCCGGCGGTGTCAAGGCCGAACTGTTCGACGGCACCGACTCGGTGATGCTCGTCTGGCTCGGTCAGCGCCGCATCCCGGGTATCGAGTCCGGCCGCACGTTGCGGGTGCACGGCCGGATCGGCAAGCTCGACAACGGCGGCAAGGCGATGTACAACCCGCACTACGAGATTCAGAAGTGACCGACCCCGGACCTGAACCGGGGAAGCAGCACAAAGCGAACGCCGTCCTCGAACAGATGGGCGGCATCAGCGGCCTGATCTACTCGTCGCTGCCCGTCGTCGTATTCGTTCCCATATCAACCGCATTCGGGCTCCTGCCCGCCATCTGCGCGGCCCTGGGAGTGGCGGCGCTGATCCTGATCTGGCGGCTCATCCGACACGAGTCCGCCCAGCCGGCGATCTCCGGCTTCATCGGCGTCGGCATCAGCGCAGCGATCGCCTACATGGTGGGCGAGTCGAAGGGCTACTTTCTGCTCGGCATCTGGATGTCGTTGTTCTGGGCAATCGTTTTCGGACTCTCGATCCTGATTCGGCGTCCGGCCGTCGGCTACATCTGGGGCTGGGTCAACTCCCATGACCGCGACTGGCGTGGGCTGCGCAAAGCGGTGCTGGCATTCGACCTCGCGACGTTCGTGTGGGTGTTGGTGTTCGCCTCGCGATTCGTCGTGCAGCAGCACCTGTATGACGCCAACCAGACGGGCTGGTTGGGAATCGCGCGCATCGCGATGGGCTGGCCGCTGACGGCGGTGGCCGCGCTCGTGACGTATCTGGCCATCAGGACCGCCCAGCGGGCGCTGCACGCGCATCATGCCGCGGAAACCGCGAAGACCGCCGAGGAACACGGGGACGTCGCCCAACCCGATGCCCACTGACGGGGGCACCGACCGGCCGCTGATCGCGGTCGCGGTGCTGGCCTCGTTCGTCGCGTTTCTCGACGGTTCGGTGGTCAACCTCGCGCTGCCCGCGATCGGCCGGGAGTTCGGTGGTGGTCTCGCGCTGCAGCAGTGGGTCCTCGACGGCTATCTGCTCACCCTCGGGGCGCTGATCCTTGTCGCAGGCGCGATATCCGACCAGTTCGGCCGGCTGGCCGTATTGCGAATGGGCGTCGCGATATTCGGCGTCGCCTCGGTGTTGTGTGCAGTAGCCCCAAGCGGCTGGATACTGGTGGCCGCCCGATGTGTGCAGGGTGTCGGCGCGGCGTTTCTGGTGCCCAGTTCGCTCGCGATGATCAACGCGCGGTTCTCGGGCGCTGCGCAGGCCCGCGCCATCGGCACATGGACCGCATGGACGGGCACCGCGTTCGTGGTCGGCCCGCTGCTCGGCGGGCTGTTGGTCGACGCGGTCGGCTGGCGGTGGATCTTCGGCGTCAACATCGTGCCGCTGGTGGCCACGCTCTACCTGACGGCGAAACTGCCGACCGACAAGGGCGACCGGTCCGCGGGCATCGACGTGGTCGGTGCGACGCTCAACGCGGTCGGGTTGACCGGTGCGGTGTACGCGCTGATCGAAGGCCAACGGCTCGGCTTCTCGTATCCGCCTGTGCTCGCGGGGCTGGTGATCGGCGTGGTGTGTCTTGCCGCATTCCCGTGGTGGGAGAGCCGTACCGCGCATCCGATGATGCCGCTGCATATCTTCGCCTCCCGCAACTTCGCGGTGGGCAACCTTGCCACGGTGTTCCTCTATGCGGCGGTGTCGCTCGGCATCTTGATCGTTGCGCTGTTCCTGCAAGAGACCGCGGGATTGTCGGCAACCGAGGCGGGGTTGGCGACGCTGCCGGTGCCGGTGCTGTCCTTCTTGTTGGCCCGCCGGTTCGGCACGCTGGCTGGCGCGCACGGGCCGCGGCTGTTCATGGCGGTCGGCCCGCTGATCGCCGCGGCCGGATACCTCTGGATGGCGACGGCGCACGAACCCTTCAACTTCGCCACGCAGATGCTGCCGGGCGTGGTGGTGTTCGGGCTGGGCCTGACGATCACGGTGTCGCCGCTGACCGCAGCGATCCTGGCCGCCGTCGATCCCGCGCAGAGCGGCATCGGCTCTGCGATCAACAACGCCGTGTCCCGGATCGCAGGCCTGATCGCGGTGGCGTTGACCGGCGTAATTATAGGTGGCACAGTCGATTTCGACGGTTTCCGGCAGGGCGCGCTGGTGACGGCGGCGCTGTTCGTGGTTGCCGGGCTGATCGCTGCGCTCGGTATCCGCAATGCGCAAAGCGATCTCAGCCGCGTCACCCCCGCGGCGGCGGCCCGGTGCCACGACCGCTCAACTCCGCCGCCGGCCTACTCGGCGCGCTGAGGCTCAACGCGAGTGCGGATGCAGCAGCAGTTCCTGCAGCGCGTCCTCGACCTCGGTGGTGGCCACGAACAACAGCTCGTCGCCACCCTCGAGTGGTTCGTCGGCCTCGGGCACGATCACTCGTGGTCCACGCAGGATCGTCACGAGCGCCGCGTCGCGCGGCAGCTCCAGCCGTTTGACGGGCTTGCCGCCCCACGGCGTGTCGTCGGGCAGCGTGATCTCGACGAGGTTGGCGTGACCCTTGCGGAACTCGATCAGCCGCACCAGGTCCCCGACAGCGACGGCCTCCTCGACGAGTGACGCCAGCATGCGTGGCGTGGACACCGCGACGTCTACGCCCCAGCTGTCGTCGAACAACCACTCGTTGCGGGGGTCGTTGACGCGGGCCACCACCCGCGGCACCGCGAACTCGGTCTTGGCGAGCAGGCTGACCACCACGTTGACCTTGTCGTCGCCGGTTGCGGCGATCACAACGTCGAACTCCTCGAGCTTGACCGACTCCAGCAGGCTCAGCTCGCACGCGTCGCCGAGACGCCAATGCGCCGCAGGGATCGCGTCGACGTCGATGTGGTCGGGGTTGCGCTCCAGCAGCGTGACCTCGTGGGTCTCGACGAGCTCGCGTGCAATCGACCGGCCGACCGCGCCGGCCCCGGCAATAGCGACCTTCACGACCCCTCCACGTCCTCACTGGGCGGCAGCGCCGCAATCGCCAAGGCTTCGGCTATGTGCCCGGCGATCGCGGCCATGTACACCTGGTCGCCCGCCTGGATGACGGTCTTCGGGTCTGGCAGCAGGCCCGCGCCGAACCGGATCATGAACGCCACCCGCGCGCCGGTGGCCGTCTCGAGGGCGGTGACGCGGTGGCCGACCCAGTCCTCGTGCAGCGCCAACTCCGTCACGCCGACGCTGCCCGTTGGATCGCGCCACTTCGTGGTCTCGGTTTCGCGGGTCAGCAGGTTGAGCAGCCGGTCGGTCGTCCACGGAACGGTGGCCACCGTCGGGATCCCGAGGCGTTCGTAGACCGCGGCTCGCTTGGCGTCGTAGATGCGGGCCACCACACGCTCGACCCCGAAGTTCTCGCGCGCCACCCGCGCCGAGATGATGTTCGAGTTGTCGCCCGACGAGACGGCGGCGAAGGCGCCGGCCTCTTCGATGCCCGCCCGCAGCAGGACGTCGCGGTCGAATCCCATGCCCAGCACGCGCTCGCCCGGGAACTCGGGGGAGAGGCGATGAAATGCCGTGCTATCGCGATCGATGACCGCCACGTCATGGCCGATCCGGGCCAGACTGTCCGACAGTGAAGCGCCTACCCGGCCGCATCCCATGACCACTACACGCACCTGACGGTCCTTTCCGGCATGTCTGTGGCGAACCCGCGCACACGGAACGCTACCGCTTTCCGACGGGCAACGGCCGTCGGGCTTACTCTTGGCACTCGTGTCCAAGCTTTCGACCGCTGCGCGCCGGTTGGTTCTCGGAAGACCGTTTCGCAGCGACAAGCTCGCCCACACGCTCCTACCCAAGCGCATCGCGCTGCCGGTATTCGCGTCCGACGCGCTGTCATCGGTGGCCTACGCGCCAGAGGAAATCTTTTTGGTGCTGTCGGTGGCGGGCCTGTCCGCCTACTCGATGGCGCCGTGGATCGGACTTGCCGTCGGCGCGGTCATGCTCGTGGTGATCGCCAGTTACCGGCAGAACGTGCACGCCTACCCGTCCGGCGGCGGCGACTACGAGGTGGTCAGCACCAACCTGGGCCACACTGCGGGTCTGACGGTGGCCAGCGCGCTGCTGGTGGACTACGTGCTCACGGTCGCGGTGTCGATGGCATCGGCGATGTCGAACATCGGTTCGGCGGTGCCGTTTATCGGTACGCACAAAGTCCTGTTTGCGGTGCTGGCCATCCTGATCCTGGCTTCGATGAACCTGCGCGGTATCCGGGAGTCGGGGACCGCGTTCGCGATTCCGACCTACGCGTTCATGATCGGCATGTACATCATGCTGGCCTGGGGGTTGTTTCAGATCTATGTGCTCGACACGCCGCTTCGTGCCGAATCCGCCGCGTTCGAGGTGCATTCCGAGCACGGCGAGGTGATGGGCTTCGCGCTGGTGTTCCTGGTGGCGCGCGCGTTCTCGTCCGGCTGTGCGGCGCTGACGGGCGTCGAGGCGATCAGCAACGGGGTGCCCGCGTTTCAGAAACCCAAGTCCCGCAACGCCGCGACCACTCTGCTGCTGCTCGGCGCCATCGCGGTGTCACTGTTCATGGGCATCATCTTGTTGGCCAAGGAGACCGGTGCGAAGGTCGCCGAGACGCCGGAGCAACTGGTCGGTGCTCCGCCGGGATACGAGCAGAAGACGTTGATCGCTCAGCTGGCGGACGCGGTCTTCCACGACTTCCCGGTCGGGCTCTACCTGATCGCAGGCGTCACCGCGCTCATCCTGGTGCTGGCCGCCAACACAGCCTTCAACGGTTTCCCGGTGCTGGGATCGATTCTGGCGCAAGACAGTTACCTCCCGCGGCAGCTGCACACCCGCGGCGACCGGCTGGCATTCTCGAACGGCATCCTGTTCCTCGCGTTCGCCGCGATCGCGTTTGTGGTCGCGTTCCGCGCGGAGGTGACCGCGCTGATCCAGCTGTACATCGTCGGCGTGTTCGTGTCGTTCACGCTCAGCCAGATCGGCATGGTGCGGCACTGGACGCGGCTGCTGCGCACCGAAACCGACTCCGCCGCACGCGCCCACATGATGCGGTCCCGGGTGATCAACACGATCGGTTTCCTGTGCACCGGCACCGTGCTGATCATCGTGGTGGTGACAAAGTTCCTCGCGGGTGCGTGGATTGCGATCCTGGCGATGGGCGCGCTGTTCATCATCATGAAATCCATTCACCGGCACTACAACACGGTCGCCCACGAGCTCGAGCAGCAAGCCGAGGAACACGGCGACGACATGGTGTTGCCCAGCCGCAATCACGCTGTCGTGCTGGTGTCCAAGCTGCACATGCCGACGAAACGGGCACTGGCCTACGCCCGCGCCACCCGACCCGACGTGCTCGAGGCGATCACCGTGAGCGTCGACGACGCCGAGACGCGGGAGCTGGTGCACAGGTGGGAGGACAGCGATATCAGCGTGCCGCTCAAGGTGATTGCCTCGCCATATCGCGAAATCACCCGTCCGGTACTCGATTACGTCAAACGGGTCAGCAGGGAGTCGCCCCGCACCGTCGTGACGGTGTTCATCCCTGAGTATGTCGTGGGGCATTGGTGGGAACAGGTGTTGCACAACCAGAGTGCGCTTCGGCTGAAAGGCAGGCTGCTATTCGAGCCGAATGTGATGGTGACTTCGGTTCCGTGGCAACTGAGTTCGTCTGAGCGGATCAAGACGCTGCAGCCGCATGCGGCTCCCGGCGATGCGCGCAGGGGCTTTTTGGATTGAGCGAACAGGTCGACGAGGCACCGCCCTGGCCGGAGGAACTGACGCTGACCGCAGGGCCGCCCGCCAACGGCGGTAGTTGCGTGGCGCGCCATGAGGGTCGGGTCGTGTTCGTGCGCTACGCGTTGCCGGGTGAAACGGTAAGGGTCCGGGTGGTCGGCGATCACGGATCCTATTGGCACGCCGACGTTGTCGAGGTGATCGAGCCGTCACCCGATCGTGTCGACTCGCTGTGCCCGATCGCGGGTGTGGACGGCGCGGGGTGCTGCGACCTGGCGTTCGCAGAACCCGAGGCGACGCGCAGGCTGAAGGGTGCGGTCGTCGCCAACCAGCTGGCCCGGCTGGGCGGCTACCAGTGGCTCGATGAGGACGCCGCCATCGCCGAGCCGGTCGGTGACGGCGAGGCGACTGGATGGCGGACGCGGGTGCGGCTGGACACCACGGCGGAGGGAAGGGCGGGCTTTCACCGCTACCACAGCTCGGAGCTGGTCACCGAGCTCGACTGCGCACAGCTTCCGGCCGGCATGCTCGACGGCCTGAACGACTGGAGATGGCCGCCGGGCGCCCAACTGCACGTCGTTGTCGACGATGACGGTGACCGCCACATCGTGCAGTCGGGGCCACGGACGGGACGCAAGACGACGACGCTGGTGGCCGAGGGCCGCTACGAGGCCGTACAGCGCGTCGGGGAGCGGATCTGGCGGGTACCGGTGACGGCGTTTTGGCAGTCACACCGCCACGCCGCAGCCGTCTACAGCGATCTGGTGGCGGGGTGGGCGCAGCTCGACCCCGGCATGACTGCGTGGGATTTGTACGGCGGCGCAGGGGTTTTCGCTGCTGTGTTGGCGGAGGGGGTCGGGGAGCGGGGCAAGGTCGTCACCGTGGACACGTCGCGGGGGGCGTCGCGGTCGGCGCGGGCTGCGCTCGCCGACCTCGGCTGGGTATCTGTAGTGACGGACTCTGTGCGGCGCGCGTTGTCGACGCAGACCGAGCGGGCCGATGTGGCGGTGCTCGACCCGCCGCGGTCCGGGGCCGGCCGCGAGGTGATTGACATGCTGGCTGCTGCCGAGGTGCCACGGGTGATCCACATCGGTTGTGAGGCCGCGTCCTTCGCCCGCGATATCGGGCTTTATCTCAGCGCCGGGTACTTCGTTGAGGACCTGCGGGTGTTCGACTCGTTCCCCCTGACGCATCACGTCGAATGCGTCGCGGTTCTCACGCGCTGATGTTGGGTACCCGCCCGCCATGGTGGACAACGGGCAAAACGCAAAGCAAGACCAACTCGACGCTTCTCGCGTCAGTCGGGAGACCGGCTACCTGACCACCCAGCAGGGTGTCCGGGTGGACCACACCGACGATGCACTGACAGTCGGCGAACGCGGCCCCACGTTGCTGGAGGATTTCCACGCCAGGGAGAAGATCACCCACTTCGATCACGAACGCATTCCCGAACGCGTCGTGCACGCCCGCGGTGCGGGCGCATATGGCTACTTCGAGCCGTACGACGACTCACTCGCCGAGTACACCGTCGCCAAGTTCCTGACCACGCCCGGCAAGCAGACCCCCGTGTTCGTCAGGTTCTCGACGGTCGCCGGGTCGCGCGGTTCGGCCGACACGGTCCGTGACGTCCGCGGCTTCGCGACCAAGTTCTACACCGAGCAGGGCAACTACGACCTGGTCGGCAACAACTTCCCGGTGTTCTTCATCCAGGACGGCATCAAGTTCCCCGACTTCGTGCATGCGGTCAAACCGGAACCGCACAATGAGATTCCGCAGGCGCAGTCGGCGCACGACACGCTCTGGGACTTCGTATCGCTGCAGCCTGAGACGCTGCACACGATCATGTGGCTGATGTCGGACCGCGCGCTGCCGCGCAGCTACCGGATGATGGAAGGCTTCGGCGTACATACCTTCCGGCTCGTCAACGCCAAGGGCGAGGGCACATTTGTGAAGTTCCACTGGAAGCCGAAACTCGGCGTACATTCGCTGGTTTGGGACGAATGCCAGAAGGTCGCCGGTAAAGATCCCGACTTCAACCGACGGGATCTGTGGGAGGCGATCGAGGCGGGCGACTTCCCGGAGTGGGAACTCGGCGTGCAGCTGATCCCGGAGAGCGACGAGTTCAACTTCGACTTCGATCTGCTGGACGCCACGAAACTCGTTCCAGAAGAACAGGTTCCGGTTCGACCGGTCGGCAAGATGGTACTCAACCGCAATCCGACCAACTTCTTCGCCGAGACCGAGCAGGTCGCATTCCACACCGCCAATGTGGTGCCCGGTATCGACTTCACAAATGACCCGCTGCTGCAGTTCCGCAATTTCTCGTACCTGGACACGCAGCTGATCCGGCTCGGCGGTCCGAACTTCGCCCAACTGCCCGTCAACCGGCCGCTGGCCGATGTCCGCAACAACCAGCAGGATGGGTACGGTCAGCACGCAGTGCCGCAGGGCAGAACCAGTTACTTTCCCAATACCCTCGGCGGCGGCTGCCCGGCACTGGCCGACGAGGGTGTGTTCCGGCACTACACCGAGCGGGTCGACGGTCACAAGATCCGCCAGCGCGCCAAGAGCTTTGCCGATCACTACAGCCAGGCGCGAATGTTCTGGAAGAGCATGTCGCCCGTTGAGGCGGAACACATCGTCGCCGCGTACGCGTTCGAGTTGGGCAAGGTTGAAACGCCGGAGATCCGCGGGCGGGTGGTCGATCAGCTGAATCTGGTCGACCACGAGCTGGCGACCAGGGTCGCCGGGAAGCTCGGGCTGCCAGAACCCGCCGAGGAGCCGGTCGAGGACAAGATGGCGGCCTCACCGGCGCTGTCACAGCTGAACACCGCGACCGACAGCATCGCCACCCGCAAAATCGCGGTACTGGCCGCCGACGGTGTCGACGCGAAAGGCGTCGAGCGATTCAAGAACGCGATGTCCGAATACGGTGCGATCGTCGAGGTGCTGGCACCCGTTGCGGGTGGCACGTTGGCCGGCGGCTCGGGCGGCGAAGTCGCCGTCGATCGGGCGATCACCACGATGGCGTCCGTGCTCTACGACGCGGTGGTGGTGCCGTGCGGCCCGGACTCGGTCGAAACGTTGTCGAAGGACGGCTACGCAATGCATTTCATCGCCGAGGCGTACAAACACCTCAAGGCCGTCGGGGCGTTCGGTTCCGGAGTCGACCTGGTGCGAAAACTGGGATTCTCCGAACAGCTCGCCGACGATACCGAAATCGTGGTGTCCAACGGTGTCGTGTCCACCGCGGCGGCGGCGGACGATCTCACCGAGGAGTTCTCCGAGGCCTTCGCGTCGGCGCTGGCGAAACACCGTGCCTGGGAACGCGAGACGGATCCGGTCCCCGCATAGCGGAAAATGGGGTAGGCAATTGGTATGCCGTGGGTAGACGTCACGGTCGACACCGTCATTCACCGACGTCGTTCGGAAGTGGCCGCCTACGCCGCTGACCCCGACAACGCGACGGAGTGGTACGTCAACATCAAAGGCGTCAGCTGGAAGACACCGCGTCCGCTGGCAGTGGGTTCACAATTCGAATTCACCGCCGCATTCCTAGGCCGCACGCTCACCTACACCTACGAGGTGGTGGATTTCGTCCCCGATCGGCGCTTCGTGATGCGCACTGCCGAAGGACCGTTTCCAATGGAGACGACATACGAGTGGTTCGATGGCATAGCCGATTCCACGCTGATGAAGCTCCGCAATCGCGGCGAACCATCTGGCTTCTCGGGGATCGTGGCTCCGATGATGGCACTGGCGATGAAGCGTGCGAACACCAAAGACCTCGAGCGGCTCAAGGCCATTCTCGAGTCGACCCGCTCACGACGGACCTGACACGTGGCGCCGGAGCTCCGGCGCCACGCGTACAGACGGCTCAGTGGGTTGGTACGTGTTCGGCCGTGTGCGGTCCGAACTCGTTGGCGACGACGGTGACCGCGTTGGCGGGAAAGCCGCCGCGGCGGGCATGTTCGCGGATCGCGTCCTCGTCTTCGGCTTCGTGCACGCAGTAGATCTTGTCGCCTGCGACATAGCTCGTGATCCACCGGTAGGGCACGCCCAGCGACTCCACGACGTCGTTGGACTTCGCGGCGATCTCGGCCAGCTGTGCTTCGCTCAGCTCGGACGCTCCGGGGATCTCCCGCTCGATGACATAGCGCTTCATTGACTTCTCCTGACTGCTAATCGGCTCGCGGTGGGCACCGCGGTCAGGCTCAACGGTCGGCCGATCCGGTCGCATCGGCATGGGGAGAAGTTCCCTATCTTTGCCAGTCCGACTATTTCGCCTGCTCAGCGACCCCTGCGTTAACTATCATCGGCAGCTGTGAAGCTCACAGAGCGTGATCATGAGCTCGCCGAACTCCAGGCCCGTGGCGACGAAGCGCGCACCGGTCGCGGCCGCATGGTGATGCTCTGCGGCGAGTCGGGCGCGGGCAAGACGTCGCTCGTAGAGGCATTCGTCGAGCGATGGGTTCGCGATGAACGTGTGCTGTGGGGCGTCTGCGATCCGCTGCCGACACCGCGGCCGCTCGGTCCGATTCACGACCTCGCGCACCGCCTGGCACCCGCCACCAGAGCCGCGCTCGAGCAGGGCGACCAGCCCTATGACATCTTCGCCGCCGTCAACGACGACTTGCGAACTGCGCCATCGGTTCTCGTTCTCGACGATCTGCACTGGGCCGACCAGGGAACGATCGACCTTCTGCGGTTTGTGCTCAGGCGGATCTCGCAGACACGGTCGCTGGTGGTCGGGATGCTGCGCGACGACGAGATCGGAGCGAGCCATCCCATGCGCGCGCTGCTCGGCGACGTCGCCCGCTCCGCACGAGCCGACTCGCTGGCCATGCCTGCGCTCAGTGTGCACGCCGTCCAGGGCCTTGTCGGCGAGCGGCCTGTCGATCCGGTGTGGCTGCATCGGGTCACCGGCGGCAATGCGTTCTTTGTCTGCGAGATGCTGGACCATCACGGCGACGACCTGCCGACGACGGTGCGCGATGCCGTGCTCGAGCGCACCGCCGGCCTCGACTCGGCGGCGTGGGATCTGCTCAATCTGTTGACGTGCTCGCCGGGCGCGATTCCCGACTACCTGCTGGCGGATCTGGGCGTCACGCTGCCCGCTTCGCGCGCACTAGCCGACGCGGGGCTGATTCGGCGCAGTTCCCGTGGCGTGTCGTTCCGGCACGACCTGTGTCGCCTGGCGATCCACAGCGTCATCCCGCCGGGTGCCGAGCCGCGTCTGCATCAACGGCTGCTCGACGCTTATGAGGCGGCAGCACACGCTGATTCGGCGGTGTTGACACACCATGCGCTGGGCGCCAGGGACGTCGAGCGGATCCGACGATGCGCCAGCAATGCGGGCATCGCCGCGGCGCGCTCCGGCGCGCATACCCAGGCATGTGAGTTCTTCACGACCGCGCTCGAGCACGGTGGCCCGCTGGACAAGGCGAAAGAAGCGGAGCTGCTCGAACTTCTCGCGTGGGAGTTCTACCTCATCGACCGGTTGGCCGACGCAATCACCGCCTGCCAGCGGGCAATGCAGATTCGACAAGAGTTGGGGGAATCGGCCGCGGTCAGTGCAAACCATCACTCGCTGGCCGTCTACCAGTGGTACAACGCGCACCGCGACCTCTCGGAAAGCCATGCGGCCCAAGCCATGACGGTGCTCGATGAGAAGACCGAGGACGCCGACCAACTGGTGCAACTCGGCCATGCGTTCGCGATGCAGGCCTATCTGGCGGTGCAAGCGTCCGATCTCGACCGCGCGAAGACATTGATCGCCCGTGCCCGCGAGATCGCCGAGAAGACCGGCAATTCCGACTTGATGATCCGGGTTCGGTTGATCGAAAACTACGGCGTCGTGCTGAACGGCGACGGCTCTGGTCGCGACGAGATTCTCGCGATTCTCGAATCGGGGCCCAAGCACATCGACGAGTTGTATTCCGGTGGGTGGAGCAACATCACCTACTTCGACGTCGAGCAGCGCAGGCTGGACGTCGCGGCCGAACTGCTCGATGTCAGCATCCCGCTGATGCACGAACACGATCTGCCGATCTGCCGGGTGTGGCAGATGGGTTCGCGCGCGCGGCTGCAGTTGATGGTCGGCGAATGGGATGACGCGGCCGCCGAGGCCGACCGCCTCCTGGAGGGGCCGAGCGCTCCGCTGGCGCGCACCTGGCCGCATCTGATCCGCGCGCTGGTGCAATTGCGTAAGGACGGGACGCTCAGCGCTTCACTCGACGAGGCCTGGCGGCTTGCGTGCCGGTTCGGCGAACCAATTCGGATGCTGCCTGTGGCGGCGGCGATCGTCGAATTTACCTGGGTGACAGGCGAATCCGACGACCGGATAGCCGAATGCCGCGAGATGCTCACCGGCGGACCCGTCACCGGCCTCGAGTGGTCGCGTGGGGAGTTGGCGGTCTGGCTTCGGCGGGTGGGCGAAGACGTTGACGTCGTCGGCGCTGCCGAGCCATACCGGGTGTTGCTCGACGGGGCGTACGAGGCCGCGGCCGAGGACTTCCACCGTCGTTCGATGCCGTACGACGCCGCGCTCGCGCTGGTCGACTCCGGCGATCCCGCACTTGCCGCGCGGGCATTGGACATTCTGGACCGGCTCGGCGCCGACGCGGTGGCAGGCAAGGTACGCCGCGACCTGCGGGCGCAGGGGATGCCTGCGGTGCCCGCCCGCCGGCGCACGGCCACGCTGGCGAACCCCGTGGGGTTGACCACCCGCCAGGCCGAGGTGCTGCGGTTGCTCGACGAGGGGATGACCAACGCGGAACTGGCTGAGCGGCTGTATTTGTCGGTCAAGACCGTCGATCATCACGTCTCGGCGATACTGACCAAGCTCGACGTCGGCAAGCGTCGCGACGCCGTTCGCAAGGCCCGCGAATTGGGCCTGCTGGCCTAGCGGGTACCCCAGTTGTATTGCTGTTTAAGTGTTTTCAGATAGACCAAGGTTTCGGCCAGATAGACGCCGGGCAGCGAGCGGATGCGGGTGTTGAGGATGTCGAGCAGCTGCGTGTCGTCCTCACATATCACCTCGACAACGATGTCGAATCTGCCTGCGGTCAGCACGACGTAGTCGATCTCCTCGATCTGCGTGAGCTTTTCGGCGACGTGCAGGCTGTCGCCCGAGCAGCTGATCCCGATCATCGCCTCGCGGCCGAAGCCGAGTTCGGTCGGGTCGGTGACGGCGACGATCTGCATGACGCCGGTGCTGACCAGACGTTGCACGCGCTGGCGCACCGCCCCCTCGGAGATACCGACCTCCTCGGCGATGGCCGAGTAGGGCCGCCTGCCGTCTCGCTGCAGCGCGTAGATGATCGCCTTCGAAGTCTGATCCAGCGATGGCTTCTGCGCTGCAACGCCGATGTCAGCCATTGCTCGATTGTGCACCGTAGCCACCGCTGGATGCGGTTATTCGAATTTGCCCGTGTCGCTACGCATTGTCGAAATGCCGCTGCAGACGTCGGTGCCGGTGGCCGAACAGGGCGCGCAGACCCGCGGCGACGATCGGTGTGGCCGGGCGCAGCGGTGCCCGGAGCTCAAAGGTGATGCGATCGCGCACAACGGCTTTCGCTTCGCCGTCGGGCGTAACCGTGCGTTGATGTCGCCAAGTGCGCATGCTCAGCATTGTCGATTGCTCGTCGAAACCGCGCCCGCGATCCAGTGCGGCAATGGTCAGCAGGTCATAGTCGAACGGCAGCACACCGAACAGCCGTAACCAGCACCGGCCGATCGGGACGCCGACCGGCACGTTGTCGACGGTCAGGGCTTCGGCGCCCCGCGGCATCGACATGGTCATCCACGGCCGCACTTCGTCGTTGATGCCTTCTGGCGTGACCACGCGCGCCCAGACCTCCTCGGCCGGAGCATCGACAACGCTTTGTCGTTCGATGATCATGACGCTTGACGGTATCCCGCGAAATCGCGACGCGGGGCGCTACCTTTTGGGCCTCGACCGGCGTTTATCCAGCGTCACATCCCGAAATGCGTGCGGCGAACCGTCGCGACCGCCTCTTCCGGTCCAGTCAGCTCGACCCGCGCCGCTGCCTGGCGGCCAAAGATGAAGAGCAGCAGTTCGCTCGGAGGGCCGCAGAGTCGTGCGGTGAGATCGGCCTTCCGAACCCTCAGCAGTTCGTCGGTCCCCGCCCACGAAATTTCAAGGCCGACTTCGCTCAATCTCCGACTGAGGAAACGACTCCCTTGGCGGACATTTCGCCACAGCGCCGCCTCGAGTGCTGGTGTCAGAGAGTCGCGTGGGGCCAAGCCGTTGGCCCTGCGTAGGTCTTCGTGGTGGACGAAGAACTCGTTCAGGTTGGGATGTGAGCGAACCCAGCCGATCCGGAAGAATCCGGCCGGCGGACCCGACCGGATGCGCGCCACGAGCCACTCGAACTCGTTCTTCTCCGCCAACCTCGCCCTGCGTCGCTCGGCGAACCGCTGAAACGGGCCTGGGAGGACGAGGCAGGGACCGGCGATGAGGTCATGTTCACGCAGCACGATGTGAGCGGCAAGGTCTTTCGCAGTCCAGCCGTCGAGCAGCGTGGGTGCGTCAGCTCCGAGCTCTTCGAGAAGATCACACATCGCACGCCGCTCCTGCGCGTCCAACGGCAGATCAGTAGACACGACCGCTCCTTCAGCCGAAAACGAAGTAACGCAACCACAAATAGGGCGCCGACACCGCGACCGTCAGCACTGTCACCACAAATCCCTTGCGGGTGAACTGCCAGAACCCGACCGGGTACCCCTCGCGTCCGGCGATTCCGACCATCACCACGTTTGCGCTTGCGCCGACCGCAGTCATGTTCCCACCGAAGCCGGCTCCGATGGCCAGCGCCCACCACATGGCCTGCACGTGACCGGGATTGGGAATGGTGGTGGCGAGGTCGGCGACCACCGGGGTCATGGTGGCGACGTACGGGATGTTGTCGATCAGGCCCGAGAGCACCGCGGAGACGACGAGTATCAACATTGTCGCCAACAGCGGGTCGCCACCGGTGACGTCGCCCGCCAGCCGGGCCAGGTCCGCGATGACTCCCGTCTTCACCAGCGAGCCCACGAGGATGAACAATCCGGCGAAGAACAGCAGCGTCTCCCATTCGACGCTGGCCAGATAATGGACACTCTCCAGGCCGGAGATGGTCACCAACACGCCGGCGCCGATGAGCGCCACTATGGAGGGCTCGACGTGGATTGCCGAGCTCGCGACCAACGCGGCGATCACTCCGGCCAACACGACACCTGACTTGGCCAGTAGCCGCACATCGCGGATCGCCTCGCGTTCGTTGAGTGACATCACCTCGGCGACCCGGTCGGCGTGCACGCCAAACGTTCCGCGGAACAGAATCGACAGTGCCGCCACGAATGCCACCATCGCGATGATCGCCACGGGCGCCAGATGGATCAGAAAGTCGTTGAACGACAGGTGCGCTCGGCTCCCGATGATGATGTTCGGGGGATCGCCGATCAGCGTCGATACACCACCGATGTTGGACGCGAGCACTTCGGCAATCAGAAAGGGGATGGGGTTGATGTCAAGGCGGTCGCACACCAACAGCGTCACCGGTGCCATCAGCAGCACGATGGTCACGTTAGGCAGTACCGCCGAGGCCGTCGCGGTGATGAGGACGAGAAGAATCATCACCCTCAGCGGGGAACCGCCGGCCCGCTTCGCCGCCCAGATCGCGGCGTACTCGAAGCCACCCGTCTGGCGGAGCACACCGACGATGACCATCGTGCCCAGCAGCAGAAAGATTACGTCCCAATCGATTCCGGTCTCGTGGGAGTAGAAAACGTCCTGGGAGTCGACGATGCCCAGCGCTAGCACCACCGCGGCGCCGCCGAGCGCGACCTTGACCTTGTGGATGCGCTCGGTCGCGATCAAGGTGTAGGCGACGATGAAGACGCCTACTGCGACGATCGCCACCGCACGACCCTCGGGCTAGCGGCGCTCAGTGCGCGAGAACCACCTCGAGCAGGTGGGTAGCCGTGATGACACCGACGAGTCCTTCGCCTCTCATCACTGCGGCCAACGGCGACCGGTTGCGCGCCATCGCGGCGGCCACTTCGACGATGGTGTCGTCCGCCTTCACCGTCGTCATATCGGGCGGCGGCTTTGGCAGCACCGACTCGACAGTCTTGTCGCTCAGCTTCTCCGCGACACGGTCGGCCATCGGCTCGCTCAGCACTCCCGCAAGCGAAGGATCGTCCAAGACGTACGGCGGCACGAGAAGACGGACGACTTGCGAAGCGGGCAGGATCGTCACAGGAGTGCCGTTGGCGTCCGTGACGACCAGTCCGGGCAGCCGTCGGGTGGCCAACAGTCGGACCGCCTCGAGCGCACTGGAATTCAATGCAACTGCTGGAAACTCCTCGGCGATCTGCTCCGCCCTCATACGTCAACGCTACGACGCCGCAGTGCAAATGAGCACAAATCCATATGGATTCTTGGCGGGGCGGTAGTCTGCCGAATTTCGATTGCAGCACCATCTGGAAACTCCCGCGGCCGTCGTTCAAGTCGGCACCTGCGGTGCGACTGCCGACCAGACTTCCCGGCGCTCCACATGTAAAGATGCCGTAAGGAGTGGCCGTCGGCAACTGTTTTCGACGATCTGAGCGGGTAACCACCGCAATCACTAAGCTTTCCGGCAATGCCTACTCCGCTTCGACTGCTGACGCGTGGCTCGTGGCCGGAGGCGCAACGGTTTTCCGAAATCCTTCGCAGGGAGACCGTCGGCGGCATGCTGTTGCTGGCGGCCGCAGGTGCCGCATTGGTGTGGGCGAATTCGCCGTGGTCGGCGAGCTATCGGACGTTGTCGGAGTTCGCGATCGGACCAGAATCGCTTCACCTCAGGATGACTGCCTCGGCGTGGGCCGCCGATGGGCTACTGGCGATCTTCTTCTTTGTCGTCGGCGTCGAACTCAAGCGGGAGTTCGTCGCGGGCGATCTACGTGATCCGCGCCGTGCCGCGCTTCCGATCGCAGCCGCCGTCGGCGGCATGGTCGTCCCGGCGGCAATCTTCATCGGGATCAATCTGGTGGCCGGCAGGCCCGAAAATCTCGACGGTTGGGCGGTGCCGATCGCCACCGACATTGCGTTCGCGCTCGCCGTGCTGGCGGTGTTGTCGACGCATCTGCCAACGGCGCTTCGAACGTTTCTGTTGACACTGGCGGTTGTCGACGACCTGCTCGCCATCACCGTCATCGCGCTCTTCTACACCGATCAATTGTCCGTGGGCCCCCTCGCGCTGGCGCTGGTACCCATCGCGCTGTTCGGGCTTGCGGTGCAGCGGGGGATCCATCAGTGGTGGGTCCTGATCCCGTTGGCCGCTGTCGCATGGGCACTCGTGCATGCGAGCGGGGTGCACGCGACTGTTGCGGGGGTGGTGCTGGGGTTCACTGTGCCAGTTCTAGGGAGGCACGCGTCGGCAGAGGACGTTGAACACGCGCTGCGGCCGGTTTCGGCGGGTTTCGCGGTGCCTGTGTTCGCGTTCTTCGCGGCCGGTGTGACGGTCGGTGGCTGGTCCGGTCTAGGTAGTTCACTGCTGCACCCGGTGACTGATGGCATCATCGTCGGACTGGTCATCGGCAAACCCCTCGGCGTGTTCTTGACTGCGTTTCTTTTGGCGAAATTCACCCACGCGGCCCTCGACGACGACCTCGCATGGCGCGACGTGCTCGGCGTGTCGTTATTGGCCGGCATCGGGTTCACCGTTTCGTTATTGATCGGTGAACTTGCGTTCGGATACGGCACCCCGGCGGGCGACGACGTCAAGATCGGTGTGCTGGTCGGGTCCGTTGTCGCAGGTGTATTGGCTTCCTTCGTGTTGTTGAGCCGCAACGCCGCCTACCGGCGAATCCATGCGTTCGAAACTGCGGACGCGGACAACGACGGTGTGCCCGACATCTACGAGTCTCGACAGGACTGAGGTCCAGGCGCGTGGCTACACTGACCTAATGCTTGAACAGATCCGCGGTCCCGCCGATCTGCAGCACCTTTCTCAGTCGCAGCTCAGCGATCTGGCGCAGGAAATCCGCGAATTCCTGATCCACAAGGTCGCTGCGACCGGCGGGCATCTCGGCCCCAACCTCGGTGTGGTGGAGCTCACGCTTGCCCTGCATCGCGTGTTCGACTCGCCGCACGATCCGATCATCTTCGACACCGGCCACCAGTCCTACGTGCACAAGATGATCACCGGCCGCAGCCATGACTTCGACACGCTTCGCAAGAAGGGCGGCCTTTCGGGCTATCCGTCGCGCAGCGAGAGCGAGCACGACTGGGTGGAGTCCAGCCACGCGAGCGCGGCCCTGTCGTATGCCGACGGCCTTGCCAAGGCGTTCGAGCTGTCCGGGCATCGCAACCGGCACGTGGTCGCGGTCGTCGGTGACGGCGCGCTGACCGGCGGCATGTGCTGGGAGGCGCTGAACAACATCGCCGCGGCGCGCAGGCCGGTCGTGATCGTCGTCAACGACAACGGCCGCAGCTACGCACCGACCATCGGCGGGTTCGCCGAACACATGGCCGGACTTCGGCTGCAGCCCGGCTACGAGAAGGTCCTCGACGAAGGCAAGCGGGCCCTGCGTGGCGTGCCGCTGGTCGGCGAGCTCTGCTACCAGTGCCTGCACAGCGTCAAGGCGGGCATCAAGGACGCGCTGTCGCCGCAGGTGATGTTCACCGATCTGGGTCTGAAATACGTCGGACCGATCGACGGCCACGATGAGCACGCGGTGGAGACCGCGTTGCGCCAGGCGCGCGGCTTCAACGCACCGGTGATCGTGCACGTCGTGACCCGCAAGGGCATGGGCTACCCGCCCGCCGAGAACGACGAGGCCGACCAGATGCACTCGTGCGGTGTGATCGACCCCGAGACCGGCCTCGCGACGTCGGTGCCCGGGCCGGGCTGGACGTCGGCGTTTTCCGACGCACTGATCGCCTATGCCGCGCGGCGACGCGACGTCGTGGCGATCACCGCGGCGATGCCGGGCCCGACGGGCCTGAGCAGCTTCCGGCAGCGTTTCCCGGACCGGTTCTTCGACGTCGGCATCGCCGAGCAGCACGCGATGACGTCGGCGGCCGGGCTCGCGATGGGCGGCATGCACCCGGTGGTGGCCATCTACTCGACGTTCCTGAACCGGGCGTTCGACCAGGTCATGATGGACGTCGCGCTGCACAAACTGCCGGTGACCATGGTGCTGGACCGGTCCGGTGTCACCGGTCCCGACGGCGCAAGCCACAACGGAATGTGGGACCTGTCGATGCTCGGCATCGTGCCGGGCATGCGGGTGGCGGCGCCGCGTGACGGCACCCGGTTGCGGGAAGAACTCGGCGAGGCGCTCGACATCGACGACGGCCCGACCGCCATTCGGTTCCCCAAAGGTGATGTGGGCGAAGACATTCCGGCGCTCGAGCGGCGCGATGGCGTCGACGTGCTCGCCGTGCCCGCGGACGGGTTCTCAGACGACGTGCTGCTGGTGGCCATCGGCCCGTTCGCGTCGATGGCTCTGACGGTCGCCGAACTGCTGCGCAACCAGGGCATCGGCGTGACGGTCGTCGACCCGCGTTGGGTGCTGCCGGTGCCGGACGCCATCGGCGACCTGGCCCGAGCCCACAAACTGGTGGTGACGGTCGAGGACAACGGCGTCGCGGGCGGCGTCGGCTCGGCAGTATCAGCGGCGCTGCGGCACGCCGAGATCGACGTGCCGTGCCGCGACGTCGGGTTGCCCCAGGAGTTCTTCGCGCAGGCGTCGCGCGGTGAGGTGCTGGCCGACGTCGGCCTGACCGACCGCAACATCGCCCGCCAGATCACCGGCTGGGTGGCCGCGCTCGGCGCGACCGCGACCGAACCCGCGGTCAGCGAACGCCTCGACTAGCCTTTGCCATCGCTGAGTGGCCAGTCATTGCACGCGTTTCGCGTGAGCGCGTGACATAACTGGCCACCCAGCGAGCAGCTAGGCTGCGGCAATGGATGCCGAACTGGAACGCTGGAAATCCGGCGGTCAGTATTTCGACTACCTCGGGTTCGACGTCTTCTATCGCATGCAGGGCAGCGGACCGTACCTGCTTCTGATTCACGGCTATCCGTTCAATTCGTGGGACTGGGCGCCGCTGTGGGACCGGCTGACCGATCGGTTCACCGTCGTCGCACCCGACATGGTCGGCATGGGGTTCTCGGATAAGCCTTTCGCGTACGGCTATTCGGTTCACGACCACGCCGACATGCATGAGGCGCTGTTGGCGCACGTCGGAGTTGAGTCGGCGCACATCCTCGCCCACGACATCGGGGACTCTGTCGGCCAAGAACTGTTGGCACGCCACGAGTTCGGCCAACAGGCCTACGGGGCGCTGCGGATCGCGTCGATCACCTGGCTCAATGGCGGCCTGTTCAATGAGGCGTACACCCCGCGCCTGCTGCAGAAGCTGATGTCGCGAACACCGTTGGGGGACTTACTGAGTCCGCTTCAGGGCAGCCCGCTGTCACGGCGAGTAGTGGAGCCAACCATCAATGAGATGTTCGGACCGGACACCAAACCAACGCGTGAGCTGATGGATCGGTTTCATCAGATTCTCGAATACAACGACGGCAAGCGGGTGCTGCACAAGGTCGGCCGGTTCGTCACCGACCGGTACGTGCATCGCAATCGATGGGTGCGCGCGATGCGCGAGACCGCCGTTCCGATGCGGTTGATCGACGGCCCGATCGATCCAAACTCGGGTAGGCACATGGCGCAGCGCTACCTCGAGGTCATCCCGAACCCCGACGTCGTGATGCTCGACGACAACATCGGGCACTGGCCGCAGATCGAGGCGCCCGACGCGGTGCTGGAGCATTTCCTGGCCCACATCGACCGCGTCGTGTAACGCTGCGCGACGTGCCGAGCACCACCGGAGGACCTAACTTCTCCGAAAGGACTCCTCGTCATGCCAACCACACGTATCGCGTTGCTCATCTTCGCCGGAGTCGCGGCACGGATTGTTCTCGCGCCGATCGCGAGCGCCGATCCCGTATTCCCTACGGCCGGATCGGAATCGGCGAGCACCACGGTCATGGATCTGGATTCCCAGGGCTATGACGTCGTCATCAACTTTCTCCAAGGGAACCCGAACGTCCCGCTGTCGGAATGCAAGGTCAACGGGATCAACAATCCCAGCCATATGCCGCCGGACGCCTCGACGCTGTCGACCGTCTACGTCGACGTCCTGTGTCCGAACGCGAAGTAGCTTTCGTGCGTGCTCGCGGCGATCAAGGGGCGTGTGGGGCCTCTGACTGGTGGAGCTGAGCCACTATCGCGTCGACCCAGCGCCGCACGTGGGCTTGACTGCGCCAGTCGCCTGCCTTTTTCTTTGCCATCACACTGGCGGGGAAGCCCTTGGCGTCCGGAGCGAGGCGGCCGCCGAAGGTGGCATGCCCACGCGCATTGATACGGGCAGCAACTTTACTCACCTGCTTTGTCGGCGGTATTTCGTGTTGCTCGGCAGAATCGTCCAGCGGTCCACTGCTGGCCAGCCAAACCGGCAGCTTTCGCAACAACATAGTGTTGCGCTTGACGAATCGGCGAGCATCGCGATGCCACCGGCCTGCATACAGGGCTCCGGCTACGATCACGGCGTCGAAGTTAGCGATGTGACAGTCGTTGGCTGGGCTCACGATTGCCTCGCAACCGGATTCTTTGAGTGCGTCACCGATCATGGCCGCCAGTCCAGCCGTACCACCCCGTTTGGAACCGTATGCGACGAGAACACGCACCTTATTGCCTCCTCAGTTCGGCTGCCGCTTCAGCGTCAGCCCGAATCTTCTTCAACGTTGCCCGCATGATGTGCCTGACGAATGGACGGATCAGCCACCAATAGCGCAAGAACTGCCGTCGCGATTCGAGATCTGTTGTGATGGTGCGGCATTCGTAGCTGAGGAGGGTGGAGCTCTGCCCATAGGGCAGGACAGAGAAGTTCGCCGCGATCTTGCCCCAGCCGGGTTCGGCGAAGGAGGCGAAGTCGGCAAGCGGAACGTCGCGCCATTCGATGACTGGCTGCCAGAACCTTCCCACCGCGCCGAAGGCGATCTCGCGGCCAGTGCGTTCGCCGAGTAGCAACCAGCCCGGGAGACCGGTTCCGTCGGCGATCACCAGTCGCGGTAGTGGCGGGGGAGCAGCGCCCGCAAGTCGGGCGGGCATCTCGCGGATCCACATCGACAGCGCCAATAATGGCGTTCGGACGGTAAGCAGGTCGAGCGTCCTTGCAGCGCGAAGAGTGGTCGCGGTGTCTGCGGCCACCACCACGTGTTCGGCGATCACCGTATTGAATCGGGGCATCGCCGATTCAATGAGCATGCGGTCTGTGCTTGCCGTTGCCATGGTCTCATCGTTGCCGTGGGTTAAGCGCGCACCTAGGGCTTGTGGACCTTTCGGGTGGGGACTTCCGTCCCTGCGCTACCTCTCAGCACCGCCCAAACGCGTAATCGTCGCAACGCTATTCCGATAGTGCCTCGGCCAACACGGGCACCGTGAGCTCGCGCTGCCACGGCCGCGCGCCTGCATCGCGCAGAAATTCGTCGACGGCGGCGGCGGTATCGGAGACGGGCTGCCAGTCCCAGCACAACCGCCGCACCAACTCGGGAGAGACCAGGTTTTCCGGCGGCACCGAAACCCGTTGCGACAGTTCGGTCAGCGCCGCGCGGGCCGCCTCCAGCCGCACCGCCGCCTCCGGCTTACGTCGAGACCACCGCGAGGCCGGCGGTGGGCCGTTCGACGGCTCCTGCACGTCCGGCGGGTCCACGGTTCGGGCGCGGACCAGCGCATCCAGCCACACCTGCGCACTGCGGCGCTGCCGGTTGCCGCCGAACACCGGCAACTCGGTCAACTTCTCGATGGTGTCCGGGTTGACGGTGGCAGCGTTGATGATCGCGGAGTCGGGCAGGATCCGCCCCGGCGCGATGTCGCGGCGCCGGGCGATGTGGTCACGCGTCTGCCACAGCTCGCGCACCGCCGCCAACGCCCGCGGGTTGCGTACCTTGTGAATGCCCGACGTGCGCCGCCAGCGATCCCGTCGCGTCGGGGTGGCCTCGAACGTCCGCACGAACTCGAATTCCTGTGCCGCCCAATCAGTTTTGCCCTGTTCGGCCAGCACGTCGGCGATCGCGTCGCGAAGCTCGAGTAGCACCTCGACGTCCAGCGCGGCGTAGTTCAGCCAATCGTCCGGCAGTGGGCGCTTCGACCAATCGGCGGCGCCGTGGCCCTTCATCAGTTGGAGGCCAAGCAACCGCTGCACCATCGCCGCCAGGTTCACCCGGTCATAACCGGCCAGCCTGCCCGCCAACTCGGTGTCATACAGCCTCGGCGGGGTGATGCCGACCTCGGCCAGGCACGGCAGATCCTGATCAGCTGCGTGCAACACCCACTCGTCGGTGGCCAGCACCTCGGCGACCGGCGCGAGCGTCTCGATCGGGTCGTGGCCGTGGTTCACCGGGTCGATCAGCACGGTGCCCGCGCCTGCGCGGCGGATCTGCAACAGATAAGCGCGATTGGAATATCGGAAGCCCGACGCCCGCTCGGCATCGACCGCGAATGGTCCATTACCTGAAGCCAAAAGGTCTGCAGCCCTTGCGATTTCGCTCCGGCTGACCGACAGTGGCGGAACCCCGTCGCGGGGTGCAAGCAGGGGGGTGGCTTCCGGCTCGACCGTCTCGTCGGTCGCGGACTCGTCCGCCAAGGAATCCGCCATCGTCAGGCGCGCGTGCGGGAGCTCAGATCGGTGACCCCCGCCGGGGGTAGCCCCGCCGCGTGCTCGAGCACCTCGCAGAACGCCTGCACATGCGGGCCGAGCTCCAGCGTCGTGGCCGTCCACGAAGCCCGCAGCTCCAGCTGATGTGCGCGCGGCGGCCCGGAGATGTCGCCGTACCGCACCGACGTGGTGGCCGTGACCGTGCCGCCCAACGCCGTGACATGCTCGGCGCGCGACTGCAGCGCCTCGACAAGCCAGCTCCACGCGACGTCCGGCAGCAGTTGATCGAGCGCCTCGCTCGGGTCGAGGTCGGCCTGGATGTAGGCGACCAGCCGCATCGTGCCGTCCCACGCTTCGGCGCCCTCGGGGTCGTGCAGCAGGATCAGCCGGCCGAACGCGTCGCCCTCTGACCGCTCGGGAACGATGGCGGTCTCGGGGTGCCGGACCTCTGCGCCCAGCGCGTAGCTGAACGGCGCCAGCCGCTGCGGCGGCCGGATCGGGCCGAGCTCGATTTCCGGCCGTACGGTGGTGGCATTCATCGCCGCCACCGCTTCACGGAACTGAGCCGGTTCGGCGGTGGTCATGCCGTTTGACGCTAGACCATATTGGCTGGTCTGTGCGCAGGCGCGCCGATTTTGTGCGCGAGCGCTGCGGCGCAGATGAGGCCGTGAGGCCGTGCCGCATCGGGTTGCTGAATCCGTCGAGGAAATCGCCGTCTCAACCGCGACGACCAGCAAGAAAAGCCTCAGATTCGCAAGACGAGGATGACGATCAACGCGGCTGAGCCCGCATGGCAGCATTGGGGCTGATGAGTACCCGCCGCGAGCTGCCCGAGTCGCCCTACCTGGCCGCAGCCACCGGCCGCAAACCCAGCCGCGTGCCGGTGTGGTTCATGCGGCAGGCCGGCCGGTCGCTGCCCGAGTACCGGGAACTTCGGGCCAAGAACACGATGATGCAGGCCTGCTTCGACGCCGAGCTGATCACCGAGATCACGCTGCAACCGATCCGCAGGCACGGGGTCGACGCCGCAATCCTGTTCTCCGACATCGTGGTGCCGCTGCGGGCGTCGGGCATCGAACTCGACATCGTGCCCGACGTCGGACCGGTGATCGAGCATCCCGTGCGCAGCATCGCGGACGTGAAAGCCATCAAACCGCTTGAACCGCAACAGGTTGCCCCCGTCGCGCAAGCGATCTCGCAACTGGTGACCGAACTCGGTGACGTCGCCCTGATCGGCTTCGCGGGCGCCCCGTTCACGCTGGCGTCCTATCTCGTCGAGGGCGGTCCCAGCAGGCATCACGAACGCACCAAAGCCATGATGCTGGGCGAATCCGCAACCTGGCACGCGTTGATGACCGCGCTGACCGATGTGACCATCGCGTTCCTGCAGGTCCAGGTGGCAGCGGGGGTGGACGCGATTCAGGTGTTCGATTCGTGGGCCGGCACGCTGTCGCTGGCCGACTACCGCAGCTACGTGCTGCCGCACAGCAGCAGGGTGTTCGCCGCCCTCGCCGAGGCCGGGTTGCCGATGACCCATTTCGGGGTCGGTACCGCCGAGCTGCTCGGCGCGATGTCGCAGGCGGGCGCGACAGTGGTGGGGGTGGACTGGCGGACGTCGCTGACCGACGCCGCCGCGCGGGTGCAGCCAGGCACCGCGTTGCAGGGCAATCTCGATCCGGTGGTGTTGCTGGCCGGCTTCGACGTGGCACAAAGCGCGGCGCGCGCCGTCGTCGAGGACGGTAGACGCGCGGTCGACGCGGGCGCGGCCGGCCATATCTTCAACCTCGGCCACGGCGTGCTGCCGGGCACCGATCCATCCGTCATCACCGACATAGTGACACTGGTGCATTCGCTGTGACTGTGTCGTATGCCGTTGTCGGAGGCGGTATTTCGGGTCTGGTGGCCGCGTACCGGCTGCGGGTCGCCGCTGGACCCGACGCGACCATCACCGTGTTCGACCCGGCCGACCGGCTTGGCGGAGTGCTGCGCACAGAGCGGATCGGTGGCCAACCGCTGGACGTCGGCGCCGAGGCCTTCATCGCGCGACGGCCAGAGGTGCCTGCGCTGCTGGCCGAGCTGGGCCTGGCAGGCCGACAGATCGGCACCACCGGCGCGCGGCCGCTGATCTACAGCCAGCGCAGGCTGCACGAGATGCCGATCGGCACCCTGCAGGGCATTCCCGCGGATCCGGAGACGCTCACCGGGCTGGTCGACGACGCCGCCATCACGTGGATGGGCGACGAGCCCACCCGCCCGTTCTCCTGGCGGCCCGGCGCCGACCCCTCAGTGGCCGCACTGGTCGGTGACCGGTTCGGCGAGCAGGTGGTGATCCGCTCGGTCGATCCGTTGCTGGCGGGCGTATACGCCGGGTCCGCCGCCACGATCGGCGTGCGATCGGCCGTCCCGACGCTGGCCGCCGTGTTGGACCGCGGAGCGCGCAACCTCACCGAGGCGGTGCGTGAGGCGCTCCCGCCGCCGCTGGCCGGGTCGGTGTTCGGTGCCATCGAGGGCGGCTACGCGGTGCTCGTCGACGAGCTTGTGCGCCGCGCCGGTATCCAGTGGGCGCAAGTCGCCGTCCACCAGGTCAAGGCGGCGACGCGGGGCTGGGAGTTGGTCGACGACGAGGGGCAGAGTTGGCACGCCGACGCCGCGGTACTTGCTGTGCCTGCGCCGAGCCTGCCGAAGCTGATCGATGCCGTCGCCCCGCGGACCGCCGCGGCGGCCCGGCGCATCGAGGTCGCATCGTCGGCGCTGGTGGCGCTGGCGCTGCCCGGTGGCATCCCGCTGCCCGATCAGTCAGGGGTACTGGTAGCCAGCGGAGAACACCTGCGCGCCAAGGCGATTACCTTGTCGAGTCGCAAATGGGGCCAGCGTGGCAACGTCGAGTTGGTGCGCTTGTCGTACGGCAGGTTCGGTGACGATCTGGCCCGCAACGCCGGCGACGAAGATCTGCTCGAGTGGGCTTCGCAAGATCTGGCGGCCGTGTTCGGCGTCAGCGTCGAACCGGTCGACTGCCATGTGCAGCGGTGGATTGACGCGATGCCGCAATACGCCCCAGGGCACCCCGCGCTGGTGGCCGAACTGCGGGCAGGCCTGCCGCCGACGCTTGCCGTCGCGGGCGGTTATCTGGACGGCATCGGGGTGCCCGCCTGTGTGGCGGCGGCGACGAGGGCGGCCGCCTCATTGATCACCTCCCGCGTGGCACGATAGAGACATGGCCAAGCTCGACTACGACGCGCTCAATTCGATGACCAGATACATGATGATCTCGGTCTTCGCCGTGGAACCGGAGGCGTTGGGGGACGAGCGCGCGGCGGTGATCGATGAGACCGCGACCTTCCTCAAGCAGCAGGAGGACAAGGGCGTGGTCGTCCGCGGCCTCTACGACGTCGCAGGTCTCCGAGCCGATGCCGACTTCATGATCTGGACCCACGCCGAACGTGTGGAAGACCTGCAGTCCACCTACTCGGCTTTCCGTCGCACCGCGCTCGGGCTGGCCAGCGATCCGGTGTGGAGTGTTGTCGCGCTGCACCGGCCCGCTGAATTCAACAAGAGCCACGTGCCTGCGTTCATCGCCGGTGAGCCGCCGGGTGACTACCTGTGCGTATATCCCTTCGTTCGGTCCTTGGACTGGTATCTGCTGCCAGACGACGAGCGCCGCAAGATGCTCGTCGAGCACGGCATGGCCGGCCGCGAGTACCCCGATGTGCGGGCCAACACGGTGCCCGCCTTCGCGCTCGGCGACTACGAATGGATTCTGGCGTTCGAGGGGCCCGATCTGGCCCGCATCGTCGAGCTGATGTGGAAACTGCGCTACACCGACGCGCGTCGCCATGTGCGCGAGGAGACCCCGTTCTTCACCGGCCCACGGGTCGGAGTGGAAGAGTTGGTCAACAAGCTTCCGTAACTGCGCCGGCGAAAGGACCCCAGTTGTCTGAGGCAAAGACCGGACAGGATCTGCTGTTCGACGCGTTGAGGACCAAGGGCACGGCTTTCACCCACGACGAACGTCGTAAGTACGGTTTGCTCGGCCTACTGCCGACCGCCGAGAAGACCGTCGACCAGCAAGTCGAACATTGCTGGAACGAGTTCTCCACTCGCCGTGAGGGTCTGGACCGGCACATCTACCTGCGCGCGCTGCAGGATCGCAACGAGGTGCTGTTCTACCGCGTGCTGCGCGACCACATCGCCGAGACGATGCCGGTCGTGTACACCCCGACGGTCGGCGAGGCCTGCCAGCGCTTCAGCGAGATCTACCGACGGCCGCGCGGGCTGTTCGTGTCGTATCCGGACCGGGCCGAGTTGCGCGAGGTGCTGCGCAACCGTCCGCATCATGACGTCGACGTGATCGTCGTGACCGACGGGCAGCGAATCCTGGGCCTCGGCGATCAAGGCATCGGTGGGATGGGCATCCCTATCGGGAAGCTTTCGCTTTACACCCTGATCGGCGGCATCGACCCGGCTCGCACCCTGCCGATCGTGCTCGACGTCGGCACCGACAACGTCGAATTGCTCGAAGACCCACAGTATTTGGGTTGGCGGCACCGGCGGATAGGCGACGACGAGTACTACGCATTCATCGACGAGTTCGTCGCGGCGGTGCACGAGGAGCTGCCCGATGTGCTGCTGCAGTGGGAGGACTTCGCCACCGCACATGCGCTGCCGATTCTCGAGCGCTACCGCGACAAGTTGCTCACCTTCAACGACGACATCCAGGGCACTGCCGCCGTTGCTCTCGGTGCACTGCACGGCGCCGCGAAGGTGGCTGGGCGCCCGTTGTCACAACAGCAGGTGGTGATGCTCGGCGCGGGTTCGGCGGGCATTGGTGTGCTCGACATGGTGCGGCGCGAGATGGTGGCGCAGGGGTTGTCGGAAGAGGAAGCGGCGGAACGTATCTGGGTCGTCGACGTTGTCGGTCTGCTGACCGATGACCGCACCGACCTGTCGGCAGAACAGCAGAAGTTTGCCAAGCCGGTTGACCGGGTCGCGGGCTGGGGCTTGTCGGGACCCGCCCAGCTCGCCGATGTGGTGCACAACGTCGACGTCGGCGTCCTGCTCGGATTGTCCACTGCTGCTGGGGCTTTCACAGAGGAGATTGTTCGCGAGCTGGCGGGCAAGACTGAACGGCCCATCATCTTCCCACTGTCCAACCCGACCAGTCGCGCCGAGGCACATCCGGCCGAGTTGGACGCATGGACCGACGGCCGTGCTCTGATCGCGACGGGCTCACCGTTCGCCCCGCTGCACCGAGATGGCGTCGAGTACTCGATAGCGCAGTGCAACAACGTGTACATCTTCCCGGCCATGGGGCTGGCCGTCACTGCGGCGCAGGCCAACCGGGTCACCGATGAAATGATGCGCGTCGCGGCCGCCACTCTCGGTGACGCCTCGCCGGCACTGATCGATCCGAACCAGCCGCTGCTGCCTGCGTGGACGGACGTGCCCGACGTCGCCGTGCGCATCGCGCACGCGGTGGGTCTGCAAGCGGTCGCCGACGGCGTCGCTGAAAAGCGCAGTGCCGAGGAACTCGCCGATCGAATCACGCAGGTGCGCTGGACACCTGAATATCGCATCTGAGTTTGCTTGGCATTTCGCGTGAGCGGGAATAACTGCACCGTATAGCCGATTGGCATCGGTCCGTCAGCATGATTCCAGATTCGCGGCGTTCACTAAGACTATGAGCCAGAAGGTGATTCACAACATGCGGCTCTATGCCGCAGTAATGGGTAGTGGCGCCATGATCGCACTTGGCGGCGTGGCGGTGTATTGCATGCAGGGCGAGCAGTTCACAGCGGCGGGAAGCTCCAGCGCGCCCGCCACGACGACTGAGCCGACGGTACCTGCGATCGAGAAGGCGGTGCCGAGCATCACGGGGCCCGCACCGCTGTACGCGGGCGAGGCGCCGAACTCGAATCCGCAGGCGGCGATCCCGTAGGGGGCTAGGACTCCGCAGGCACCAGCCGCAGCGAGATCGAGTTGATGCAGTA
>Ga0068863_100000788_pt1 | contig 31845 bp, 37 predicted proteins | sample KBSSwiS62_FD_66596 | JGI IMG/M metagenome (GOLD analysis project Ga0068863, IMG submission 66596) | Switchgrass rhizosphere microbial communities from Kellogg Biological Station, Michigan, USA - KBS Switchgrass S6-2 | ecosystem: Host-associated > Plants > Roots > Rhizosphere > Soil ... | reverse complement strand
TAATACACGTGGCTGATGAACGTGACGTTCGGGACACCCTCGCCGTCACTGGTCGTGATGATGCTCGGCACCACGCCCTGAAAACACCGCTTGAGATCCGACAGCTTTCCCGAGAACGTCATCGCAGGCGAGTGCCGGCCCGTGGCCCGGGGGTCTGTTCGAAGACCTGATCGACGTCGATCTCGATGGCGAAGGCGGGCCAATGCGCGAAGCTACGCGTCACGCGGCGAGGGACACCGATTCGATCGAGCGCGTCGGCGAGCCCCTCGAGGCGGGACCGCACGAATGCCTCCTCGTCGTCGCGAGCGAGGCGTGCGGTCCGGCTCGTGCCTTTCAGTTGAACGCTGATGTGTTCAACCGGTTTGGTGACGACGACCGCGATGCGGCGCGTGGTGGCGAGGTTGCAGAGGGTGTCGCGGCTGGTCGCGATCGGCACGTAGACGGTCGCCGTCGTCAGGCGCTCGTCGGCCTGCAGCGCAATCGCCCGGCAGCAGAGCGGCGCCATGTTCGTCCCGATGGTGCCGACGAATATGGAAGTCCCCGTCTCGAGAGCCGCCTGAATCCGGTGCGTCGCCATTGGAAGCCAGGATTATCGGCTATTTAGGATCTTTTTAAGAAGTCCCGCCCCGCCGGCGCGCCGTATAGCAAATTCTTCGGAACGGCCTAAGCCCGATTTAGCAACCGCGATTTTCGCAACGCCCTATCTTCGATGGCGGAGGGTCGAGATGAAAAAAACATTGGCAATCGCGGTGATGGGCGTGGCGGCGGCGGTGGTGACGGTCATCGGCTTCGGCGGCTCGGCGATCGGGTCGATGCGGGAACGGCAGCAGTCCGAGAAGGCGGCGAGGGGCGCTTACCTCGTCAAGATCATGGGATGCAACGACTGCCACACGCCCTGGAAGATGGGCGCGAATGGACCGGAGCCGGACATGACGCGGATGCTATCGGGCCACCCCGAGCAGGTGGGCCGCCTCAAGGCAGTCCGTGCACCGGAGGGCTGGGAGTGGAGCGCGGCGCCGACCAACACGGCGTTCAGCGGAGCCTGGGGCGTCAGCTATACGGCCAATCTCACGCCGGACCAGAACACCGGTCTCGGCATCTGGACCGAGGACATGTTCATCAGCGCGATCCGAACCGGCCGGCACATGGGCGTGTCGCGTCCGATCAATCCGCCGATGCCGTGGCCGATGTACCGGAACGCCACTGACGACGACTTGAAGGCGTTGTACGCGTACCTGCGCACGATTCAGCCGGTGACGAATCATGTGCCGGACTACCAACCGCCGGCAGAGGCCACGACGAGTGAGGCGCGCTAATCCGCTCTCGACGAGAGATTCAATTGTCGTGAAGGCGTCGCTGAGGTGCCACTGAAAACGTTCGTTTACTCCAGCACGTCTTCTCACGACAGATGGTCGGCTGGGTCACGGTATGTTGTGAGCTTTCGCCGTTCCGCCGGCGCCTCGCTCTCGGAGTGCGAAGTGGCCCTCGGCTTGCCCTCGGAGGGCCAATGCCGACGCTGCCCGAGCACGCCAGAGCCCGGTTCCAGTCCTGCTTCTTCCTTTCGATTCCGCTCCACAAGTCACCGAAGAGATTGAGGACATCGATGAACGCGAAACCGCCGAAATGGACGGCGCTGGCCCGTGCGTCCGCCGCTCTGTTCACCATCACGCCTGCTCCTCGCCAAGATGGGCGAAGGCCTCGCGGTGACCGTGAGAAACCCTAGAACACGCGCAACACCACCCAACACAAGCAAGGAGGTCCTCATGGCAGAAGTGTTCGTATTCATCGCCGACTATCGCGATGTCGGCGATGCGCTGGTGGATTACGGTGCGGTGAAGAATCTGTACCGCCGGGGCTCGATCGACACCTACGACGCCGCGCTTGTCGAGAGAGACTGCGACGGCACCGTCCACGTCAGCAAGCGCGAGAAGCCCACGAAGAAGGCGGCGTGGACCGGCGCCGTCGTCGGCGCCGTTGTCGGCGTGCTCTTTCCGCCCGCGATTCTCCCGATGATGGCCGCTGGAGGCGTCACAGGCGGATTGATCGGCCGCATCCGGGCTGGCATGTCTCGCGGGGACCTCGAAGAGCTCGGAGAAACACTGGACTTAGGGATGGCGGCACTCGTCGTCGTGGGCAAGACCTCGCTGGCCGACAAGGTCGCCAAGGCCGTTGGCAGGGCACAGGCGACGATCGAGAAGCAGGTGACGATCGATTCGAAGAATCTCAACAAGGAGCTTGCGGCGTTGACCAAGGCCGTCGCATAGGGCGAGGGCGCTACGGTTTCCGGTCGGGGTAGACCCGGAGTCGAACTGTGACTCCGCGGGCCCGGCCGGAGCCTAGAGTAATCGTGACCCGCACTACTGCCCGGCCTGGAGAATCGTCGCCACCTGTCCGGCAATCGTGACGGTGGTCTGCCTCGCCGGGCCGGTATTCAGGGGCATGAAGAGCTCGACGCGGCCGCGGCCGTTACCGCCGGCCGGCGAGATGTTTACGGCGTGTATGTTTGACGCAACCGCCGTCCACGCAGTGAAGCATCCCAGCGGGGACGTGGTGACGTCCACGAAATACACCGTGCTCTGGGCCGGCACCACCACGGAGGCGAAGTACGGCACGAACGGCATCCCTTCTCCGGGTGTCCCCGGGAACAGGAACGTCATGGTAGTGGACGGAGTGCAGGTTGTGTTGGTCGCCGGCGGCGGAGGCGACGGCGAGGTGGACGAACTGCAGGCGGACCACGTCATGACACACAAGAGGATCGCGAGTCTCGAGGTCATCGTGTCAGCCGCCGACGCTGCGCCCGCCTCCGTGCAGTTTCCCACTCCTAAGACGCGAAGTCGAATTCAGTCGCCGCCTCGGCGGTTGGACCAGCCGGACGCCGGGCTGCAAAGCGGAGGCTCACGACAAATGGTCGGTTGGTCGCCGTATGTTGTGAGCGTGCCAGTGTCCCGCCGGCGGCTCGCGATCGAGAAGGGCTGATCTCGGCCGATTTCACGATGCGGCAGGTCTCGCGTTCCGGAGTGCGACGTGGCCCCTGGCTTGCCTCGCGGAGCGCGGATGCCGACATCGTCCACAAACGATCGGCGAGATTGAGGACCTCGATGAACACGAAACTGCTGAAATGCGCGGCCTTGGCCTGTGTGTCCGCGGCTCTGTTCACCATCACCGCCTGCTCGTCTCCTCCAGCGGGCACGGAGGAGGCGACCGTCATCGAAACGGCGGATGGCGCCATTGCCGTGGATACGTTCACGACGACGGCCACGGTTACGGGCATCGACGCGGCCCGGCGCGAGCTCACGCTCACGACGTCGAATGGCCGCCGGGAAAAATACAAAGCCGGACCTGAGGTCGTCAACTTCGACCAGATCCGAGTCGGCGATCGGGTCAAAGCCGTGCTGACCGAACAAGTGGCGGTCGCGCTCGGGAAGGGCGCGGGGCCGATCGGCACGAGCGGCGTCGGCGTGGCCCTGGCGCCGGTGGGATCGAAGCCGGGCGGCGTCATGGTGGACACGTCGGAGATCACCGCAACGGTCACCAGCGTCGATGCGCGAAGGCACAAGATCACGTTCGAGTTCCCCGATGGAACGACGAAGACCGTGAAGGCCGGCAGAAAGATCGATCTGTCCGGCGTGCAGCCCGGCGAGACGGTCACGATGCAAGTAGGCGAGGGCCTGGCGGTGACCGTGGAGAAACCGTAGAACACACGCCACACCACTCGACACAAGCCAGGGAGGCCTCATGGCGGACGTATTCGTATTCATCGCCACCTATCGCGACGTCGTCGATGCGCTGGTGGATTACGGTGCGGTGAAGAATCTGTACCGCCGGGGCACGATTGACACATACGACGCCGCGCTTGTCGAGAGAGACGACGACGGCACTGTCCACGTCAGCAAGCGCGAGAAGCCCATGCAGAAGGCGCCGTGGGCCGGCGCCGTCGCCGGCGCCGTTGTCGGCGTGGTCTATCCGCCAGCGATTCTCCCGATGATGGCCGCTGGGGGCGTCACGGGCGGATTGATCGTCCACATCCGGGCGGGCCTGTCGCGCGCGGACCTCGAGGAACTCGGAGACGTACTCGACTCAGGGACCGCGGCGCTCGTGGTCGTGGGCAAGACCTCGCTGGCCGACACGCTCGCCAAGTCCGCTGCCAGGGCAGAGAAGACGATCGAGAGGCAGCTCACGATCGATTCGAAGAATATCGACAAGGAGCTTGCGACGTTCACCAAGGCTGTTGCCTAGGCCGTGACGCCAGGCTGTGTCAGTGCGGACGGCTCAGAAGGCGCGCGTGTAACGAATCGTCAGCAGGCTCGCGCTGAAGTTGTTGAGGGGCAGCAACTCATTGAGCAAATAGGTGCGTTGCAGATCGACTGAAATCCTGCCAAAGCCAGACACGTCGTAATACACGGTTCCAGTGACGTACGGGAATGACTCCGGTCCGTAGAGCGGCGGCTCACCCAGAATCGTATCGGCGCCGCTCACCTGATCGAAGTTTCCTGTCACGGTGACGCCGAGCCGGTTCGTGGCCTTGAACCCTCCCCCGGCATGCCACACGCGATCGATTTCCCGATCGCGCATCGGCACGTCGGCGATGGGCAGAATGCCTCGCTGGAACGTGACGACCCCCGTGCCGAGAAAGCTCTGATAGTCGAGCCCTCCCTGCAGCGACACCCGGTCGCCGTAGGCATATGAAGCCATCACGGATCCGAAGCGCGTGTGGCTGACGAAATCGGTGGCGAACAACTCCGCGTCCGTGCGGCTCGCTGCCGCCTCGATGGAAAGCCCCTTCATCGGCTCCATGTTCACGACGACTCGGCTGATGTTCCGCTGAATCGGCGACATGCGCGTGAACGTGGTGTCGCTGTACGAGCTGAGAATCGATCCGCGGGCGCTGAACCTCGGGCTCGGCCGATACCCGATGGACAGCTCCGGCCAAATCGCCCGCTCGAGATCGGACGCCGCGGCATCGACCTCGCCGTCAATCTTCGTGTCCACGCGTCGACGCGACAGCGTCACGCCCGGCCGGATCGACAACGCAGGTATCGGCTCGAACGACGCGGTGAGGTCCAGCCGGTTGATCGACTGTCCCCAGTCCGACTCGTGGCCTTCACTGACGCGCACCACACCGGTCTGTGCCGGCGGATAGAGCGCCAGCAGGCTCGCCACCTGACCGGTGGCATCACTAGAGAAACTCGAATACCGATAGAGCACATCGAAGGCCCAGCGATTCCAGGGCCGGATCGTCAGTCCCTGGGTCAACACATTGTTCGGCGACGTCACCGTCCCCCGTGAGCTCACCGACACGTCGTAGGGCGAGACCGCGGTGCCGGCGGAGTTCGTACGGGCCAACCCCTGAAAGGCGCCATCCATGCTGAACGGCCCCTGGTACTGATAGTACAGGTATCCGCCACGCCACTCGATTCGCGGCGATGGCTGGACGACGAACGTCAGCTCGCTCACCGGGCTTGTCAGCCGTCGGCTCTGTAGCCACGACAATGCCGACAACGGTTCACCCGCCGTCGCCGGATCGCCGACGTTGATGCTCCGCTGCTTGGGCATCAGCGAGTCGAGGCTCTGCGTCTCATCGTAGGTCTGGTAGCCCGCGCGGTAGTGCACCGTCCAGTGATCGCGTGAATAGGAGACGCCCCCGGTTACGCGGTTGGCCTCGTTGTTGACCGGTCCGACGACCTCGTAGGGATCCGCGCGCGCAAATGAACCCCATGCCGCCGGCGATCCCACGAAATCGATCGCGCGCGTCGACTGAAGTTGCCCCTGGTTGGTGACGCGATCGTAATCGAAGAAGAAGCGCAGGCGGTTTGTCGCGTACAGCGTATAGGCGATGTTTCCGATCTGCTTCGACGTGTTCCAGTTGTGCCGGTTCGTCACCGCCTGCGTGTCCAGTCCGTCGATCGAAGCCGGCGTCAACGGCGTCACGTTGAAGAAGCGGCTCTGCTGCCAGTTGACGCGGAGATCGTAAAACAGTGACTTGCGGAGCGTCAGCTGCACGGTCGGAAACGGATCGCCGATGCCACTGGCCGACAACCAGAACGTATCGAAGATCTTCGAGCCCGGAGCGCCCGTGGCGTTCAACTCCAGGCCAAAGAGGCGCAGACCGTTGAACAGATTGAACAGCTGCCGGTACGTGGCTTCGGAGCCGTCGATGTCAGTGAAGCGATAACCGACATCCGCCGACCCATGCACGCGAGGTCCGCCATTCTCCTCTGGGGATGGCGCCTTCGTGGCCGTGGTCGTCTGACTCTGATCCTGGGCGTGCAGAGGCCTTGTCAACATCGCGAAGGCAAGCAAGCCGGCGAGCGCGACGCGGCGCATGCTCATCATCCTGGACCTACTGGAGGAAGAACTGGTTGGAGTTCGAGCCGTGGATGGCGGCGTGGCAGCGCGTGCAGTCGCCGCGGGCCTGGAAACCGAAGCGGCTGTGAGGGACAGCGACCTGGTCCTGCTGAGAATGCGGATCGCCATGGCACTGCAGGCACAGGAATCGAGATTCCCGGCGGTTCAAAAGAAACCGCGATGCAGCGCCGTGCGGCGTGTGACAGATCGCACAGCCTTCAACCCGTACGGCCGCATGTTCGAACACGAAGGGTCCGTGCTTGTCCATGTGGCAGTTTGTGCACGTCTCCCAGCCGGGCGCCGTCAGCGATGCGAGATTCTCCGATCCATGCGGATTATGGCAATCGGTGCACTTCCGCGATCCTTCATCCACTCGATGATGGAACGGCAGCGCGAATTGTGCGCGCACGGAGGCGTGGCAGGAGTAGCACAAAACGGGCTGCGACTCTCTGAGCAGGCTCTCGCGCAACCACCGCTGCTCGACCGCAAGCTGCGGCACGTTGTAAAAGTGCCCAAGGGCTGTCTGCAATTCCGGTGGAGCCTTCTCGGGCGTTGCCGACTGGACGAGGTGTGTCGAGTGGCACGTCTGACAGGCGACCGCGGTCGCTGCATGCAGTGAGTGGCTGTAGGCCAACTGATTCCTCGATGTCACGTGGCAGGACAAGCACCGCGACGTATTCTCCTGGACCGTTCCGTGAAATGCGAAGATCAGCGTCTTTGCGGCCGCCATCAGGTCGTCGTCGCCGCTCGCCGCCTCTTCCGCGTCGGCGTGGGCTTTGCCGGGACCGTGACAGCTTTCGCAGTTCATCTGCTGTTGCGACTCCGAGACAACCCTCGCATGCGGCGTTTTGTGAAACTCGGTCAGCTCCGATCCATGGCAGAAGCTGCAGCGCTCCTCGCCGACGTATCCTTGCTCGGGCATTTGAGGGGGGAGTCGGACCAACACTGTGGTCCCCTTGACTGGCGAGGGGCGGCGCTGGGCGGCAACGGATGCGGCAGCGGCGATGACGAGCGCCGCGAAGAGCAGCAAGGCGGCGCAGTGGAATAGGCGCATCGCGCGAATCAGTGAGCGGGAGTGGGGCCCGCAGTGTCCCTGACTCCGACGGGCCGCAATGTGCAAACCTGAGGCCTGTACTGGGCGATTTCTTACCTAAGAATGCTTCGCGGCGATGCACGATCGGCTTTGAATCTTCGAGGACGTCACGACCCGCCGTGGGAACGGATCAGCTTGTCACAGTATTTCGTGATCGGCCTGCGCCGGCTTCCTGCGACAGGAAGAAAGTCGCCCCTCGGCGCCCTTTCCAGAAACGCACCGAACGCGCGGATCCGCGGCAAACAAGGTAAATGGAGATTTAACTGTAAGTTACCGGCATGACTCTTCAAGTCATTTTAGGGCACAGCCGTTGCTATCGTGGCCGCCCCCTCGGCGTCGGTGCCTTCGCTCCTGTCGCGGCCCGTCATCAAATCGTCTGCGCCGGCAGCGCCTGGCGTCTCCCGTTACCTGCTCGAGCTCGGTCTCGTCAGCGTCCTCCTCGCCGAACTGCTGTATCTGACGGTCAGATTCGACACCCAGATTCTTGACAACGCGGACTCAGGCTGGGCCCGCTTCCTTGGCTGGGCCCCGCAATACCTGCGCCTCGCGAGCACGATCGGGATCGTCACGTTGCTCTTTTCCGGCAGAGACCTTTACCGGGCGCTCCGACGTCTTGCTGCGCGTGACACGCACGTGTCGCCGCGGACGCCGTATGTTGCCGTGCACGCCGTCGCGCTCCTGGCGTTCACGCGGGTAACCGCCATCATTCTGAGCGGCGCATTCTCCTCTTTTGCTCACCCGGCGCTTTGGACGATGGGATGGCTTCTTTCGGGAAGTGTGGCGCTTCTTGCGTGGTGTCTCGCTCTGTTTCCAGCCCGAACGTGGCGTGTTGCGGCTGGCAGTGGACAGCGCGCCATCGGCTTGGGACTGGCGATCGGCACCGTCGTATGGGCTGGCGGTTTCTTGACCGAACAGCTGTGGACGTCGCTCGCGCGCTACACGTTCGCGGTTGTCCAATGGCTCCTGGGCTTCATATATCCGGCCACGGTGAGCGACCCTTCGAAGCTGATGGTCGGCACGCCAACGTTCAAGGTGATCATCTCACCGGCATGTTCGGGCTACGAAGGAGTCGGCCTCATTCTCGCGTTCCTGAGTGTGTATCTTTGGTTGTTCCGAAAGGACCTCCGATTTCCCGCCGCCCTCGTCCTTCTGCCGATGGGCGCCGCAACCATCTGGATCGTGAATGCAATTCGGATCGTGGCATTGATCATGATCGGCACGTCCGGCTGGCCCGCCATCGCTCGAGGGGGATTTCACTCGCAGGCGGGCTGGCTCGCGTTCAATGTCGTGGCGCTGGGCTTCGTGGCGATGACCATCCGCGGCCACTACTTCCAATCAGGCGTAATTGAGACGTCGTCGTCGCTCCCCAACGAACGCGATCTGACCACCGCCTATCTCGGTCCATTCGTGGCGATCACGGCAACCGCGATGATCACGGGCGCCTTCTCCGCGGGAATCGACTGGCTCTACCCTCTGCGCATCTTCGCGACTGGGTCCGTGCTGTGGATATTTCGGAAGCGTTACACCAGGCTGAAATGGAGCTGGTCGTGGCCGGCGATCGCCATCGGTTTCGCGACGTTCGTGGTGTGGCTGGCATTGATCCCGGCGGGGATGAGCCGCAACGATGGATGGCCGGCGGCGCTCCGGTCGGTGCCGGTCTATTGGGCGGCAGTCTGGCTACTCTTTCGTGTCGTGGGCTACGTCGTGATCGCGCCGCTCGCGGAAGAATTGGCGTTCCGCGGATACCTCACCCGGCGCATCGTCCAGCCAGATTTCCAGAACGTTCCGCTGGGCATGTTCTCGTGGTCATCATTCTTGATCTCCTCGGCGTTGTTCGGCGCGTTTCACGGCGGGATGTGGCTGGCAGGAACGCTCGCGGGAATGTCGTTTGCGCTCGCGCTGTACCACCGGCGCGTACTCGGAGATGCGGTGCAGGCGCACGCAATTACCAATAGCCTGATTGCGCTCTACGCGTTCGCAACCGGCCATTGGTCCGTCTGGTCGTAAGGTTCGGAAGCGGAATCGGTTCAATCAAGGAGGCCGTTATGCGTTCACGTCTGGCACGAATCTGTGGCTACGGTTTCGGTGTATTGACGATGGTCATCGCGATAGAGGGGCAGTTGCTGGCGGGCACCGTTCCAACCGCGCCCGAAATAGACGGCTCATTGATCTCGGCGGGTCTCGGGCTGCTGGCCGGAGGCATCCTGATCCTCAGATCCCGTCGACGCTCGAAGTAACCAGATCAGTTCATCAAGGAGGCGGTATGCGTTCGCGTCTAGGGCGACTCTGTAGTTATGGTCTGGGTGTGTTGACGTTGATCGTCGCAATCCAGCGGCATGTGCTGGCGGGTGGCCCGGTGACTGCGCCAGAAATCGACGGCGCATCGATCTCGGCCGGTCTCGGGCTGGTCGCTGCGTGCGTCCTGATCGTGAGATCGCGTCGACGCTCGAAGTAGTTGAGGTCGTTCACCCGAGGAGGCAGTTATGCGCGCAGCGCGGACCTATGGGTACGGGCTGGGACTTTTGCTCATGGTCTCAGCGATCGGGGCACGACTTCTGGCCGCCGGGCCGGCTCCGGTTCCGGCCCCTGAAATCGACGGCAACTCCATCGGCGTGGGCCTCGGGTTGCTCGCGGCCGCGGTTCTCACTCTGAGAACGTTCAAGCGGTGACGGCAAGGATCGTTTCGCAGGTCCGCAGAACCCGTCCAGATGGAATGGTTTCTTAACTCCGCATCGCAGGTGTACGCGTTCGACTATTTCGGCATCATCATCGTGGTGTCGTTGCTGGAGTGTGTCGTCCCTCGTCGGGCCGCGGGCAACGCGCTGCGGCTGCGGTGGTTGAGCAACTTCGGCATCTCGATCATCGGCACTGTCGTGATCCGAGCACTCTTCCCGCTGGTAGGCGTCGGCTGGGCGGCGCTTTGTGGTGCACGCGGCTGGGGCCTCTTCAACCGCGTCCCCTCACCAAACTGGCTGACCTTCGTCGTGACGCTCCTCTTTCTGGACGTCGTCGCCTACGGCCAGCACTACCTGCTTCATCGGATTCCCTGGCTTTGGCGATTGCACCGGGCCCACCATACCGATCAGGAGTACGACTTCTCCACCGGCGCCAGATTCCATCCGCTGGAGACGATATACACAAATGCAGTCATGATCGGTGCCATCGCCGTCCTGGGCGCGCCTCCATTCGCGGTGTTCGTCGCCCAGCTCGTCTCGACCGCCATTGGGTTCGCGGAACACGCGAACGTCCGCATGCCGGCCTTGCTGGACAGCTTGCTCAGGCTCGTCGTCGTCACGCCGGATATGCATCGGATTCATCATTCCGAGGAAGCTGGCGACAACCAGTCGAACTACGGCGGCACGTTCCCCTGGTGGGACAGGATGTTCGGCACCTATCTGGATCAACCCGCCAGGGGGCAAGACGGCATCGTCTTCGGCGTGGAAGGGTTCGACGGCCGAAAGCATCACACGCTCCCATGGATGCTCGCGCAGCCCTTCCTCCACGAGCAACGTCAGGATGTTGCAGTTGGCGCGACCCCGGGAACGTTGAGAAACTTGTCGGGCGTCATCTCACCGCATGGGATCGGTGAGCGAATCGACCGGCAGGTTGGTCAACATTCGAGATGATGTTGTCGCGAGTCACATCAGAAGTTCTTGCACTCGGCCGCGTCAGGTCGGGGTACACGACAGCGTTTCGACGGTCACCGACAGGCAGGCTCGCGAAACCATCGAGTGGGCACTGAATCAGCCGCTGCGGTGTCCTCGGATCACTGACGGTGAAGCTCGTGGCAGCCGTTTGTCAGAGACCGATTGCCACGAGCTCGCGGTCCGTTCGCCAGTACCAGACGCCGTCGACCAGCGCCGGCGACGCGAGGACCGGCGCGTGCAGCTCGTTGACGCGAATCAGCCTGAACGTGCGGCCGGCCTGCACGACGAATGTCTGGCCGAGATCGTTGGTGAAGAAGATCTTGTCGGCGACGGCGACCGGCGACGATGAGAACCCTTCGCGGATCGGCTCGCCGAGGCGATCCTGATACACCGCCGCGCCGGTGCGCGCGTCGAGCACCGTGAGAATGCTCTGCATGTCATTGATCATGTAGAGCAGATCGCCGTGGAGAATCGACGATGGGACGAACGGCGATCCGCGCGGCGAGGTCCAGGCGACGTGCGTCTCGGTGACATCGCCGCGGCCGCCGGGCCGGATGGCGAGCGTCGGACCGGCGCGGCCCGATGAGCAGAACACGAGTCCGTGGCCGACGACCGGAGTGGGAATGACCTCGAACAGGTTGCCGCGCACCGTCCAGAGCTCGGCGCCGGAGCTCGGGTCGTAGCCGTATACCTTCCGCTGACTGCTGACGATCAGTTCATCGTGATCGCCGGCGGTGATCACCACGGGCGTGCCCCAACCGACCGATTCGGCGCGATCGTGCTTCCAGATCACGCTGCCCGTGCGCGTGTCGAACGCGGCGACGAACGACCGGAGCGTCGCGGTGCCGTCGTGGTCCTGATACACGAAGAGCCGATCCTTGTAGAGAACGGCTGATCCGGCGCTGCCGTGATAGTTGCTGACGTCGCCGAGCTTTTTGTGCCACGCGAGCCGTCCGTCGAGCTCGAACGCCGCGACGCCGTGCGTGCCGAACGAGGCGTAGACGCGGCGGCCGTCGGTGGTCGGCGTCGCTGACGCATGGCTGTTCTTGTAGTAGACGCGCTCAATCCCGGACGAGGGCACCGGCGATTCCCACAGCAGGCGGCCGTCGCTCCGGCGATACGCGAGCATCGAAAGCTTTGCGCCGCCGTCGCGGGCCGTCGTCAGGAAGATCTGGTCCTTCCACACGATCGGCGAGGAATGCCCGCGTCCCGGGACTGCGGCGCGCCATTTGACGTTGGTGGTGTCCGACCAGGTGTCGACGTACGCGGCGCCGCTCGCGAGGCCCTGTCCAGATGGTCCGCGCCATCGAGTCCAGTACGCCGCAGCTTCGCCCTCGACTGGCACGACGGCAATCGGAGCGGCCGCGGCGGCGTTGAGAGCGAGCCAGCCGCACAGCGCCGCGAGGCAGGCAAGACGCATGTCTCAGTGTAATCCCGCTGCTACGACGAACGCGTCCGCGCGACTCACTCTTTCGGCGTGAACACGACGAAACCGATCACGGTCAAACCGACGAGCACAAGCGGCGGCCCCCACACTGCGAGCACGATCCGTTCGGGCGGGGCTGCGCGCCGCCGCAGCCGATACGCCAGAATGGGACCGCCGGCCGACAAGATCAGCGCGCCTGCCCAACACGTCGTCACCACGGGGCCGGCCCATGGATTCCGATCGTGCCAACTATCGAGGATCCACCCGAAGACGATGATGAGCAGGCCCACCATCAGCAGGTCGATGATGACGCCGATCGCCACGAATGCACGGTACATGGTCACCTCGCTGTCGCGTGGTCATCTTAACGGGCGAACGGACTTCTCGGGCCCGGCCTGCCAAACCAACGAACGACATTTTCGCCGCCGTGTGCTCCGAAACAGGCCACGCAATGATGTGAAGACAACGAACACCGAAGTATTTGTGCCGTCAGAAACGGAACGTGTCTTGTAACCCAGCAGTTCGTGGAGCGACTGTCATCACCACAGACGTGCCCACAATGCTGGAGTCACCGAACGCAAAGGCTCGGTCCTGACGACGTTGTCCGCTATCGCTGCGAGGCGTGTGAATACGTTTTCCGCCCGCGTGACGAAGGAACGGAGCGACCGGCCCGTGATCCACTGGAGACGCCAAACGTCTGTCCCAAGTGCGGAGATGACCGCACGCGAATCGTCGGACAATCCGGCGCCCCGGCACTCGTCCACCGGTGTTGCCAAGCGTGTGGGCATCTGTGGTCGCGTGGTCTCAACGTCCGTGGAGCACCGCAATGAACGACGTGTGCTGAGTCGCTGGTGGCAAGACCCATGGAGCACAACTCGGCGCGGTGGTTCGGGTTCTGGATGGATCGTCAGCGGTATCGCCGCCGACAAGCGTATTTTCGTCCAACGGATACGCTCGCCCTCGACGCCCCACTGGTCGAGCTGATCGACCGGATCGTGAACGTCCGATTCGCGGATGTTGCCGATGCAGACAGCCCCTTTGCCGGACAGTCGCTCTACCAGATCTTCGGACAAAAAAGATCCGGGTCGACATTCGTACGACCGGAACGCGACTTCGATTTCTTGGAATGATGATGCTCATCGCAGAGCCTGGCTACTTTGGGACAAACCGGGAGCCCCCTCCAGATCTAGAGCAATAGCTAATTCTTGGTTAAGGCCCAGCGCTCCGCTGCCGTTCACGTAGTAGGTTGCATGTACGAGGAGCATTCCGGCAGGGCGATCGTCGCGTCAGAGTCTCACCATCGGCAGCGGGGTTAGTGGATGCTTCAGGAACCAATCGACCGTCAGTTCCAACAAGCGCCAATGAAACCCGACACTCGGCCACACTGTGAACACCGACGCGATGAACGACCGTGGTACGCCGAATGTTCTGAGCCCGCGCGACACGTCGATCCAATCGGCGCGCCGAAACGGTTCGACTAGCGACGGCCGATTTGGACGCGAGGGCGTAATCTTGTGGTGATCCACGATCATCGCCTCGATCTCGGGGATCCAGTCTGCTTGCGCGGAAGCCGAGAGGTGCTCGCGCGCGAGCGCAACCGACGGCGCAATGTAGTCGAACGTGTGGTTCGTCCAGATCCCAAGGTCGTGAAACACTGCAGCGACAGCGATCTTTTCGAGCTCGACCCGATCGCCTTCTCCCGCGATCGCGAGACACAGGTTCACCACCCGATATACATGGTTGCGATATGCGATGAAGTCGTGCCCCAACGCCGACGCATGATTTGCCAGAACCGCGCTGACGGTCGGAATGCTCGTTCGTAAGGAGGCGTCGGCGTACGGCACCATGATCGGTGAACTCGATCGCTCACGCCACCTTCCGTTCGCTAGCTGTGAACCGCTTGACGAACTCGAGCGCCTTCTCGGCGACCTCCCGCCAGCCGGCGTCGATCGTCAGCGCATGCCCGCGGCCAGGCATTTTGACGATCTCGGTCACGCCAGGGTTGCGCTTCTGCTTTTTGTAGGACGCGTTCGCGATCGCCCAGGGAACCGTATGGTCCGAGTCGGCCGAGACGATCAGCATCGGACCCCGCTCCGGGTTCGTCGAGTTGACCTTTGCCTCTGACCACGGGTTGAAGTTCGCGGCCGCCGCCTGGAAGAGCGGCTCGCCGGCGCCGGGGACGGAGTAGCCGAGGTACAGCTCCTTCGCCTCGTCCTCGCCGACCGCGTTCGCGAAGCTGTAGCGGAACTGCTCGTAGGTGAGCGGGACCGCGCGGTTCCAGTTCGCGGGGTTGCGCAGGGCGACGCTGGCCGTGCGCAGCGCCGCGATCGGCAGCGGGAGCACGCCGCGGAACGGAGCAGGGCTGATCGCGACCGACGCGGCGGCGAGCCCGCGCCCCGCGAGAATCATGGTCAGCAGGCCCCCGAAAGAGTGGCCGATGATCACGGGCTTCCGATCCAGGCGGCGGATGATCGCCTCCTCGTAGTCGGCGATCTCGCCGATCCCCTTGCCCGCGAACACCTCGGGGTGCTCTCTGGCCTCGGCGACCGTCTCGGGATCGTCGGGCCAGCCAGGGGTCACCGCCACGTAGCCCGCCTCCTCGAACCGCGTCACCCAGCGGTCCCAGCTCGAGGGCAGCAGCCAGAGCCCGTGAACGAAGACAACGGGTGTGGCGCTCGACGCGTTCGCGCGCTCGACCTGCGTTGCCTCGTGCTCAGTGATGGAATGCTCGGTGTTCATCGCTCCTCCTCATCTGTCGTGACAATAGGACGTGGCGCGTCACGCGACCTTCCGTTTGCCTTGCTGGCAGAACGCGAGCAAGTCGCGATTGACGAGGTCGGCATGCGTGGCGGTGAGCCCGTGCGGCAGGCCCGGATAGTAGATTTCCACAGCCCCCTTGATCAGCCTGGCTGACTTCTTCGCCGAATCCTTGACGGGCACAATCTGATCGTCCTCACCGTGCATGACCAAGGTCGGGATATCGAACTTCTTGAGGTCTTCAGTGAAGTCGGTTTCAGAAAAGGCCTTGATGCTGTCGTACGAGTTCTTGAGGCCGGCCTGCATGCTCCAGAGCCAGAACTGATCCAGTGTGCCTTGGGACACCTGCGCACCAGGTCTGTTGGCACCAAAGAAGAGGGGCGCAAAATCTTTGTAGGCCTGCGAGCGATCTTTGAGCAGGCCGTTCCGCAAGCTGTCGAAGACTTCGATGGGGAGTCCTTCCGGATTGGCCGCGGACTTCAACATGATCGGCGGCACGGCGGCTATGAGGACCGCCTTGACCAGACGCTTCGTGCCGTACCGTCCGATGTAGCGCGCGACTTCTCCACCGCCAGTCGAGTGGCCCACCATCGTGATGCCATCGAGATCCAGGGCCTCGATGACGGCGGCCAGATCGTCGGCATACCCATCCATGTCGTTTCCGGACCAGGCCTGGCTGGATCGGCCATGACCACGACGATCGTGTGCGACGACTCGGAAGCCGTGCTGTGCGAGAAACAACATCTGGCCGTCCCACATATCGGCGTTCAGGGGCCATCCGTGCGACAGGGTGACGACCGGTCCCTTGCCCCAGTCCTTGTAGTAGATCGTCGTGCCATCTTTCACAGTGATTGTGCTCATGTGAGCGTCTCCTCGATGATGCCGACCCTTTCAAATCGTCAGCCAAGACCGAGAGAACCCGTTTGCGGAATGTCGTGACGCGATCCGGGTCGGAGAGATAACGGTCGGCTGTGAAAAGCAGACAGCATGCTGCCATGCATGTGCGGTGCCTCTCGTTGCCGGACGTCCCCTATCGCATCGGCTGAAGTGTCGGGTGGGCATGGAGGCTGCACAGTCGATGCAGAGACGCCCGCCAGGTGCGAGAGATCATGCAGCAGTGGCGACGATCTTTGACGTTGAATGCCGACGGCCACACATGAAGGAGGCACCATGAAATTCGTCGTGATCGGCGGAACCGGGCTCATCGGATCAAAGCTCGTCTCGTGGCTCCGCGAGCACAGCCACGAGGCCGTGGCGGCAGCGCCGGACACCGGCGTCAACACGCTCACCGGCGAGGGACTCGCAGACGCCCTTCAAGGCGCATCGGTCGTCGTCGACGTGTCGAACTCTCCGTCGTTCGAAGAGCTGGCGGTCATGAAGTTCTTCACCACCTCCACGCGCCACCTTCTCGAGTCCGCGGCGGCAGCCGGCGTGAGGCATTACGTCGCGCTGTCCGTGGTGGGAACCGAGCGTATACCCGACAGTCCCTACCTCCGGGCGAAGAACGCGCAGGAAACGCTGATCAAGAGTGCCGGGATCCCGTACTCGATCGTCCACGCGACGCAGTTCTTCGAGTTCGTCAATCGCATCGCCGATGAAGCCACTGACGGAACCACGGTCCGGCTGCCACCGGTACTCATTCAGCCCATGGCCGCTGATGACGTCGCCAAGGCGATCGGAAGGGTCGCCGTGGGCGCGCCACTGAATGGCACGGTTGAAGTGGCTGGTCCCCAACAGTTCCGTTTCGATGAACTGATCCGTCAGGGGCTCGGCGCGCGCCACGACCCCCGCGAGGTGGTCGTTGACCCGCACGCGCGGTACTTCGGGGCCGAACTCGGCGAGCGCGCGCTGATTCCCGCCGGCGACGCGCGACTCGGCGAGACTCGCTTCCAGGAGTGGCTGCATCAGCCCGTCCAGCGCTAAGTGGTGTCCGTTGCGTTCCTGAGAATCGAACGGAGAGTGAACGATGGCTCGCGTTGAGGCGGCAGAAATACCGGCACATGGACCGTTGAGCAACGCGTCGGTCGATCGTCTCGCTTGCCTGTTGCGCCACTGGACGTGGGCCGACGAGGCCATGGCGCGGTTCGAGCAGCAACTGGACGGCGAGTGGGCGTCCGACGACGATCTGGTCGCCGATCGTCCGTTCGGTGCGTACTACCACTGGTGTGCGCTGTTGTGCGGCCTGAGCGAAGCGGCACTCGAGCACGGGTTGCTGTCGACGTCACAGCTGGACGCGATCCGTCGGGACCTCGAGGCAACTCTGCCTAGGCTGCGCGCCTGTCGCGAGGCGCTGGTGGTGATCCCGGCATCGCTGAAGGATCATCTGCGTATCGCAGACCTCCTCCGCGATGATGAGATGCTCGGGCGTCTTCGCTGCCTGCACCGCGCCTTTGGTGAAGCGCTCCGCGAGGAGCAGATGTCGCGAGAGCTCGACCTGCTGGATCCATGAACGCCGCGTCGGCGACACCACATCGACACGACGTCATTCCTTTCCGCATCGCCTTCCTACGCCGGGCGCCGGGAGCCGATCGGCAGGACGCGGTACCGCATATAGGCAACGAACGCCGCCATGACGAGCAGGATGAGCGTGATTACCGCTGAGCTCACTTCACCGCGAGCAAGGTGATAGCCCGTCGCTGAGATCATTACGATGATGATCCCGCCCGCCGCCCAACTGACGAGCCACGTCTGGATCCGCGTGACTCCTGGAAGAACAAGTCCCACGGCGGCAAGCACTTCCGCGATGCCGAGGAAGAGCTGGAACCATCGCGGCAGCGTCGCGTTCATCTGCGCGGCAACCCCGGCCGGCGGCGCGACCATCATCACGCCGTGAGCGAAGAACGCGACGGCAAGCAGCACTTGTAAGACCCAGAGCACGATATTCATGACGCTTTCCTCCTCTGCTGACACGTCGAACAAGGGTCGCTCGAATCGACACCCCGGCCGGAAATATGAGGAGGCTTGGTTCTGCAAGTTCAGTGACAGACGGGTTTCTTGGAGCGATTGGCGCCCCAGTGAATCTGCGGACCGCTCCGGGAAGTCCTAAGGGAGGCCTTGGGCTGGAGAGCGGCATGTCACATTCCACAGCCCCATCCGGTCCTACCGTGAACGAGGAGCGACATGATCAAATGGGTGTTGTACAGAGCGACTGACACCGTCGAGCGAGACTGGAAGTTCGACGCCATCACCGGCCTCCTCGCCGCCGCGCTGGTGATAGGGTTCGTCCTTGTTACAACGGTGGCCGCATACGGCTCGGGTCAGCCGGCGACCGTCACTAATTACGACGTCACGCCTAAGCGAATCGTGGCCAGCGTGGGCGCCGTGGTGGCGTTGATCGGCGCGGTCATCGGCGGGTTGGCGCTGGCCCGCTCCGCCGGCCGTAACGGCGCCGGCGGCGGGCGACGCAGCGCCATCGTGGCCCTGGTGATGGGGCCGATCGGCTTAGTCATCGGTGGGCTGGTCGTGGCCACTGCCGACGGTGGTCTCGGTACCGGCAATGGAATAGCTGGGGGGATCGTGGCCATGATCGTGGGCCTCATCGGCATCGCCCTCGGCGGTCTGACTCTGGCCCGCTCCCGACGCACCGCCTGACGCCCGTGAGCTCGACGAGCGCCATGTCGAACCCGGCCGCCAGCTTCGAGCCGCACCGCGGGCGCCTGCTCGGCCTCGCATACCGCATGCTGGCGTCGATGGCCGACGCTGAGGACGCGGTGCAGGACACGTACCTTCGGTGGCATGGGGCCGACCGCGAGAAGGTGTCGGACCCGAGAGCGTTTCTCATGACCACCACGACGCGAATTTGTCTCAACATGCTGACCTCGGCGCGGACACGGCGCGAGGAGTACGTCGGTCCATGGCTGCCGGAGCCGGTGGTTGACACGGCAGCGCTCGCGCCCGACAGCCGCACGGAGCTGGCCGAGGATCTGTCGATCGCGCTGCTGTTGACGCTTGACCGGCTGTCGCCGCTCGAGCGGGCGGCCTTCCTGCTGCACGACGTGTTCGATTTCTCGTTCAGCGAAGTCGCTTCGTCACTGGAGCGAAGCGAGGCCGCGTGCCGGCAGCTGGCCGCCCGCGCCCGCGCGCACGTGCGGGCTGTCCGGCCACGCGGCGCAGCCGTGCCCGCGGCGCGCTCGGGCGAGATCGATGCGAAACACGCGCAGCTCCTGTCCGCATTCATGGTGGCAACTCAGGCGGGTGATCTCAGTGCTCTGACGCAGCTCCTCGCAAGCGACGCGCGCATCGTGACGGACGGCGGCGGCAAGGTGCGGGCCGCGCTGGAGGTCATCGAGGGCGCCGATCGCGCGGCGCGGTTCATCGTGGAAGTCACGCGCAAACGCGAAGGAGCGTGGTGGCGCGACGACTTCACGATACGATTAGCGACCATCAACGGCCTGCCCGGCGTCATCGTGGACGCACCCGAGGGACCGAGGCAGACTGCGGCGTTCGAGATCGACGGCGACGTGATTCGGGCGCTGTACGTGGTGCGCAATCCAGACAAGTTGCGGCACTTGGCGGCTCCGGCGTCTCCGCCCCATGACATCGGTCGCGGGTGAGCAAGCGGGACGCGACCGCACACTCTAAATCATCGTCCTCGCTCGTAATTCTGTCGAAACAGCTCGATCACGTTCGACACTTCAGAAGCTGTCCGCATCGGCACGGTCACCCAACCAGACTGAGGAAGGACATGGTGAGGACTTGCCCGTCCTCGCGCAACAAGTTCGTCGCGAACGCGCCGCGGGAAGGGCAAGTCGGCGATCGTTCCGTGCAGATGGCCCAGCTCTCGGCGACCGAGCCGGAATTCAATCCCACCGAAGCGGTGGCTGTGCGTCGTCACACCCTCCCAGCCGGCGACAACAGCGCGGACCGACTCAATTGCGGCTCGCGCGGATAAGACCTCACCGACATCGTCGGAGTCCGCATGCCGAATCGTGATCGGGTGTCCCTCGCGTTTCATTAGTTCCTCCGTATCGCTTCAACTCTCGGCAACAGGGTCCACCTTCAGGTGCACTTGAAGTCAAGTAGAAGTTTCGCGATCGAAGAGTGGAGCGAGGACCTGACTTCATTTGCGCGAAGGAACCCGGCGCGTCAGCCGAATCAGCGCCCCTGAGGCCGCGGCGGCCAGCGCAACGACTGCAGCCGCGATCATGACCACGTCGAACGCGGCAACAAACGATTCGTCGATCGCCCGCCTCGCCGCGACTCGCTGCGGCCCATCAAAAGCCGCATCGATTTCGGCCCCGGCCAGTTTCGGCAGCTCACGATCGATGGCGGTCCGAGCTGACTCCGGCAGTTGGAGTCGGTCGAGCGCCGCACTCGCGCGCGCATCGAAGTTCCTGACCAACATGATGCCGAACACGGCGATCGCGATCAGCCCGGCGACACGCGCGACCGCGTTGTTCACTCCGGATGCCACCCCGGCGTGCTCCGCCTCGACCGCGGCCATCGCCGTCGTGGTGAGCGGCGCCACGACGATCGCCATGCCTAGTCCGAGCACCACGACGGCTGGGAAGAACGTGGTCCAGTAGGAGCCGCCGATTCCCGCCCGTGCGTAGAGGGCCAGCCCCAAGGCCGCGACGATCGGTCCGATGGTCAACGGCAGCCGACTGCCAACGCGGGCAACCAGTCCTCCGGACCACCGTGACAACAGAAACATCAGCAGCGGGAACGGCAGGAAGGCTGCACCCGCCGCGGCGGCCGAGTAATGCTGCACCTGAATGAGATTCAGAGGGACCAGCCAGAAAGCCGTCGTGAGGACACCGTACAAGAACAGCGTCAGGAGATTGGCCAGCGTGAACGTCCGCGACCGGAACAAGCCGAGGGGCAGCATCGGTCCAGGCACCCGACCCTCGACGACGACGAGAGCAGCGAGCGACGCGACGCCCCAGCCCATCGTCGCGTAGACCAGCGGTCGACTGGCGCCGGGTTGCGGCCACGCGAGGAGACCGAAGATGACACCGCCAAGACCGACCACCGCCAGGCCGGCCCCCACCCAGTCGACCCGGGAGGTTCGCGAGGTGTCGCGGCTTTCGATCATGAACCACGCCGATAGCGCGATGACGATCGCGGCCAGCGGTACGTTCAGAAAAAACACCGAGCGCCAGCCGAGGTGCTCGATCAGCCAGCCGCCAGCGACTGGTCCAATGGCGGATGTGATCGCGCTGAAACCGGACCACGTCCCGATTGCCCGGCCGCGTTCGGCGTCGTCGAACGTGGCGCTGATGATCGCGAGGCTGCCCGGCACGAGAAAGGCGGCACCGACGCCTTGCACCGCACGAGCCACGATCAGCGCGCGCGTGGATCCCGCGAGACCGCAGGCGACCGACGCGATGGTGAACAGGACGACGCCGGCGAGAAATATCCGCTTGCGACCGAATTGATCGCCCATCGAGCCGCCGACGAGAATCAACGCGCCGAGGAACAGGGCGTATGCCTCGATCACCCATTGGACGTCAGTGATCGAGGCGTGCAGGTCCGCCTGGAGCGCCGGCAGAGCCACATTCACCACCGTCGCGTCGACGAACGTCAGGCTCGACCCGACGATCGTGGCGACCAGTGTCCATTGACGCGCCGAAGGCATTCGCCGCGACAGGATCTCACAACGTAGCGATGTCTGCGCTTCGGGCTTGGCTCACGTGCGGATGCAATGACAGCCATCGAAGGGGCTTGAGGAGGAGGCCTGCCGACTCTGTGGACGCAGTACCGCGCCGCCGATCGCGACGGCCACCATCGTCGCGGGACAGACCGCCGTGGTATCGCTGCTGCTCATCCAGGGCGCGCGGCGGCGCCGAGCCGAAGTGACCATCCACGATTCAGTCCCCAATCCACAACTCAAGATCGCTAGATCCGGTTGAGAACTACGACTCATGCAGCTGATCCGCGACTCACCGCATTTGGTGAGGGCTGCCTGTCGGCGGCGCGTGTGGTCAGTGCGTGCCCGGGATGCGACAGGCAGCGCCCTTGCACTTTCGGTGTATCGAAGGGGAGGAGGTCTCTTATGAGAACGTTCTCTCGGCTATTTATCGGTTTGGCCGTGTCCCTTGCTCAGCTGGTAACCACAGCCGCCCTGGCGCAGGACAGCTACGACTACCAGCGCAACGCCAACTTCGCGGGCATCAGGACATTTGCATTCAAGGCTACCCCACCAATGGATCCGGTCGCTGCGAAAACGACCACGTACGACAGTCCGCTCGTGCGCGAGCGCACGAATGCCGCGATTGCCGCTCAACTCGAGAGTCGCGGGATGAGGCGCGTCGATGAAAACCCCGACGTCTATATCGTCACGCGGCGAAGCTTCGAGGTGGAATACTCCTACTTCGGCGGGCCAGGCTACGGATGGGGCCCGTATGCGGGGATTGGATATGGCGCGCCGTACTACGGTGGCGGCTGGGGCGGCGGCTGGAACGGCTGGAACGGCGGCGTGTATGCGGAGCTTCAAGGCGCGCTGACGGTTGATATGGAAGATGCCAGGAGCGGTGAGTTGCTCTGGCGCGGCATCGAGACAAAACGAGTCCATCAGACGTCGAAGCCGGCGAAGCGGGACAAGCGCGTGTTCGAAGAGGTCAAGGATGTCTTCAAACACTTCCCGACGCCGGGAGCGGTCGCGACGACCGGCGTCCGCTGAAGTGGATCGAGCAGCGATCGATGGGCGCGATGACGGGTTTGGTGCGTGAGCGACGAATGATCTCTGCTGCCGTCAGTTCACGCATCTGTCACGGCGGTTTCGTAGGCGCAGACCGCCGTGACGCTTCCGTCCTGGAAGGGCGTCATTTGCAACTGTGGATATCCACGTCCGCGCTTCGCGCTACGGCGGAAAACCTTCGATGACGGTCGCGTGACGCGGCTTGCCAACCGAAGCCGCGAGCGAAGCGAGCGTTCGGCGAAGGTTGCCGGCCGTCTGGGACGGATTTCGCAACTGGGTTCGGACGCGTGCATAAAGCTGCACGATTCGGCGAAGCGCTGAGGCGGCTTAGAGCGTGTAACCAAACCTCCGAAACTTACTCCGTCCGCGATCTCGACTGCATGCTGCAGTTCATGCCCGATGGTGGCAATTAACGCGTCCTGCTGAGGTTTGGGTTGGTTGCGCTGCTCACTCTGACTTTCGTTGCTAATGCGATCATGCGGTTGCCAATTACGTTGAATCCGTCAGATTGTTACATCGGCCGATCGGTCATCGTGCTTCTCTGTCTCTCAGCACTTGCTGTCTACGGCTTTCATGCGTCGTTTGGTGGCCTTTCAATCTTCGGGCATAGGCTACTGGATGATTGAAGGGCTGCAGATTTGGTAGCTGAGTGCGGTGATTACGCTGTTGGTCTGACATTCATCGGATCAGATCCATTCGTCGACGGATGCCCCGGAATTCCTGCGCGCGTCGGTGGCGCGCGCCTTGTGCCGGGTCGCGTTTATGCTGGAAGGCGCCGCGCGTTCGCCGAGCACCAGAAACAGATCGGCGCGGCTCGCGGAGGCGGGTTACGGCGGTAACGGATTCAGGCCTACACTCTGGACGCGATCATTGTCAGTGTCTGACGTTGACACGCGGCAAGAGTCGACCCGTTTGCCGCATGTAATCACGATACGCCTGACCGAAAACATCACACATCATCTGCTCCTCGCGAGGCGTCCGACCAAAATACATCGGGACAAACGAGACGAGCGCGGCCCACCCGGCCAACCAGTTGCGCAAGAGCAGTCCCTGAGCCAGGCTAAAAAGCCAGATCGCGGCATACATCGGATGGCGGACCAATCGGTAGACACCATGCGTGATCAATTGATGGCCTTGGCGCACCTCCAGCGTGACGGACCAGTTCTCACCCAGGTCGGCATGACTCCGCCAAAACAGCCACAGGGCCCCACTCATCAATACAGTACCGCACCACGAGGCCCACGCCGGAAGGCGATAATCGGCGAACCGGAGCCAAGGGGTGAACAGATAGAGAATCGGCAGTACCAGAGTTCCCACACCGAGTACGGCCATCACGGTCAGCTCTCGCCCATCTCGGCGACTGACTACTTTCACATTGCCTTTCGTGCGCTGTTCAAACACACCCCGAATGATCACGAAAACAAGGAACCCGACGACAAAAACGAGGTCCGACGTCTGAATTCGCACAGGAACGATGCCTCATCGTTCTCGACTCAATCCGTCCTATGAGACGATTGCGAACACGTCTCAACCAGCCGATCGATCACCACCGCGATAGCCGGTATTGTGTGCGGTCGTCCACGTGGTGCTGACCGATCCCAGATCGTCCGGTCGCCCGCGTCGAACGAGAGCGGTTATCGCGACCACGGCGATCACCACCGTGCCGCCGACAATCCAGAGAATCGTTGATAGGGCATTGAAAACCAGCGGAAGATCTCGTCGCGAGTCGCCAACATCTTGCCACACTGTCGCCTGGCAACTTGCCTTCTTCTTGCCGCCATCGCCACACTCCGTAGGCGTGGCAAGGTGGCGAGAGGGTGAGCAGGCTGCTTACGTCGTATTGGTCCCGATCGCCTGTCGAAGCCTGGCGACCGTTTCACGAGGATCGGCGACTTCCAAGATGAGCTTTTTGAAGCGCTCGTGTTGCAGGGACACGATGATTGCGCGCTCTGGATGGCGCACGTCCCAAAACACGAGTTCGCCGTGGTAGTAAAACGTCCCGGCCGCGAACAGCCCCGGCACATCGGTACCAAGAACCTTGACGCCATGCCACCAGCGGCCAACGACCTCGGGATCGTGCTCGACGGCTATGACGTGCGCGAGAGGCAGTTCTAGGCGGCTGCGAAAGGACCAGAGCTTGTCGAGGCCCTCGACAGTAAACACCACTCGATCGCCATCGACGGTCACATCCATCATTTCGGGACGCCCATCGTCAGACCAAATCCTGCACCATGCTATTTCGTCGGCACGCGCTGCTTCAGCTCCTCGAACCAGTTCAACACTATCTCGACCCGATCTGTCGCAGAGGGCTGCGCCGTCGGCAGCTTTATCATCAGAAATCGCTTGCCTTCCGGATCCAAATCGTAACTGTTTGAGTATTGGATCCCGCCAAATAAGAGCCGTGGCGTACCAGCGCGAAACTGCGGGTTGGTCTCGACGTCCACGGCCATCACTTTGTCGACCCGTCGGTAAAACAACTCGCGCCCATTCGATGACCAGCGCGGAAAATCCCCGCCGTCAGCGGAAATAGGGAACCTGCCACCAGGGCCAGGGTACGGCGTTACATATACTTCCGGTTGCCCGCTTTCGTCCGACCTATACGCGACCCATTTTCCGTCTGGAGAGAACGCAGGGCGGAACCTCGTGTAACGGGAGTCCAAGAATGGCGACGATCGCGAAGCTGGCGACGAAGCGTCCGGCAATGACACAAGCAGCAGCTGCTTTTCGGCCGGGGAGTAGCCGATCAACGTCCTCCCATCAGGAGACACCGACGAGGGCGAAATTGTTGATCCCTGTCGAGCCGCGACCAACTCGGTTGAAGGACCACTGCCGTCAGCTGGTACCCATAAGATTGCAGAACCGACAGAGGGATGGCGTTCATAAATCACATGCGTGCCGTCCGGCGTCCAAACCGGATTGAGGGCATGTCCTTCCGAGGTCAGGCGGTTGAGAGTGCCGCGCGTGGTGTCATAGATCCAGATATCGTCAGCGTCACCCGAGATGGCTACCGCGACCCGCTTGCCGTCTGGGGCCAGCCTCAGCGATGAATAGGCACGAGGCCCGCCGCCCGCCGACTGCTCCGTTCCAGTTCGATCGACCCACACCAGAATCGATCCAAGGGCACCTGGCGTGCCAGGCCCGTACACGAGAGTCCCAGAATCGGATATCGCGAACAGGCCGAACGGACCGCGAGAGCTCTGGATCCCTTCCACGACGGGAGCAGGTGCACCGTCGACCTCCATCCGGCTCAGGTCGAATGGGACCGCCATTAGCGATGCCGTGCCGGGATCGTAGTACGCGAGGTGCCCCGTCGAAGTCGCCGTCGGCAAGTACTGCACCACCCCCACGCGTTCGAGCAGGGTCTTCGTCGCTCCTGTCCGAAGGTCGAGCGCGATAGCTCGACCCGACATCAGTGGGCCGGTGCTCGGGGTAACCAGAAGATGGTTCCCATCCGGCAAAAGTTGCGGCGCCGTGTAATATCGAATACTTGTATCGGGTGCTGCGAGCGTTTCGGCCTTCCCCCCGGTCGAATGAATCCGCTTCAGGGCTCCATTGTCGGTGAAGAAAATGTCGTTGGTCTGTGCCCAGCTGTTGCCCGGAGGACCAACGATGGCCACCGCTGGCGCCAACGCCTGCGCTGGACCGCCCGCTACGGGAACTTTCTTGAGCGTCGAATCGCGCCCTCTCCCGGTGATGAAGCTGATCCACTTTCCATCCGGAGAGAAGCAGAGCCATGCCGCGTTCTCGGTTCCTGCAATGGGTCGCGCATCCAACTGGTCCATCGCCCGCACATGGATTTGCTGTTTCGGCCCGCCGACAAACGCGAGCTGCGACCCGTCATGCGACAGGGCAAGCCCGCCGGTCACATTGGTCAGCGGCAGACTTGTTGTGAAACGTACGACGGGTGCCGGAGGGACCGGCGCCGGATGCGGCAACCGCCAGACCATAGCCGCTGCAAGAACCGCCAGCACGGCGGCCATCGACCAACCGATGATGGCCAACCCAAACGGCGTGCGGCTTTGCAGCCGCGGGAGCGCGGTCTCCGGCGTTTTGCCGCTCAAGACATTCTCAATGACGATTCGCGCTTCGCCGATGTCGCGCAAGCGTCGCTTGACGTCGCGATCGAGACAACGGCGCACGAGCTCACGAATTGTCGGCGGTATATCAGCGGGCAGCTGTGCGAAATCGAAGTCAGCGCGGAGGACGGCGGCGAGGGTGTGCGCGATCGTCTCGCCATTGAATAGTTGCGTGCCGGTGAGCATTTCCCACAGCACGACTCCGAACGACCAGACGTCCGCGCGCCTGTCGACTGGTTTGCCGGCCGCCTGCTCAGGACTCATGTACGCCGCCGTCCCGAGAATAAATCCGGCCTGTGTCGCCTGCATCGACAGTGTGGGCGACATCGTCGCGTTGGCGTTCGACGAACCGGCCACGTCCATCGCCTTCGCGAGGCCAAAATCCAACACCTTCACCGTGCCGTCCTCGCGGACCTTGATGTTGGCTGGCTTCAAATCGCGATGAATGATGCCTTGGTCGTGCGCAGTCTCGAGCGCATCGGCAATCTGTCTTGCGATAGACAGAGCTTCGTTTACGGGAATGGCGCCATGGGCGATGCGTTCGGCAACCGTCGGCCCCTCAACCAGTTCCATCACCAGTGCGCGGAGGCTATCCGACTCTTCGAGACCGTGAATGTGGGCGATGTTCGGATGATTCAGCGACGCGAGCACTTGCGCCTCGCGACTGAACCGCGCCAGGCGCTCGGGATCGTTTGCGACGGCCGGCAGTAGGATCTTGATCGCGACCTCTCGGCCGAGCTTCGTATCCCGAGCGCGATACACTTCGCCCATCCCGCCTGCGCCAAGTGGGGAGAGGATTTCGTAGGGGCCAAGGCGCGATCCGACAACGAGCGACATTGGTTATTTCAGCGGCACGAGGGCCTTCAGCTCCTCGAACCAATTTTGCACGAGGATGATCCGAGCCGACGGTGGGCGCTCGTCGCCACACTGCTCTCCCTGATCATCAGAAATCCTCTATTTGATCTCAACCTCGATGTTCGCATTAGGCCCCGGCGGGACGCGTTGATAGGCCACGCGGTTGAAGCCAATCGATGCGCCGATTGTCACCGTGCGCGTCTGGGAGATGCCGCATAGCAGGAATCGGCCGGCAGCGTCCGCTCTCGTAATCGCCGCCGGAGAATCCTCTGTCGGTTCGTAATCGACGAACGCGTCGGGCGCAGGCCGCCGCCCATCGTTCGTGAGCTCGTAGACGACACCCGATATCAGACGCAATCCGGGGGCCGACGGCGGAACAGTGTCGGCGGATGCGGACACGTTTGCGCGAGCGACCAACTGCAAATCCATGTGCATCTGTCCACCCACTACTAGCGGCGGCGCGGCGCATTGCTGCACGTAACCGTCTTTATAGACCTGCAGCTGAAGCTCAGCGCCTTCGGGCAGGTTGCTCAGTTCGTACCGTCCCTCGACGTCACTCAGCTTCGGCCCATTGGCCCACATGTAGGAGTAGCCGACGGTGCCAGTCTGAATCCAGGCGTTCACATTGGCGCCGCTGAGCGGACGATCTCCAAGCGGCGTTCGCTCCGTGACAACTCCTGCGACGGCGGATGAACCGGTGGGTGTTGGCAGCGGACCCGTTCGTGGCGGTGGCGCTGACGTGGGAGACGGTGATGTCGTCGCGGAACCGTGGTCGCCGCATGCATCGGTGAATACCGCGAATACGAGCGCGATTATCACAGCAACGGCGGCCTTACCTATCCCGCCCCGGCCAAGGAGGGAAACGATTTCGTAGGCGCCGAAGCGGGTGCCTGGAGACAGAGCCATGTTGTGGAAACGGCGCGGATTATACCGAGGGAGTGCCCTGCCCTTACCCAAATCAGCATCTGCGACCGTGGCGGTTGAAAGAGCCCTTACGAAGCCGCCACCGCGAGTCTCACTGGGGGGCCACACCCTCAACTGTGCCCGTCTGACGGTGACTGGTTGGCTCTCACGCTACTTGGCGGCCTGCTTCGCGATGACCTGATCCTTGATCTTCGCGTAGGTCGCCTGGGGGACGATCTTCTTGGTGACGAGTTCGTTCTTCGCCTTGTAAGGGCGACCTGCGATGATCTTCTGCGCGTAGGCGTCGCCGATGCCTGGCAGCTTCATGAGGTCATCCTTGGACGCCGTATTGAGATCGACAAGAGAGCCGACATCCGCTTTCGCCGTGGCTGTCTTCGGAGCTGGCTTCTTGGTCGCTTGAGCGAAGCCCGGCGCGCTGAATAACAGGCCGCATGCGATGATGAACGCCACTCGAAGCATTCGATTCGTCTTCATAGCCATCCTCCGCGAGCATCATAAACAAGAACGAACGCGCGGTTCCAACCTTGAGAGATTCCTTATGCGCCGAGGCAGGTGCCTGGAGACAGAGCCATGTTGCCGAGTGAGTGGATCATGCCGCGAGGATCACTCACGCTCACGAGTGTCCTATCGCGATATACCACAACTCCGAATCGTCAAAACGGTCCGAGCGGCGGATGTTTCTGGCGATCGGCGTGATCTGCCTTCAGAGTCTCATCGCGCGATCGACACTCGGCCTGATCGTCGGCCGAACCGCACGGCCTCGGCGCAATCTCGCAGATACAGATCGAGCCGACGGCCGCGTACTTTCGGTCCAGTGTCCATGACCATGTATGTTCCGTTGTATCGACCATCCAGGCCCGCCAATCTGATCACCGTGCCAAGTGGCAAGACGCGTGGATCGGCCGCAACGACCCCCTGGGTGACTCTCGTCCCTGCCGCCGTGGTTTTGCCTGTGCAATACGCGGTGACGGTGAAGGACACGGGCTGGGTAAGTTGAATGCGGGGCGGCTGTCGCGGCCGGGGGTTTCGTGCGCAACCCTGGGCGACAACCAATGCGCCGATCGCGATGCCTGCGGTGAATCGCGATCGAACCATTTCGAAGAGTCGGAAGCGACAAACGATTGTCCCCATTTGATTTCAGTGCACTAGTTGACTACATTTGTGCGCTGATGGTCGCTCCAAGAGCGCTCCAGTACCCCCTGATGACATCTGGCAGGCGCTGCTCAAGATAAACGACCACATCAACACGCTGCATATCGATCCAGTTGAGCAGCGGGTCCTTCAAGAGGGCGTTGAGACTCTCGCGCTGAATCTGGCAGAGGCATCCAACGGCATCATATTCGTTATCCTATCGGAGGCTGATTAATGGCGAAGCGTGCAAAGAGCGTCGAAAGTGGCGGCAGCGTCGAAGGAGCGATTGGCGGATTCGCTGAAGACCTGGGCCGCATACTCGGTCAAGCGAGGAACAAGGCCGACAGCTGGCTCGGTCAACGGCAAGCGATCGTCAAGCAGCTCACACAACTGCGGGATGAGGCCTCGAGTCTGCTGAACCAGCTCGGAGAGCAAGCCGCGGCTGCGGGTCAACGTGGCCGCCGAGTGGCCGACTCATTCGTCGCGGGCTATCAGAAGCGCGGACCTGGTCGGCCGAAGGGCTCCAAGAACAAACGAGGGATTATCATCGTTGGTAGTCAGCGAAAGCGGCGGAAGATGTCCGCTGCAGCTCGCGCGAAGATTTCCGCGGCGCAGAAGGCGCGGTGGGCGAAACAAAAGGCGGGCAAGTGACGAGGACGACCTACCGAATTGTTCGTAGCCGGATTTACAGCTGAACGCTCGTTTTCGCCCCGTACTGTGATTTGCTGTTATGACTAAGAGCTTCCAGCGTCCGCGAGCGTTCGCCGAACGGAAGCCAACTCGGCAGTGGCGTGTTCGAGCGTCGCTTGATCTGATCACGATGCAGCGGTACATGCACTTTAGTCCTGCGACGATTGAAGATGCGATCCGGTTGTTGGATCGGCACGGTCCGGCTGAAGTCGGACACTACGCAACGCACGATCAGAGACCGGGCGATCAGAATCCGGGCGTGGAGAGAATTGGAGACGGCGGAAGCGTGATCCGCTATCTGCAATCGTTGCGCTGATTTAGTTGGCGGAGAGAGAGGGATTCGAACCCTATTTGAGCGATTCTCTAACATGGTGATGGCGTGGGACTTCTGGCAACAAGCCTCTATCAGTCACCAACTTATGCGCGTTCAGACGTCCGCTTGCGTCCTCGGGAATCCACTCCAATCTGCCTCAGTCGTGGCAACATAGCGGCAACAGCGACTCCGAGATATTCACGCTTCCCATGCCGGGCCGCAATATTCATGGCGCGCTCCTCTGCGGATCGCTGCATAGCCCCGCTCGGCCGGTTGTCTGGGATGAGTTTTCGGAACTCGTGCCTCGCTAAATTATGTGCGTTGCGGACGTGATTTGCTCTCGACCGCTTATCGAACCCCGAGCGTCCCAGTCCGACAGCTGGGTCCCGCCCCGCGGTCTGTAGGACCGATGGATCGCGACGAATAACGCCGCAGCCCCCGCCGCCGTTATAATCGCGCACCCGTTATACCGGCCTTGGCCCTCGTTCAAGGGACTCGCCTCGGCGCTTACGAAATCCTGATGCTGATTGGCAGCGGCGGGATGGGGGAGGTGTATCGCGCGCGCGACATACAACTTGGACGAGATGTAGCGATCAAGGTGTTGCCCGCCGCCTTTGTCGCAGTTCGTGGGCGACTGGCGCGATTCGAGCGTGAAGCCCGCATGCTGGCAGCCCTGAATCATCCGCACATCGGTGCGATTTATGGGTTAGAGGAAGCGGACGGCGTCCGGGCGTTGGTGCTGGAACTGGTGGAAGGCCCGACGCTGGCCGAGCGGCTAGCTATGGGATCGATACCAATAACCGAAGCGCTGACAATCGCGCACCAGATCGCTGAGGCGTTGGAAGTAGCGCACGAGCTGGGGATCGTCCATCGCGATTTGAAACCCGCAAACATCAAACTACGGGCGGACGGCACCGTGAAGGTGCTCGACTTCGGTCTGGCCAAGGTG
>Ga0068863_100000787_pt1 | contig 31919 bp, 38 predicted proteins | sample KBSSwiS62_FD_66596 | JGI IMG/M metagenome (GOLD analysis project Ga0068863, IMG submission 66596) | Switchgrass rhizosphere microbial communities from Kellogg Biological Station, Michigan, USA - KBS Switchgrass S6-2 | ecosystem: Host-associated > Plants > Roots > Rhizosphere > Soil ... | reverse complement strand
GTCTACAAAGATAGAGTGCCACTTGCCATGGGCCTCGACTAGCAGATCGCCGAGGCTCTTGCGGTCACGATTGTTGTTGCCGTCGATCGCGTCCAATGGATGTCCTTTTGAAGGAGTCTCTTGGACGTGTAGCAAACGTCAGGCAAAGCAGACCGCGTGGTTGCTATAGTGAGCATGCAAGCTCGCCCTCCAGTTTATCTCGCTCCGTATGTCATTTGGCTCGGCCTGGCCGATTGGCTCAGCGATCGTTTGCGCGCCTCACCGCAGCAGGTAATGAATGAAGCACGTGTGTGTATCCGCCGTGATGGCCCGTTCGCGGTGCGGCAGTTCGGTGTCGGTAGTGGCCTCTTCGGGCTGTGCGTACTCGTTACGACCTATCTTGCAGCCCCGCTGTTAGCCTGGAGTGCGGTAACCGTTCCTGAGGCACTGCTGGTCCCGCTCTGCGGGCTGCTAGCAGCCAGTGCCGTTTGTGCGCTGGTGGTGCTGTTGCTGCACTCCTGCCTAGGTGTGCTCGCCCGTTTATACGAACGCGGAATCGGTGTGTTGGAGCGACGAGCCCTGGTCGCTCGGCAGCGCTGACGGGGAAGGAAGCCGCCGAACTGGCCGTGAAATTTTGGCGCGGTCAGGGGCCCCTTTGAGGGGGTCGTCACCAAGGGATAAACCGAAGCGCTACACGCTGACAGGGCTCCTCATTTGGGATCACGAACATGCACCGCACTCACTACGTAACGATGCTCATGCTAGTCGCGACCGGCTTGGCAGCCTGTCAGCAGCATGAGACGTCAGCGCCGCCCAGCGTGATCAACACGCACACCATTCCCCCCCGCGCCGAGCCTGCTTTGGAACGCCTTGGCTCCCGCTACGCCGATAAGTTCCCCGACGATGCCTACTTCTGGGCGGATCCCGAAGTGCGCCCACGTCTGCAGAACCTGTTGGGCGATAAGCTTCCGGTCTTCCTCGGGTCGATGCAGATGAAGAGTCGGATCTTGAATCGCCAAGGCGTCCTCATGGTAACGGGTTTCAATATGCGTGACCGCCTGTACGCGGCGGCCTTCGCCTTCGATTTGCGATCCGGTGCGATGTATGTGAAGTTGCGCGAGCGTGGTCGCGACTCGGAATACCCCCGGTCCGGGCCGCCGTTCAGCCTTCCCCCCGAGTTTACGAGCTATTGTGGCAGCTGGAACTCCTGGCCTGAGAGCCTTGCCTGGGCTCGCGGCAAGCCGAAGGTGAGCGATCAAGCGGTGATCGGCACGCTCAAACTGCCACCCGATCCAGACCATGCGGCCGCGCAGCTGTCAGCAGCTGCCTCCGCAAGCCAATGACACCGCAGCTCTACACCCATCAACTTCTCGATGATCCGGAACCAGGTCGTCCTCCGCAGTTGGCGGGCTGCAACGGCGAACTCCGACACGTCACCCTCCGAGACTTAACCCGTTCACGCTGTTACCAGTTGAGCTGATCAGCCCTTGGGCGTCGACGGTGTCAACCTCTCTCTTTGCCCGGCGCGCGTGGAAACGGACATCAACAGGAGCGCCCCGCCCACGCCGCCCAGACACAACAAAGCAAGAGCGCCCACCACCATCCCCGCACGGTTCCGTGGTGGTGGCGCGCCGGCCCAAAGTACGGGCGTGACCCGTGCCCCGCCTCGCGCCATCGGATTCACCCCGGCGCGGGCAGCTTCCCCGAGCGTTCGGAACGCTGGTGCGGGCTGACCTACAACAAAACCGGGGATCTTGCTTTGCGGGCCCGACGGCGCACGGAGCTCGTCATTCGTGGGGTTAATGGCTGGGGTCTGAAAAAAAGACTCACCAGGCCCGGCGCCATCGGCGGTTACCCGCGTGCGCGACCCATCCGTTGCCGGAGCCCCGAGGCAACTCGTGCTAATCAAGAGAATGGTCGGTAACCAAGCTCGAGGAGTCAACTGTGTCATGGAGGTCTCTCCGCCTTCGTCACACGTATAGGCACCGAGCCTTTGTGCTCCCGCATCAATCAACGGTCACCCCGCCGCGCGGCGGGGCAACAGCAGAATCCTAAAGGCGCTGTAAGGGCGCGAGAGCCTTTCAGGCTCGGGCCAGTTTCCGCAACCGATCCGGTCCTTTTGCTATGGGGCAGGGTTACACGGTAATCCCCCCCCGATCCTCATGTTGACATCCTCCGTCCTAACTCATCACACCTCAATAGACACCCTCTCTATACGGCGGCGAGGACACGTATAAAAGAGGACATAACTTGAAACTCACGAGTACGGGCTCGAAGGTGCTTGCCTCCAACGGGATCACCTCACAAGCCAACTTTCGCATCCATGCAAACGCGCAAGCATTTCGAATTCTTTCGTCCGGTCTCTACAGCGACAAAATCAGTGCCGTATTGCGCGAGATCGGGTGCAATGCTGCCGATGCCCACGTTGCTGTCGGGACACCCGATCGGCCCATTGAGGTAAAGCTTCCCTCCGCACTCGATACCTCGTTCCACATCAAGGACTGGGGCACCGGGCTATCAGACGCCGAGGTGAAAGGACTCTTTGCAACCTATTTCTCCAGCAACAAGTCCGATTCGGACGAAATGACGGGCGCCTTTGGTTTGGGTTCGAAATCGCCCTTCTCCTACACCGATAGCTTTTCGGTCACTACCGCACACGGGGGCACACAACGCGCCTATACCGCCCATATGGGCAGCGATGGCTCTCCGGTCGTCTCCCTCCTGGGTGAGCAGGCGACCTGTTCCGATTGGCCAACGGGGATGATGGTGTCTTTCGCGGTGCGACCCGCGGACATCGCCGAATTTCACACGAAAACACAGCAGACCTTCCGCTGGTTCCGTATCAAACCCAACATCGTCGGAGGATCGCCTGTCAAGGCGCCATCCTTGCGGATCGTAGGAAGCCGGTCTTATCTGGTCAGCGACGAGCAGGAGAGAACGTCCCGGCTCATCATGGGCAATGTGGCCTATCCCCTCAATGCGCAGCGGCTTGGGCTCGAGGACCAGGTGTTGCAGGCCCTGCTCGCTGGAGGCATTCACATCGAGGTCCCCATCGGCGCTGTGATGCCTACTGCCTCCCGGGAAGAACTGGAGTATGACGCGAACAACCGAGAGAAAGTGGCGGAGGCGCTCCGTGCGACCGCCGCTGAGATCGCTGCGACGATTGCCGCCAAGGCGCATGAGGCGGCTGACACGGAGTGGGAGCGGCACGCGCGCGTGCGGGCCTATGCGAAGGCGCTACCCTTTGAGGTGCACCGGCACGTTGATGAGCTACTCGACGGATTGAACGCTCCGCAGCAGCAGCGCGAGCACGCGAAAGCCATATTTTCGGACGAGTTCCGGGCCTTACCTACATGGGTGGGCGTGGAGGATCCCGTGCCTGGCCCGAAAGGCCCCACCGCTGCCACCGCGACGCCGACACTCTCGCAGTCACTTCGCGTCTGCCGTGTCTACCTGTATCGATGCGGCGAACGACCCGGTACCACCTCGCGTCGAGCAGTGATCTCCGGTCATGTCAGTCGGGGCAGCTCACTGGAAGAGGCGAAGCTGCTCTATACCGAGCGGCCGCGGATTGTGCTGTCTGATGCGCCCCACACACACGAACGCATCAAGGAGCTGCTGACGCAGGACGAGGAGACTGTTGTCGTAAACCTGTGGGCCGACAGCAAGGAAGCGCTACCTGAGTTGAGCGCGTATGCCAAGCGACTTGCCGAGGAACTCGGCGGCGTGCCAGTCGTAAGAAGCTCATCATTGCAGCCCCCCACGCATCTGGCACTGAGGAAGGCCAAGGCCCAAGGTGCAAAGATCAAACCGGAAGTACTCCATGCGCGCACGCTCGTGCGGTATCTCGATCTCGCCTCCCCTCGCAGTGGTTTTGAGGAAAAGGCCTTGGCCGATGTGCCCGCACAAAGTCGCTTCTACCTCGTCACAACCGGTCGTCGTGGACGGTATGCCTCGAGCTTGCAAGGTGCTCCCTCGAGCATCGATCCCTACAACCTCGAGCGGGCCGTGTCAGGCTATCGAGCCCTCATTGCCTTCGGGGTTCCCTTGGAGGAGATGCCTGGAGCAGTCGTCCTGCCCCCCAGGCGACTACGAGAACTCGGTTTGCGCGAAAGCGGATGGCGCAGTCTGTTCGCAGCCATGACCGATGCGATGCGCTCGCGACCGGTCGCCGAGGCGCTCACCGAGCTAGTCAGTGTGATGCCCAAGATCGAACTCCATAACAGCTATGCCATTGAGCAGGCCGGTCTTCTGGGAGCGCTTATGGCTGAGGCGCTCACGAACACCAAGCTGTGGCGGGCGGTCGATCCCATACTGAAGGACTATCCCAACCTGGATGGGCCGTTGAGAGAGCTGATACGCGCCAATGTCGGTGCAGATTCCAAGCAAACCAGTGCGCGGGAGGCGTTGGAATCCCTGACGAGGCTACTGCCAGTGAAGATGCCCGACTTCAAGGTCAAGCCGGTGGACGCCGCGGGGCTTATCGAGTTGCTGCATAAGCGCTATCCGATGACCGTCTACCTCAACTCGCGGACATTCCGGACGCGAGGAAATGCGCACCCACAGCAAGCCGTTCGGTATCTACGGACGATACTGGATGGCATCTGTAAGGGACGCGCCAAAAGCCAGGCTCCACAGTTGGATCAACTGTCTCTACCGATCGGTGAGTGACCGGCGCTCATTGCCATCCCTCTGCACCGACTTACAGTAGCCGCGGCCAACACCCGCGGCTTCTTCTCCCTCTTCGCCCAGTCTTCGGGGTTCGCGGCAGCCGTTGCTGCGCCTTCAGCGCGTGTAGCAATCACACAGCTACGTAGTGCGCTACAGGTCTGACCAACATCCTCTGTACCTTCGGTGGCGCGCTCTCTACACCGAGTTGAGGCCAACAAGTAAGAGAGAGGCTCAATGGCGAACTACGTTTGTACTGACGAGGCCGTGCATGTCTACCTGCATGGCGTGATGCGGACGATTCCGACGCAAGACCGAAGCTACACGGAAGTCATCCGTGCAATTCAGCGCGAAGCTCCCGAGACTGAAATCGTCGAAATTCTCGAGAGAGATCTGAAGCGCGTCAAGGAGGCGGTCGAAGCGTTGCAGCACAAGAGCATTACCGCAGATGTCACACTGAACGGCGGACAGGTGATGTTCCGGGGCGAGACTGTTCACAACTCGCTCACGACGCGCATGCTGAAGCAACTGGACGAGGGCTTTGACCTCGTACCGATGGCGCTGTTTCTCGAAAATCTACTGCAGAATCCATCCTATCGAGCGGTTCAAGATCTGTACACGTTTCTGGAGTTTGGCAAGATGCCGATCACACCGGATGGGCACTTCCTCGCCTATCGCGCCGTGGCGCCAAACTTCCGTGATATCAGGACCGGCACGATCGACAACTCGATCGGCTGCAAGCCCGAGATGCCACGCAACCAGGTTGACGAGGATCCGAATCGCACGTGCAGCCGCGGCTACCACGCGTGCTCCTTCGACTACTTGCCACACTACGCGCACGCTAACGGGCATGTGATGATCGTCAAGATCAACCCGCGCGACGTGGTAGCGATTCCCGGGGATTACAACAACACGAAGATGAGAATCTCCACCTACGAGGTCGTGGATGAGTATCGCGACTACTACTCACGGAGTCGCATCGACGTGCTCGCCGAAATGACGATTGCCACGGAGGAAGAGCCCTTCCTGGTCGTCATTAGTGGAACGCAGCCCCAGAGCAGCCGGTTTGGCAAGCTGATTGACGCCGCCGCCGCCGTGGATGCTGCCGTCAAACTGCCCAGCACGGAAGTCGTCGTCCTCAAAAACGGGATGACCCAGAGCGTGATTGAGACGCGGCAGAATGAGCACTTCGAGGGCTACAGCCAGTTCGACGACGACGATGAAGATGCGGACGAGGGTGAAGACGAAGACTTGGATGTCAGCCCCGAAGAGGAGGACGCCTACCAGATCGTCTTTGCGGGGTCGACCCTGGCTATCGGCAACCCCAATCTGCCGGTGTACGATACAGCATCCGATCTTGAGGAAGCGAAGGACTTGGCATTGGAGTACCACAAGGATCACCCGACGTCGTCCGTGCAGGTCCGCGAGTCGCGGACCGGGGCGGTGAAACTCACCCTGCAAGTGCACTAAAGGGATGGGTTGACAAGTTGGCCGCCGAGGGTTTCTCGGCGGCCGTTTTGAAGGATTCACATACCTAGGCCCGAATGAGCGGTTTCAACTCATGCCCCGGCGCCACAGTTCATGGTTGCAAAGAGCGGCCACGTAGATCTCCGGCGCCGCCTCCTCAGCACTCTGGCGCAGCGACGTCGCCTCAACAGCCAACCGAGCCAGATAGGAGAGCTGATCGCGCGGTAAATTCGCGATCAAGTCTGTCAGAAACGGCGACACGGAAGCTCTCTGAAGTCTTTTGCCCACATCCAACGTTTGCGGGAAAATGGGCCGCGGTTCGGCAGACCCGCGCGCATTACACCGAGAGTCCGAACTGGGGGTTCTCATGTGGCTACTGTGACGGATTGATCTGAAGCGCTGCACTTCGACCTACGTCGCGCCGCGACCGTTGGAGCTTCTATTCTGGGGCTCATCCGCGTTCAACCGTGACCATGCGCTTGCCAATGAATCGCTTGGTGACGAGGGAGCTACCCTCCGTTGAGATCCGTCCTCTAAGTGTGATCGAGTTAGCTTGGCATACCGGTTCGGCCTCGACGCGCAGACTGTACGAGTTGAACCGGACGATGTCCCCCCGCCGCACGTCCTGTATGTCGATGCTGATGTTCTGGGATGAAGACACGCTGGTTTCCGTCCCTCCTTGTCCGGAGGCGCTCACAGAAGAACCTCCACAGTTACTTTTGCCAGGAATTCACTCTCGTCAACCGAAACACCCGGCGGCAATGCATCTACATCCAATGACCTTGCATTGCCGATCACTGCGGCCATGGCGCGCTTGAGAAACGCCGGGTACATATTGCTGTTGATAGCTCCGTGCTGCTTCAGATCGCAATCTCTACGCTGCAGCTTTTGCTTTACCCGCACAACACGGCGCCACACTAGCTTCCCATCGAGGAAGCGCTGCTCGTTTTCAATCTTTGCTTTGAAGGTGATGCGGGCTTTACTGTTGCTCAATCCGGAGCTCATGACGCGCGATCCTGGGCATCCAGCCATTGCCGAAGGCGCGCGCGGTTCTCTGCGTCCAGCCCAATCAGGGCACCGTGCGGTAATCCGCCAAAACCGATGACTACAAGCATCCCGGGGTGCTCAAAGCTGGTTCGCAAGAACACTTCGCCACGCCCAGCTGGACGGATGAGACTGATTTCCAATGCGTCGCCAGTGCTCTGCCCGGTGGCGTTACTCACGGATACCTACCGCACCTAACGCTGCCCGGATCCTTTCTTCCGTAGTCGTCGCATTGATACTCGCTTTTCTGAGCTTGGAACGCTGTCTCATCGTTAGTCGCCGCTCTATCGCCGCAAATAGGGCGTTTTCGGCAGCAACCTGCCGCCGGCCGCCCTGGTCTGCCGCATCGATGGCGTGTGCCTCTTTCGCAAGCGTTCGGATACGCTCGAGCCAGTCCTGCTCGTCGGCGATCTGGACTGGAGACTTTTGGATACCCTGACTGGTAGGGCTCATGTACCCTCCTTCGGCCAGCCGGCCGACAATGCCGCCATCGGCAATTGCTGGCTAACAACGTCGCCGTGCGTGAAATAGACCGTGTACGTATCGCCGTACTCGTGCATCGCGAGCACGAGTTCGCCGTGTAAGGTGTGATGCGTTTGCAGCCGTGAGGGTTGATTAACCCACATGCGCCCGACTGCGCGCTTGCTGTGTGGCGTGCAGACGCACCGTGACAGTGGCCCAGCGGCCATTGGTCGGGTGTCGTAACCGAAGTGCTTTACGCCGTGAAAAGGCGCTGTCCAGTTGCTCTGTGTCTTCGCGGCCCTCTGCACACCAGCTGCCGCGTCCGTCCGGGTGGCGCTCATTCGATGCACATTGTTTCTGTAGTCAAACCTCTCACCAGATGCCCTCCTGAGTCTTGTGTGCCTGCTGCATATAGGCACAAGAGCAGCGACGTCGCAGGCCTGGACTTTCCCAACACGCGGCGTTGGGCCCTTTGCGGACCGCTCTTCGTCGCGCTCCTACCTCATTGACCGGAGAAGAGAATCGGGGCGCCGAAGCGCCCCGTAGCTCAGCATCCGTATTGTTTGGATGCGCAAAGGAACATAGGCGCGCGCCCCACACTGGACCTGCGCGCGGACACGCGTCACCCGCGCGGACACCCGCTCAGACGGACGCCTATCGAGACGTCGAGCGACGCAACAGCAGTTCGGTGAGTCCGAGTATCGCAAGCGTCGCTGCAGTGGCGATCGGCACAACAAATAAGTCATCGCAAAATCCGGCTCCGCCTACCCCACGGTAAAACTCCGGGCGTAAGTTGCCGAACTTGGCGATGTCACGCTGGATGGCACACCAAACATCCGCCGCCAGTAGCGAAGAGAAACTGAGACCATAGGCATGCGCCCACGTCGGACGGTCAGACCTAGGCAACAGTACACACAGCAGAAAATACCCCGCAAGCATGTGAAGAGTGAGGACACCGTCGATCTCCTGCCAATAGGAGAACGTCACCGACAACGACGTGCCATAAAGAAAGGGCAGCGCGAGCTCACGCAGGGGAAGTACAACCGGAACAAGGCTCCACAGAGCAATGGACAGGAGCGCCGGGAGCACAACTGCGATCAGTGGTGGGATCTCAAGCAGATAAGCAATCAGGGCATGCAGCCAAGTAGGAATCGATGTAGACACTCGATTGTCACTCGCAGAAAAGGACCTATTGCTCTATAGGAACGCGGCAGTTATCCGTCTTGCGGACCTATCGAGGAGCGCAACAACGGGCATGCGATCTCCTGGCAGCCCCCGCTCGAGACCACCTCGCCCGACTCTCGTTGATCGCGTAGCCGGTCAACGAGGTAGGCGCCGCATTCACCCTGACGTTGGGTTTTCTCGTCCAACTCCGTGTGACCGAACTCTCCCCCCATTTGCTTCGAATAACCCCTGGCAAGTCACTTCAGCGCTGCCGGACCCTTCCCACACGCGCTTGCTACACGGCGAAGGACCATGAGTCATCATGAGGTATAAAATGACACAGCCGATTCAACCGCTGACCCGCAAGAACTCCACTGGGCAACTGTGTTTCCGCGGCAACGCAATCGTGCGCTATCTCTTCGAGCACAGCAGTTCCACTCTCTACCAGCTCTTGCATCTAGCTGAGGCACCCGCCGAAGACCGGGAGCAGTTCGCGCAGCTCATCGGGCTGGGGGTGTCCGAGGCAGAGGACTGGCTCTCGCAAGAGACTCAGGCTGCGGTGAGACAGATCGATCGGACCGGCATTTCCGAGCAGGAAGCTCGTCTCAACTACCTCCGGGAGAGACTGGAAGCAGTGAACGCGGCCTTCAAAGGTCCCGTCGCACTCCTCTATGACGTCCCGGCGGACGCGCTGAAGACACCTTGAGCCGCCGGCGGGCTGCACCGCATCTACTCACTCCGACGCTTCGAGTAGGCGCCCAGGCCCCAACCCGCTCGGCGCAGGCTCTCGCCTCCGTCTCTCACGCGTCGGAAAACCTTGGGCGCAATGGATCCCTGCGCGCTCCCATTCACACTTCCACAACAGCAGCTACAGGAAACAACATGTCGGACAATCGCAAAAAAGCACTGAGTACTGCGCTCGACCAGATCGAGAAGCAGTTCGGCAAAGGTTCGGTGATGCGGCTCGGTGATGCAGCGGCCATCTACGACGTAGATACCGTGCCCAGTGGCTCCCTCGGTCTCGATGTAGCGCTCGGCATCGGAGGACTTCCCCGCGGCCGGGTCATCGAGATATACGGGCCGGAAGCGTCAGGCAAAACTACCCTGACGCTGCAAGTGATCGCTCAGGTACAGCGTGCGGGCGGCACGGCTGCCTTCGTGGACGCTGAACATGCGCTCGATCCCAACTACGCTGAAAAGCTGGGCGTAAACATCAGTGACCTGCTCGTGTCACAACCGGATACCGGTGAACAGGCACTTGAGATCACCGACATGCTCGTGCGCTCCAATGCCGTTGATGTCGTGGTCATCGACTCGGTCGCCGCGTTGACACCGAAAGCGGAGATCGAAGGGGAGATGGGCGAGCCGCATATGGGCCTGCACGCTCGGCTGATGTCTCAAGCGTTGCGCAAGCTCACCGGCAACATCAAGCGCTCGAACACTATGGTGATCTTTATCAACCAAATCCGGATGAAGATCGGCGTCCTGTTCGGGAGCCCGGAGACGACCACGGGCGGCAACGCACTCAAGTTCTATGCATCGGTGCGTTTGGATATTCGCCGCGTGGGACCTATCAAGAATGGAGAGCAGACCGTCGGAAACTTGACGCGAGTGAAGGTCGTGAAAAACAAACTGGCTCCGCCGTTTCGCGAGGCCGAACTCGAGATTTTGTATGGCACGGGATTCTCTCGTGAGGGAGAACTCATTGATCTGGCGAGTGCGCACGGCATCATCGACAAGTCAGGTGCCTGGTACGCCTACAAGGGCAATCGGATTGGCCAAGGCAAGGACAACGCGCGTAGCTTTTTGCAGGCCAACCCGGAGATTGCCCGGGAGATTGAGGACCAGGTCCGGGCCAAGCTCCTGCCTCGGAACCCGGGGGTGAAGGAGGGTAAGACCGACGCGCCAGCATCGGTTTGATCCTCGCCGAGGAAAGTCTGTTTCGCCGACGGTGAGCCTGCGGCGAGTTGCATTTCTTCAGAGACGGTCGCACTCGCGGCCGTCTCGTCCTATTTGCGCGGGGCGCTATACGAGTCGGAAGGGAACCACTGTCGGTTTCCCATTGCGTAGAGGACATCGTCATGCGTACTTGCACTGTCTTGCCCTCCCCTTCGTGTGCCGTTGAGATCACCTTGAGCGGCGAGCAGGTTGTGGAGTCGCATTTGACGACGCTGCCACCGGATAAACTCGTGCCGGATGAAGTTCTAGCCGCAGGATCTGCGGCACTCGAGGGATATCTTGAGTACTTGGAACGTCAGCCTGCATCGATGACCCCGGGGCTGCTCGAGAACATCACGCTCTCGGCTGGCGGCGAGGTCATTGTCTGAGGCGAGCACACGCGTGCACGCCTTTGGCCTTGAGGTCACAGGTTCGCTTCCTTCAACAACGCCCTCCTCACGGAGGGCGTTCCTTTGAAGCGGCGCCTTTGCCGATCTCCCGCTTCCACCTGGAACGACCTACCCGCTTGTCAGGCTGAGCCCCGTCTCAGCACCCATTACCGTCACGAGGCGCCCTCCCCAGGACAAGCTACTAGGGCCCTCCGGTGTTCGAGTGGAGTGTTCACCGGCAGTGGGCCAGGTCTGGATCAAGGACTGAACGCGGCCGCCCACGGCGATTCAACACCCCCCATCACAGATGATTGCGGGTCCTTTTTGCTGCGAGCGAGTCAGTCTCGCTACACGTCACGTGCATCGACACTAGGCACTCGACTCAAAAGGACATTTCGTTGACTCAAAGGCCCACTTCTCCTTCGGCAACGAAGGCGCAACCACGCGACTACCCTCGCTTCGAAGCAACACTGTGGACAGGACGCTTGCCCGTACCCCCTCACCTACGAGGCACCGCGGTAGCCCAACAGTTCGAGTCGGGACGTATCGGCGGCAAACACCGTCAAGCGCCCGCGCATTTTCACGATACCGTCGATGGGCGCCGGGCGTTGCTCAACTGGGCGCGTCACCATCAACATCGTGAGCTGGAAATCGACTACATACGCGGGCCGCGCGAGCATCGCCGGCGGATTCAACTGTCGGTGGTGTTCCGACCCGACTTCGTTGGCCGCGGACTCTAGACCGATCTGCGGTAACGCTGACCACGCGTATCCATGATGCCTCCCGTTGCGACAGCTGACTGATCGACGTTGGCGCAACGGGAGGTCTCCTTTAAGCGCATCAACCGTGGACGGGAGGTGGTTTTTATACCGCCATCCGCATAAAGCGGCGGCTCTCGATATACCGAGGAGGGTTTTCAACCTCTCAGGGGCCATGACCGATCCGACTCCGCTGCTGCGACGGCTCTGCCGCTACTACCTCGCCTGTGTTGCCAATGACGACGCAGGGGGCGTGTCCGTAGCAACACGCCGAGCCCATGAGCCGGAGTATGTAGAGCTGCCCCGTATTGACCTGGATGGTGCGCGGCTTTCTGCCGGGAATGAGAAACTGGCGGACTTCGTGCATCAGAGTCGCCCGCGGGCGCCAGGCACGCTGAGACTGGGTTTTCCGGTCTTCTCCGTCCGAGGAACATCCGAGGGTGCGGGCCGCCGTTTGATACCGCTCTTCCTCATCGACCTTGCGGCCGATGCGCTGAGTCTCGAGGCTGAGTGGCACACCGCAACCCTCAACCTGGAGGCATTGCGTGAGCTCGAGGGCAACGGCCTTCAATTTGCCCAACATGCCCTGCTAGTGCTCGAAGAGGGGTTGGGCCTCGCCACAAACGGCCAATCCAAGCCATTCGCTCAGGTGGTCGAGCGCCTGAAACTGCTGAGACCAGATTGGCCGTGGACTCAGCCCGCCGCGGCCAACACCTCTGCCCAGTCGCTGGTCGAGGCTCCTTCGGGAGTCATTTACGAGCGTGCAATCGTGCTGCGGGTGTCCCGCCCCTACACGCAAGGGCTCGAGCTGGAGCTGCAACGGCTCTCCGAGGTGCCCGAGCATGCGCTTGAGGGGACGGCCCTTGGGACCCTGCTCTTTGGCTCCTCCACCTCAGCCCAAACATCTGGCGACTCCGGCCCGCTACTGGAGGTGCTGCCGATGAACGTCGAGCAGCGCGCCGCGGTCACTATGGGCTTGACCCAGCCGCTGGCCGTCATCAAGGGCCCTCCCGGCACGGGCAAGAGTCAAGTGGTCGCCTCACTCTTGATCAATTGCACCTTCCGACACCGAGCCGTTCTGTTTACCAGCAAAAACAACATGGCAGTGAACGTGGTGGATGAGCGGGTCAATCGGCTGGGGCGTAGACCGGTCATGGTGCGCCTGGGAGGCAAGGAGCATCGAGGCAAGCTCGCCGAGCATCTGCAGTATCTCTTGGATACGACCGTGCCCCCCGAGGAGCTGTTCAACCTGCAGATCGAGCAGGGGGCGTATAAACGGTTGGTGCACGAACTTTCGCAAGTTGACGATTCCGAGCGAAGCGCATTGGAACTGAACGAACAGCTACGGCGGCAGGCCGAAGAGCTCACTCGCCTTGCGCTGCCGACCCATGCACTTGCCCGCCAGGCTCTTCTGCAGATCAACTGCAAACGGACCCGAGCTTTGCTGTTCGCCGCGCGCGACGCAATGCTTGCCGCCGTGCCGGACCATCAGTCCGTCTGGGTTCGCGGCACTTGGCTCGCTCGGCGGCGGCCCCGACAAGCCGCCTTTGCACAGGCTATCCGCGCGCTCTTGGATGCGATGCAAGGCGCCCCAGGGCTGGAAGAAAGACCATCTGCGACACCCGAAGCCGATCCCTCGCTTTGGAAGCAGTTCCTCATTCGCTGCGCGCACTCGCTGGCCGCCGTCGAGCAGTTGCAGGCCTACGACTTGAGCTTGCAGAATCTTCGCTCGGTAGATTTCGCGGAGCTAGCCAGGCGCCGCAGCCTCTTGCAGGAGGCCCTCGTCGAGACTTCGGGGCGGCTGTGGCAAGGGTGGGTCACCGCACAGCCGGCATTCCTAACACCCGAACAACGCTTGACGCTTTCCCGGTACAGCGCCGTCCTCAAGGGGGTCGCGGAAGCGCCACAAGCCGATAGACTCCCGGCGGAGTTACGACAGGAATACGATCGCATCACGCTCGAGGCGCCGGAGGTCACCTCCTGCTTCTCCGTGACTGCCCTTTCGGCCCGCAATCGAGTTCCGTTTGTCCCAGGCTACTTTGACTTGGTTGTCATCGATGAAGCTTCTCAATGCGACATCGCCTCCGCACTCCCGATCCTCTATCGCGCCAAACGCGCCGCCATCATCGGGGATCCCCGACAGCTTCGACACATCTCCAATCTGCGCCGCGATCGCGACACGAGCTTCTTAATCGAACACGGATTGGAGAAGACGCACCCGGACTGGCGGTACTCCACACAGTCGCTGTTTGATTTGGTGGCCGCTCGCGTCCCAGAAGGCGGCCGGATGAGCCTTCGCGACCACCACCGCTCTCATCCCGACGTGGTCGCCTACTCGAACATGGCGTTCTACGATGACACACTTCGGATCGTCACCCGGTTGCCGTCGTTGAAGCTCGCGCACAGTAGCGGTCCCGCGCTGCGTTGGATGGACGTGCGGGGACGCTCAGTGCGCGGGCAGCACGGATCGGTGCACAATCCTGACGAGGCTCGGGTCGTGGTCGAGCAGATCAAGGAACTCTTGGCCACGGACTATCGAGGCAGCATCGGAGTAGTCACCCCCTTCTCCTACCAGGCTGAGCGCATTCGCCGTGACCTAGAGCATGATCGGCTGCTCTGGAAACGCTTGCGCGCCGAGCACGACTTTCAGTCCGCGACGGCGCATGGCTTCCAGGGTGATGAGCGCGATGTGATGTTGTTCACGATCGTCGCGGCGGCTGGTCTACACGACGGGGCGATCCGCTTCCTGGAAGATGAGTCCAACGTCTTCAACGTCGCGCTCACGCGCGCCCGCGCCGAACTCATTGTGGTTGGAGACCTTGCGTGGTGCATGGGAGCTCCCGTCACACACCTTCGTCGGTTCGCGCAATTCGCATCCACGCTCGCACGCTCGGACAGCGCCGGCGGCGCCCCGATTCCGCAGACTTTGGCACCGGGTGTGCTGACACCGGAGGAAGAACAGCTCCACAAGGCCCTCGAGCAAGTAGGAATCGCAACCCGCAGCCGCGCGCAGGTGGAGCAATATTGCGTGGATTTCGCAATTCAACGGGGTCGCTCGTCGCTAGCCATTGATGTGGTGGACCGTCGACGTGACGGAGATTGGGGCGCGGAGGCGCTGGAGCGTGAGCAGTTGAAGCGCCAGCGGCTTCTGAGCCTGGGGTGGTCGGTGTTGCGATTCTCCCCGCTGCAGGTGCGCGATGACCTTCCCTGGTGTGTTGGTCGCATTGCTCAGTGGGTAAACGATGCTGCGGGGGTTAGTGCCGCGGACCGGACCTCGGACTGGGTGACTCCGAAAGTGTGAGCTCCAGCCTCAAAGCGGGACGGACCGGGCTCTGCCACCATGGAAAGCGATTGTCCACACCGACTAGGACAGAGAACGCGGAACACCTCATGACCACACAAGCCACAGACGCAAATCCTCCGCTCTGCTTATTTTGATGGTTTACCGGGTCGAACGGCGCCACACACATCACTGGCAGCTTCACCCAGTCACGCGACTCGACTTCTGAAATTCAACGTTGCCACCTCACGGGGACGACGGTTGCGAACCGCTGGTACGCCCCGAGTATCGAAGGCAAGGCGGATCAGTTAATCCGAAGCGCGGAGCTGTACGAGCTGCATGCGGCAAAACTGCAGCAAAACCCGCCGCGCTGCGTGCCACCGTTGTTGATGCGCAGGATCGTCGACAAACTGATCGCGCGAGATAGGGAGGTGGCCAAACGGCCTCGTGCGAGACGATGAATCGTTCGTGTCTTCGCTTGAACAGCGTCTCGCACCGCTGAATGGCCAAGTCTCGATAGGTCGGCCTTGGATCCTGCCTTCGTTGTACGCTCGGAAGACCCAGACGACTCCAAGAAGGTCCTGAAGTCGTCTGGTGCAACTAGAATGTCTAAGCTGTGACGTGACTACTTTTCTGTAAGGAACTTCATCATGTTTTCTAGCTGACGCGCCGCGTCGTCGTTCTCATCAAAAGCGACCATCGGAGTCTTGTACCCGTTCGCTTCGGCCATGGCCATCGCACGGTCGTAGTGGGCGCCGGCGTCGTATTGCTCTTGGTATACCGTGACCGTACGCCAGACGAATTCCGGTGAACCATTGGCGTTCGAGCACAGGATCGCGACTTTGATTTGAATGCAGCTAGCCATTTGCGTCCTTCTAGTTGGGTGCCTGCCCATGTGTAGCGAAGGGACGGAATCTCTGGATCATCTCGTGGAGTAGCGCACCGGGAGGGACTTGAATCCCAGACAGCATCCTGGCTGGGGGAACTTCCCAGCCCGTCTCACCTTTCCGATTCGCTTCTCATCTCAGTCGTAGGCACCTATGGCAATGGTGGTGTCCACGACATTCCTGTCTGTGATGATTTGGCCCATGAACGTATGCTCCGCGACGTAGCGGATCTCGACCAGCTCGCCTTTCGAATCGTACGTTTTTAGGACGTCCGTCACGATGCAAAACCGCGGACGTTTGTGTCGAGTTTTGAACTTCTGACCGACTTTAAACTGCGCCTCCACAACCATACTCCCTTGTTTATCCATAGATGTATGCTCGAACGCATCCCCTCGCGTTCGTAAACGAACCCGGCTCGTCAGATGCTTCCCAATCTGCCGCGCCAGGTTTGGGGCTGAACCCCGAGCGACACGCAGTGCGCAACGAACGCTCGGTACGCCTTGTTCTGCGACTCGGTAACCGCTTCCCGATGCTCGGCAGCCAGTACACGACCGCGGCGGAAGCACAGCGCCCGGGTGAAGTAACACTCCATAAAACACGCGACATAGACACACACGTCAAGCACATCAACTGCGGGATCCTTCTGTAGCAAGAAACTCCGGAGTACGGGCGGATACCGTGACAACCCGCTGTGATAGGCGACCGCCCAGATGTGCATTCGGCCTGTAACTTGCGCAAGCGCGGAGAATTGCTCTGCGGGAATGCGCGCCTTGGCCTCAGCCCGTCGGGCCATGCGAGTCAGCTCCCTCACCGCTTGAGGCGTTCCGACGGCATAGGCGCTGACCTCCAGGTATGTAGACATTCAAAAACCTCGATAGGCAACCACTGACCTACCGGGTGTAGGCAGCGAACGCGGTTGAAGTCTTTCCGCCCGGATCCAACTGCCTAAGTGAGCTCGGCGGTCGCGAACTTGGTTTCCGCGACTGCGGCCGACTCCATCTGGTTATCCAAGCACCGGATCGCGGACCCAGTGGGCTAGTTGGTCGCGGAAAGGCTGCGAGGTCATTCGTCGGCGTGTGGTTTTCCGGCGTGACGTCGGATCTTCGCTATACCGAGGTAGGACAAAGCGACTGAGGCAACTTAAACATGGCTAAACACCCTCCCGGACCGTTGATCGTTCACGCGCAAGGGGATGCGACGACTACTGCCTCCTTACCAATGACTGTCGCTGGGTGATGGCATTTCACCATCGCCGCCTGGGCTGCGCGCCGTAAGCGGCGTTCGCTATACCCCTGTGAGGTGCAGATCGCGCCAGATCCGGACTCGACCGTGATACAAATCAGCCGTGAGGAGATGATGCAATTGCTCGGTCCGCAGGAGATCCCGAGAGCTTCGGAGCTGGCGCGTGGTGAGCCCTTACTGGGAGGGTGCTCCGGCACAGGATCGACTCGCAATGAATCCCGGCCGGCCGGATCAAGCCCACTTCTTGGGGATCTGGAGGCCGTGCAAGGATTGCTGGGTCGCGCGCTCCCGCATCTGTGGCGATACGCCCTTTCCCGATCGAGCGGCTCCAGTCAACGGTGGCGACGGCACAAGCTACGCGAGCTCATTCACTGGGTATTGACCAAGGAGGGGTATCGGGTAGAGGCGCAGGTCAACTCTCCTTACTCGCGTGACGGGGAACAAATACGCGGTCGACTCGAGTTGCTGATTGCCAATGGTGACCATCAACCCCTGTTGGCTCTGGAGACAGACTGGAGTACCGCACGCGAGTCGCTGCTGAAACTTGAAGTATGGCATCACCGGGGCGTCCCGGGCCTGTGGATCCTGGGGCAACCCTGTCAGCGCAAGGATCTGTTGGAATTCCGCAAGCTAGCTAATCAAACCCTCGGGCATGACACAAGCACATGGTTGTTCATCTTTCATCTGGGCTACGGTTGGCAGGGAAATCCACCCGGTGCCTGTCGTCTGTAGGGAGCCGAGCCGACTCCAGCGCCCGCTGGCCGATTCAGGCCGCCTGTTGCGTCAATAGCGAACGCAGGGACTGCGCCGGAAGCACAAAACCCGCAGCGTGGGGATGACCCCCGCCCCCGAATCGCCTGGCGATTGCACTGACATCAACACCAGCAACGGACCGCACGGACACCTTGACACGATCTTCTGCCAACGGCATCCAGCACAGGCCAATGGCGCCACAGCTCTTTGCCAGCAGAGGCCCCACCTCACACACTAGGTTGGGCGGGCAACACACGGCCAAAGCTGGCATGGAGCACAGCGTCAGAGGCGTGGCGCTTCGCACCAGTTCGTGAACACGATGACTGTCCTGAGCCAACTGGTGGGCGCCGAGCTTGATGACGATGCGGTACTCCTCCTCACGCATGCGAGCCAGGCGGTCCCAGTTCCGAAAGGTTCGAGGGATCCCTTCGACCCAGGTCAGATAGGCGCGCGAGTCCTCAAGCCGCCAACGTCCGAGGTCCCGCTCGTTCACGTGCTTGACAAGCACCGGCACCGGCAACCGTGGATGGAAGTGTTCCCATGCGAGCAGCGCGCCGCACTTGCTCTCATCAACATGGGCATACGGCAGCCCCCGCAGATCCTCGGCCGCAGATCGGTGGTGATCTAACAGGATAAGTTCTCGAGCCTGTGCCGCCATCTCCTGAAGCGTTTCACGCGGAAAGGCGAAATCGAGAACAAAAACCCGCCGGTTCCGCACGTTCAAAACGGGCCGGCAAGCGTGGTCGGCGGGAAGATACTGGGCGCAATTGCCCAACGCCCGCCAGGCGGCCCAAGCCGCGGTAAACCCGTCGCCACAATGAGCATGGTAGATCACGAGGGTATCGGCGGCTGGATTTGCTTCTGCCAGAGCCGGATAGAGTTCGCACGTGGACATGCCCACCTATAGCGAGCACGTTTTATGCACTCGGCCAGCGCGAGGGTGGATGTCATAATCTGGGATAAATCAGGTCGGGACTTGAGCTACTCTGCGCATTGAGAATGATCGACGCTCCAATCGATCTGTTGGACGGGCACATCGCCATTGATGACCAGAAGTGTCACCCAAGCGACCTCCAGGGGTACACCATCTTGTAGCTGCGCATCCGCCATGACCTTTTTTCACGTGTTCAGCGAGCTAAAGGAGCGTGGGCACGGCTGGCAACGTCAACCGCAGGTCAGCGAGCCAAGCGCGCGGATAATGCTTCTCACCGATAAAAACTAGCACCTGCATAGACCATCCTCCTGGGTGTAACCTGCACAATATAGCTATGACCTGACCAATCGCCTGACAGTTGGGGTGCTATCTGCGTTACGAAGGTAACGGGCCACCGAGCATCGCGCCCCTGAGCAAAATCACCGCTCGTCTAGGAGGGTGTAAGGGCAACCTCCAACGCAGGCGATTACTGACAGCACACGGACGTTCTCAGGCTGCCGAGGGATGAGCAGAGGGGTATGCCGTCAACATTTTGTTTGGCATTGAAGACCGTGCAGGTATCGACGCTTTGGACCAACTTGGAGGTCAATGCTTGAGAAGGCGAGTTCGTGGGATCCAGCCATCCTTCCGGAACAACAGACAAGTAGTGTCCGATGACCAGATCCGCCAGCGCGGAGGGTTTGGTTCCGTTGTGCTCGGCCGCGTACGCCGCCGATGCGGTTGTGATCTGTGCGCTTTGGTTCAGCAATTCCGCTGCTCGTGCAGCCGCCTGACTTTTGGTCGTTGCCGATCCGCCATAAAACATGGTCGCGGCTACCAGGATCGCGACGAGCAGCACGCCAATAAACACCAGCACAAGAGACATCATGACAGCTCACTCCGTTTTCAACACTGTTCGCGCGTGCGTGGGCGCTCCAGGGACGTGTGTGGTATAGCGACAGCACATTTAACCCGCATAACCTGTCACTAAGTGCGACGACTCCCTGTTGCGCGCTGCCGAATGCTTTCGCTACAGCGGAGTCATCACACAGTACCGGCCGTCAGCCGGATTGGGTGTACAGCCCGACGGACAGGTGCTTGCCAGGGTGACCGTCTGGCTCGGAGCCGGCGCCGCCCCGCAACTGGGGGTGCCCGGAGTGCAACCCAAGTTGACCGCAGGCTTTGTCGCCACGTCACAACTGTTGTCCGCTACGGTGGCTCCGTCTAAGCGCTGACAGGTCACGGTTTGAGTTGCAGTACCGGAGTTGACATCCGCCACGCACGTAAGCGTGCGTGTTTGAACGACCGGCCCGCATCCCGACGCAGGCTGCCAGGCGCCCGTCAGCCAACTCGAGGTTCCGCCCCTACAGGCGCCGAACCCACTCGCGATCCATGTGTAGGTACAGCCGATGAAATTCCCTCCGGTGTCGGCTGACGCGGGCATCGTTTCCGGATCGCAACTCGCGTCGTCCATGATGCTTCCATCTGAGCGTTGGCACTGCACCGAGCGACTGCGTATGGCATCGACCGAGCAACTCGAACTCCATGCACTCCACGGACCGTCAATCCACGCATAGCTGCACATGTCGGTGAGTAGCACACTCTGCTCTGTCGGGGCCGAGGGCCCACATGAGTAGCCGCTGACACGCGTGCACGACTCTACGGAAGCGGGCTGGGCAGTCCCATTGCAGCTGTCATTCGCGACGGTTGTCCCGTCCGCTCTCACACACAGCACGCTGCGCGACTGCGTGGCGCTGTCGGCATCCGGGCTGCAGCTCGCGCCACGCTTTTGATCGGTAACACCGCAACCGGAACTCGGCAACCAGGAGGTGTACTGCCATTGTGCCGTACCACCACTGCAGACACCCCAAGGGCCCACCTGCCAGTCATAGGTGCACCCACCGAAGTCAGCCAATACCTGGGAACTGACAGGCTCCGTCGCCTGGTTGCAGTTGACAGCGTTCACGGCCGCCCCATCCGAGCGCAGGCAAGTGATCGTCCTAGTTTGCGTCAGGCTCGCCGTGCAGTTGCTGCCGGCCGCCGGCGTCCATCCACCGGTCTGCCAAGCATAAGTGTAGCCCGTGCCCGTAAGCGCGACCGCCACACTACAGCCGCTGCCGCAACTGATCGTCAGAGTCGCCGCTATCGTCCCTGCGCTGGAGGGATCAAACACGATCGCGCCCGTGCTGCAGGTCTGACCCACGGTGAGCGTCTGGTTCGCGACGCACGTGCCTGCGGAGACGGTGTAGTTGGGATTGCCGGTGAGTGAAAGCGGAGTCGATGCGAGCGTAATCGGGCCACCTTGTGCAGTGACCGAGACCGTGCCGCAGCTCACCGGCGTTCCGACCGTTGTCGCCGCGCACGCGAGCGACGTTGGGGTAACGGAGGCAACGCCAGCAGTCCCGATGCCGGTGACCGCGACAGCGGGCCCAGCACCGCCGATGGTCTCAACGGTGACAGTCGCACTCAGTGTTGCCACGCTGTGCGGAGTGAAGGTGATCGGCCCACTGATACAGGTCTGGTCGGCGTTTAACGTTCGACCCCCCGTACAAGTGCCCGCTGGTATGGTGAAGTCGGTCGAGTCGCTGTTGACAAAGGGTGTAGCTGCAAGCGTCACCGCGCCGTTCTGAGCCGTCAACGTCAAAGTACCGCACCTGGCGGTAAGGCCTGCTCCCACGCCGCCGCAATCGAGACTGCTGGTGCTCAACGCGACCGTACCGTAAAGACCGATTGCCGAAAGAGTCGCGCTCCCGCTTGTTCCGCTCGCAGGTGTTACCGTCAGTGTCTCGCTGCGCGCGCCGGCCGCAGTGGGATTAAAACTCACCGAGGCAAGGTTGCAGCTCGCTCCGTTGGCGAGTGTCTGACTGGCAGAGCAGGGAGCAGTCGAAGGTGCCCCGAGTGTGAAGTCACTGATATCGCCGGTGGGAACTTCGAGCGTCCTCGAGAAGACAATCGAACCCCCGGTAGCTGTGACGGTCAGCGACCCACCACACGCGGCATGCGTGCCGATGCCGGTACCCGGGCAGGAAACGCCCGCTGCGCTTACCACCGCCGCGCCATAGACGCCGGTACCCGAAATTACCCCGCTACCCGAGGTGCCATTCGAAGCGGTGACCGTTACGGACAGGGATCGTGTGCCGGCGGCCGTTGGTGCGAAAGCGCTAATCTGAATCAGGTTACAACTCGAGCCATTCCTCAATATCTGGTTGGCGGCGCATGCGCCGCTACTCGCTGGAGCATAAGTGAACTCACTCGCGGCGCCGCTCACGGAATACGGCGTTCCTCCGAGTACGATGTCACCGCCCGTGGCCAGGACCGTCACAGTGCCAGAACACGCGGTCGAAGACCCAATACCAGCACTGCCGCACGACACGGAGGACACGGACGCAGATCCGGCGGCCACACCGGTCCCCGACAGACTGGCAGTGCTTGTTGTTCCATTCAGCACGCTCGAAGACAACACGGCGGCCCGGGCGCCGGACCCACCGGCGCTGAAGGCGATCGCACCCAGCGTGCAGCTTTGGTTGATCGTCAGACTCGCGCTCGCACAAGCTCCTCCCGAAATTGCAAAATCCGCGGCATTCGTGCCGGAGACCACGCCCGGGGTGGCATTCAGCACGACCGGCCCGTTGGTCGCAGTGATTTTCGCCGATCCGCTGCAGGAGCTCGCAATACCGACCGTACCCGAACAGGTCACACCTGCAACACTGACGGTCGCCACACCGTAGCTGCCCGTTGCCGACAGCGTTGCACTTCCGGCCGAGCCATTCGCCGGAGTCACTGTGATGGTCTCGCTGCGCGAGCCGGCGGCTGTCGGATTAAAGGTAAGCGAGGCCAAGTTGCAGGAAGCACCGGTGTTCAAGGTTTGATTGGCTGAACAGGCCCCTGAGGTCGGTGTGCTCAGCACAAAGTCTGCGGTGTTGCCGGAGATGCTCCTCAGCGTCGGACCAAAGATGATCGGTGCGGAAGTCGCCGTCACCGTAATATTCCCGGTACAGCTGACACTCGTGCCCACCCCGGTTGCCGGGCAAGTCACGCCGCTGGTGCTGACAGTGGCAACACCGAATGTGGGTGTCGCCGCAACCGTTCCCGTGGGATTGTTGCTGCTGGTGGTGACGGTCACCGTGCCGATGACAGCCGCTGTCGTATTTCCCTGATAGGTGGGAGTAATGGTGCAGGTCTGCCCTTGCGCCATCGTCGCCGGGCAGTTGTTGGTCTGCGAGAAATTCGCCAAGGGTGCGATCGCGATGGATGTGACGCTGGAGGAGCACACACTCGAGCTGGTTGAGAGCGTGAGCGACCCGCAGGTCGCAGGTGATCCGTAGGGCGTCGAGCAAGACGTGCTGCTGCTTAGAGTGAAGGTGCACTGCGGATTGATGCCCGTCCCCGAAAGCGTGCCGCTCCCCGCGGTCCCGTAGAGATAGGTGGAGACGGCGAGCGTCGCAGACCGCGAACCTGTCGCGGCGGGAGCGAAGGAGACCGTCGCAAGATTGCAAGTCGCTCCGCTGGCGAGTTGTTCAAACGCGGCGCACGCGTTGGACGACGGTGTGCCGAGTGCGAAATCCCCAGGGTTCGTACCACCCAAGGAATACACCGGTGTGGTATACGTGACCTCGATCGGACCGCCACTGGCGGTGAGTGTTGCGGTTCCACAGGAGGTCGAGCTTCCTACCGTGGTCGTGGCGCAGCTCGGCACGCCGACGACGGCGACACCGGGATTCTGCCCAACGCCGGATAGCGTCGCGCTTGTCGCGGTTCCGATGGCAAGAACGGGTGCGATGGTGGCCGTCCGGGTACCCGCTGCGCTCGGGAAAAAGTACACGAGCAGGTAGCAGGATTGCCCCGAGGGCACCACCAACCCGAGCGAGCACGCACCGCGACTGGTATCGCCTACTACACTGAAGTTTGTTGGGTTGGCGCCAGTGACGTTCCAGGGCGAACTCATTCCGAGACTGAACTGAATCTGTCCCCCGGAGGCAGTGATCACTGCGTCCGTGCAAATTGAAGATCCGCCTACCGCCGCCGTCGGACACGGGCCTGTAGTGATGATCGCCGTAGACGCGAAGGTCGGGAAGGCCGCTGCAAACAGCAGCAGCACCAGCAACGGCACGACAGCCTTTGGGAACTTGAAACGCACGGCACGCTCTCCAGCCCCGATTCGCGAGGTGGCCGCACGTATAGGCACCAGGGGTGTTTTGTGCTCGCAGGCGACACGGAGGACCTGACGGGCGCTCCGAGGTGTGTTTTAAACGAGGTGGCACCTGCAAGGCGGTAAGGCTTCCGCCGGGGCGTTCATACCCACGCGCACGATGCGCCGATGGCGTCCGGCGCTTACGCCTGCGCGGCGCGTCGGCGAATTAGGGCCGCCAGAACCGCTCCGGTCTGCGGTTCGGGAGCGCGCAGCACCTCTTGTGCGGTAAAGGTGCCACGGCCCGTCTCGAGCACGTCCCAAACGGCAATGCGGGCAACTCGCACGGAGCTCACCAGCGACCATGCATCTTTCAGGAAGTCGTAGAACGCGCGTTGCTTCCACCGCGGCGCTCCCCTTCCAGGCAAGTCCCCCGGGGAACCGGCCGGGCCGAACTGACGGATGCTGCTCTCGTTGGTCCACTTACCGAGATAACTGCCCGCTCGCATGCACGCCGTTTCGTGCTCCACGCAAAAGTGCCGATACTCGGCCAGCGGGAAGCCCGGTAGTTCGGTATAAACGGGTGACTGCAGCGTCAGCGCGCGGTAGCGGTTAAAGTGGAGTGCCTCATCCAACTCCACCGGAATTCCGTCGAACTGCAGATCCCAATCGCCCGGGCGCAGGGGCGCGCAATCCAAGACTCCGCCCAGCAGTCGATAGGTTGGTTGGATAGTTGCTTCAAGGAAAGCCGGTGGGAATTTGAAATACCGAGCTTGCGATACTTGTCCGTCGCCGACCGGTGCCGCCTGGCTGAGTAGCGCCGCAAGTTGCTGTTGCAGGTCAAGTCTGGTCATACGTCCTGAGCCGGGTCAGAGTGGAGTCGACCGGTGCGGAGTTAGATATGGCGCTATCGCAGTCTGCGATCGGGACTCGCCACGGCGGGCAAACCTAAGATGGCGGTTGAACGACATCGTAGGGCGTCGATTGAAGCATAGGCACAGCTCCGAGTGCCCGTACTCATTTTATGGGTCCCAGATATTTCCGGCCGATTCTCCCTGGATTGTTGGGGTCCTCGGCCTGGACTTCTGCGCCACAGCCGCGCCCATGCCAAGCAAGAAGTAGGGGATGTAAGAACTAGACGCCCCCTCGCCCGAGACTGATGGGTACCGCAATTGTCAACTCGGCGAATGGGTTGTTCTCCACCACCTCGTGCTCCGCGGCGGGTGGGGGGACAGGCCCGTCATGAGGCGCGACTAGGTTTCCGGAAGGCGTCCCCGACCTCGACGAGTGAATCAGGAACAGGGCACCGGCGATGACCATCGGAATTGACAGCGCCTGGCCCATGGTCAGCCAATGATCCCAGAGGTAGCCGATTTGCTGGTCAGGTATCCGCACGAACTCGAGACCACAGCGCGACATACCGTAGACGAGGAGGAACAGTCCCGAGACTGCCAGACGCGGACGCGGCTTCGATGAAAACCACCAAAGCACGATAAAAAGCAGAACGCCTTCGACACACGCCTCGTAAAGCTGGGTGGGATGACGAACGACACCATCCACCTGGAACCCCCAGGGGACGGTTGTCGCAGTGCCCCACAGTTCGTTGTTGATGAAGTTCCCGATGCGCCCGAAGAACAACCCGATCGCCGGCAGCGGCGCAGCGAAGTCGTACACATCCGCCACATGGCGCCGATATCGCCAGGCGTACAGTGTCAGACTAACAATGACGCCCAGTAGCCCGCCATGGAAGGACATACCACCTTCCCAGATCTTCAGTGGATACCAGAGGTCCTTGAGCCAGAAGTTGAGGCCGTAAAAGAAAACGTAGCCGATCCGTCCTCCAAGTATGACTCCGAGCATGGCGTAGAAAAGCAAGTCATCAACATCGCTCGGCTTCCAGGTCGAGCCGAGTCGCTGGGCGCGCAGCCGTGCCAGCCACCACGCGCCAGCAAAGCCGATGAGGTACATAATTCCATACCAGTGGATCTTGATAGGGCCGAGCTCCAGGGCTATCGGACTGAAGCTGGGATACTGTAGCACTGCGATACCTCACAAACCGACCTACTGACGAAGGGAGTATAAGCGCGAGTTTGTTCGATGGGCCCTTGCTTCGGACACCTTAAATGAGGCGAACAAACAGCGTAACCTCGGTCACTAGCGAAAGCAAACACGGCGTTCAGGCCAGACGCCTTAGTCGGCCGGGTCCATCCGCGGTAGAGTCCCACCTGCTGCCCGATCACTTACATCGCCCCAGTGATCCGCGAGACCGGCTGAACAAGAGGCCCGCAGAAACTGCTCTGCAGGCCTCTTCGTTAGAAAAAAACCTTCGTTAGAAAGGGGTGTGCTCCGCGCCGCGTCCTTCGTCATGGCCGCCTGCATAGTCCGGATAGTGTTCATCGTGCGCATCATCGGCGCCACGTCGCTGTGCAGAACCCCCACCCATACCTGACGTGCTCGCGCCGCGGCCCCCGAGCATCAGCATCTCGTTGCCCACAATCTCAGTGGAGAACCGCTCGTTACCTTGCTTGTCCTGCCACTTCCGGGTGCGGATACTGCCCTCAATGTAGACCTGTGAGCCCTTCCTCAAATGCTCGGCGGCGATTTCACCTAGCCGCCCGAACAGGGCCACCCGATGCCATTCGGTGCGCTCCTGTTGTTCCTCGGTCTCTTTATCGCGCCAGCTCTCAGTGGTGGCGATCCGCAGGTTGGCGACGGTGGTCCCCGAGGGCATGGCACGGGTTTCCGGGTCCGCCCCGAGTCGGCCCACCAGGATTACCTTGTTAATACTTCTTGCCATCTTCCAACCCACCTCCCCCTTGTCGCTGCTGCTTTGAGTTCGATTGAACGCGCCCGCTCAACGTACGGATAAGGGCGTGCATTGAACGAAACGCTCCCCGAATTCATTCCGTACACGTCGGACACCGACCTTCACCGAAGCCGGCACTCGCTACACTGCTCATTTCGCTTCTCGCTCTCCTGTAGTTGTTGGCACTCATGGGTGCCCCTACGCAGTGTATGTACTGCTCGACTGCGCGAGGCGACGCTCGGTCCACTCTGAGGCGACCTGAGGACCCCGTGCGCCCACCTTCTATTGAGGTCGCCCGAGCGGGAAAGTCGATTAACCAACTCCAGTCAGTTAACGAGTGGGTGGAGCGGTTTTCCGCAGCCTGGTCCACAGTGAGCCAATTGAAGGGTTCAATAGTCGGATCGTTTGGCGCCCACAAGCACCCCGCACCGCTCTCTCATCGTTTCCCTATACCGCTCAGGGCTCGCAACTCTTTATGAGGAGAAACAGGTCTTCAAACATCTTGCATGTCTGAGCAACACCCGCTCCGGACCCGGCTGGCTACGTTCTTTCCTATTCCGGGGAACTGGACTCCGAGTCCCGAGTCTTCAACGCCCGCGATGCCATGCCGAGGGCTCACCTGCCAAACAGCAGAGACCAGTTGGATAATGCCAGCAGAGCCAGTGGCTGGGTGAACGGGTCCTCATCGCCGGGTGGAATTCAGTGCTCGCGCCGTGGAGAAGCGTCCTGGACGGGTGTCATGAGCACGACCTCTCCCAGGAATCGACCCATTCTTCGAGGGCTTGTTCCAAAACCTTGGTAAAACGTGCCTCGGTCAAATCAGCGAAGATGCTTGCTCGCCGCACCAGAGAGGGAGGGAGGCTCACCGAATATACCTCCCGCACTTCGTTCGCCCTTCGACAGCCGCGGCCGCCCAACGCGTTCGGCCTCTGTTTTCGAACCCATTGACAATTCCATCGATCTGAAGGGTGGATCGCGCCCGATAGCCCGTACTTCAAAGGCAGACGGCTGGTCGCGAGTACTTGGGGACCACTCGGCAGTCTAAAAGATTGCATTCCTAATATTAAGGAGGACTGCAGTGCGCAACTGATTTTTTGATCCAGCGCGTCTGCTAATCAGTCATCAGGTCCGGCGATGACGTTGAGCTCCATTATCAGGGATGAAATTCTTCGAACATTCACTCGGAACGATCCCAATGCTGTCATGTCTGTCATTCCTTAAATATTCAAACCGTAACGCTGTCTGAGCGAGCAGCAATGTCAATGCCTCTGTCGGAGTGAACATTCCGGCGATGGCCGACGAATGTAGTCCCTGCGGCAAGTCGCGCGGGTTCCAAAAGATCGACACTTTGAGTTGCGCCGCCACGTCGAACAACGCTTTATCCAGAGGTTCGGGCGGAACGAAGAGTGGCATACCACCCTGCTCGGATATCTGAGCGGCTGACGCCGGACTAAGGCGGACAAGAATAGTGGCCCATATCAACCATGACGCAAACTTCATTCCTACAGTGGCTCCGATACTCAGACATTTAGTTGGCAACCGTTTCAGGTGCAGCCTTCCATCTGTAAGACCGGTCGCGAGCCCAATTCGGGTACCCCAATTTGCGCTGCTGCCTCAGCAACGCTATAGGAAACAGGTGAAATCTGCACACGAATGGAAAAAGCAGACCGTTGAGCAAAACGGCCGACTCGCCACTGCCCGTCCAGACTATGCATGAAGCAAGCGCGGAACCTGGCGTTCGTGGCTAGTCGCCTGAACGTCCGTTAGTCTTCAACAACGCCTCAAGATGGACCGCAGCCCACTTTGTCCACTTGAGCGCACTCGCCAGTTGCCAGACCAACCTACCCGCCGGGGAGGGAACGCAGTCGCAATCCATATCGTCGGAGGGCTACACCAGCGAGACGACCGAGTACATAGACACCGCCCGCGAAGGACCCGGACCCGCCACCGCCGCCCCCAGGACTCTGGCGCATCTGCGGCGGGAGGCTTTGGCCATTCGACAGTGTTGAACGCCACCGCTGGAGTAGGTCAAACACCTCACCGTCCGATCCCGCTACCAACCGCCGGTCGATTTCCTAGACGTTGTTTTCGCCGAGACGACGCCGGCGGAACTCAGGGCGCGGGATCCAACCATCGACACGAACGGCAGAATGGGCAGGGTCCCGGTCTCCCGGCTGCCACATTGGCGCGGGCATAACCTCTCTCGTTCCATTGCCTTGAAATCGTCTAGCAACGCACTGCACGGGGTGCCTTGTGCCGGGAAACCGCTGTGCCCGACAATGCCGCTTGTCGAGCACACGCCGCACGGATAAGCTCTGGCCCATGGATGACGCCGCCCGCACCCGGGACCGCCCGGGGTTGCCGTCGCCGATGGGCGGAAGCCCCGCCGGCGGGCTCGCGGAGCGGGCCTGGGGCACGGGGGGACGGGGGGGGCCAGTTTCGACAACGCCGACGAGTACGTCTATGCGCGGGTCATCCGGCCATCCAACAGCGGATTTCTTGAGAACGGCGTGTAGGTAACAGGGTGCCGAGATCGAAACTTCCCGCGGGGCTGTCCGCGCCCTCTCCCCCAGCTCGCGACGAAGGCCGCTTACGACGGACGCTAGGTAAGGTGCCGTCCCGAGCCAATGCTTCGCGCCTGCTCCACGCAAGCGAATGTGCGAGGGCCGGCCGGCCGGGTGGCAGTCCGTGCAGTCTGGCGTCTCATGCGAGTCTTCGCGTTCCCAATTCATGTGCCGTTTGTTGGAGGCGTGTGGCGGTCCTATTCCTGAAGCTGAGCGCCAACGAAACGAAGAGCGCATCCAGCACCGCAAGCTGAGTGACGCGCGATGCAAGCGGCGCCTGGAAATAGTTCACTTCGCTTGGCGTGGCGTACAAACACAGATCACTGTATGTTGTGATAGGAGACTTCATTGCATTGGTCAGGCAGATGGTCCTTGCCCCTCTTTCCCTGGCAACTTGCAAGCATTGAACAGTTTCTCGCGTGTTGCCAGAACAGGAAATGCCAAATGCAATATCTCCCTGCTTCAGTTGCGTCGCGTTAATCAACTGAATGTGTGAATCGAACTGACTGGATGCCGGAAGTCCTACCAGCAGGAATTTGCAGTAGGCTGTGTACGCGACCGGATATGACAGCCCAATCGAGAAAATCTCGATCTTGCGTGCCTTCTTCAACGCCTCGGCAACCTGGTCGAAGGTCTCCTCGGAATTAATTAGCACCGTTTCCTCGAGACACTCCCCGTGGAAATGAAGCACTCGTTGAAATAGCGACCCGGTTCTATGTCCATCTCCGACGGGCAGAGCAGATTGAGCCATCTCGCGCGCCAACGCGATCTTAAGATCCGCAAACCCCTTGAGTCCCAGACGTCGGCAGAAGGCGACGATGGAGCCGACGCTTGCTCCGGAGGCCTGTTTTATCTCTGCAATGCGGGAAGTGATAATCCTTTCTGGGTCGGCCAGCACGCACTTGGCGATGAGCCTTTCGGTCGGCTGGAGAGTCGGAAGAGTCCCCTTCAAGTAAGCAAGGAGGGGAAGCTCCGACTTAGAATCGACGTCGCGGGCATGTTTTCGCGAGACCAACTTCCGTTTCTGTTGCCGTGTCATGAACGATTTACCCCTTCGGCATACCGAATCCGTCACCACTGATAGGACTCAATGATACCCAATGCATAACGGAGATGGCCGTCGCGCGAGACCATACGCGCCTATCGGGGGCGCCGCGCGGGAACAGAGCGAGCCCCGGATTGTACGCGACGGGGCACAGGCCGACGGGACGCGGCGCGGCAAAGTGTGTAACAACGAGACGAGCGCAGTGGTCGTGCGGGCACTTCCTCCGGCCTCCATACCTTTGCCAGTGAGCCAGTGTGGCCCGGTGTCAGTCCTCGATAGACTCACGCATATCGCGGACCGGGGCCTTTCTCCGCATCGCCCTCGCAGACGATGCACCAGATCCCGCGCGAAAGGCCCCCCCGGAGCGCCTGGAGGAACGGTGCAGCGGCACCGACGCTTTGCATGCCTCGGGGACCTCTGCCTCCGAGCCCGCTCCCCCGCGTTCTACAGGTTCTCCAGGTCTGTCCAATCTGGAGGCGCGCTACCAGCGAACCTAGCTCATCCTTCTAAACCACGCATTGGGGGAGCAGGTGACGTTATAACCGAACGCATCCGTGTATTTGCTGTCCACCACTAAGCCGAGACTCTCGGTGAGGCTGATCCACTCGTCGATCAATTGAGAGGATGGGCTCAGGAAGATGTCTTCAATGACATAATAATCGCCGCTTTCAAGGTAATCGCCTACGAACGGCACCAGTTGCTCCAGATTCTCATGCGCATCGTCTACGACGAGCCATGGATGAGGAAGCGTATCGAACAGGTCTCTGTCAAGGGACGTGAGATCCCTAAGGTCTGCCTGATGAAAGTGTAGCCTTGGGTGCCTAGCGCTCGGATGGATACACTTGTCGAGTAGTTCAAATGAATGAACTTCACCGGAGGCACCGAAGGTTTCCAACTGATCAGCAAACCACAATGCGCTCCCGCCTTGGAGCGAGCCAAACTCTATTATGGTGGCCGGCATTAGCTCCCAAATCAAATTCGAATACAAGACGATGTCAAACGGCGGTTTGAGGCGCACCAGACCCCGATAGGAGTATGACGCTGCCAAACGACTCATTCGGTCTGGCGATGACTCAAACGCAACGCTCCAGGCATTGCGCTCCATGGAAAATTCGCGTGCGGAAAGCCTCTGGAATCGGTTTGGAGGATCTTGTGTCAGGGAGGGACGCTGGTTTACCCAAGTCTTCACGACCCCGATGTGCAGCCTCTCATCGACTGACTGAAGCGCGTCACCGGTCACGTAGGTGGGGTAGTACCTCTGCATGTCCTCAATGTATTGCTTGCCGTAGAAGCGTCTTTCATTCGACATACATTCAAGGCCCCTCTGCCGAAGCTCGCGCTGCGTATTTGAGTTGCGCAGGCGTAGGTTGGTACCGTTCTACTGGATATGAAATAGACATCACCAGATCAAGAGCAAATACACAATGGAACC
>Ga0068863_100000786_pt1 | contig 31921 bp, 22 predicted proteins | sample KBSSwiS62_FD_66596 | JGI IMG/M metagenome (GOLD analysis project Ga0068863, IMG submission 66596) | Switchgrass rhizosphere microbial communities from Kellogg Biological Station, Michigan, USA - KBS Switchgrass S6-2 | ecosystem: Host-associated > Plants > Roots > Rhizosphere > Soil ... | reverse complement strand
TCGCCCCAGTAGTCGCGATCGTGGTTGTCGAAGTCTGCGTCGCGATGGTGATCGTCGTGGCAACCACCGCGCTCCCAGTTGTAGCCCCATCCTGGGTCCCAATAGTCGCCGGGGCACCAGTGGTAGGCGGGGAAGGGGGCCAAGGGCGCGGCCTGAGCGACGGCGCCGCCCATGCCTAGGCCGACGAGTCCCAAGCCTCCGGACAATACGACCGTCGTGGCAATTCTCGTTATTGATTTCACGCGGTGATTATCGCCAAAATCATTGCAGCCGTTACCTTCTGGTACGCTGGCGTTAATTTATGCGTTGTCTGTCAGCCGTGACTAGGCGGTTGTGAGCCGGCTATGCGAGCGCTGTTCGGTAGGTGTCAGTTGGACGCCCGAGCCTGCCACACACGTGCACTGTGGCTGGCCCGGGCGCGTGGCCGTCGATTAGGGCGGGCAGTTCACGAAGGGAATGCAAGGCGGCGGTGGTGGCCCCCATGGCGGCGGCGGTGGCGGCGGAGGCGGACCCCACCGACCAGGCCCGTTGTCGCCCCAATAGTCGCGATCGTGGTTGTTGAAGTCGGCGTCACGGTGGTGATCGTCGTGACAACCGCCGGTCTCCCAGTTGTAGCCCCAGCCCGGGTCCCAATATTGTCCGGGACACCAGTGATAATCCGGGAACGGTGTGAGTGGCGCCGCCTGAGCGTAACCACTCGCGAGCCCCAGTCCGGACAGTCCCAAGACACCGGACAGCGCGACCTTCGCTGCGAATCTTGTCGTTGCTTTCACGTCGTGAGTATCACCAAAGGCGTTGTGAACCAACCCTTTAGTTCACTGTCAATGGTCGTCAGGTCGACTGTGAAGTAACCGGTGACGCACAGGATCGGCTCGCGCCGCGAAAATGTCTCTACCGCAACGATAGTCGCCTGCGACGAGATATGACGTTGTGCATGAGGGACTTTGGAATGGGATGGCTGCCGACCGACTCGATGGACCGGCGTCCGCCGCTGCGGATTCCGTGACCCCGCCGTTGACAGGTAAGAGCCGAAAGTGGCGACACTCTCGCGCGGCGCGTCGCAGACGAGCAAGATTGAGCGATGGACATCTCCTCGTGCACTGCACTCGTGACCGGAGCCAACCGCGGGCTCGGCTCCCACTTCACCAACGAACTCCTCAAGCGAGGCGCGAAGGTCTACGCCGGCGCGCGCAACCTGGACTCCGTTTCCATCGACGGGGCGACTCCGTTGGCGGTCGACATCACCGACCCGGAGTCGGTAAAGGCAGCCGCCGCGGCGGCAGGTGACGTGACCCTGCTCATCAACAATGCGGGCGTGGACAACAGTGTGAATCTATTGACCGGTGACCTCGATGGCGCTCGACGCGACATGGATACCAACTACTTCGGCACGCTGTCGATGATCAGGGCGTTCGCTCCCGTCCTCGAGGCGAACGGTGGCGGCGGCATTCTCAACGTGCTATCGGTGCTGTCCTGGCTGAGCATCCCCGACCTGAGCAGCTACTGCGCGTCGAAGTCTGCGGCATGGTCGATGACGAACGCGGTCCGGGCGCAGCTGGCCGGCAGCGGCATCGTCGTGACTGCCCTGCACGTCGGCCTGATGGACACCGACATGGCCGCTGGCATGGATGCGCCCAAATCCGATCCGGCCGTCGTCGCAGGCTTGGCCGTCGACGCCATTGCCGCTGGCGCCTACGAGATCCTCGCCGACGACCTCAGCCGCGGCGTTCAAGCCGGTCTCGCCAAGGGGGTCGCGGGCGTCTACCCGCAATTCGCCTAGGGGATCTTGGTCTCCTGCGCGGCGACGTCCGAACATGGTGGAGCCTCCAACCACAGTGGCCAACCCGGAGGAGTTGTCGCGCCGATCGCAACGACTTCGGCGAAGTGGCGAACTCGAACAGAAGGCGGCCTGGTGGGGCAGAATGTTGCTGGTCGATCGCGGACTAGCGATCAACGACGCGATCGGGATCGTAGGCAAAGATGACGCTCTACGGGATGCAGCCAAATCAGGTGCCATTGAGGGGATTGGTCGTGAGGATTAGATACAAGCGCCACAGGTCGTTGACGGCCGGGATTGCCTTCGCCTCCGCACTGGTTGCCGTCGCGTCGACCTTGGCGCCGCCGGCATCCGCCGTGCCGGGCCCCGAGATCGAGTACACCTATGACGTGATGGTCAGAAGGCACTTCGACTTTCCGAACAACGATGCGCTCGCCTACGGCTTCGGGGTCTGCGACAAGGTGACCCAGGGTGTGCGCTACGCCGACGTGATGGGCGACGTTAAGCGCGATGTTCTTCCCAACGACGAGCAGGCCGCCAACTACGTCGTCTCGAACGCGGTGGGGATCCTCTGCCCCCCGCAGATCTCGCAATTGCGGGACTCCGCAGCCGGCTACGTGCCGCCTGGCGGGTAGCCGCCGAACATGACGGTATCGCAACGACTTTGGTGCTGAGGAAACCGTCCATTCATACGCCGTGATTAGGCCGAGGGCACGACGACGTACTGATTGCCGCCTTCTGCGCGAACGTCGACGAAGCCGTCGCCGTTGACGATGGCGGTGTTGTTGTTCCCCGAGTTGGCACAGACGTACTGATTGCCGTTAGCGCCCCAGGCACCGATGAGGTTGTTCCCATCGGCCTGGATGGTCGCCTTGGGGGGCGCATTCGGTCGTGTTTGTGCTCATGCGCTACAACGACGTCGGTAACGCTTTTCTGTTCCAGCACGTGCACGCCTTCACCGCGCAGGCGACCACCCACTTGGCGGTGACGCCTCGCCTAGCGTGCTCCTGCCGCGATCACCTGGTCCACCTCGTCAGCACGCACGGCCATCTCGGCGTGCGCCTTGTCCAGTGGCTCCTGCCTGATCCTCGTCGGCCTTCATGAGCGCGTCGATGTCGGTGAGGGACATGTCGAGGACACCCAACTTCGAGAAGGCCGTCTGCACCTCGAGGGCCCCACAACCCGATGTCCTTGACGATCGGCACGAGTCGGCTGAAGAGGTGTGAGCGGAACTGGATCATCAGCGGCGCCGTGTCGACCCATTCGGCACACTCCTTGACCTTGAGGCCGAGGGTCTCGTAGACCTCTTCGCCGCGGAAGCTGTCTCGCATCAGGTAGCAGGCGTCGACGACGAACTCTTCGCGTTCGCCTCGCTCGGCTTCGGTTATCTCAGAGTAGTAGTCCTTCAACGAGATTCGGCCCAAGGCGACGTGTCGGGCCTCGTCCTGCTGACGTAGGCGAGTTTTTGCTTGGCTAGCGAGCCCTCGGTCGCCATGTCGCGCTGCACTCCGAAGGCGGCAAGCGCGAGCCCTTCGATGAGCACCTGCATGCCGAGGTAGGGCATGCCCAACGCGAGTCGGTCAGCGTGTCGTTTCAGAAGGGCGGTCAGGTTCTTGTTGATGGGGTAGACCAGGCCGATCTTCTTCTGCAGGAACGTTTCGACGTGGCGGCCACCGAAACGCGGATGCCGTCGGTCGGAGGCGTTTATCCGGCGAAAATACGGTGGAATCGCCAACTTCTACGAGCTGGGTTCTTGTGCGGTGGATGCATGAATCTACAAGAGCATGGTTCTGTGCTCCACTCGCCGGGCGCAACGGGGTTTTCCGTCGGTCGGGGCCTGGGCTAGTTTCTGGACCGCGCGCGGCGCCTTAGTCGAGGTGTGGGTAGACAAGCAGCTCACGGGGTAGTCAGAGGAACAACCCATGTGGTGGGGGCATGCTCGTCCCGCATCGCGAACAGCGGAGACGACAAGAGGTTTGCATACATGGACGATGGCCGCAGCGAGTCTGCGTTCACCTGGCTGGGCCGAAATGAGCTGATGGCGGCCCGTGACCAGATGGAACGACTGGTGCGGGCGATCGTCGAAATCGGTTCCGACCTGGATTTTGACATGACGTTGCACCGCATCGTCACTGCGGCGATAGAGCTCGCTGGGGGCCGGTACGGAACGCTGGGGATACGTGGAGCCGACGGCGCACTGACCTCGTTCGTCAACGTGGGACTCGACGACGACACAGCGCGGCTGTTCGACGCTCTGTCGGTAGGAGAGGGTCTGCGCGTCGATGACCTAAGCGCTCTGCCGGGTTGGCCGTATGCGGATGAGCAGCCGATACGGGCATTGCTGGGCGTACCCATCGTCGTGCGCGGAGCGGACTTCGGAACCGTCTTCGTCACCGACGACCGGCCCGGTCGAGTGTTCTCCGACGCGCAGGAGGGTGCTGTGCGGGCATTGGCCACTGCAGCGGCCGCGGCCATCGACAACGCACGGCTTTTCGAGCGGGAACGCGAGTCGACGAAGTGGACGACGGCCAGTCGCGAAATCACCACGGCGCTGCTTTCTGGGGACCCGCAGACAGGGCCGTTGCAGCTCATCGTCAACCGGGCGCTCGAGCTGGCAGGTGCCGAGCAGGCGATCTTGCTCGTGCCGAGGGAGCCCGACCTCCCCGCGGATGAGGTCGACACCCTCGTCGTGGCCGCCACGGCGGGACGGTACACATCGCAGGTGATCGGTCAGCGAGTCCCTATGGACGGCTCGACGACGGGCAGTGTCGCGCGTAGTGGTCTGCCACTGATCACCGACTCGTTCCAATATCCCATCGAAGGGTTCACCGATGTTGGTGAGCGCTCGGCGATCGTCATACCGCTGGTTGCAGACGGCACGGTGCTGGGTGTGATCGCCGTTGCCCGCCAGCCGCAGCAGGCACCGTTCGGCACCAACTACCTCGACCTCGTGAGTGACTTCGCGCGGCACGCCGCAATTGCGCTGGCGCTGGCTGCGGGTCGCGAACATGCCTTGAATCAGCAACTCGCCCAAGCCGATACGGTTGACGACGCCTTGCATGCGGCAGCAGAGGAACTGCGCCGACTATGGCGTGCGCGCCGCGTGATGACTGTCACCTTCGGGAGATCGGTTGACGCTACACCGCAGGTATTCTCGGTCGGCGAGCCGGCGAATTGGGTCGACCTCCCGACGAATACTCGCCAGATGCTCAGCGAGATGCGCGACGGTGACCTTCTCACTGCGAGCACGGCACAGCCCGGGACGGCGGCCATCGCGCTGCGCCACCCCGAGGGCGTGCTCGTCGTCTGGATCGAAACGGCAGAGCAGCGCCCATTCACTCTCGAGGACCAGACGTTGTTGACCGTCCTGGCAGGCCGTCTCGGTCAGGGTCTGCAGCGGGTGCATCAGGTTGATCAGCAGCGCGAAACCGCGCTGGCATTGCAACATGCAATCCTCGGTCCAGCTCAGTTGCCGGGCGGATTCGCGGCGCGCTATCAGGCCGCCAGCCGTCCCCTTGAGGTGGGCGGCGACTGGTACGACGTCGTCGACCTGGAGGACGGGCGCATCGCGTTGATCGTTGGTGACTGCGTCGGTCACGGCCTCGTCGCCGCCACCGTAATGGGGCAGGTGCGCAGCGCTTGTCGGGCGCTGCTGTTTGGCAACCCCAGCCCCGGCGCTGCGCTGGCAGGAATGGACCGCTTCGCCGAGCGACTGCCTAACGCCTTCTGTACCACGGTCGTCTGCGCGGTTCTCAATCCAGATACCGGTGAACTGGTGTACTCCAGTGCCGGACATCCGCCGCCCATCCTCGTTCACGCCGACGGCACTACCGAATTACTGGAGGGCGGTCACACCATTGCGTTGGGAGTGCGACCCAATTGGTCCCGGCCCGAAGCGCACACCGTCATTCCAGCGCGCGCGACCCTGCTGCTGTACACCGACGGTCTGGTCGAGCGCCGCCGCGCAGCGCTCGACGCCGGTATCTCACGCGCCGCCGCCGTCGTTCAGGACGGCCGCACCTCGACGCTGGATGAGTTGGCGAACCAGATCATGTCGAACCTCGCGCCGAGCGACGGGTATCAGGACGACGTCGTGATATTGCTCTACCGCCATCCCGGCCCGCTGCAGCTGACGTTTCCCGCAGACCTAAGCCAGCTCGCGCCCACTCGCGGCGCCCTGCGCAGCTGGTTGGCACGAGCAAACGTGCCCAAAGATGTGAGCGTGGACGTGTTGATCGCTGTCGGCGAGGCCGTCGCCAATGCCATCGAACACGGCCACCGCAACACGCCGGACGGCGTCATCAGCATGGATGCGACGGCGACGGGCGACCGACTGCGCGTGACGATCACCGACACCGGCGAGTGGAAGACTCCGCAGCCGGAAGTGAACTCCACTCGTGGCCGCGGTGTCGCTCTGATGCGTGGACTCATGCACGACGTCACCATCGACCCCGGGTCTGCCGGAACCACAGCTCAATTGACCGCTAGGATTTCGTGATGTCCACACCGCTCAGCCTTGGCACGACGCGCGGCGACGACGGACGAGTCGTGCTCACCGCAGCGGGGGAAATCGACTTGAGCAACATCGGCGTCTTCAGCCACGCGCTCGGCACCGCCACCGCAGAGGCCGACCCCGCCCAGCTTGTCGTCGACTTAACGGCGATCGAGTATCTCGACAGCGCAGCGATCAACGCGCTGTACGGCCTCGCCAGCCATATTCATCTCATCGTCAACCCCGCACTGATGCGCAGTCTCCGGATCAGCGGGCTGGCCGAAATAATCTCGATAGAGCCGGTGGCAACCGAAGCGCAGTGACTGTTCAGTTTATGAGCTCGGCGCGAACCGCGCCAGCTGCTTTGAACGCGTCTCGACCCGGCTAATCGCTGCTCACCGAGTCTTCCAAATGGTTTGACTGCCGAACGCTTCGATGGCGTCGCATGATTTTGAACGGCGAGGCAGCCAGATCCCAGCGCCAGGTAGGCGAACCGGCGGGGTGTGTGAGAGAGAATGCTGGCACCCTCGTACCGTACAAATTCGTCACTGTGACAATGCAAGAGTGAATTAGCAAGCGGTACAGTATATTTCGATGTGCCTCATGGATAATCGGCATTATCGATGAGGCGTACGAGCGTCAAGTCCTGAGGAATGTCGACCGACTTCAGGTGATTACGCTCGATATCCCGCTGCCCTCACCAGACCCTGACGCGGTCCTCGGGCCTTGGATAGAGGGCGTCGCCATCCTTGACGCCGAAGGCGTCATACCACTCGTCGATGTTCCGTACGATGCCGTTGACCCGGTACTTTTCCGGGCTGTGAGTGTCGGACTGTAGGCGCCATCGCTGAGGTTCTGGGCGGCACAAGGTCTTCAGCTTCCCGCGTAAGCCAGGAAGAAGCGCTGATCACCGGTGAGCCCGTCGATGATGGCGACAGCATCGCATCGGTCAGGGGCAATCACAACGCGGGCGTCACCGCCACTGGCGCCCGCACCACCGCCGTCGTCAATGGAAGCGACAACAGGGGCATCCTGGCGCAACGGGGCACCGACAACACACTGATCGTCAACGGCAGTGGCTGGCGCAACATCACCATCGACGATCACAGCGGTCAAACCCGCGTCGTGAACGGTGACGCGACCTAGTACCGATCGATTTCGATCAAGCGTTCGTCGCTGATTCCGAAGTGATGGGCAATCTCGTGCAGTACGACGTGTTTGATTTCGCGCCGCAGGCGGGCGGGGTCGCCGCCGGCCAGTCGAGTAATCGGCCCCGCGAAGATGCTGATCTTGTCGGGAAGCGCTCCGCTGTAGAAAGACGTCCTCTTGGAAAGTGGCACACCCTGATATAGACCCAACAACGGCCGACCGTCTGGCGGCTCGTCCTCGACGACGATTTCGAGGTTGCTCATCGCCTCGCGGAGTTCGGCGGGAAGCGAGTCGACGGCCTCGTCGATGGCTGCGCCGAACGGATCGTCGAGTTCCGGATCGGCAGGCACGTCCACCTCCGCCATGGTGCCAGAAGCATGTTCGAGCGCGGGCGCGCAAAAAGACATGCCCCGCCGGAGCGGGGCATGTCTTCGTTGCTGGCTTGTCGGTTAGGGCACGGTCTTGGTCTGGCCGACGCCGACGGCGTTTGCAACCCGCCGGACCGCGTTGGTCATCGAGACCTGATTGTTGATCCCAAACGTATTGGCGATGCTAGTTCGGCTGCCGCTGACCGTGAGCTTGTTGCCGCGCCCGAAGGCATTGGCGGAGACGAGGTTGTTGCCGCTGACGTCCGACAGCGCGTTGCCCCTACCCGTGATCGCGACGGTGGTCAACGAATTCTTGCTCACCTGGTTGTTGCTGTTGTTGATGCCCGTCACCATGATGTTCGTCTCGGTGTTGCCGTTCGCGATGAGGTGGTCGTTGTTCACGCCGGTGATCATGATGTTGGTCAGTCGGTTGCCTTCTCCAGGCGCTTTTCTGCCCGCGTGAGTGTCGTCGTTGTCGATGCCCGCAATGATGAAGTTCGACAGCGTGGCGTTGTTGGAGGTATTGCCGAAGCCGCTCGTTTGACCCGTCGGGCCGCCATTGTCGATTCCCAGAATCATGAAGTTCGACTTGGTGTTGTCCTTGGCGTTGTTGCCGTCGTTGTTGTTGCCGGCAATCAGATAGTTCGAGAAGTCACCACCGCTAAAGGTGTTGAAGGTGCCACTTCCCGGGGTGTTCGTACCGCCGTTGTCGTTTCCGAAGATCATGAAGTTCGAGTTGGAATTGTTTAGCGATTGGTTGAAGTCGTTGTTCTGTCCGACCACCATGTTGTTCGTTCCCGCGTTGCCCTCGAACAAGGTGTTGTCGTTGCCGATGCCGCCGACGAAGATGTTGGACAGCGTGTTGCCATTGGCCGTCGTGAGCGAGTTGTTGAAACCGGTGACGACGATGGCAGCCGCGGCGTTACTGGCGGATTGCACGTTGTTGTTGTTACCCAGCACGAACGTGGTGGTTCCCCCGTCGCCAAGGGCGTTCGTGCTGCTGTTGTTGCCGATTATCGTCGTGTTGTTCAGGTTGCCCGTGACGGTGGATGCGTGGCTGTTGGCGCCGAAGACCGAGGCGACGGAGAAGCCTTGGGCGACGGCAGTACTGCCAGGGCCAATCGCAAAGGCGATCGAGGTGGCGTCGGTGACGCAACCCGTTCCGACTGAAACGCCGAACGCAGAGGCACAAGAGGCATTGGCGGTCGCGGTCTGACCCAGCAGTGGCGCCGCGGCGGCCAACGAGCCTGCGGCCACTGCGGCGAGCGCTGCTCTGTTGGCGAAGGAATTGTTCTTGGCGGCGTGCTTGGCTTTCGTGCTTCGCGAGCCCGCATTGTGTGCTTGTGAATTCATCGATAGGCCTTTCCCCCTGGGGCCGAAGGTGCGTTCGGCGACCCCGTCTGCTCTGACAGGGTGGACGTTAAGCCAGCGTGGCGGGCGCTGCAAGCAGTTCCGTCAATTAATTCTCGCGGTTGTTACATCGAGGCGGTCGCGTTATTTGCTGATCGTGTCCTGTGGCGACAGAACGATGTTGAACTTGGTGGCCCGACGGTCCAAATGCGATGAGCCCGCGGTGCGATCACCCTTTGTCAGCCTAGCTATACAAGTCCCTGGAGCCCGAGCGTGGGGTGAAGCGCTGGCGAGCGCCTGTCCTGTGTCCGTCGGGCGACTATTTTGCCCCCCAGATCGTCGGGAAGACGGCTGCGGTTATGCACGCAGCGACGCTGATGGCTAATATCGACTACGGAGCGGCCAAATATTAAGGGCCGTATAAGGATTGGCTGGATGCCGACCGGACACGGTAGGGCAAGCGGAAGGGCACGCAATGTCGAAGAAGACCAAACTGGCTGCGGCGACCGGCGGGCTGGCGCTGGCACTCTTTGCCGGCAGCGGCATCGCGTCCGCAGACCCGATTCTCAACACCACGTGCGCATACCCGCAGGTGATCGCGGCCTTGAATGCGCAGGCGCCCGACGCGGCAGCCCAATTCACAAGCAACGGTCTGGCCACCGGGTGGCTGCAGAGCTTCCTCGTGGCACCGCCGGCCAGGCGTCAACAGCTCTACACGCAGGCTCAGGCGCTGCCGGTCTTCCAGGAGAACATCGGCTTGATCAACTCCGTCGCGAACACCTGCAACAACTTCTAGGCGGCATCTGCCGATCCAGCGGCGTTGCAGTCTGATCGTCGCAGCACCACGCGGTCGGGTTCGTGCGCGGTGGACATCTCAGACGTGCTGTGGGATTGGTAATCCACCCGGTGGCGCGGGCAGATTGACGCTAAGGCGCGCGTAACCGGTGATTGCGAGGGACCTGAGCAGCGCGTCGATGGGCAGACTGCCGTCGTAGATACCCCACTCCACGGCGTACGGATTCGTCGCGGCGTAGACGCTGTTGCTGACTCGACGAAGTGCAGCCGTCTGGAACCAGTTCTGCGCCAACCGAAATCGTTCGTGTGGACATCGAGGCCCCTCAGACCGGTCTGCGGGTGCAGTCCCGCTGCGATCAGTCCGGCAGTACCCCGGGCATCATGTGACCGAATCGAGGGCAGGATTGGCCGTCTGATCTCGACGGGAATAGCGGCGATTCAGCTATCTCACAGGCGATTCCTTGTTTGACTGAGTGGCACACACGTCGTCTCCTGGGGGCCAGCCAATGTACCGACGAACGATCTTGATGGAAACGGCACTCGCTGCGGACAGTCTGCACTTCGTGGAGTCGCGCAATAGCGTGTACGCCACGACGGCCGACGGCAGGCTCATCGCCATCCGACTGTTCGACGGGCGCGTGGTCGAACTCGGCACTGGATACGCCAGCCCGGTCGCCGTCGCCCCGCTGACAGACGGGCTACGGCTGGCGGTCGCAGAGTCGGATGGCGCGATCCTGGTCGTCGGGCGCAATGCGGCAGACCGCAACAGGGCTCGGCTGCTCGCTCAGCTCCCGAGCGCAGTCCTCGCGCTCGATGAGCATCCGGATTCAGATGCGCTGCTTGTCCTTTCGGACAAGTCGCCAGATGGAACACTGCCGCAGTTGCTGCGGTGCGACCTGGAGACGGGTGACGTCGAGGTCCTAGCCGCGGACCTAGAGGGTGCCCGCAGCATGTCCGTCGATCCGGTTCGACGCACTGCGGTCACGCTGTCGGTGATGTCCGACGGTTCTCGGACCTTGACGACGATCGAACTCGACGACGGCGCCACGAATACCGTTGCCGCCGCCGACTACGACCACATCAGCGACGCTCCCGGTTCGCCCGCGCTGTTCGCCACGCGGTCGGACCCGGCGTCTCCCGACACCGATCTGCTGACGTATTGGGACGGCGGCGAAACGACGACTGAGCCGTTGCCCGGCCGTGTCGACGGCCTGACCCGCTGGGGGTCGTTGGTGCTCATCGCCTCTGGCGCGGAATTGCACGCGGTCGAGTGGGACGTCGAAGACGGCGATTTGCCCATCGATGCGCCGCTCGGCCCGTTGATCGTCGGCGGGTACGCGCGGTTGTCGGTGAATCTGCCCGCGCTGGGCCTCGCTCCCGGCGCCGTGACGTACTCGGTGCGAGAAGGCGACGACGCCGGCTCGATCTCGCTCGGTGTCGAACCCTCGAATCCCGATGGCACGGAGTCGGTAACGCTGCTCGCCGGCTTTCAACCCGGTGAATTCCACCTCGAAGCCAAGAATGCGGCCAGCGGAAGTCTGTTGGCGGTGCGGCGCTTCCGGGTGACGACGCTCTGGCCGGACGACGCCGTCGGGCCGCCCATCGCGGTCACCGGCGACGTGGGCGCCACGCTGATGAACTGGGGCGGCGCCGGCGGCGTGGTGGGCTATCGGTTCCCGACGCCCCCGCGGGAGTGGCACGTCTTGGTGGTGTTGCTTTACCTCAATGACCGAAAGTTCGACGACGAGAATGCCACTCGAAATGAGTGGAAGGATCGCATGATCGGCCTCGGCGGGTCGATTCGTCAGTACTACGAAGAGGTTTCGGCTTATAAGGCAGATCCCCAAGGCCACGGCATGACCATCAAATTGGTCGGTGATCAGGTCTTCGGCCCGGTGGCGGTGGGACTCGGCTGGGGCGACGTGTTCAAGCAGCGCGAAGATCCCGCCCTCGGCTGGAAGACGACGAAGAAGGGAAAAACCGCGCTGGCGAGTGCGCTCCGCCTCTTCTTCGGAGGCTTGACCGGCGATGACGAAGAGATCATGCAGGCGAATTCCCTTGTGTTCGTGGTACGTTCGGGCTCCGACGGGCCGATTTCGATGGGCGCCGGCAACCCAGACCTGCCAACCAAGTACGTCTGGGGACATGCCGCCCCCGTCACCTTCTCGCGCATGGTCGGTTTTCCTCCGAAGGATCTCGTCCGCCCGGTTTCGTTCGTCAGTGACAGATACCCCGCGGGCGCACCGACCGGCGACCTCATGAGTACCACCTGCCACGAAATCGGACACAATCTGGGCCTTGGCGATCTGTACAACGACGACGGCGACTACCCCGCCGAGGTAATTCCGCGGCTGGTGGGCGCGATGGACCTGATGGACGAAGACGTGGCACTGCCACACTTCTCGCTTGCCAATCGCATCGCGTTGGGCTGGATTGATCCGGCCTGGCTGCGCCGCTTCGACTTCACGATTGATCCGCACGGCGACAGCGTCGTACTTCAGTCCACCGAGACGATCGGAGCGGGCGGGCCGACCAGTGGGCGCAAGGCGGGTATCGAGGTGCCGATCAATGGCGACCAGAGCTATCTATTCGAATACCGATTCTCACAACCGCGTCAGATTGGCGATCAATCACTGAACCCCACGGTCGCTCCCTCTATGGCGGTCATCTGCGGTACTGATCTGCGGAATCGCGGTGGAGACGCTGCCCGTCCGCCTATCTTGCGGCTCCCCGAGGACGTGGACGGCGATGGGCCAGTGCTGTACTTCAATGGCAGGGACTATCGCGACAGTGACGTCACCAATCCCGAGCGGATGCACGATTTCGCCCTCAGACTGGATGACATCCGTTCGCCGGACGATAACTCGGCCATCGTCACCGTGGAGTACCTCGAAGCCAACCGTCCGCAGTTGATGCTGCACCCCGCGCCCGGCAACGGGAACTTCAAGAGCCCAGACATCGAACTCGTCAACACGCTCGGCCCGCTCGGCATCAAATTGCCCGTCATCAAAGGAGCGACCAACACTATCGAGGTCACCGTCCACAACGTCGGATCGCTTGCCGCGACCGAGGACGAGATCCGGGTCAGGTGGCTGCCGTTCACCCTCACGGGGGCCGGCGAGTGGCACGAGCTCCCGCCACCAGGAAAGTTCAGTGTTCCCAAACGCGATTCCGTCACGCTCGACAGCTTCGTCAAGTTGAGAGTTCCGTGGTTCCTCGACAAGAGCGAGCCAGCCACGCACTTCTGTGTCCGGGTCGACGTAGTGGGCTACAACGATCCGGTCCATCCAGAAGCCAAGGAGATCAGGGTCTTCGACAACTGGGCGCAGTCCAACTTCGACACCACGACCATCGGATTCGGCTCCCCGTCGGACCGCCACGTCACCAGCGCGACAGCGACGAACACGTTGGCTCGCAAGGCAACGTACGAATTCGACGTGTTTCAGAGCACCCCGTGGTACCGGATCTATCTCGGCAACGCATGGCTCGAACTAGAGTCAGGGGAGACCCGGGCGATCGCGCTCGAATATGAGAGTCTCGCAGGCGATCCCGTCCACGGGGCGGAGTTCGACCGCAACATCGAAACCATCGCGAGCGACGAACATCGGGTGGCGGTGCTGTCGTCGGTGCTTCCGGAGAACACCGACTGCAGTGCTCCCCGCCGCGTATTCGGATGCGGCCTGACGCTGCATGCCGGACGCCGAGTGGTCATCGACGAGATTGGCCACAACGACGAGGTCGTGTTCGCACGCGTCCGCTCAGTGCACGACGGGAACTTCGAACCAGTGTTCTCGGGTACGTTCCTGCTCGCGGCATGGCCGGACGACGACCCCGCCAACGTTAACCAAAACGATGGGCGGATCAGGAACGGCAGCGCAAACGTCGACCTTCCACTAGAGACATTGGCGGACTTGAGGAATGGCCGGCCGACGACGTTTGTCGTTGGTTACCCGGGAGACGACTTTCGTGCTGCAGTGGCGACCCCTCCTGCGCCGCTGTAGCACTACGGCCGCCGTTTCCTCAGCTCCCTCTGCAGCTTGCGGTCGGCAAGCTCCAGCAGCGTGGCCAACGCTTCTGGTTCGATCCGCAGGTACTCGCAGATGACGTCATCGGCTGCGCCCGCCGCGCGTAACCGCAACGCCAGGGAATGCGCTTCTGGCAGCCGACGCAGTGCAGCTTCGTATTCGCCCTCGTCATCGTGCCCGGCCATGGTCCGTCGAATCGGCGAGCCGATTTCGTCGAGGCTAGGTCGAGCTGTCGTTCACATCGCCCTGCGCGTGGGAAGGCTTGCCATTCAAGGCTTTTGAGATTGCCGTCCTGACGCGCGAGACCGCGGACTGCGCACGTGTCGTACCTGCGGCGCTCAAGCGGGCACGTTGCGGCGCGAGCGAGGAGGCCTGGTTGCGAGCCAGCGTGCTGTTCGCCGTCGGCAGTGGGACGGTGAAGCCGAACGGCACGATCTTGCCCACCGTCCTCTGGCCAACGGTCACTTCGCCGCCGACATGACCCGACACCGACAGCTGGCCGGACGTGACCTGGGCGTCGAATTGCTCGGGCAGGTTGATGCTGCCCAAGGGCTTGTATCCGCCAACCGGCGTAACCCGCGCCAACGAAGCATTCACGTTGAGGACGGTGTGAGTGGACGCGATTTCCCCTCCGCAATGGGACACCGCCGATCCGACGCAGATGGTGTTCGACGAGCCCGCGCCGAGGCCCAAGCCCGAACTGACGCCGCCGAGCGGGCCTGCTAGTACTTGTGTAAAGCCTGCGGTGGATATGGGCGTCGTCGACACGTGGCCGTATGCGCCGCCGGAGGGCAGCACGCCGAATTTCGTGGTGAGCGCACCAACTACGCTCGAGGCGCCCGTCGCCGCACCGTAAGTCTGAGAATTGATCGTGCGGAACAGCGACCCTTGGGTGCTCCCGTCGTAAAGCACCCCTTCAAACCCTGCGCCGTACCCATCCATCGCGTTACCGAACAACGTCGGCTTGAATAGGGACTGACCGCCGTTGAGCAAAGTGAACTGCGTTGCCTGCGTCGCGGCGGCCGCACCGACGCTCCATGACGGGGTGAGCGATACCCCCATCGGATGGCTGGGATCCCAAGCGGAGTCAACCGGCAGATTCAGCGCCCACGATGCGCTGGCAAGCTGCGCCCATTGCGTAAGGCTGGTGGCTTCCAGGGCTGCAGAGGCTTCCTGCGCTGATCGGTCGAACACGGCGTCCAATGTGCGGGCGAGGATCAGCGGGCCGAAGGTCTGATGGAAATCGACGATCGGGATCGTGTTGGTGGACAGCGTGAACTGCCTCAGCTGCGTCGGCGTTGATGCCACGGTGCCGACACCCACCACCGTCGCTGCGACCGCGGCGGCAGTCACCGCATTGATTGATGCCTTCTTCGCCGATGCCCCGACCATGCCCATGGTCACGCCCTTCTCACTGAATCGACAGTTGACTCAGGCGAAGCTAATGCGATTCACGATTGGCGCTCACCGGACCCGACTACTTGGATTTGAACCGCCCTCGCCCGAGTACTACTTGCTTCTGCCCTTGCGCATCGTGGCTTGGGCGCAGGGACTATCCCGGGTCCGGCTCAGTATCGAGCTCGCTGAACTGCTTGACCAAGGCGGACAGTTCGGCCCGCGACGAAACCCCGGCCTTGGAGCTGGCTTGGTAGATGTGGCCCTCGACGGTCCTAACCGACACCGACATGGCCTCGGCAATCGCCCTATTGGTCAAACCTTCGGACAGCAGTTTGGCGATCTCGTGCTCGCGTCGTGTGAAGGGCAGTGGTACTCGTGCCGCCGCCAGCGCAGGGCTTACGGCGTTGCCGCATGCCCCGGCGATCGACCGGGCCCGAGCGCTGGAGGTCAGTGCACTGCCGCGTAATCCGGCGCGTCGGTGTGCAGTAGCGGCCTGCGCCGCAGCGTCGGCGGCGGCCAGGGTGTCGCCCATTGTGGCGAAGTCGACTGACGCCGCGTCCAGGGCCGCGGCGTCGTCAGCGGCAAGGGCTCGGGCGTACCGCGCCGCTGCTGGTGCCCGCGGGCCCTGCACTCGAGCGGCTAGGTCGGTGAGTCGGTCGACCCCGCTGGGGTCACCAAACTGCGCGGCCGCCTGAAGGCACATCACTTCGCGTGCAGGTTGTCCGTGAGCTCGGGCGAATTCCGCTGCTCGAAAGGCGATCTCGCATGCTTCCGGGACGTGCCCCCGATTGGCGGCTACCCACGCGGATGCCAGCAAGTAGTTGGGTTCGACGTATTCGTAGGCGGGATGGCGGTTTTGCGTGGTCGAGTCCAGAGACTGCACCGCCGCCTGCATGTCGCCCGAACGAGCGAACGCCTCGGTGTGCAGGATCCGGAACCGGTAGAAGAGCCCCGAAATGTTGCCGTACTCGCCGAAACCCGCTTGCGCCGTGGCGAAATGGCGCAGCGCCGCATTCAAATCGCCGATCCCGAGCGCGGTCATCCCGACGGCACCGACCGCCATGGACTGCGACAGGCCGGGCAGATCGGCGTATTTCCGGTACTGGCGCTCGGAGATTGCGTGGGCTTCGGCAACATATCCTGCGGCAAGCATTGCGTAGGCATGAAATTCAGCCAACCCGGTGCCGTGAAACGAGTCAAGGGGCGACTCGTCGAGTACCCGGTAGCCCTCCGCTGCGAGGTGCGAAGCTCGGTCGACGTCGCCGAGGTCGCCGAGGGCGATGGTCTCCGCCGAGTAGCCGAAGAGCCGACTGAAGCTGTCGAGACGGTCGTAGTTCACCCGCGCCATCGTGCTTACCGTCTGCGCGGGCTGCGCTGCCATCGCATGCTGAACGGCGCGAAACGTACGCAACGATTGATTTCTCTGCTCATCGCCCATTCGCAGTGCGTCTTCGATGACGGCGCTGGAAGTCAGCGTATCTCGCAACGGCCACAACAGATTTCCCGCCCGCAGAATTACGCCGTCGATCACTCCCGGAACGGCCATATCCTGGAAGTCGAGAGTGTCGAGTATCGCCTCGGCCGCGCCGCCCTTCTCCTGCAGAAACAGAATGTAGGCCAGCTGGAGCTTGGTGAATGGGCTTGCGCTGGTTTCAACTGCGGCGCGCGCGAATCGCTCGGCGAGCCCCACGTCGAGTCGCGACCCAGCTATATGTGCAGCACGAGAAAGGATTTCGATGTTGGGTGCGAGATCCGATTCCAGCCAAAGTAGACCGAGGCGTAGTGGATCCACCTCGGCGCCCTCGGTAGCCATCACGGTGGCGAGCCGTCCACGCAGCCTCCTCATTCTGCGCGGACCGCACCTGCTCAGCCGGATCTCGCCGTACAAGGGATGACCGACGTAGACGGCGTCGCCGGATGGGCCTGACGTGATCAGGCCGCGTTGTTCGGCGGCCTCGATCAGGTCTGGATCCACGAGCGCGGCCAGAACTCCCGGATCGAGTGGTTCGGCGATCGCAACCAGGTCGACCACCTCGCCGACGTCATCGGGCACGGCGCCGACTTGTTGGTCCACCAATTCGATTAGGGAGGGTGACGCGGAAAGTGTTGCAAAGGATCGCCATTGGCCGTCGACGATGTCGAGAGCGCCCGACTGTCGTTCGTGCTCGACGAGGTGATAGAGGAACAGCACGTTGCCGCGGCTCAGTCGCCACATGCGGTCGGAGCTCTCCTTGTCGACGGGGCCGTCGAGGGCTGCCAGTAGCAACCGGTCCGACTCGTCGCGCGACAAGGGTTGCAGTTCGAGCCGCCGCAGTAGTCCGTCCTTCCACAGGGCGGTCACGGCGTCGGGCGCCCTTTCCCCCGTGCGAATGGTTGCGATGACACCAGCGATGCCCTGCAGCGCAATGTGGTGAACGATCAGTGCCGACAGGTCGTCGAGGAGATGTGCGTCGTCGACTACGAGGAGAAGGGGAGGTGCGTCGTCGGCGTAGGCCAGGTCGCCGAACACCTTCCTGGCCAGCGCGAGCGGTGAGGCGTCGTCGACATCGGCCCAGCGGGCGAACGCGCCAAGGCTGACGGCGCGACCAGTCGCCGTGCCAGCGATGCGGCGTACCGCCCAGCCTTCTTCTGCTGCTAGTTCCGCGGCGGTGCGCGCGAGCCGGGTCTTTCCGACGCCAGCATGTCCGGCGATCACGATTCCCTGACGGCCTCCCTCGGTGAGTGCCTCGCTGACGAGGCGGAGCTCGTCGATGCGGCCGGTCAGCGGCCAGGGGTCAACCATGTCGGTCATGCTAACGGCGGCGAATATAGCTACACGGGCTGAATGGGTGCGGCGCAGCGCCGACCACTTCGAGGTACGAGTGGACATCGGCGACGCCAGTTCGTAGCCTGTTCGAGGCTTTACAGCCCAACCATGATCTGTCATTGCGGCGAAGGTTCGCGACAATCCGAAGGATCGGAATGCGCCACTCACTGCGGCGGACGGTAATTAGTTCGATGGTCGCGGTCGTCGTTCTCGTGATGTCGATTGCGGGCGACGTGACAGCGGACCCCGCGGCCGACGCGCTGGCCAAGCTCAACGAGTTGTCCCGTCAGGCGTTGGACGGCCGCAACGCCGTCACGCTCGCCCAACGCGATGTCGACGCCACACTGGCTGCTCAGAACTCGGCCGAGGATCGCCGTCGAGCCGACTTGGCGGCACTCGACGCCGCGAACGTCGAGCTCGCTCCCTACCAAGCGGCGGTCGACCAGATCGCGGCGATGACCTACGCAATGGGAGGCGCCAGCCAATGGGAGGCGGTGCTGACCGCGAGCTCCCCGCAACAGTTGATCGACCAGCTGTCGCTGCGTCGGGAGGTGGCCGCTCTCAAGGCCGATCAGCTGAAGGCGTTCAAAGTGGTGCGTGAGCGGGCCGCCGAAGCTGCAAGGGCCTCGGAGACGTCGGCTAATGATGCCCGCGCCGCAGCTGAGCGGTCTGCGGCGGTCCGCGCAGAACTGCAGACCAAGTCGATTGAATTGCAACGCCAGATGCTTGCTGCGGAGGCTCAGTACGCATCGTTGAGCCCGGGTCAGCAGGCAGTGGTGGACCTTGCTGCCGCCCTGCCGCCGCCGGGGGCGGGTGCGCCTGGTCCCGTGGACCCACCGATCCTCGCCGTGCCTGGCGACATCTCTGAGGCATTGCCCGTCGGCGTGGCGAATGAGGCAGGGCTACAGGCGAATACCATCGTTGCCGCACGCGCCATAAGCGCGCAGTTTCCCCAAATCGCCGCCATCGACGGGGTGCGGCCGGATTCGAAGCCGTGGCATCCGAGCGGATTGGCGATCGACGTGATGATTCCCAATTCCTCCAGCCCCGAGGGCATCGCGCTCGGTGATGCGATCCTCGCCTACGTACTGAGCAACGCGGGCCGATTTGGTCTGCAGGACGCGATCTGGCGCAATACGTATTACACGCCTTCCGGTCCGCAGTCATCGGGCTACGGCCACTACGACCACGTGCACGTCACGACGACGCCTCGCCGGTAGGCGAGTCTCAAGACGCGTCGGCACCCACCTTCGCCCGAGCATCCTCGTGCGCCACCTCGTCGACGGTTGCGGCCGCCTCGCGTGTCCGTTCCCGCCACAGGGTGTACGTGGTGCAGATCAACACGAGGACGAGCACGAATAGATATGTCGCGGGTAGTAGTTGATCCCATAGCCCCGGATGGCGGAAGTAGAGCAATCCTGCATTGGGGGGATCGCCGCTGCCAGGGACGAGCCAACCCCCGAGGATCACGGCAAGCATCCAGAACGCGACCATTGAGATCCGCGAGCGGTGGAGGTACGCGCGCAACCCGAGATGGACCAGCAGCGGTGCGAACCACACCCAGTGATGGCTCCAGCTGAACGGCGACGCCGCGACCGACGTCATGCCCACGATGGCCAAGCTCAACAGCACACGACCACTGCGCCATGCGACGGTCGCGACGGCGAGCGCGACGATCGCGAAAGCGACCACTAGCGCGGTCTGCCAGCCGCTCAGCCAGTGCAACCGCAGGAGGAGTCCCTGCAGGCTGGTGTTCGCCAGGGGATCGCTGGAGATGCGGTGGACGTCACGGAACCGCCCTTGCAACCAGTATTCGCGTGAATCAGTCGGCAGTAGAAGGAAACCGATGGCGATGGTTGCCGCGAACGTCGCCGTCGCGATGGCCGCCGCGCGACGTCGACCGATCGCGATGAGAAAGATGACGAATATCGCGGGTGTCAGCTTGATCCCCGCGGCGATGCCGATGCCGATGCCCGCCCACTTGCGCGTCGCGGGTGACAGTACGTCTGCGACCACCAGGGCCATGATGACGAGATTGACCTGGCCGAGTTGCAGTGACAGCTGGATGGGCGCCAGCCAGATGACCGGAGCCGCGAGAAGGGCGGTCAATGCCCACAGGCCGGCGCTACTGCTTACGCCTGCAGCGCCGAGCGACCGGCGTACGACGTAGCCCACGCACAGAACGTTCACTACGAGGCCGAGGATGACGACCGAAGTTTGACCAAGCTCGATCAGTGGGAGAAAGGCCAGCGCGGAGAATGGCGTATAGACGAAAAGCATCGTCCGGGGGTTTCCAGTGCTGCCGAGCGAATACAGGTCCTGGCCGTCCCACACTCGCTCGGCGCCGAACCGGTATACGAAGAGATCCACCTGGCTGGACAACGAATGCCAGTGCAGATAGGCGGCCACGTAGAGCGCGACCGCGATGAACAAGACGATCGGCCCCAGTAGAGGGACCGATCGAGACACGACACGCGCGGATGACTCGGATTGCAATTTAGACACTCCTTCAACGCCGCGCGACGATAGCGATCAACCCTGAAAGCGGTCCCCAGGTTCGTATGAGCGGTCGCGGGCGGGACCGCCGCGAACCCTGTACTAATGACCGCTTCACCCGGCTCCGAAACCATCGCGCGGAAAACCTCGTGCCGACGGCCACGGTGTCGACCGATTGGACTACAGCGGGCGCGAACCGTGCAGCGCCCGGGTGGGGGAGCAGGGCGTGAGCCGTCTGGTCAGCGTGCGAGGGTCTGCGCCGCCGCAGTGAGTACTTCGGTCGCGGCCGAGGCGGATTCGGTGGAGACGTCGATCACCGGAACGACGGGGCCCTTTCGGCCAGCCACCATTGCGGTGAACTCAGCGCCAACGATTTGCTCGTGCTCACCCGGAGGTAGGGCGGTGGGTCGGTAGTCATAGGAGACAAGGACTTCCGAGCCGTCAAGGGTGAGAAAGCAACCGTTGAGGCTCTGCTCGGGCCACTCGAACTTCACGTCGTGCTTTTGTCGCAGCTTGGGGACGACCGCGCACGGCTCTGCGGCGGTGAGCGCCGTCACCACGGTGTCGGGCGACGTTCCCTGTGGAGGGCGTGCGGGCCATGTCGCGATCACTTGCTTGGCGATCTTCTCGGCAGGAGCGCACGCGTCCTGATCGCGAGGTGCAGACACCCGCATCCGGACGGCGATCGAGTGTTCGAACGCCAAGTCGTAACTACAGCTGCCGACGACGAGCTGGGCACGCTGTCCCTCGGGTAGCGTGTCTACGGCATTGATTCGCAGCGCATCGACGCCGTCGAGCGTGATGAACTCTCCCAACGATGAGGTCCGGAAGTCGTTGGGGAGGAAGGCGATTGCTAGATTGACTGTCAGCGTCGTCCCCGAACCAGTTTCGACGCTCGCGCTGCAGTCCGTGGAGCGCCTGCCGGTGCCGACGGTCACGTCGCTGCCAAGCTTCCCGAGCAGGTCTCGATCGAGTAGCGCGCATGGGTCGATTGCGCGGGCCCACGCAATCGTCTCTGCGCGTGTCAATTCGGCACTGCTGTCAGTTGAGCGGTGTGTCGTCGCCGGTGACTTGTCGGTCGAGCACCCAGCGAGAAGGGCAAGTGCTGCGAGTGCGGCCAGCGCGAGAGCCCCCGGTTCAGTCACACGGACAGCCTATGACCATGAAGGTGGGGCGATCGTCACCAGTCTCGGGCGCTCGCTCGCTCGATCCTGTGCCCCAGGTCCCCCCACCCGAAGTGCGTCGGTGGCGAGCCTATTGTCGCGATGAGCGCAAGCAGACCCTTCTAGGGTCCGGTCCTGGTGCCGGAACCGACGAAGTTGCCTCCGACACCACACGAGGCGGGCGACACCAACTCCCCGGCCTGGCTGAACGTCTGCACGATGCCGTCCACGACGCTCGTCGGCGTCAACACGTTGTGCATTGCGCACGCGCCGCCAGTCGTGTTCTCCCATCCGCCGCCGTTCCACGTCAAGGTGCCGGTGTTGCCGTTCGCCGTCAGCGTCGCGTCACACATGGCGCAGTCCGATGCGAAGTGGATGACGGCCGTGGCCGTCGCGGTCCGGAACGTCGACGTCATCGAGTAGGTGCCGCTGAGCCTCGGCCCGGCCGGTGGTGGTGGAGGAGGAGGTGGCAGTGGTGCCACCGCTGCGACGGGCGTCGTCGTCGTGGTGGTGGTCGTCGTGGCTCGCGAGGCAGTCGACTCCGTCGAGTGGGGCAACAGCAAAATGATCGCCGTCACCCCCGCCACGACCGCGGCACCGACGCCTGCGCCGATCAGGATCTTCCCCTTGGCGGCAGAGGCAGCCGAACCTCCAGCCCACGACGCCGACCCGGCACCCGCCGCCGAACCGGCACCCGCCCCCGCCGCCGAACCGACGCCCATCGGCGCCACCGAACCCGCGCCTGCCCCCGCCGCCGAGCCGACGCCCAACGGCGCCGCCGAACCCGCACCGGCAGCCGAGCCGACGCCCAACGACGCCGCCGAACCCGCACCGGCCGCCGAACCGATACCCACCGACGCGCCACCGCTCGCTGCGCTCGCCATCGCCTTCACCGCCAGCGCCGCCGCCGTCGACCCGAGCGAACCAAGACCCACGCTCGCCAGCCAGCCCTTGCCGTAGGCCGTTTCGGCCGCCTCGTCGAGACGCGCCAGCAACGCAGAAGCGTCGGCGGGACGATGCCTCGGGCCGACGTCGAGGCCTTCGGCCAGCACGGCGGCAATGGGCGCCGCGATGCCCGACAGATCGGGCACCGTGCGATCGGCCCGCGTCCGGTCATCGAAAAGCGTTTGACCACTGAGCAATTCGGCCAACACCGTGCATACGCCGTACACGTCGGAGCGCTCGTCGACGGCGCTACCCGCACCGGCCTGCGTCGCGCCGAAGTTTCCCAGCATCGGTGTGCCCGATTGGTCGATCATGATGCTGGCCGCAGTGATGTTGCCGTGCACCACCCCGTGCTCGTGCGCGTACGCCAATCCGGTGAGTACACCGCGTACCAACGCCAACGCATCGACCGCGGGAAGCGTGGGTGTTCCCGACAGCACCGAGGGCAACGGCGCTCCCGACACCCACTGCTCGACCAACCACGTGCCCGCATCGTCGTCGAAGGCGTCGTACACGGACACGATGTTCGGATGCCGTAGACCCGACAGCGCCTCAGCGGTACGCCGAGCATCCGCCCCGGCCGTCGGGCCGTTCACGCTCTTCAGCGCCACGTCACGGCGTTGATCGGGGTCGAAACCCCTCCACACGGTCGTACCCGCCCCGCGAACCACGACACTGAGCCGCTGGTAATCCCCCACGATCGTTCCCTCCGTTGTTCGGGGGATTCAACCAGTACGACGACGCGCCTGCGCCGGAAATCAGCGCAGTGCGACGTATTCGGTGGCCGGTGCCCCTGACGCCCGGGCGTCTGCGAACTCGGCTCGCAGTCGTCTGGCAGCACAACTGGGCAGAATGCGGCGAAGCTTCATGTGAATCTCCGTCATCGTGGATGTGTCCCTGATATGGCCTTGGGTCGAATCATCGTTGATACCAGCCGTTTACGTGGCAAAAATTGCGTGACGGCGAATTCATGTGTGCCACATACTATTTGGAATACCTCAATCGCGGGTAAGGGAAACGGAGAACTGATCGATACCCGTAAGGCCGATACGTAGCGGCACAGCGCTGGCGATGTCGTAGAACGCCCCTATGACCTCGAGATCGCCGCGTTGGTGCGCGTCGGCGACGAGTGGATGGTGAGTCAGCACGTCCACTTGTGTAGACACGTTGACCATGCCGAGTTGGTCGACAGGGCTGAAGCCAAGCCGTGCAGCCTCTTCGGCGATGGGATGCCGTCCATCGTCGAACGCGTGCAACGATGGAACTCCCTGCGCGAGCCACGTACGGAGATTCTCGTCGCCGGGCGTTTCAGGAGTCTTGTCAGCCAGAAGCGCATTCATCGCACCGCAGCTGGAATGGCCGCACACCACGATCGACGAGACGCCGAGCTTCTCCACGGCGAACGCGATCGCCGCCTCGATCGAGGTGTCGTGCTGATGTGCGGGCACCAGATTGCCGACATTGCGCACCGTGAACAGATCGCCGGGTCCGCTGCTCGTGATGACATTGGGCACGATGCGGGAGTCGGCGCAGGTGATGAACAACGTCTCCGGTCGCTGGCCCTCAGCCAGTTTCTCCATGTGCGGTCGCAACTGTGGTGCCGTCCGGCGCTGGTAGATCGCCAACCCGTTGACGACGGAGGGCAATGAGTTACCGTTGCGGCCGTCCGCGCCCTGTGTCGAGCCATCCGATTGATCAGCGTCATTGGCGCGTCCGTTCTGCCACGAACTCCACGGCATCAGACCCGGTCGCATGTCCATGCCGTTGATGTCGCGAGCCGGTGGGCCTGCCAACGCGCTGTCCATGTCGACCGACCCGAGTTCGCGGATCGCCACGGATCCCCCAGAGGCGCTGTGTTGACGGCGCCAGTCCTCGATCGCCTCACGAACCGCGTGGTCCATGAAGTCGACCGACAGCTCTACGGTCACGTCGGTCCCCTCGGGCACCGAGGCCAGTACGGCCGTCAGGCGTGGCAGCGAGAGGAATGTGCACGACCCCTCGATGACGACGCGCCAGCTGCCGTCGTCGTCAGACTCAGCGGACATGCGCGCCCGCACGACCCGCCACGTGATCAGCGCCATCGACAGCGCGAGTCCGATGAGAACGCCTTCCAGGAGATTCAGGAAGATCACTCCGACCACGGTGACCGCATAGACCGCGATATCGCCTGTCTTACGCGCGGTTTCGATGTGGGCACGTTTCACGAGTTGCACGCCGATCATGATGAGGAGACCCGCAAGCGCAGCCATCGGGATCAACTCGGCAAGCCCGGCGAACGGCACCGCGAACACCAGCACCCAGACCCCGTGCATGATCGCCGACGCGCGTGTCTTCGCGCCCGCGGCGACGTTGGTGGAACTGCGCACGATCACGCCGGTGACGGGGAGACCGCCGATGCCGCCCGACAGGACGTTGGCTGCACCTTGCCCGATGAGCTCGCGGTCGAAGTTGGTGCGGTGTCCTGGCCGCATCTTGTCGACCGACACCGCCGAGAGCAGGCTTTCAACGCTGGCGATCAAGGCGACGGTGAGAACACCCACTGCGACGGCACCCCAGTTCCCGTCCGGTAAGCCGGGCAACGCGATCGCGTCCAAGAGCGAGCCATCGAGCCTAACGCGATCGACGTCGGGCATGAACGCCACTGCGACCAACGTGGCGGCCAGGACCGCGACCAGGGGCGCCGGCACCTTGCCTGCGACGCCGGGCACCCAGCGCCACGCAATCAGGATGGCGATTACCAGTACACCGAGCACCACGTCGGGGCCCTGGAGGTCGATGAGCTGTCCGGGTAGTTGGGTCAGGTTCTGCCATGCGGAGCTGTGTGACTGACCGCCCAGCAGAACGTGGACCTGCTGCAGGGCGATCGTGAGCCCGATGCCGGCCAGCATCGCGTGCACGACTACCGGCGAGATCGCCAGTGCGGCACGCGCCACGCGGGACAGCCCGAACAGCACCTGCAACACTCCCGCCGCGACAGTGATCGCGCAGGTGACCTTCCAACCGAACTGATCCACGAGACTGGCGACCACCACGGTGAGACCCGCGGCGGGGCCGCTCACCTGCAGCGGTGACCCGCCCAGGGCACCGGCGACGACCCCGCCCACCACGGCGGCGATCAGGCCGGCCAGGGCGGGCGCGCCGGAGGCGATCGCAATGCCCAACGACAACGGAAGTGCAACGAGAAAGACCATGAGCGACGCGGGCAGGTCGTAGCGAAGCAGCGGTCCCATTCGCGCGGCGATTCCGCCACGTGGTGGGTCGACGGCACTGGGTCGTGCTGTTTCAAGCAATGCGGAACTCCTGACTGTTGCGACACGTCTCCGGTCGGAGCGTCGATCGATCGTTCTCAAAGTGGTTGAAATTCCGATGATTTAGGGACGGCAGTGACCAATCATCCACGATCAGAATACTTTATCGACGACGTCGGCGTTCAAGCTCGATCTACCGATCCTTTGAGGACGCAAAGAAATGTTACCGAAGTCACAACGCGGATGCGCCCATCCAACCTCTAGTGCATCGAAACCATTTGCGCAACAATTGATTTCGGTAGCCTGATTGACGCGCGCGTCTATTGCATTCGCTTGGGGGAAATCTGAGAGTCGGTTATGAATACCGTGACACGTCGTGGCGAAGTTCGGACAATCAAGTAATGATGACGATATCCGTATTCGATCGCCTCGTCCGAGCCGACGCGGCACGATTCCGCGAAAGAGCGGCTCCGCCTTGAACTGGCGATCGTCGCGTCCATCACGCAGGCGCACGGCGCGAAGTCTGCGTCGAGTCTCGCCCGGGCCACATGGTATTTCAGGTGCGGCTGCCGACGCACTCTGCGATGTGCTGGGGACCGGTGCCACTTCCCGTATGTGTTCGATATGAGTTGCGGTCGAGTCCGTTCTGCCGCGATGCCACAGAGGCAGGTTGAAAAGTGTTGGTGAAAAACCACATTCATCCACATTCAGGTTGCCGCTGGACACCCCACGCAGGGGTGACGGCCGGAGTGTTCGCGAAGCCTGCGCCAAGGGCCACCGGCGCATGCGCGGCGCGTGCCGGATCCTCGAAGGTTGGCTCAGTCCGCCCACCCGGGATTGAGCGTGGCGATGTGATCAAGGTTGTCCTCAGCCCAGGTACGCAGCATGCTCAGGGGGGCAGCGGCGCTGGCGCCAAGCTGAGTCAATTCGTATTCGACCCGTGGTGGAACGTCGGCATACACCGTCCGGGTGATCAACGAGGCAGCTTCGAGTCGTCGCAGTGTGCGGGTCAACATCTTCGAACTGATGCCAGGCAGTTGATCCCGCAGGGCACTGAACCGCATGGGGCCGTGTTCGAGCAGCCCGAGCAGCAGCGCCGACCACTTGTTGGCCAGCAGATCGAGCAATATCCGGCACGGGCACAGTTCTCGGTACACGTCGTGGTCATCGTGCTGGCCCGTGTGACAGGTTTGAGTCATCGCCGTGCCTGTGCCTTTCGCTGCACGTCTTTGCGCGGCGGCCGCATGAGTTCCTCCTAGGTCCGGTAGCGCGACAGTCACATTATCGGCCTACCGTCGTTGAAACGGGAGCAATACAGCGACGTGGATCCCCGAGCCCTGCGAGGTGGAGTCGGCGACGCGACTTCGGACACGCGGCCATCATGGGCGGAATACCCTTGTTTTGCAAGGGTATTCGCGCACATCGCCATCTGCTGGCGAGTCCGGATTAAGCAACACGCTTGACTCGAAGCCTGAAGTGCTCAGCCAACCCCCAGTGAGGGCGCAGCGAAATGGGTGGAAGCGTCCGCATAATTCGGTTACCGGCCTGATGTTTGCGAACGATTTCTGAGAGCAGCGACATCGGTTTCGCGTCGATGCCCGTTTTGGTCAGCAAGGCTGACCTGAACCGAGGGCGTGGCGTCGGAGCCTTCAGGGCCGTCGTTGCGTCGAAAGGCACGGTGACCCATGACCGCCAACCCCGATCGCCTCGAGGCATGGGCAGGTTCCCGTAGCGTCATCGACACTGCCTTCAGCCTCCTCGACCTCGTTGCCGAGCTTCAACCCGTCCGGCTCACCGACCTGAGCGCCGCAGCGGGAATTCCACATCCCACAGTGCACCGACTTCTTCAGCAGCTGATCACGGTCGGAGCGGTCCGGCGTGAGAGATCGCGCTACGCCCTTGGCGCGAGCCTGCTTCGTCTCGGCGCAACGGTGACGCCCGCCGCTCGGCTGCGCATCGCTTGTCGGCGCCCGATGGCTGAACTCGCATCCATCACCGGGGCAGCGGTGAGTCTGTCCGCCGATCTCGGTGACGGCCCTGTCTATCTCGATGCGATCCCAGCGCGCGCGCCGGTGCGATTCCTCGCCAAGAGCGGCGATTCAGTTCCTGCCGAGACCGCTCAGGGACGCGCGCATATCGCGCTCGCTCGCCCGGTCGTCGATGCCGGTGAGGTGGCCGCGGACTACAGCTGCGTTGCGATGGCGATACCGTACGGATCGACCTCGGGCGTCGCGGTCGTGTCCACGCTGATTCCCTGGTCCCGTCCGTCGAGCACGATGCTTGCAGCCACTCGACGCACGGCGGAACTCATCTCCACCACGATGCTCTGAGGCCGCTCAGCGGCAACAGCTGCGGGGACGCCCCACGGCCGTGAGCAGCGATGGTTCCCCCGAGGTAACTAATAGCCCTTGCATGTCACCGGCATTCGTTGGTTAGCCTCTGCGCATTCGTCATTCGTCATTCGTCATTCGTCATTCGTCGTTCGTCCATCGAGGAGTAACTGTGCCCGTAGCTCATCGTTCGCGTGTCGGTCATCGCCCCGTCCCGATGACGAACGACCGTTTTGTCCGCTCTGTGGACATTGGTTGGCGGTCCGGTGCGACCACTCCTAGCTTCGGGCACATGAGCGAAGTTGGTCGGGAGTGTGTCAGATGGCAGATGTTCTTGAGCCGGTATGCGGTGAATCACGAAGCGGCGGTTTGATCATGACCACATCACGAATGACGTTGCGCCGAGCCGATGTCCGCGCCGTCGTGGTTCCGCTGCGACATCCGATCATCGCAGCGATCGGTCGGTTCGATCATTGGCCGTTGGTCCTCGTCGACCTCGAGATGGCTGACGGAGTCGTCGGATCGAGCTACATAGCGCCGTATCGAGCCAAGTCGCTGCCGGTGGTGGTCAGCGAGTTGCGTGACCTGTTCGATGGGCTTGCCGGTCGCGACATCGCCCCCGGTGACGCTTTCAATTCGGCCATGAAATCGCTCAATGTCATTGGGGTATCTGGCATTTCCACCATCGCCGCGTCCGCGATCGACATGGCGGCGTGGGATGCCCTTGCCAAGATCGCCGGCATTCCCCTGTCCCGGCTCTTGGGCGGCTCGGTAGGACCCGTGCGGGCCTACAACAGCAACGGCCTGTGGCGACACGAAGTCTCGACACTGGCATCTGAAGCCGCGGCGCTGGCCGGCGAAGGCGGGTTCACCGCGCTGAAGATGCGGCTCGGCAACGTGCATCTGCGCGACGACCTTGCGGCCATCGACGCCGTCAGGCAGGGAATCGGCGACGACGTCGATCTCATGGTGGATTTCAATCAGGCCCTGGGCTTGGGTGATGCGTTGCGGCGTTGCCACGAACTCGACGAGCAGGACCTGTACTGGTTCGAGGAGCCCATCGCGTACGACAACGTGCGAGGCTATGCCCAACTGGCTCAGAAGATCCGAACGCCGCTGCAAGCCGGTGAAAATTACTACGGTGCACGCGATCTGCTGAAGTTCCTCGACAGCGGCGGCGTTCACTACGCGATGGGCGACCTGATGCGGATCGGCGGCGTCACCGGTTGGATGCAGACCGCCGCGCTCGCCGCCGCCGCAGGCATTCAGTTCTCCAACCACCTGTATCCAGAGTTCGCCGCGCATCTGTTACGGGTCACACCGAGTGCTCATTGGTTGGAGTGGGTGGATTGGGCATGCCCGATCCTGGCCACCCCGCTGCAACCCGAGCGCGGCATGGTTACGGCCCCTGATCAGCCCGGTGCCGGGCTGGCCTGGGACGAAAAGGCCGTCGAAAAATACGCCGTCCAAATCTGATTGAAAGGTAGCCATGTCCACAGTACGAGAAGCCTTCTTCGAGGTCGCGCGCCAATTGGGGCTGACGACCATGTTCGGCAACCCCGGTTCGACCGAGGAGCCGTTCCTGCGGGACTTTCCGACCGATTTCCGGTATGTGCTGGCCCTGCAGGAGGCGCCGGCGGTAGCCATGGCCGATGCCTACGCGCAGCGCACCGGGCGACCCGCGCTGGTGAACCTGCACACCGCCGCCGGCCTGGGAAATGCCGTCGGCAATATCGAAAGCGCCTGGTACAACCGTGCGCCCTTGATCATCACCGCCGGTCAGCAGACCCGCCAGATGCTGCTGCTGGAGCCGTATTTGACCAATGTGCAACCGGAGTTGGTGCCGCAGCCCTACGTCAAGTGGGCCTATCAACCCGCCCGCGCGGAAGATGTTCCCGCGGCGCTGATGCGCGCTTACGCGGCAGCCGTGTTGCCCCCTGCGGGCCCGGTCTTCTTGTCGATTCCCATGGACGACGGAGACCAACCGTGTTCGCGGCTTCCCCAGCTGCGCAGGGTAAGTCGTCGGCTGTCCGCCGACCCGGATTCGCTCTCGGACGTCATCGCGGCGCTGAGGACGGCGCACTCCCCGGTTCTGGTGATCGGTGGCGCCGTGGATCAGGTGGGCGGCTGGGACGATGCCGTTGCGTTAGCGGAAAGGCTGCGCTGCGATGTGTGGGCGGCGCCCGAGGAAGGCCGGCCCGGATTCCCGGAGACCCACCCGCAGTATCGAGGCATGCTGCCCCCTGCGATTGGCCCGCTGGCGCAAGCACTGTCGGGTCACGACGTGATCGTGGTCGTCGGCGCACCCGTGTTCCGGTACTACCCGTATGTGGCAGGCGAGTATCTGCCCGACGGCGCTGAGTTGTTTCACATCACCGACGATCCGTCCGAGGCTGCACGCGCACCGGTCGGGACCGCCATTCTCGCCGACCCCGGTCGAGCATGCGCGGTCCTCGCCGAGGCTGTGCCACAGGCGAATCGAATGCTGCCGGCCATGCGATCGACGCCGGTGCCAGCGCAGATCGATGGTCGCATCACCGCGGAATGGCTGTACCACACGATTCACACCATCCGGCCGCCCGACAGCGTCATCGTCCAGGAATCGTTGTCCACGTTGCGTCAGCTGCGCCAGCAGATACCGACCGATCAGCCGAAGTCGTTCTTCTCCATGTCCAGTGGCGTCCTCGGCTACGGCCTGCCCGCCGCCGTCGGCGTAGCGATGGCCGAACGTGACGAGGGCACCAACAGGAAGGTCATCTGCCTCGTCGGTGACGGCGCGGCAAACTACGTGATCCAGAGCATTTGGACCGCCGCACAACACAATTTGCCGATCTTGTTCATCGTGGTGCGCAACGGCGCCTACAACATCTTGAAGTCATTCGCCGAGCTTCTCGAAACCCCCGGCGTTCCCGGCCTCGACCTGCCCGGTTTGGACTTCCTCGGGTTGGCAAAGGGATACGGTTGCACCAGTGAACGGGTGACGTCGCCGGACGACCTCCAAGAGGTGATCAAACGTGGAATCGACACCGATCGGCCACACCTCGTCGAGGTATCGATCGATGCGACCGTTCCCGCGCTGATCTAGCCGACCGACGAAACGATGTCCATGCGTGCAGCAGTCCTCACCGAATTCGGTGCTCCGCTCGAAATCCTGGAGATGGACGTGCCGTCTCCCGGCCCGGGGCACGTGCTGGTCCGCGTGATGGCGAGTGGGGTCAATCCACTCGACACGAAGATACGACGCGGGCAGGCAGCACATGCGCAGACCGTCCTTCCAGCGGTGCTGGGAATCGACATGGCAGGCGTCGTCGAATCGGTCGGCGACGGCGTCGACGAATTCCAATGCGGTGACGAGGTATACGGGATGACCGGCGGAGTGGGAGGCATTCAGGGCACGCTGGCCCAGTTCGCCGCCGTCGACGTCCGACTGCTCGCACGCAAGCCCGCTACGTTGTCAATGGAGGAGGCGGCGGCGGTTCCACTGGCCTTCATCACCGCCAGCGAAGCACTTCTCGGTCACGCACACATCGGAGAGCGTGACTTGGTGCTCGTGCACGGCGGCGCGGGAGGCGTTGGGCA
>Ga0068863_100000785_pt1 | contig 31925 bp, 29 predicted proteins | sample KBSSwiS62_FD_66596 | JGI IMG/M metagenome (GOLD analysis project Ga0068863, IMG submission 66596) | Switchgrass rhizosphere microbial communities from Kellogg Biological Station, Michigan, USA - KBS Switchgrass S6-2 | ecosystem: Host-associated > Plants > Roots > Rhizosphere > Soil ... | reverse complement strand
GTAGGTTCCAGAGACTATCAAAAAAGCCGCGTTGTAATCGCGAAAGGCCCTGGCGGCCAACTCAACCCGCCGTGCGTTGATGGTCGTGTCCCAGTTCCCTTCGAGCGAAACCATGGTCAGTGCATCCATTCGAATGTCTCCAAAGCGCCTTTCGCCTGAAAAGATTTCCGCTCTCCCGACGCGTGGTGGCATCGGGAAGGGATCCTCCTGCCGGAATCGACGCAACACGTTTGACGTCAGCCGGAACACATCATTATCGAAGTCCTTCCAGCAGAGCGCCGCGGCGTACGCAATGGAGCCTGTGGAGAACACCGCACCTCCACCAGGCGTTTCAAAGAACACCATATCGGCATGAATATCATCCGTCGAGATTCCGTCCGTCGCACCATGCGGTGTGAGGACTTCCTCGCCCGCCAGTTCGTACGTGTTGGTGTGATTCTCGCTTCGCGCAATGATGAGCGCGTGGTCGGGTGTGCCCAGGGCCAGGCTCGCCGAATCGATCTCGTAGCCTGCCGCGCCACCCAACAGCACGCTGTCATTCCCTATCGTGTTGCCGGTGACGCCCTCGAATGCCCAGGAGATCCGGGCATCTTCCGCCGAGGGCGTGCGCACGTAGTAACTGCATTTGTTAAACCCCTGGGCGATATATCCGACGCCGACCAGGTACTGAGGCGGGCGGCCGTTCTTTCTCCAGATGCCGGAGTTTTCCCCGGTAAAACTGGTCGCCTGCTCTCCGGGAGCGGTATCCCAGGAGCGAACGCCTTCCGAGCGTCGTACTTCAATCAACCCCTCTCGCTGGGGATGAAACACCGCCCGAAAATAGAAACCGTTGCCGCCAAGGTACATCAACCGGCCGCCTCTCTTCAGATAGACCTCCAGCGCGTTGAGCATGTCCCTAGAGGCGTATTCAGGATGTGAGCCGGTGATTACGACCCGGTAGGGGCGCAAAAGGGTCGCGCCTTCCCGGTGCAGATCCTCGTCGGTAATGACGTCGTAGAGACAATCGATGTGCTCGAGCCAGTCGACAATGAACAGGTCGAGGCTGAAATTCCACAGATGCCCAGTTGGCCGCAGGTTGGTGGCTGGACGCAGGCGGCTGGAGCAGGTGACGCCGCTGCCGTCGGAATGCCGGTCATAGGTGGAAAGCCCTATCTCGGGTGCTTCAATGAAGGCGATATCGGTTGCGTCCAGAACCTTCAGCCGGCCGTGGAGACGCTCGCTTGCCAGAGACATGAAGCGTGCTCTGTGGTTGAGGTAGGCGATGTAGGTCATCGTGGGCAGAAGGAGGGCAACGTCTGAGCTTGCCTCACCACGCGGCGGACGGACAACGAAAGGAACCCACGCTTCCTCTCGCTCGTCGGTCAGCCGCACGGCGTAAATGCCTGATCGCATACCCCTGGGTACCTGAAACTCGAAGTCAGAGGGCCAGCAGGCATCCGTCAGGTCGTCGTCATGGAAGTGGATGGCCCCATACTCGTGCGGCGCACAGCGCCAGTTGAACACTTCCCCGCTCCAGTTGTGACCAGTAACGCCTCGTGTAGGAGAATTGATCAGGTGCCCGTGCAGACCCTGTGGGCCGATATCAAGGATCGTTTCCTCGGGAATATTCTGACCAAAATCCCATGCCGCGAAAACAGGTGCCCAGGTGTGCTCCCTTTTGGAGGGCTCCAACCATTCTGTAATCCGGAACGGATCGAGCGCGCCGACCGCGATTGCCGGGCCATCAATGCGCCCATTGAAGTGGCACGCGAACCGGTGGCCGCTCCCAATGTCTGCCGCTCCAGCGCACCACGCTGCCATCGTGAGCGCTACCCGGGGAGCGTGGACGATCTTCGTGCGAGCCGCGCTGACGCATGCAGGCTCTCTCAATCGAAGGTCGTGGGTTTCGAGGGGTTCCTGTTGAAGAATCATAGTCTTCGCCGCAAAGATGACCATGACTCGATACCAACTGTGGCCCGCGAGCGCAGTACCGGTCGACAGCACGAGAGGATCTGCGTCGCCCGTTCCAACACGAAGATTGAGTGCCCCATCTGCGCCGATTTCCAGTCCAAAGCCGGCCTGGTCCTTTTCGCACCAGGTTCCGATCAGTGCCTGCCGGCCCTTACGAGGCGTTGTGGGAAAGATAGCCGCGGTCAATGTGAACTGATCGAGCGCCGCAAAGGCATCGAAGTTCGGTACGAAGGCCAGCGATCCGATCGGCAAGCGCTGCAGACGCCCGGGGTGTTGCCCATTCAACGGGGCTTCCACTGGCTCGGGATGAAACGGGCTCGTCAGCGGTCCCGCCTCCGGTTGAATCAAACGCAGGAGTTTTGCCTCATAGGCGGGTCCATTCGGCGCGCTGACGAAGAAGCGTACGGTTTCTTGCGGGGCGACGCTCCATCGGTCCGCATATGCAAGAAGGTGCGGCATCTGTTTTGTCGTCCAGGAAAGCTCTACTTAGCGCGGCCGATTTGATATAGACAATCCACGCACCGAAGTCACGCCTCGCGTCTGCGACACTGTCGGACACAAGCGAGAGCGAAGTCGGTGAATGGAGTTTGCAGGAACACAGGGAGTACAACAGACCTTGAGATCGCTCGCCGAATTGAAGGATCAGCTCGCCACACCGACCGAGGCACTCATCGCGGAAGCTGCCGCGCTCAAAGGTGATCTCATCGTTCTTGGCGCGGCTGGCAAGATCGGACCCAACATTGTCCGACTGCTGGCGCGTGCGGGTGAGGTCGCGGGTATCCATCGGAGGGTCTTCGCCGTCTCGCGTTTCCGCGATCGGGAAAAGGCGGCGGAGCTCGAGGCCGCCGGTGCGATCCTATGCGAGGTCGATCTCACGAAGGATGGAGCGCTGGAAGCACTTCCCGACGCCGCCAATGTCCTTTACCTCATTGGCGCAAGATTCGGCACGACCGGCAAGGAAGCCGAAATGTGGTTCGTCAATACATTCCTTCCAGGCCGCGTTGTCGAACGTTTTCGATCGAGCCGCATAGTCGCGCTATCCACTGGCAACGTTTATCCGCTGACACCCGTCGAGGGCCCTTGGCCAACCGAAGAGACTCCCCCCGATCCCGTCGGGGAGTACGCTATGAGCTGCCTGGGGCGCGAACGTGTCATGACGCATTGTGCCGCGCGGACCGGTACGTCCCTGGGTCTCATCAGGTTGAACTACTCGGTGGAGATGCGTTACGGCCCCATCGTCGATATGGCGCGTGCGGTCAGGGCAGGAGAGCCGATCGATCTTGCAATGGGACATCTCAATCTGGTCTGGCAAGGATACTCGAACGAAGTCATTCTGCGTTGTTTCCGGCGCGTCGGGAGCCCTCCTTTCGTTATCAATGTGACAGGGCCAGAGCTGGTCAGCGTACGCGAGACAACTGTCCGTATCGCAACACTAATGCGTAAAAGGCCTGTCTTCAGGGGCATTAGTACCCCGACAGCTCTCCTCTCAGATGCCGGCCGCTGCCACAGCCTGTTCGGTTTGCCAGCCGTCGGGCTCGATGCCCTCATTTCGAAGACTGTGCATTGGATGGAGGATGGGCTACCTCTGTTCAACAAGCCATCCGGCTTCCAAAGCCGAAAGGGGGCATTTTAGCAGACATGATGCCGCGCTCCATCATCGATGGCCCACGCAAGCTTGATCGCAACTTACAACTTTCTACCGTGAATTATTGTGGAATGAAGAAGGACCTCATTGTCAACATCAACGACGCTAAGTCCGTGTTCGGAAAACGTGGTAGCCATGAACTCCGGAGAGTTATTGGAGAAAGAAGGCTTCTCCGCCAGGGAGTGTTCTTTATGCCTGTTGGAAATCTGCAGAATCACGTCCGCCCCAGTTTTCGCCACGAGTGACATGGACTCGACGTAACGCGCGATCCTCTCCATCTCCAGATGAACAAAAGTACCAAAGCTGAAGATGAAGTCCACGTAAGCATTCGGCACAGATGGAAGGTCATCCCCATGGGTGGTTATGTATGAGACATGTTTCGGATCGCCAAATCTTTTGCGAATGTAATCGAACATTTCAGGATTCAGCTCCACGCAGATCAATTGTCTGCACGGCAGCAGGTACTGGGTCCATCGTCCCCCTCCGCTGCCGATCTCCATGCATACCTTATCTAGCGTCACAAACGGGTCCAGAAACTTCCTCCGGACTGCAATGAGATCATCGCGATCTTCCACAGATCCCCATTGATCACCATAAAACTGATCTATCGGGTTCTTTCTGGAAAAGTGAACCAGATCCACTCCAAAGCGTCGATTCCATTCCAAGCTTGGCATAGTCGCTCTTCCAACAATGAGCCTGAGTGATTTGCCCGGCTGCGTACTTCCGTGCCTTCAATGGTCTTTCAGTGGGTGTGTATCGCTGCGTTTTATTAACCTTAAGGTTTGTTTCGAGTGAAGGCAAGATTGCGGCAAGGTTTCGCAGCCTCTATCTACTTTCCGAGCAAAATGACTCGCCGGTGCTCTCTACTGGCGACGTGGCCAGCTGCTCTGGTGTAACGATAGACCGTCAACACGCAGGCTGATTAGTTCGGAGGCATCGTGACCCGGATAGAGGATTGCAGAGCCATGAACCTCCCGAACCCGGAACCAAGTTCAAGCAGCCCACGGCGCGGGGCTCAATAATCTGCGGCAACGCACCACCGGCCTGTCCCAAGAATAGCGTGCGGAAGCATCCGAGACTGACCAAATCTATGTGTTGCTCCAACAGCGCGGGGAGCGCTGGCCCAGCCAGTGGGTATTCCTGCTCGTTACCCCGAATTTTATAACGAGTTTCTAACGTGCCTCCATGACTGGGCACGTGCGCACATTGACGGGAATGGGGTAAATTGCTCATTCCTTTGGTGCTCGCTGTTGCTCGGTCATGCTCGCTGACGTAAAAACCGTTCTTCTAAGCCGGTGGTCGTGGGTTCGAGTTCCGCCCCCAACCTGGCGGACGCGGTCTGCGCGGCCGCGCGGCCTTCAACCGGGGGTCGTGGTCGGGGCGGCTTTATATATGGACGAAGCTGTAATGGACTCTAGCGCGCTGGACTAAACGTTGGCGACCGCAATACCGGGGCAATGACTGGCAAAAATGGCCTGCAGCAACTGGTTGCAGACCGCGCGTAACAACTGATGGCCGTCATTCCAGTACTGGTACGTAACCTCCAACTGATCACCTCTCATTGATGTCGTGTTGGGAACCAGTTTCTTGTATTCATCGTCTACGCACCCATTCGCATGGGTGAAGAGGTTACGTCGCGCAATCAACTCAGTGAGCTTCTCTTCGTCTTGGGGTGTCAGCCGAAGTCCGGCCTTCAGCCGGTTGGCGATCTTGGTAAGTTGCTCTGACATGGATTGACGGCTGATGCTCTGCGCAGTTCTTTCTGCCATTATTTCTATCAGGCGATTTTGTAGGATCGCGTCAACAATTTCAGTGTAATTCAACTTCCTATCTTCGTTCTTGAGCAACTCCGGCTTATGAGTCAGTACACACAACTGTATGTCCGTAAAGAACGCATCGAACAAGGCAACTCGGTAAATCAGCGACGTTCGAAACAATACGCCTGGAAACTCCCGTCCTATCTCCCTGATGTGCTGTTGCCGTTCGCGCTCGCGCTGGACTAGTTCGTCAATTACCCGCTGAGTCTCTGCGAGCTGCTCCGGCGTCTGAGTAGATGCCAACGCCGGACTGAGACGTAGAAATTTACCTGCTTCGTTTGGGTCTCTAAATTGGGGTATGTCTCTTACTAGCGAGTTGTTAACGGTGTCGACGAACTGCGCAAGTATATCGATAGCGCTCTTGCGTGCCGTCGCAGCCGTCGTCAATCGGGCATCGAGTGTCATGGGAAAACATTGTAATTCCTGGCCTCATCCGCGAGCAAAGGCATCGGCAGCAGATCGTGGTGCGGCACGCCGGCCGCCCACTGGTTTGGTCCCCAACGCCATGCCAAATTCGATGGAGTCCTCATCAAGCGCAGTTCATTGGAGTTGTATAAGGCGTCATCTCGGCGTTATCCTCCTCCCTGCCGTGGCAGAAAGAAAATGTTAGAAGTTGCTGCCGACCAAGTACGCCAAGAGCCTGGTGTCCTTGGGCGAAATTAAAATCACGACTCTGATGGGCGTGTCAGTCAACCGAAACGATTGGTCACGGCCGATCCGATCCTGGCGAAAAAGACCAGCCACGTTTAGAGATCAACGGGGCACATCATGACCGTAGCAAAAGTGCCTGAGCTGGCGAAATATCTTGAGGAATCGTTGCCGCCGGCTACCGCCAATGGATCACCAGCCGATCGAGGGCGCGACCATGATCGCAAAACCTGGGCAGTTTTTGCAATCACGATGGAGTTTGGTTTCGCGTATGCGCGTGCGGGGAACGCGGTTCGATGGGTCAGCCGATTCGTGTCGCTGAGCGTCTGCCACTTCTGCGGATATCGAGCGGCGATGGTCTTTTCGACCTTGGCGATATCAGGATTTAGGAACCCCTCCGTTTCGAATGCCATGACATTTCCTCTGCCCGACAGCGATGAGTAGTTGGGCGTGAACTGTTTATAAGTCCGGCATGTACCGGGAGATCAGAACCCGCGTGAGTTGCTCGCCGCGCCCTGTCAGGAGTTCAATGTCTCGATCAGCCATTGCCGCAAAATCTGTGGGATAGTCTCTGACCGCGTCGCGGCGGATGAGATCGGGCGGTTGCACCGGAAGACTCGCGTCGTTCTGGCCCAAATAGATCAACGCAAATCCCTTGATTTCCCCTGAGGAAGCGTACCCGTGCAGGCGGCCGTAGGCCGCATCCTGTGCTTTCCGATAGATCGCATTGAAAGATCGCATTAGACGCCCTGTGAACCAGATCGTCTTGCCACCCTGGGGAAACTGCCCCGGTCCGGCGTTGAGGCTGATGATATGGGTGGGATTGTGAACATGCACGCTGAAGGCCGAGTCTCGGTTTGGCTCGACGACCGCGAGTCCCAGATTGTCGTAAACACCACCGTCGGTGAGTACCACAGTCTTGCGTTGGACTTCGCCGCATTGAGCAAAATTGAACGTCTCGATCAACGGGGGGAGAAGCGCCGGAAACGCAGCGGAGGCGGCGACGGCCTTTGCGACTGGTAACGCGCTCCCATTCACAACCTGACCGTATCGCCAACCGCCGGACTTCCGGGACCCAAAGCGAAATGCAGTCCCGGTACGCAAGTCGCACGCGTTGATGATGACCTCAAGTGGCTCAATCTGCACATCCTGCATGCGCACCTGGCCAAACAGTTCGCGCGCCAACATAGTCTCAAAAGCGGTCGTTAAACTTCCCCAAAAGGGAAGGTGCTGCTCCATTGCGGTCAGCCAATTCAGGACGGCTTTAGAGGACCACCCGGAGACCCATTGCAGGAAGCTGAGGAGGGTACGGATCACCGCCGTCGCGAAGCTCACCCCACCATTGATCACGAGTGTTGCGAGGATTCTCGGGAGTTGGTCGCTGAACAGGGCAGTCCACAAGATCCGCCACTGTAAGCCCTTCTTCAGCAGCGACACAACCTGCCCGTCAAATTCTTCGAAAGACCCGTACTGTCCGTATGCATAGAGGGCGCCGATGACACTTCCCCCTGAAACTGTCGACATGACCCGGGTCTTTTGCAGGATTCCGAGGTCGTTGAGCGCGCGCAGGCACCCCAGGTGAAACGCAATCGCGCGTGATCCGCCGCCCGAGAGCGCAAGTGCGACGTAAGGGGTCTCGGTTGTGGCCGATGAAGTCTCAGCGCCCAAACAAATACCCCTCGATTTCGGGCGTTTGAAGGACACCACCGAGGATCAGCATCAGGAAGTTCCGCGGCGAGCGCTCTGGTACTCTCCGGAGCTTTTCCATGGCGCCGAGGTCGGTCACGCTGGGCTCCGCAATACCGCCTGGATGCGTGTGCCACATTCCGATAAAGCGCACCGACTCTCGAGTTCGGCCGCGCTTCTCATCGTGCAACTCACGCGTGCCCAGCACGCCGCACACGAATTCGTTTTCTGACGCGACGCTGTCGGGCGGTGGTCCGCTGACCTCGCTGATCCACACGACTTTCAAGTATTCGTTGATCTCGCCGAACAAGAGGCCGCCGGTCTCAACACGTTTTCCGCGCGTGCGAGCGCCGCGCCGGATCCATGCCAGAAGGTCGCGCTCTGCATCCTCCCCCAAGCGAATCTGGAACCCGCGTTTTCGCTCCACGATTTCGCGGTCCGCATTCCACTTAAACTCGAGAAGACTGGGCGTTCCGACCTGGCCTCGCACATGCGCCGCGCGCATCGCTGCGGCGCGCGGTAATGAGCGCCCCGAGAGCCATTGACTGCCGACGTTCAGGAAGGCTGCGGTGAAGCCCAACACATCCGCTGCAGAACCTACAAACGTAGGGTCCGAGCATCCAGGTTCCGGCTGGAAGAGTCGGCCGCGCGTGCCCGCTTCCGGCCAGAATTCATCGAGGTACTCGTGGCCACTCATTGCATTCGCGAGTGCGATCTTGGCACGCCGATCGAGATCCAGCACAGCGCCAGGAGCATTGTTGACTGCGAGGGTCAGGAGCCCACGATCAGCCTGATGACCCAAGGCCATGGTGAGAACGGGAGGATGATCCAGGCTAGTGCTGAGCAGAAATTGTTCAAGAGCGGTGGCAACTGTCGCGGATGCTGTTGTGTTGACTATTACATCGGTGTCGATGATCGCAGCCGGATCATTCTGTAACGCATCGAGAATATTTTCCGTATTAGCCATGACGTCGGCTCGGGCATTAATTGCCCGCACTTGATTTTTTGTTGCCGACGATTTGGTATACCCGATCTGCTGCTCGTCAAAGTGCTGACGCACAAGTACCCCGGGGGATACCCGGGCGTTGTCGTAAAGGCTCATACGTGCGGTACCGGCTCGCGCGATCATGAGCGCGACCGAACTCCCAAGCGCCCCGCACCCGAGGATGACTGCACGTTTGCCACGCCACCATTCCATGGGCGAGCCTGCATCGCGGGCCACCACAATTTCTGGTCGATCCTCGCGCACTGGGCACCATTCCAGAGGCGTCGTTGCGGACCAATCAGTGAAAGCGGACGCCTTGCTCGAACTCTCGGCGCTCAGTGCGATGGCTCGCAAGGCAGTCGCGCGATCCGGCGAGACATACCAACACGCTAGGTGTTGCACTCGCTCATCGGCGCCTGCAGTCCCGCGCATCGCAGCGCCCAAAATGATATAGAGGGGTTTGCCCACCCCCGTCCTTAGCGCCGTCAGATAGAGCATCGCCCGGACGACGTCGGGCGTGACGCGTCGTTCGGCGAGCACGTCCAGAAGTTCGCGCATTGTGGTGGGATACTCAAAGGGCATCGGGCCGGGCATGAGGACAGCACCAGCCATGCGCCGTTCGGGGATTTCGCCGTCATAGGCGTACCAAGGGCCCAGGATCACTGCCACGTCTGATTCGCGGACTATTTGCGCGTAGCCCGCCCACCAAGTTGCCTCCACCGTCGGCGTGTTCACTTGCGGTATGACGTACTCTAAGCGACTCGCATACACGGCCGGGGGGTGCAATGGCAGTCCAACAGGATCGAGCTCTCCCAGGGCGCCCGCTTTGAGCCAGATTTCCAGCCGCTCCATGAAGCCGAACATCCCATCCTCGGGGTGCCACTCGGTGTCCGGAGCCTGATAGAGACAGAGGTGACATCCCCACTGCACGTGCGAAACACCAGCAAAGCGCTTGTGTTTGGTTTCAACCTCAGCGCGGCGCAGCGGAAACCTGCTTGGGATGCTGAGTACGAAAGTCTCCCGCTCGAGCAGTGGCAGGCCCCATTTGGCCCTTTCGTAGCTTGAGCAGTCGATGGAGACTTCGACTAAAAGCATGGCTCGATCGGGATTTGGGGGCGTGACTGCCAGGATCTGAAGCGCGGGGCTCGCCGCCTCAATATCCCGCAATTGTGCAAGTGCGCCTTCCTGGCCTTCGGTCATTTGTTCTTTCCGAACCCTACTTTCTGTGCCGGCGGAGCATCAGAGCCGCGAGCCGCGGCGATAGCTGTCGCCAGGGGAGATGTGCTCTCGCGCTTCTTTCGCCGGTCGTCGAAGTGCAGTCCGTTCTCGTCGACGGTAAACACCAGAGGTTGCGGACTGGTCCTGTTCGGATACTCATGGGTGCAGAGGAAATGGCCCGAACTTACGATAGCCTCGTAGCGGCGGCGGGCCCGTTTATGGGGCGGGTTGTCGCCATCGGCATCTGTGAAGTCGGAGTGTGAGCTGGAGACGATGAAAGCACCGTTCCGCGCGTAGTTCTCAAAGAAATCCATAATGTCGGATTTGAACGCCTCCTCGGCATCGCCGTCGTCCTGCCAGTACATCACCTTCTTCGAGCAATGGTGTGAGCACAGCATGACGTTCCAGGCGAGATAGCCAGTGTTGTCGCTGCCCTCGGTCGTCTCGAAGATGCGTTTGATCGTGGGATACTCCCGGTCGCCAAAAAAGAAGAACTGGGCGTAGTTCCTGCCCTCCCACAACACAACATTCAGCGAAAGGCTGGTGTTGTTCTTGCTCTCGTCCTGATCGCACTTGAACGGGGCGTGAATAAACGCTTGGAAATGACTCTTCAAGTCCGTGCCATCAATGAGCATCACAATGTCGCCCGGCCTGGATTTTGCTGTATCAGGAAGGCCCTTGTACTTATCTTCCTTAAGGATGTCATCGTGACCAATGACGCGCAGCCGATCACCGGATTTCACATTGGCCGGATTGGCGAGGATGGCTTTGCGGCGACGGTGAACTTCCTCGTGAAACGCGACTGCATCCTCGCACATTGCCTCCTCCTCTTCCTCGTGGTCCCGGAAGATCTTCGGGGTGTGCCAAAGCTCGCCAATGTCAACACGCTCAAGCAGCTCGGAAAATCCTTGCACATGGTCTTTGTCGGGATGCGTGAGTGCGAACACGGCCAGATACGGCCGGCCATTCCGCTTTGGCAGCGACTTGACAAGGTAATCCAGAATGGGCCATTCCGGCTCTTCAGCGTCGTCGGACTTCTCCATATGGTGGAGGTCGATCTGCATCACGAGTGATCCGGGCTTGAGCACCAGGGTCGTGGAATCACCCGTGCCAACGGGCCAATAGACGACGCCTTTCTTTTCGGGCAACGCGAATTTCTCGGTCATGTCGGGTCCTTAGCGCGCGCTCGGCGCGCCCTACAATGTCGTATTTGCGAGGAAGTGGTCGATGAACGTTTGGGCACGTACATCTCCCCTCAGGTCAGACGAATGCGATACGGCGAAGCGATAGACAAGCGGAAATAGCACTTCGGCGTACTTACAAAAATGTCAGCGTGGCAGTCAATAGCGCTTCGGCGTACCCTTGCTCAGGGGGAATACAACAAGCGGGACTTAGAAGCCCTTGGCAGATACGGAACGTCGCGGACCTTTGCATTCGCCCGACATGGAGGCAGAGACAGATGGTGCACTGCTGTACTACATGTCTTGTAGCCAGTCGGCCGGTGACGTAGCGATGTCCAACGCCGCGGGCATCGAATTTCACCGCCGGCACATGCAGGCGCTCTATGCGCGCTGCAAGCGTATCTGCGATCGCATGGGTGAGCCGGAGTTGGCTCAGGATCTTGCACTCATTACCCTGAAGAAGGCGATTGATGCTCACACCCAGTTTGTAGACTCGGACGGGGTGCCAGCAGCGAATGCCGCGCGTACGCGAGCTTGGTTGGGCCGGATTGCCCATAACCTCATGGTGGACAAGTACCGCAACCCCAATCGTCCCGGGCCGCTAACCGGTGTCCAGGAGGAGATACCCTTCGCGGACTTCTCGGCCGAGGAATTTGCTGCCCTGCACTGTGATGGGAAGCGCCTTCCCAGGGATCTGGAAACAATTCGACTCGCCGCGGAGGCGTTGGACATGCTGGAGCCGCGTACACGGTTGGTGGTAATGAATACCACGCTCCAGCGACAGCGCTCGCCGCGGGGAAGCTACCAGTATCGTGGTTCGGCAGCGGCATTCGCAGCGAAGCTGGGAACGACGCCGGTGAATGTACGCCGACTGTACGGAGTTGGCGTTCGCTCTATTGCCGCTTACGTGGAAGCACATCGAGAGGGGTCTGCCTATGGATAAGCGACCGCCTGTGACTCCTGGGCAACGACTGGAGCGATCGGAATCGGTTCTCGACATACTTGAAGAAATTTTGCATCTGGAACTCAAAGCCGATACGAGCTGCCAACTGCCTCCTGGCTTGAGAGATCCTGTTCGTGTCATGGAGCAGGTGAGGGCACTGTTGCAAAACGAAACCCCATGGCCACCAGCACTCCAGTCCGAAACTGCAGAAACGACATCCGACATCGAGGAGTATCGAGCTGCGGCGCGCAATGGATCGCCGATCCCAAGCGAGGTATTGACTCGAATGCACCAGGAGCGCGAGCAGGCGGAAGCCGCGGACAGCGTCGAGGATTAGCAGATGCAACGAGATACGGAGATCGAGGACCTGGCAGAGTTTGTCGCCGAGGCATACTCGGATGGTGATCAGGTTGAACCGACCGAGATTGCCAAGAATTGCGGCATGACCTTCAGCTTCGGGCGCTACGCCAACTGCTTTGACGGGTATTTGGAGTGTCGGCAGCATAAGTTTCACGTCTATATCGATCTGGACTCGAGTGGGTCAGCGGATTCTCCGCGCGCAAGGTTCAGTTTTGCCCACGAACTGGGTCACTATTTCCTGGATTGGCATCGTTGTGCACTGGAGCTGGGCGCGCCTTCTCATGGATCGCGAGCAGACTTCAACTCCCCAGGGATCGTCGAGCGCGAGGCGGACGCGTTTGCGGCAAATCTATTGCTGCCGGAGAGTCGGATCAAGAAAGCGGCGGCGAAGTCGATCGACGCGCGCGAGATAAGAAAGCTCGCAGGCCGCTTTGGCACCTCCCTCTCCGCGACTGCGATGCGATGTGCACGGCTCAGTCTTGCACCTTTGATCGTGATGCGCTGGTATGAGGGACGTCGAGCGTGGTGTTGGTCCTCGGCGGGGTACGAGAGCCGCACCGGTAACCGGGGATTCCGGCAGCTCGAACAAATTCCGCAAGACTCGGTGACGCGCGAAACTCTATCAGGCGCAGTCGACCTGCCATCCCGAGGAACTACGCTAGCGACGTGGTTTCCGAAAGTTCGTGTCGGGTCCTACGAGGACGACCTCTTGGTCGAGGAGTGTCTTAGCTTGGGGCGGTACGGTGCACTCACACTGCTTCGGCCTGCGTGGTGAAACTCGTACTTACATGAGGACTGCCTATCGGGTTTAGGGAGTCCGTGGAGATGGGCGATTGCCGGTTTCCAAAGCATTAGGTCGCCCCCTTCCGCGGTCTGCCGAGAATGATCGTGACCGGGAAGGCCATATCGGCCGTTTACTGTCGTTAGGCGACGGTTATTCACTTATGTAGAAATAAGAGCGAAAGATGAAAATCTTCAACATGATCGCCTTCTGCGCTTTGATTTCAATACTTGGCGTCAAGGCAAAAAGTCAGGAAATAAACTTTCTTGCCTTGCAGGGTGATGGTTCGGCGAGCGTTATCCTTGATAGAGCCGCCCATACTGCCTTCATTAACGATGGCGGTCGGGCGGGGATGGACGGGATGGCGGCGGCAGAGATCGAAGGTCAGCCGGTATTTGAATATCTCCGCGTCAAGGGAATCACGCGGGTCATCTTCTCGTGTTCGCATCCCCACGACGACCACATGGGGGCTATTGAGAAGGCCGTGAAAAGCCCTGAAGTCCTCAAATTCCAGAAGTTAGCGTTCGTCGACAGTATTCTCCCGGGAACAGTCAATTCGCGTGGGAAACCAATCGTCAGACTTCAAAATTCATTTTTGGAGGCCCACGGAAAAGAAGTTGCCAATGAAAAGCTGATCATCTCGACTGAACCTGCCGTCAACGCTGACCGGTTTGCGGAGATTGCAGCCGTCTCTGAGCCCGGAACTGCAACATCCGTTTCTGTCGAGAACTATAGATATAACCCCGGCATGATCGGTGAGGATATCCACGACATGGCGATGATAGTTCAGACTCGGGTTTCGAACGCCAATCGATCCAAAGTCGTCATCGATTTCGACGATGCGTCAAAGCGCCTAATAAAAAAATGGGCGGCCGATCCGCACGCTACGATTCCAGATGTGGTTGTAGTGGCTCATCACGGCTCTCGCTACAACAACATGTCTGCGGTACTCAAACAGATGGTTAGAGGCCGGAGCGATTTGATTTTTACTGTTAACGCCAGCAATCGGTTTCTGCACCCCACACCGGAAGCTCTCGACCAGGCGATCAACGCCGTTGGTGTCGATCACGTTCACTTAACCGGATCGCGAGTTGGTGACAATGTTGTGATCACCCCTGAAGGAATCCCTCGGAGAACTTCCAGCGCACGACAAGACTTGATTTCGCTGATTGATGCTCGCGTGGCACGCGCTGATGAGCTGTTGAGGGGAAGCGGTACGAAACCTCAGACTAGAGAGCGAGCTTTGAAAGATCGTAGGGCTCTTGCAAAACTGGCGCAAAAACATGACCTGAATGGCAATCTTCCGCCGGAACCAGACCAAACGATTTTCGGTGCTTCCGGGCAAACCGATACGGGTTTCGGCGATAGTGCTCCGGGAGTGGTGTCGCGAGGTACGGGTCCAAAACTCGATCCGTCTGGAGGAGGGGCTAATGCAACGAGTGGTTCAAGCGAGGAGTCCCCGCAGAGATCGAGGGACAATTTCGGCACCGAAGGCGGAACGTTTAATGTTGGGGGTACATGTGAGTGTGGACACTATAGAAATCACGTGCTTCTCTATACCACAACGATCGTTGCAGGGCGGCACTGCGGCCATGACGTTTGCGGCCGCTGACTTCTTCGCTGCGCACAATGTGAAGGGCGGTAGTAGCAAGAACCTGTGACAAATTCCGTGACAAACTTGTCCGAGGATCTGTGACAAACGGTGGGAGCGAAAGAAGAAAAGCGAAATCAGTGGTCGGGGTGACAGGATTGAACCGGCCTGCCGGCACTCCCGGATGACCTGCTGCGTCCAGTGAATCGTAAGGAACGAACCGGGCCCCGATGCTGCGGAGGATTTGTCGAGCAGTGAACTTTGGGTGTTGCTTCCATTTGGCCGCGACGCGAATCCGAGCCACCGTTCGGCAGTCGAGCCGACAGCCGACCTTCTGGTGGATAATACTGTCTCGGGCTGCGGCGGCACGTCGGTCCCGGACTAACTTCTCTGTGCGTGTCGTTCCTGGCGGGTATTGCTCTGTCGCCCTCCGGGTGAATGGCGCATATTCGTAACACGACTTTCCCGTTTATTACCGTGGTGAGCTCACCCGCGTACCAACATCGACAAACCGATCATCGCTTTCGGGTCGTGGGTATCGAAAGGGCCGCGCCAGTTCGTAGCGCACGGTCTCGCTGATAGTGGGATGAACCAGCCTAGGAGGGAGATTGCCAGTAGATGAGCGCGAGATACTCCATCCGCAGTCGGGCCGGCGACGTGATCAACATCGAAAGGGCCATTCGGAACAGGCCATTGAGTCGGCGTTGCGGTCAGACGGCTGCCGGCTGCTTGACTGACTTCGATGCCACAAGCCCGACTATCTCGCTGGCTTCGTAGAGATTTCGACAGGAGTCCTAATATGGTCGAGCGCTTCGGCTCTTAGTTTCTCGTTCGCCACTCCGGCGTTCGGGAGGCAAAGGGGAGCCACTTCATGCGCGCCAACTCCCGGCACGCCTGGGAACACTTGAGGAAGCTGGCATAGAACTCCACACGCTCCTTGTGAAAGCGAGTTCGATCCTCGTGATCCTGACTCAACACTTGTCGCCGCTCTGCGGCTCGATTTGTGAAATATCCTGCCAGGAATGTGCCGATAATACCCGCGATGCCAGTGATGGCGGACCAAGGAGCGTCACTTATGCGACTAATGGTGCTCCCCAGCCGCAAATTGGGTCAAGCTCGCCCATCTGGGCGCCGCCCTTACCCAGGTAGCGATAGACTCAACAACGACTGAGGGCAACGGGAACGTTAAATGAACAAGGTTCTGGCAACACTTCAGCGCACCGGACGCGGTCTGATGGGAGCACTCGATCCGCTATCGAAGTTGGCGCAAGTCATTGCGGTGGTGATTGCGGGAATCTGGACATTTCACATTCAGGACATTACCGGCGCAAGCGAACTCAACCCTGAAATGTGGGTCTCAGCGCAATCGCTCGCGTATGGCAAAGACATGCGGCTGTTGACGGTGCACGTACGAGAAAAGAACGTCGGCAAAGTGCCTGTGAGTTTTGGCCCCCATGCGCTGACCCTCGTCGTTAAGAAAGTCCCAGACTCACTGCCTTCCGGTTATGTGGACATCGACAGACAACCGGCCCTCTTTACAGTGAAGAACCTACTCAAGGATGAAACATATCTTGGTGTCGGTGCAGAATTCCAGGACGTTGCTGAATTCGTTGTCCCACTTGGCACGTACGATGTCGAAGCGAGTCTTTTGCTGCCCGACGGCGACGTCGTCGGCGATGTTGCCATTCAAAAAGTGGACTAGTGTTTCGGGGCGCGTCAGCCCGGCGTTCGCACGATTGCGGGCCATGAAACGGGGGCCCTGTCCCTCCGACACGCAACCGAATCGTCGAGCGTGCGAGCCCACACGCGAGCGCCTTGAGCAGTCCAATTCACCATGCGGCAATGTTGGTTACGAATTACGAAAGACGAGGGACATCTAAATGGTTGATCGGGAGAAAGACCAGAGAAACGATCCAGGCGAGGATCCTTTGGTCACGGATGACACGTCGTTTGAAGTACCAGCTTGGTTTCGATGGGTTGCCTCAGCAATCGCGATTGTGCTGATCGTTCCGCCCATAGTGTTTATATTTCGATATTCGTTCTCTCCCGGTCGATTTGTTTCGCCCTCGGAACTCGGGGTCATTCAGTTAATTCTGGCCGGAACAGCCATCCTACTCTTCGCGTTGGCTCCCTGGAAAGCTCTTGGGTTGCGGTTGAGGAAGGTCGGTATTCTGGAATTTGATCGTGTGATTAGCGGACAAGCTGCGGAGCATGCAGAGGTACTCGCCGAGTTTCGAACACGTCTTGACGAGTTGGAAACGATGGTCCGGGGTATGAGTGAAATTGCGCCCATTTCTGAGCATCTCGAAGACCTCGATCTCGTGCCGCTCATCACAAGATTTCTCAGCGACCATCGTCCCACGGCTTACTCGCCGCTGAGGATACGCGATTGGGGATCGCGCCAACCCGGTTACGAGAGGCTTGAGCATGCAAAGATAACTTCCATTCGACGCGTGTTGCAGAAGCTCGTCTCCGAGGGCGGCGCAGCAACGCGAGTAAGTCGTATGGGCAACACGCTTTACAAAGCTCCTGATTGAACGGGGAACGCAGCGGTGGGTGCGATCGTCGGAAGTTATCTTTGGGCACGGCGCTAATCGGACAGATAAGTTCATGCGACCGGTACACCAGTTGGAGGGATGTGGAACGTAGACGCTGACCGTATCACCCGCGGAGCGAACTAAGAAAGTTGAGCTGCACGCTCGGCAATGGTGAGTTTGGGATGCCGCGATCTTCTTAAATAGCCGGGCGGGACACCGTGCCGTGATGGGCACTTCCACCGCAAGAGGATTCGAGAGGGCGTGGGCGCAAACCTATCGCATCCAGTCGTCCTCAATCGGGTTTGCTGGTGCCGCCATCGCCGGGTGCAGAATCCGGTGATGAAGACAATCAAGCGCGGCGATCCCGCTTTGTACCCCATGCCGATCCGTTTGGAATGCACAGCGACCTTGCGCGTGTCGGACGACGCGGGGCGGCTGGTGCGTAGCGAGGAGCTACGGGCAGTACCCATCTCGTGGAGCGGCTCAGGGATGCTCAAGAGACATACCGACGTCTGGGGTGGACGGTTTCGGGGCTGCGTCCAGGCGCCTGGGGGTTCACCGCTGAGCGGGGCGAAAGACGACTCTTGATTGCCGTGAGGGCAGGCCTACTCGTGACTGCGGCCGCGACTTCGACGGCTGCCACCGCTCACTGCTCTTTTTTTCTGCGCACGTTTCGGTGCGGATGGGACTCGAAGTGCGAATCCCCTTCCGTGCGGGGTCTATGGCGCCGCTGGCGAAACCGCGGCAGCGGGCTGGCGTGGATTCTCATATTAAGGAGTCGCGACGGCCGGTCCGGACGGGGTGATTCAACGAGCGCGAGCCTGTATGCTCCTATGCTCCGCGCCGCGTTTTGCGAAAAAGCTCTGACAGCGATTTCCGTATGGTTTCCGTACAAGCTATTGAGAAGAAATCGGTTTCCAGCCCAAGCCCTTGTTTTTATTGGCGCTCCCGACCGGATTCGAACCGGTGTACTAGCCTTGAGAGAGATGTCGCCAGCGGCTTCGCCGCTTTGCCACTGTCTGTTTTCCTGCCCGTTGCGTTGTCAACAGCAGCATGCCCGGCGACATGCTCCACTGACTCAACACTCCGAAAGTTTCTAACCATTTTCTAACGTGCCACCATTACTGGGCACGTGCGCACATTGACGAGGATGGTGTAAATTGTTGATTCATGTGGTGCTCGCTGTTGCTCGGTCATGTTCGCTGACATAAAAACCGGCCTGTCACGTCGGACGTCCTAAGTTTTGTTGTGTTGATGCACACGAAGAACTGTGGGCCTGATTACCGTGGATTGGTCAGTTTCGACGGTGCGATTCACAATGATGGTGTCATGTCAGATCGAGTCGGGGGTTGCAGGCACACGTTGAGTAGCGCCGCATTGACGACATTGGCAAGGCCGATTAAACAGGGTGCGAATCGGGGTGGCTATCAAATGGATACGGAAAGATGCTACGGCCTCATCTGGGTCGCTATTGGACTCGCCGCACTGGGGCCGGTCGTTGCCGCGGAGCGGGAGCCTTGGGAGGTCGAGCGGCGCGCCCAGATGCATTTCCTGTGCGAATGGCGGTCGAACGTTCCCGGTGGGCTTAGCTTCAATGCGCCCTTCTGCGATGATCCGGATATGCCCATTGGAAAAGCACTGATTGCCTATGACTCGTGGTGGGGGTACGTCTTCGAAGGCAGGGATCTCGATGCGGGCAACAGTTATCGACAGTTTCAAGGAAGAATGGGCCGACTCCGAAACGCTGAAACAGCTACGCGCGCTCGAATCCGAGAGAAATCAGACGCGATTGAAAGAGCAAAAGGACCGTCAGGAGAGTTTAAACAAGGAGGTCTTGGCCAAGGTGGTGGCCGAACGAGAGCAGCGAGAGCAGGCAGAACGAGAGGAGGCTCGCGAACGCGCAGCAGCAACCAAACGACGCGCGATAGCTCTGGAAGCCAATGTTGCATCAACGGCTGGCCAAATGACGGAGACCCAGCTCTGCGCCGCTTGGAGAAGCTCTTCATCCCCGGCGGCTCGAGCTGAGATTGCCAGGCGCGCACTATTCACGGATGCGGAGCGCGCGCGGCTATTCAACCATCAAATCGCGATCGGGATGTCCGAGCGCGGCCTTCTCTGCGCGTGGGGCGACACGCACGTCAACAGCACCATTACGGCCAGCCGCACTGACCGGCAATACGTCTATCCGAGCACGTGGGTGTACGTGGAAAACGGGGTGATAACATCCCTTCAGACGAGTCGCTAGCTCAACCGGCGATTTCGCTCTAGGAACACCGGCTAGGAGATTGTGGCTCGAATGGCGGCCATTCCAATCCGGAGCTTACATCGGGATGACGCGACTCGTTCAGAGGCGTCCCGCGCTGCAGTGCCGCATTAAGCGTATGCAGCTGATCGCGGGACCACTCAGCCAGTTCCGAATCAGGTCCGTGAGCCAGTCTGAGCAGGGCAGTCCGTGCCCGAGGCAGAGGCCGCGGCGAACTGAAGTCAGGTCGTACAAAGAAGCCATCGCTCAGCTCCCAGCGCGCCAGTTCTAGAAACGCAGCCGCCACCGCGCGAAAAGGAGGATCCCGCACGGCCAGCTCAATCATCATCAACACTGCGGCATCGTCGGAAACGGTAGCAAGCAGGTCAACGGCGAATTGCCGATGACGCTTGGACCTGTTGGCGCGTACAGCCTGCACAATCTCCGATCGCAGACGCGGATTTTCTTGAGCGACGCGTACCAGAGAGGCGTGGATCGATCGAAGTTCGTAGCGCCTTGAATCCTCCTCGTCACGCTCGAGGTACCTTGCATCGTCCAACAAACGTATGGTTATCGTTACACGATCTGCGGATCTCAAGGAGTCGAAGGCGGCAGACCAGTGCCAGCGGCTCTCTGAATCCAACTCGGGAAGCAGGCTCAGAAGCATCTCGAGCTTGAAAGACAGAGGGCTTACAGCCAGAGGCACCAGCACCTCCCGTAACTCCCACGACCCGTCGAGTCGTTTAATGAATTCCATGAAACGCTGTCTTGCCAATTCAGGAGAATCACAGAACAGCAGGGCGACGATAAAGCGGCGTGACAAATACCATCTGTCCTGGCCGGATGACCAACGTCCCAAATTGTCCAAGCTCGCTTGCAAATACCGATCGACGGCCTTGCCTGGCACCTCGATCCCACGAACGATCAGTTCGTCGAAGTACGTGGACGCCTGCCACGCAAAATGGTGGTTGATGGGCAGGGCATCAAATGTCTGGCGGTCCAGACGACCCGTGATCACCGCCAACAGCACGTTGAATTCGACGGCCGCGGGTCCGGCCGGCTCGTACTCGCGAAGAGGCCTTCGAGACCCCGATTGCCACTCGCCGATGTGTCGTTCTAGCGCGGTGACAGCCTTGCGCGCTTCCGGTGACAGGATCGTTCCGCGCGGCTTACGAAGCATCTCCCCCAGTGCAATCCAATTGGTACTCCTGCGTGTGCGATCAATTCCGCCGGCAGGAGCAATGCATGTGCGAGCCATAATCGCTCGTGCGGCAACCCGCTCAAAAACCGGGTCGTTCATGAGCGCAATCAGCGCATCCAATGTGCCGTCCAATGCGACCGCGAGCAGCATTTCCAGATATTCGCGATCATGACTGTAGGAGCTCTGCGGAGCTTTTCTTCCAAGCGACTCAGGCCCTTGCGATTGCGCGAAGAAAGCGCGCACACGCTTACTCTCCAGGTCGACCAACGCCCAACACAGCGGCGCCAATTCGGAATAACCCACCACAGTGACCAGATTCGCGACCCGCAAGGTCCTCTGCCCCCGTTCATCGGGATCTGCCATGACAATCGCAGCGGCCTTTTCGATGAAGAGTCGCAATTCAGATCCCCTAGGCGCATCGGGTTCCGGAATCGCATCACCATCGTTTGCGGCACTTCTCGACAGCACGTCACAGTAGAGGCTGACTTCCTCTGCGCCCGGCAAGGAACTCGTCCACCTGCTTGCCAACGTCAACAATAGATCGAAAGGCAAAGTGCTCGCGGCTTGCAGCATCTCCCGTGGCGCACGCAGCTCAGTCTCGGATTCAGCGCCCGACGTCTGCGGGTTTTGTTGGATAGCGTTGATCGTGGCATCAATCCACTCGTAAGCCATCCGAGGCGTGGCACAGTCCAGAAGAGGCTTGAGTCTACGCGCCAATTGTCCCGGCTCGGCGCCGGCGGAGACCCTGATCCGTTGCAACGCCTCAATCCGCTCAGCTTCTGGCAGCACTTCGAGCCGAGCGCCCTCCCATGTAGCGCCATATCGTCCGCGCTCAATGCTCGCGAGCACGAAACGCGCAACCCACAGCCGCTCGTGACATGCGACGAATTCAATAGCCCTGCGTTCGGCCGACCAGTCGTGGATCCCCTCGGTCAACTGCTCGCGATAGATAGCTGCAGCCATGTGGGGTGCGAAGTCGGCGAGGTACGAGAGTGCCACCGCGCTGCGATTGTCAGAGCCTTGACGGGCCGCTCGTTCCAGCTCGGGCAGCAGGGGCTCGACGAATCCACGCGGCAGATCGTTGATGTAACCGCAATCGAGCAGTACCTCGACGGATTGGATTCTCAGGTCCGGTAGCAATTCGCGCGCGAGCGCTGTCTCGTGCGCATCCAGATGTACAAAGCACCGCACACGGACCCGCGCATCCGGATCGGTCAGTGCCAACTCCCGAGCAACTGAAAGACCCGATTTATCAAAGTGACTTGCGGCGAGCCGGGCGAACTCGGTTCGACGCTCCGCGCCCCAGTGCGCCATCCTGGCACGCCATCCTTCACCTAGCACCTCGACCGGAAATGGAATCTCAAGGGCCAAGGTCGATTGATACACGCTGTGGGTTGTCGATTCGAGGCGCGACCACCACAGATCAGCAAACCAATCCATCCGAGTCGACAGCATCGCTCGAAGCGCGGCCTTTTCCGCAACGGGCCCCTGTTTCTTCCATTGGCGCAGCCGTTCAATGAGCTCGGTCTCGAGAACGGCGCTGATCTTCTTCGCAAGAGTGGGTACCCACGCCGCAGCGAATGACACGTCAACCCGCAATGCTAGGCGAAAGAGTCGATCGGAGAATTTGCTGGCCTCCGCTATCGCAACCGAAGCGGATCCCAATGAGGAGATGACCAGGTTCCAGGCGTCGTTCAGTGCCCGGTTGTCCAGAAGGACGCTCACAGTCAGATCCGCGGAAGTCCTACAGGTCTCCATCAGATACTGCGCGCAATACCAGTCTTGAAAATATTGATGCTGAAATCGCACCGCACCTTTCTCGTCCTGCTCGAGAACGTGGTGGTGGACCAGCACTTCCAGTATCTGAGCGGATGTCGTCAAAGAACCGGTGTGCTGCGTAAAAATTGCGAGGAGGACCGGGCGGTCCATCTCCGTGGTACCAGTTCGTGACAGCTCAAACGCTATCCGTCGGAGGCTCGACGGCCAGTGAACAGACACAACCGGGTTGAGCAGCGCTTCGCGATGATCCGCAGTCCTCTCGATTGCGGCCAACGCCGATTCCAGAATTCCATACCGCGTGGTCGGCAGTGTGTCGCCCCGAACGATCACATCGATCATCGCGAGCAGGAACAACGGCAACCTCGACAGAGGGTCAGCCTGCCGGTTGCGATTCAACTCTGCTTCAATGCGTGTAGCGCTGCCCGCAGCAAACCAATCAATCACCTGCCGCCTCGCGCTTTGCGACAGTGGCAGCAGTTCCAATGTGAGCGAAGTACCCAGGCCCTCGGTGTTCGAGCGTGACCGAGCTGTCACGATCAGGGGACACGACGGAGCAGAGCGGCGAAAATCAGCCAACTGTCCATGAGCGGTCAGCAACTGATCGGCCGCAATCTCATTCCATCCATTTAACAGGATGGCCACGGACCCCGCTTGGCACAGTTGGAGCAGGTGTGTCGCACTATCGGCCGTCTGTCCCGTGAGTTGTTGCGACACGAAATTCAACAGCGTCTGGCCACTACGTGCCCAGGACGGTGCTGAGAGCAGAACCGGAACCGGGCCTGCCGTCGAAGTGGCCAGTGCATCGGCCAAGGAGGCGAGGGTAACCGTCTTCCCGAGTCCCGCTTCCCCGATGAGCGCAACCAAGCCCCCGGCAGCGACCTGATCGGCGGCTGCCGCGATGTCATACTGCGGAATCAGTTGTTGTTTCGGGATGTGTGCCTTGAAATGGCGCTGAACGGGTACCACTCCTTTCGGCGCGTACAGCTCGCGCCAGAGCCGCGAGCGGTCGGGCGCAAGCACTCGCAGCTGCATTTCGAGCTTGCCGGAGGCATCGAGAACACCTGCGGCCAAACCCAGATACTGCGGTAGCAGATACTGGAACTGCGGTTCCAACAGGCTCGAAACGATCTCCTCCCTGCTGAACACCGTCAGCTCAACTTCGTACTCACTCTTCAGCGCCTTGCGCCAGGGATCGGATCGCGTGCTGCGGACCTTGCGGGGCGTGAAGAACCACAGCTCAGAAATCGATGGCTTCCGAGCCCGGATGGCCCCGAGATCCGTTTTGATTTTGACGAGCGTGGCGGTGAGGGAGCACGCCACCGCCAATTGCCGGCTCTCCGTGGTCGTGAAAGCAGTGAAGGCGTCCTCCCCGCCATCGTGTGACAGCTCGCTTGCGACTAGGTCCGGGCAGCGAGCCCGAGCGAGACGGACTGCCATGCGCTGGAAGTCGGTTGCACGCTGATTCGTTATCAGCTCCTCCAGCGCGGTCTCTATTTGGGAGCGTCTAAGCGTCTGATCCGAATTCATCGTTGCGCATTCAGCGTCCTCACCGCGCCCCTCGGAGAATCTCTCGGATGAGATCATCAGAACAATTGGTCACGTACAGTGTGCCTTTGCCGTCGACGGAATGGGGTCCGAAGAATCCAGTCGTGCTCAAGAGCCGATTGCATCCACGGTCCCGCGATTTCCGTGCGATCCCGCGAGTGTGGATACCTTCCCCCAAGGCGCAATGCGGCGGATATTGTGATTGCCCGAGTCGGCGACGTAAAGCGCTCCTTCCCCGCTCACACCTAAACCTTTGGGTCAATTGAATCGCGCCCCCCTCTATGCCCTCAATGGAGGTCAGCACACCCCCCGCCGTCCGGATCAAGCCCAATTTACCGAATCCGCCCGGACCCGAATCTTCCACCTTTTTCCAACGTGCCGCCACGACTGCGCACGTGCGCATTTCGACGGGGATGGTGCAGATTGCTGCGTTACTCGGACAGGACTTCCTAGAGGGTATTCCCAAGTCTCTTCGTTACCATCGTAGGTGGCAGTGTCAGGTATTGGAACGGGCGATGCGCCGTAGTTCGCTGTTGGATTCGGCCACGACCCGGGACAGCGCGAACACGTAAGCATCGCGCAGGGTCTCGCCGGTGTAACCGCTCGCGGCTAAGTCCCTGGCGACCCTAAAAGGCGTGATTCGGTAGATCGGCTTATAGATCTCCCTGACGAAATTGACGATCAGAGCCGCTGTCAGCAGCGCCATTACCAACTTTAGACTCACGTTTAGCCATAAATCCAAGCGCTTGGCGAAGACGGTATCGCGTCCTTCCGCGGCGGGGGCCGGCGCAGCAGCTCTGCGAGCTGGCGCAGAAATGAATGCGTTTGACGATACTCGGATGTCATGGCCTTGCTCCTGCGGAGGTTGCATCCCTTCTGACACGATTCGGCGGCGATTGAGGCGAGGCGGCGTTCGCTAATTGTCATCGTTTGAAACGGGCGCTTTGATTGACTTAGTACAGCATGCACACTGCGCAACTACGGCGTCCTGCCGCCGGCGCCGTGCATGGAGGACTTTAGAAAGGCAGCTCGGCTTGGTTCTTGTCTACATGACTCGCCCGTGTGACTCTCAGGCGACGGGGGGTTCTGCGGGTAGGCGCCGGGGCGCTTCGTGCGGAGTAGGGTGAGCCGCGTAGCGCCTTCACTTCGGCCTGTAGCCATTGTACATGGGCGGTGCAGTAACTCGATCATCATCACCACCCGTTCCAGCGTAAGAATCACGGGATCAGCGAGGCTCGGCTGCGAATTCGGCTTGGCTCACCTGCAGCGCTTCAAGAAGCAGGGCAGGGGAATCGATGTGGATCGACCGTCATTGGGTCAAGGATCATGCTGCGCCGGTGCTGAATGGACCGAGCAAATCGTAACGGAAGTTTTCTGGCTGTGCGTCTTTTTAAGCATGCACCCCATGTCCTCCACCGGTATGCGTGATTCGCTTCAGTTAATTACTCAGCAGGCCGCGGAAATCACAAGCGGTCTCAACAATGGACTAGGAGACGGGCCACACTCGCAACCCGTCCCCTGCTGACGCCCTGACAACTTCAATCGTTCAAGCGACTTCGCGCGACTTTCCGCTGTACTCGTCATCAAGGCGTTTTTCGCCAACCTTCATCAACTTGACCAACTCGAAGACCATCGGCATTTCTTCGTAATCGGGATCCCGAACCGCCTTGATATTCATGTTGAGGACCTCTTTCGCGTCGAAGTGTATGGCTGGGGCGCGAGCCCCCAGTTCCAATCCGACTTGAACGCGAAGGAGCCTCTCATGATTTGGCCCCATGACCTGTTTGTCATTCTCCCAACGTGACAAGGTCTCTGTCTTCACGTCTAAGAAGTCAGCCAATTCCTTCGCAGAAACATTCAGTGCCTTGCGAAGGAACTTGATCTCCCTGCCCAACAATTTCGTTGGTGACTTTGCGCGGCAAACAGCGGCCGCCGCCGTCAATCTGTCAGGAAACAGTATGTTGAAAAACGGCTCTCCGCAGAACTTACACTCACTCCGGCGCACAGACCCCAACAACACCACCGGAATTCCGATCAGTGATGTCTCGTGCGTCGGCAGCACCACCTCATTTACCATCTCGCTGTGAGAGCAATCACCTGCTCCACATGTGCCGGACGCGCCCATAGTGCCACTCCTCATAAACCCCTTGCCTGATCCCCGACCGCATCACTTCAGTCACGCCACACTTTGATAATGCGAATCCGATTCCGTTCGCTGCGCGGCGCGACCACCATTACAACCACGTCGTTGTCGACGTTTCGCCCCCAGACGGTGTAACAGCCCCCTTCATAGTTACGCACGACATTCTCTATTTTCATTAGCGCGCATAACAGGTCATCGAGCTGAAGTTCGAGCTGCTCAATCTGCTCTGAAGCCTTCCAAGAAAGCTCAATGTCTTCCACCTCGTCGCTGACTTGCTCAGCGATCCAGTTTCGGAACTAATCATCAACCGCTGGTTGATTCTTTGTCAAGTGAATTCTCCGAATATCCCACTGAAACCCTCCAGCTCGGCATAAATGCTACCTATTAACTTGCGTTTACATCAAGTCCGTGACAGTGAATTATTTCGTACCGGCAGGGAGCCGGACGGGGCCTGCTGCCGCTGTACATCCCGCCCGGCCTGCAGATCACTCAGCAAGGGAATATTGCTGTCGCAATGCGCAGAAGCTGCCGTCTCAAATCCTTATGGGGAAAAAACTCTATAGCAGCCCGAACGTCATCGAGCTCGCGTGTTGGGAAGAATTCGAGCCCACAATCACGCAACTGCATAGTGATGTGGAGGGCCGGGGGCTAACGGGCTCCACACGCCTGCTCTTTCGCGGCCAATCGAACGCATCCTGGGCCGTGCAGACGACGTTGGAACGGTTCAACTCATCGCCATATTCCTTTCAGGACTATCACGACCTGATGAAGCAGGCGCTTCCGGAGATCGAGGCCTACACGTCGGATCGGAGGTGGCGTATCGCTCCAGCGAGTAGATACGCGTCTTGGGCAAGAAAATACGATCCGGCCTCGCGCGGAGTATTCCTGTCATATCCTTTCATGGTCTACCTCCGGCATCATGGCTTTCCATCGCCGTTGCTTGACTGGAGCCGCTCGCCAAACGTTGCTTCATTCTTCGCCTTTCGCAGCAACTCTCCGAGCGTTGACCGCTGCGCAATCTACGTCTACTGCAGCGATGTTGGATGCGGGCGCTCTGTGGGAACTCTCGGTCCCAATATCATCTCTCTTCGCCACGATGTCTCCACGCACCGCCGCCACTTCATTCAGCAATGTGAATATACGGTCTGCGGGCAATTTACGGACGAGTGGCACTACTCCCCTCATGAGCTGGGATTCTCGATGGACTGGAACCACGAGCAAGACGCCCTCTGGAAGATCACGCTCCCGAGATCCGAGCGAGACAAAGTGCTTCGTAAGCTCGATAGCTGCAATTTGAATGCATACACGCTGTTTAGTAGCGAAGACGCGCTCATGGAGACCATCGCCGAACGGAGCCGCTATAACCGTCAGTCGATTGCGACTTGGCCGGCGGTGCGCTTGGGTGATGGAACTGCTCGTCGGTTAGTACGAATCGAATGCAACAACCACTTCGAAGGGCGCTCGCCCAAGCCGTTCTGGAGGTCAACCCGCCGCCGCGATAAAAAAGAACCTACTGTGCCGACTATAGTCATAGCCTCGGGCGCACCAAAAAAAGGACAACACATCCTGCGTCGTCGCATACGCAAGCAGCAGTTGAGCAAAAAAAAGCCGTCCATTGTGAAGATCCGTAATCTTTCGACTATGGCGATTATCGCGATGAAATTAAACATCATCGGTCGGCAGTTGCGCCTCATCTCAGCACGGCTCGCAGCCTGACTCGATCGTCAAGCCGGAACTCGCCAAGCTTCGGTCAGGAACTAGTGTGAAAACGATCGCGGGTGAGACTTGGTGGAACGTTCGAGGACATGGTGGGAAAATGAAAATGTCCCTGCACGAGCATCGATTTGATTTTGAGGCGACAAATCAGGCCCACATCACATACACCGGATATGCGGTGTTAGAGCCTACCTGGAAATTTTCGGGCAATTTTTCGTTTGCAGTTGGGCGAACAACTTTCCGCGGCAAGATTTCCGGCACGCTGGTCGAAGATCCAGACGGCAAGTATCGGTTTCATCGCGCTACCTGGAAGCAACCTGAGCAGCCGATACACAATTGGTTTCTCGATGCCGAAGAGGATTAATTGAGCATCGACCGCGGCACTGTTTACGGTGAGCAGCCACGCCCATCAATTCTCGTCGGATGATGTCGGTGTTGCTCTCAGAAACCCCCAAGACTGTGCCCAATATTTGGAGGGTTCATCTGCGTGGGGTCATGCCCGGCCGGGAGGTTGAGCCAACCCGAAGCGCAATCGTGAGGCAGTATGATCAACTGCTCCCGTTCCGATTGGCATCCTGACTTCATTGCTTGCTCCCGCGCCAAGGAGGAATGATGTGTTCATCGCTCGCTAACCTCCTAGCGATCAGGATTTAGAATCGCCTTTCTCTTGTCTCGGACTACAGATCATTGCGAGCATAGGAAGCGAATTCCTTCTGAGCTTACGACGAGCCCGTGATTTGCTCCGCGAGTGTCGTATTAGTGCCGCAAAAAGAAATCATGTTCACAAGCGAATGCAGTGGCGGATCGATCACCGCTCTGCAGTTCGAATTCGAATCCACGCGATTTGGGTACGAAATCCTTTGTTCACTGCAGAGGAAGTTTGGCTGAGATTGGGGGCTGGCCACTCGGTGGATGTCTGGTATGTACGGCAGATCCTGCACGAATGTTGGCGCGCCACCGGACGACATTCCAAAGAGGAGCTGCGCAAAGGTAGGCGGATCCATGGAGGCTATTGGCCCAGTCGTGCTCAAAAGCGGTTCCGGACCCATCGCCCGCAGCGGTGATTGGCCAGCGCCCTGAATCGCCAGTGTCTCCTTTCAGAAATCACAGCAGTGGTTCATCGGAAAACGCGGCGGCCTGCCTCAGCCAGTCTTTTGCGCGCGCACAGCTGGACAGTCTCAGCGGCGAGGAAGGGAAACCGCAGACCAACTGGATCGTCGCTTAACCCCGAGGGCGCCCGCAACGCGACAGCCGCGAAGTGCTGTCGACCATGCTGTGACTGGACGCTCCAACTTGCAGGGATTGAGACTTAGACGAAACTTAGGTGAAGCCGATTTATGCCCCACTCAACTCGCGTAAGTCTTTGATTAAATGGCGTCCCCGACGGGATTCGAACCCGTGTTACCGCCGTGAAAGGGCGTTAATCAAGTCGCCGGCGACGCGCTCAAAATGCTGTAGGAATTCGCGCGAAACTCGTCATCGATGCAGGGCGTGCGATGGAAGGATCGTTCGTTCTTGGGCTCGGCCAAAGGTGTTGCGCAGTTCCACCCATTGATGTAGCAGTTTTTTGGACATTGCGCCCTTGCTGTTGCCGCACCTGCGCGAGCAAAGTAAATCCTATCGAAGCTACGCCTGTTAGGCCCATAGGATGGCGCAACGGCATGAATAGCACCTATTTTGGACTTCTAGCCGAATTTGGTGAAGCCAACATCGAACTAACGAGAGTCGCCCCGAAATATTTCGGCCTTAGCCCCGACGAGGCTAAGCGGCGGGCACCGGCAAAGTTGCTTCCGTGTCGAGTGTTCCGTTTGGGTGGTCAGAAATCCCCGTGGCTTGTGAGCGCCGCCGATCTCGCCGACTTAATTGACCGGCAGCGCGAGAAGGCTGGCCACTGACAGGTGATTTCCGTGCGCGGACCGGGCGAATCTGAACAACATTCGTTGTTGATGGCCGAGCGGGGATGTCGCGGACCAACTCGGGGCGAGGATTGGTATACCGTTTCAATTCGTTCCACGACTCATGCAATGTAAACTGCGCGACCTCGTGAATCACATATCCCCGTTCAAACAGTCGGCTGGTGGCCTCGTGCCGCCCATCGTGAAAGCGCAGATCCTTGATGCCGAGAATTTTGCACGCACGCGTAAAAGCGGCGCTAACACTCTTGGCGTTGTAAGGAAATATCCGTTCGTCAGTTCTCGGCTGTCGAGCGACGATTGCCCACGCCTCCGGCGTCATTTTGAACTTCCGGTGATTTCCTTCCTTCATGCGAGGGTGCTTGGCATCGCGCACGATGCCCGTTCGGTGGACCTCGTCCACATCCTCCCAGAGCAAGTTGCAGATTTCGTCCTCGCGCCGGGCTGACTCGATTGCAAAATGCCAGATGTCGAACATGGGAATGTCCGAACGTTCGTCACGCCGGCTGAAGTGATCATCCAACTTCTGTTCTTCGAGCGGACTCACGCGGCGATTGCGACGTTTGGGCTTTGCAATCAGGCGAAGCTCGTGGCAAGTGCTTCGCGCTTCGTTGACGATCAGTGGGTTCACCTTCATACCCTGCGCGCCTTTTGCGGCCCGCAGTACAACGCCAATCCACGTTAGATCGTTGCTGACGGTCGAGGGCCCCGTGCCCGCTGCGCGGCGCTCCTGTATGTGTTGCACCAAGTCGCTGGACGTGAGGTAGCGGGCGTCCCGGCTGGAAATGGGGTGGCGCTCGAGGAACTCCAGCGTCGTCTGCTTGGTCCGTCCCCACTTCCCCACGTGTCGGTAGGTGTCGATGTACCAGCGGATGAGCTTTCCCACCAGATAGGAGTCGAGCACGAGGCTGTGCTCGGCCATCGCGCGGCTGAGTTCCGCGGGGTCTTCCAAAGCGACTTCCCGATGCTTTGCCCAGCTCTTCGCCGCCGTTCGAATGGCGAAGGTTTTGGATTCCTGATGGACGACAACCGTTCCCTTGCGGATGCGAATGACGGCGGTGTGCCGCGTCGTTCCGTCCGATTTTTTCCGTGATTTAATCGTGGCCATCGAAATTGAGGGGACAAGGATTTTCTGGGGTCGATTTTGTCCCCTATATGTCCCCTATGCAAACGGTAAACTAGCGGAAATGGCCATCAATGACGCAGAAATCACTGGAACACGAAACCCTATAAAACAAGGCTTTTCGAGCGAAAATCGACTCGATTCAATCGACCGCAGAATCAGCGTGGCACCCATGATGGACTGGACCGATCGCCACTGCCGGTACTTCCTCCGCGGCTTCGCCCCCCACGCCCTCCTGTACACCGAAATGATCACCGCCGCGGCCATCAACCGCGGCGACCGGGCCAGGTTGTTGGCCTTCGACGCCGAAGAACATCCTGTTGCACTGCAACTAGGGGGCAGCGACCCGAAGGAGTTGGCGATAGCGGCCAAGGCGGGCGAGGACGCAGGGTATGACGAGGTCAACCTCAACTGCGGCTGCCCCAGCGACCGGGTCGCCAGTGGGTCATTCGGCGCGTGCCTGATGCTCGAGCCCGACCTGGTGGCCGACTGCGTGGCGGCAATGAAAGCCGTTGTCAAAGTGCCTGTCACAGTGAAGATGCGGATCGGCGTGATCACCGCGAAGCGGGGCCACAGTGCGCCAGCGTCAAACGGCCACGCCGGATCTGCCCAGCCAAACTCCCAGGGTGGCGAGGCCGCCAATGGCCATTCCAAACGCGGCCAGTCGCTGAAAGACGTCGTCGCAAAGTTTGACGACGAAGACTCCGAAGCCCTGCACAACTTCATCTCCAAAGTGCACGCAGCCGGCTGCGAAGTCGCCATCGTGCACGCACGAAAGGCAGTCCTGGGTGGTCTGTCGCCCAAGGACAACCGCGAAATCCCGCCGCTGCGCTTCGACGTCGTGAAGAGGGTAAAACAGGCATTTCCGCATCTCCCGGTCATCGTGAACGGCGGCATCCGCACCAGCGCGGACGCGCTGGA
>Ga0068863_100000783_pt1 | contig 31944 bp, 27 predicted proteins | sample KBSSwiS62_FD_66596 | JGI IMG/M metagenome (GOLD analysis project Ga0068863, IMG submission 66596) | Switchgrass rhizosphere microbial communities from Kellogg Biological Station, Michigan, USA - KBS Switchgrass S6-2 | ecosystem: Host-associated > Plants > Roots > Rhizosphere > Soil ... | reverse complement strand
AGCTTGTTCGGCTCTCCCTTCAGCAGCAGCCGAAGCACGTCGAGCTGCCGCGGCGTCAGGCCCGACGAGTCGATCGTCGGCGGAGGCTGGCCGTTCTGGAAGTCGCCGAGCGTTCGCGCCGGGATGTAGACACCGCCCGCGCGCACTGTGCGCAGCGCCTGGAGCAGCAGCGCCGGCGAATCGCTCTTGGGAACGAAGCCGTTGATGCCGGTCGCGAGCGCGCCGCGGATCGTCGCCGGGTCATCCTGGCCGGAGGCGACGACGACGGCGAGCGACGGGAACCGCTCGCGCAGGCGACGCAGGCCGTCGAGCCCGTGCATCCCCGGCATGTTCAGATCGATCAGCAGCAGATCGGGAACCGCGGCGGTGACGTGCTCGACGAGCGTCGGATAGTCGCCGACCTGGACGACGCGCGCGTCCTCCTCGAGCTGGCGAACGACCGTCGCCAGCGCATCGCGCACGAGCGGATGGTCGTCGGCGATCAGGACGTCCACTTGAGCTCCGCCTCGTCACTGCGTCCGGCGGCTGAAGTCGACGCAGGCCCCTTGGCCTCGTCGGCGAGAAAGGCGGCGCGGCCGGCCTGGATGAGCCAGCTTCGCAGGCGCGCGGCAGCGACGGGCTTGGTCAGCCATTCGAGACCGCTGGCGCGAAGCTGCGCGAGGCGCTCCGGCGCCGCCGCGCCCGAGACGATCAGCGTCGGGCAGCGGCCGCCGCGCGCGTGCGTCACGGTCGCGATCGCGTCGATGCCGCTGCGCCCGCCGCGCAGCTGAAGATCGACGACGAGCACCTGCAACCGCTCGCGCAGCGATCCGCCCGCACGCTCGATCAGCTCCTCGGCGGTCTCGGCGACCAGCACCTTGCAGCCCCAGCGTCCGAGCAGGACGGCCATCGAGTCGCGCACCTCCGGGTCGTCGTCGATGACGCCGACGCCGAGTCCTTGCAGCGATCCGACCTGGGCGACGGGCTGTAGCCGGCGTGCCGCTTCGGTGGTCGCCGGCACCGTTAGCACGAAGCAGGAGCCGCGTCCCACGGCCGACCGCAGCGTCAGCGGATGGCCGAGCAGAGAGGAGAGCCGTCGCACGATCGACAAGCCGAGACCGAGCCCGCCGGCCTGGTCCCGCTCGGGGCCGTCGACCTGGAAGAACTCCTCGAAGATCCGCTCGTGCAGGTCGGCGCGGATTCCCGGGCCCGTGTCGCGGACCTCGATCCGCCACTGGCCGTCGCGCAGCCTGCAGGCGAGGAGCACGCCGCCATCGTGCGTGTACCGGACGGCGTTGCCGAGGAGGTTGCGGACGATTCGCTCGAGGAGCATCGGGTCGCTGCGCGCGCGCAGGCTTCGCGCCGCCTTGCTGACCCGCATCGAGAAGCGAAGCCCCTTGCCGGCCGCTTCGCTCGAGAAGTCGCCGGCGACGCGGTGCAGCATCGATTCCAGGTCGAGCGGGCACACCTCGGGCACGACGGCACCGGCCTCCATCCTGGAGATGTCGAGCAGGGTGTTGAACATGGTGTCGAGCGCGGTGACCGAAGCGCTCATCCGCTGCGTGAGCTCGTACTGCTCCGCCGTCAGTTGCTCGGTGCGCAGGGCGGCGACGTACAGGCCGAGGGCATGCGCCGGCTGGCGCAGGTCGTGGCTCGCGACGGCGAGGAAGCTGCTCTTGGCGCGGTCGGCCGCTTCGGCTGCATCTCTCGCCTGGCGCATGTCGTCGAGCGCGCGCCGCAGCTCGGCGCTCTTATCGACGACGCGGCGCTCGAGCTCGACGTTGAGCTGGCTCAGGGCACGCGCGGTCACGACGAAGTTGTCGATCAGGATCCACGCGACGAGAGGGAAGAACAGCAGGCCGGAGTAGCTCGTCAGGTACACCGGGTTGTTGTCGGTATCGCCGCGGGCAAGCAGCCAGTCGCGAACGCCGAACGCGAACGCCATGCCGCCGACCCCGAGCAGAAGGATCGCCCGCGTGTTGCGCTCTGCGAAAGCGTAGCGGCCGACCGCGAACACGCCGACGCCCACCGCGCCGATCCAGGCCAGGCGCCAGTACATCTCGGCCGTGCCCCCGAAGCCCGCGAAGTAGCCCGCGTAGAGCAGGGCAGGCCCGAGCGCGAGGCCGATCCACAGGACCTTCTCGAAGCGGGGCAGGCGCCATTTCGAGAGGCGGACGCAGAAGACGATGAGCGGCGCGCAGAAGAATGCGAAGCCCATCGTCCACCAGATGCTGAGGTGTGGAGGCCGCAGCAGGGGGTCGGGCAGCAGCGTCCACACCGTGTGCAGTGCCCAGAGCAACCCGCCGAACCCGAAGTAGCCGTACAGCGGCTCGCGGTTCTGCCTTACCCAGAGGACGAGCACGCACAGCGAGAGCGCCATGATCACGGCCGACGCCACGATCGGCCCTTCGACCATCAGCAGGATCTTGCGGTCATACATCCGGCGCAGCTCGTGCTCGCTGCCGATCCAGACCTTCGAGAGGCTCGTCCAGCGCAGGCTTGCCACCGTGATCTCGATCTCGTTCACGCCGGGTCGCACGAATTCCGCGGGAAAGCTCGCGAGCACGAGACGGTCGGCGCCGCGTCGACCTCGGGGGACGTTCCCGGTGACGTTGTCCGAGACGACGTGGCCGTTGACCTTCACACGAGCAGGCGTGAGGACGCCGGGCAGATAGACGGCCATCGGTTCGCGAGCCGCGCCCAGTGCGGCGCGGACGATGTAGGTGGCCTCGAAGATCTTGCCGTCGGAAGCGTCCGGTCGCGGCACCGTGTCGGGCAGGGTGACGCGCTTCGCCTCGGCTCCCGGGATGAGCCGCACGGCCTCATCGATCAGCTGCGGCGGTGCCGGTGCCGGTGAGGCGTGCGCCGCCGTCGTGATGAGGACGAACCACACCAGCAAGTGGGCAGCATCCGGGCGACCCGATGCCGTCATGCCGAAGCGTCGCATGCCGACCCACCCTTGATGCCGCTGCAGAGCAGCGATTGCACACCGCTTCGGCGAGGGGTGCAAGGCCGCCAGCACGGCGTGCGCCGCGCCGTCCTCTCTTTTGCGGGCGCGGGCGGTCGGCTGGAGGGGGAGTGCGCGAGTGCTCAGCCTCCGTGCGCGTGGTAGGCCAACAGCTCGGCGTCTTGCGGCGACGGCACGGGCGCTTCGTCGACGTTGACGGGAGCGGCCTGAAGCGTTTGCGCCGTCGCTTCCGGTCGCGCGGCGTTTGCCAGCACCGGCTTTCCGCTGGCATCCGCGTCGGTGTGCAGCCCGGTGAAGGCATAGACCGCGAACGCGAGCACGGCGAACGGTGCAGCGGCCAGCAGCGCCAGACGACGTGTGCGGGCCGCGTCGGGGGAGGTCTCGGGCGAAGGGTTCATGGGGACGGCTCCTGGCAGTGGTGCGCTCGGTCAGCGCGGAGCCACTCTAGGAAGACCGTCGCGGCGGCGCGTCCTCAGAAGGGAGGAGCCGGGCTCGTCCACCCGGCATGGGTCGAACGGCGTAGTCCTGAAGGACGATGCGGCCGTGTGTTGCGCCCCTTGACGCACTCCGGCCGAGGCGTTCACCGACAGGATGGTCGAGCTCGCCACGATCTCACATCGCCGCACGCCCTCAATTCGCTTCGCGCCGCCACGCCGATGATGCGGCGCGCAGTCGCTCCGACAAGTGCTGCGCGAGGTTCCAGTAGAGCTGGGCCGCCAGCTCGGGCTCGTCGCGCTGGAGCGGGCCGAGCGCGTCCTTCGTGAGTTCATGGACGACGCTGGCCACGTCGGCCACCGCGTCGGCGCTGCGGCCGCCGCCATCGAGCAGCGCCGTCTCGCCGAAGCACATTCCGGGCGACAGGGTGGCGAAGCGCTGGCCGCGGCGCGGGTCGACGACGCTGATCGAGCCCTCGGTCAGCACGTACAACGACAGCCCGGGCTCGCCCTCGCCGAACAGCCGCTCGCCTGCCGCCAGCCTGCGTTCGCGCAGGTGCCGTGACAGCGTCGCGAGCTGCATTGAATCCAGTCCGGCGAGGACACGACAGTCGGCGAGCGCGACGGCGCGCGGCAGGTGCTCTGGCGCCGCCGCGGCGAGGACGTGCAGCTCGGCCGCTTCGATGGCGCGGTCGAGGTCCTGGTAGACGCGCAGGCCGCTGCTTTGCACGCTTCGGTCGTCGGGCGCGGCGAAGGCGATCCCATGCGCGAGCAGGGCGCGGGCGTGGCGCTCCGAAGGGCGCACGCCTGCGAGTCGTAGCCGGATGCCGCGCCCGCCGAGCCGCTGCCCGAGCTGGGCCAGCGCCACCGCGCCGGAGGCGTCGATGGTCGAGATGCGGCGCAGATCGACGACGAGGTCGAGGGTGTCGGAGGCGAGGCCCTCGGCCTCTTGCGCCAGGCGATCCGCGTTGCCGAAGAACAGCGCGCCCTCCAGCTCAAGCACGCGGATGCGCGAACGCAGCGGCGCGAGGGCGGCTTCGTCCCGGGTCTCGTAGACGCGACGGCTCGGAAAGTCGGCGGCGCTGTACCGGTTGCGAACAACCTGCCGGTTCAAGGTCCGGATGAACGACACCGCCGCGAGCAGCACGCCGATGACCGCGCCCGCGCCGATGCCCCAGACGACCATGACGACGGAGACGACGACGACGATGATCAGGCTGCGGCGCAGGTCGGCGCTGTGATCGCCGCGCCACCAGTGGGCGACGAGCTGCCGCGTCCATCGGTCAACCAGCGTCCACGCCAGCGCGACGACGACGCCGGCGATCACGGCGGTCGAGAGCGGCTCGACGAGGGGCAGGCCGATCGTGAACGTCAGCGCCAGCAGCAGGCAGCCGAGCCACATGGCCGCGCGACGGCGTCCGCCGCCGTTCAGCGTCGCGATCACGCGCAGCCGCATGTAGACGACCGGCAGGCCTCCGAACAAGCCGCTCACGACGTTGGCGGCGCCGACGGCGAGGAGCTCCCGGTTCGGATCGCTGCGGTCATCGAGGCGCTGCTGGACCGCCGACAGGTTCATCACCGACTCGAGGGCGCCGATCACGGCAATCAGCAGCGCGTTGAAGGCGAGAGCCGGGAAGTGCCGCGCCAGGAGCGCCCATGTCCTCGTGTCGGCGAGCGGCATCAGCGCGTCGGGCCGCGGCAGCTCGACGTCGAGCTCGCCGATGCGCTGCAAGGCCGCGGCGGCGCTGCCCGGTGCGGCGTTGCTCTGCCACAGCCAGACCGCCAGCCCGGCGACGACCAGGGCGACCAGCGGCGCCGGCGCGCGCGGCCATCGCCACGCCGCAAGCGCCACCGCCGCGACGGTCGCCAGCGCGATCGCGAGCGCGGCCGGCTGCCACGCCATGACCGCGCGAAGCCCGTCGCGCGTCAGCGAACCGGGTGCCAGGCCGAGCATCGGCTCGAGCTGCGACAGGACGAGCAGGATCGCGACGCCGTTCATGAGGCCGGCGAGCACGGGCTGCGGAACGAAGCGCACGAGGCTGCCGGCCTTCAGCGTGCCGAGCAGCATGGTCAGCAAGCCGCCTGCGACGACGACCAGCGCGACGCAGGCGAGCAGCAGCGCGGAGCCGGCGGGAGAGTGCACGGGCAGCGCCGGATCGCGAAGCAACCCGAGCACGGCGGCGGCGACGATCAGGCACGACGAGGCGCTGGGCGACGCGCTGGGCAGGCGGCTGCCGCCGAGCGCCGCCATCACGGCGCCGCCGAGCACCACCGCGATCACCGAAGCGGTGAGCCCGGCCTGCGCCGCGGAAGCGCCGAGCGCGCCATAGGCGATGAAGCCGTAGCTCACCACGAAGGGGAGCATGGCGGCGGTCGCGTTCAGTGCGCCTAGCAAGTCCCCGCGCCAGGAGGCGCCGGGCAGCGTGGCCGTCGGGGAGACGGCGCTCATCGAGACAAGGTCATCGATGCATTCTGAGGCCAGCGGCGCTACCGCCGGCGGCGGCGATCGCGCGCTGGCTCGATGCGCAGGACCTCCGCGCGTGAGCGCGCATCGATTCAATTCGTAGTAGCGTCGCTTTCCGCACCGGTCCGCGTCGCGGCACGGTCGCGCCACGAGGGTCGAGCCATGCGCCATCCGATGCTTCTTCTCCTGTCGGCGACCGCGGGCGCCGCCGCGCTCTTCGCGTACGGCGCCGGCAGCGCGGCCGACGCCGCGGCCTCGCAGGCCAGCGTCGATGCCTACGTGGCGCAGGCTCGGCAACTCGCCGGCGACGACCTGAAGGCGCTGCTGACGCTCTGCCAGCCGCAGCCCGCGGTGCGGGCGAGCGGCGCGGCGCTCGAGCGCTTCATCGACCGCGCGATCGCCGCGCCGAGCCCGCCGCCCGGCCAGGCCTTCGACAACCTGTACTACATCGCCACGTCGTGGGTCTCGGCGTGGGCGCTGAAGACCTCGGACGGCATCATCCTCATCGATGCCCTGAACAACACGCGCGAGGCGCAGGAGCTCATCGAGGGCGGCATGGTCAAGCTCGGCCTCGACCCGGCGCAGATCAAGTTCGTCGTCGTCACGCACGCCCACGGCGACCACTACGGCGGCGCGAACTACTTCGTGCAGAAGTACAAGGCGCACGTCATCGCCAGCGAGGCCGACTGGGCGCAGATGGACGGCGGCGTGCTCGAGTTTCCGTACAAGGACTGGATGTCGCCGCCCAAGCGCGACCGCGTCGTCAAGGACGGCGAGACGCTCACGCTCGGCGACACGACGATGACCTTCTACATCACGCCCGGCCACACCCTGGGCACCCTGTCGCCGGTCTTCAACGTCACCTCGGGCGGCAGCCCGCACACGGTCATGCTGTGGGGCGGCACCGCCTTCAACTTCGGCAAGGAAGTGCCGCGGCTCGAGACCTACATCGCCGCCACCGACCGCATGGCCGGACTCGCGCGCACGCTCCCGGTCGACGTGCTGATCTCGAACCATGCCGGCTACGACGGCGCGCTGGCGAAGGCGAGGCTGCGCGCCGAGCGCGGCGCGCAAGGGCCCAATCCGTTCGTGATCGGGCCGGCGGCGGTCGAGCGCTCGCTGCAGGTGATGGGGACCTGCGCCAAGGCGCAGCGCGATCGCTTCCTGACGATGTGAGCGGCCGCGAGTGCGCGCTCGCCGCCGTGCCGCGCATCAGCCGCGCGGCATCTTCGCCTGCGAGATCGAGGTCGCCGCCAGCTGCACGTGCGGCACCAGCTGCTCCTCGGCCTTCTCCACCGTCCAGCGCGTAGTCGGCACGGCGACGTTGATCGCCGCGACCGGATGGCCGGCGTGGTCGGTGATCGCCGCGGCGACCGAGATGTCGCCGACCAGCGTCTGGTTCATGACGATGGCGTAGCCCTTGGCGGCCGCTTCGTCGATGCGCGACATCAGCAGCTTCGGCTCGGTCTCGGTGTACGGGGTGACGGGGCTCGGTGGCGTGGCGCGGACGATCTCGCGCCGCGTCGCCGCATCGAGCTTCGACAGCATCGCGCGCCCCGACGCCGTGAACACGGCGGGCAGCCGGTAGCCCACCGCGAAGTCGACGTTGACGAGGTGCTTGCCCGGGAACCGCGCGAGAAAGACGATCTCGTGGCCGTCGAGCTCCTGCAGGTTCGACGTCTCGCCGAGCGTGCGGCTGATGTCGAGCAGGTACGGCGAGGCGCGCTCGATGAGCTCGCGCGAGCGCAGGTAGTTGTACGAGAGCGTGAGCACCCTCGGCGCCAGGCCGTACAGCGAGGAGCCGGGCAGGCGCCGGACATAGCCGAGCTGCTCCATCGTGTGCACGAGCCGCTGAGTCGCGCTGCGGTCGAGCTGCGCGGCGCGCGCGATCTCGGCCATCGACATCGTGCGGTGCGTGTCGCGGAACGCTTCGAGCACCTGGAACGCCTTCTCGACCGAGCCGACGAAGAGCGACGAGCGCTCGCCGCCGTTGGTCGCGCCCTTGGCACGGCGCGCCGGGACGGCGGCCTTGTTCGCGGCAGGTGCTCGCGCGGCGCGCATCACGGCGCCGCTTCTTCCTGCAGCAGCTGCGCCATCTCGGCGCGCAGCTTCTCGCGCAGCGCGGGCGCCGGCGCGACGAGCGGCTGCAGAACGCGCGGCGCGTCGATGCCGACGAGGTCGAGCACCGACTTGAGCGGCCCGGGATTGGTCTCGGCGAACGCCAGGTCGAGGAGCGGGATCAGCGCCCGGTGCAGCCGCAGCGCGTCCTGCGTGCGGCCGGCCGCGCACGCTTCGTAGAGCCTGCGCCAGGTGCGCGGCAGCGCCGACGCGGTGACGACGATGCCGCCCTTCGCGCCCGCCGCCATCTGCACCGGGAACAGCGTGTCCTCGCCCGAGAGCACGGCGAACGTCGCGTCGATGCCGGCCTGCACCTGGAGGAAGTGGTACATGTCGGTGTTGCACGCCTTCATGCCGACGATGTTCGGGTGCCGCGACAGCTCGTGCAGGACCGCGGGCGCGATCGCGACGCGCGTGCGGTACGGGATCTCGTAGATGAGGATCGGCAGCGGCGCCTCGTCGGCGAGGCGCATGAAGTAGTCGCGGATGCCTTGCTGCGTGGGCGTCGTGTAGTAGGGCGTGAGCACCATCAGCGCGTCGGCGCCCGCGTCGGCGAACGCCTGGCCGGCCGCGAGCGCGTCGTAATAGCCCGGGTCGAGCACGCCGGCGACGACGGGGATGCGCCCGTCGGCCGCCTCGGCGCAGATCCGCACCATGCGGACGCGCTCGTCCTGCCTCAGCGCGCCGTATTCGCCGGTGCCGCCGAGCGGGACGACGCCGCTCGCGCCGCCGCGCAGGATGAGCGCCATCTGCGCGCGCGCGGCGGCTTCGTCGATTCGGTCGTCGCCGGTGACCGGTGTGGGGATAGCGGGAAAGATGCCGCGCAGAGCGGCGGAGGTGAGTCTGGTTTTCATCATGGGATCGGCTACGGTGAACGGTGAACGGTGAACGGTCAGCGGTTGGCGGCGCTGCGGCGCCGCAGCCATTCGGCGAGCGCGATGAGCGCGCCGACGAAGGCGAACAGGCACGTCGACACGGCGGCGATGGTGGGCGAGACCTCGAGCGTGACCTCGTCCCAGAACTGCTTGGGCAGCGTCGCCGAGAGCCCGCCCGAGGCGAACAGCGCGATCGTGAGCTCGTCGAACGAGGTCGCGAAGGCGAACAGCAGCGACGAGAACAGGCCCGCGGCGAGGATCGGGAAGGTGACGTGGCGCAGCACCTGCCAGGGCTTGGCGCCCAGGCTCTGCGCGGCGAGGTCGAGCCGGGTGTCGTAATTGCGCAGGACCGCCATCATCGTCATGACCACGTACGGCACGGCGATGACGGTGTGGCCGATCGCCAGGCCGAGCGAGGTGCCGACCAGCCCCACCTTCGCGAAGAAGTAGAACAGGCCGACGGCGATGATCATTCGCGGGATGATGATCGGCGAGAGCACGAACGCGAGCATCAGCGACTTGGCGCGCACCTGCGAGCGAACGAGCAGGAACGCCGCCGGCGTGCCGATCGCCATCGCCAGCAGCGCCGCGCCGATGCCGACGAGGAGCGAGCGCAGCGCCGCCTGCATCCAGAGCGGCGACGCGATCATCGTCTCGTAGTACTGCAGCGTGAACCCGCTCGGCGGCCACTTCAGGCCCGACTTCGCGAACGAAAGCGGGATCATCAGCAGCGCCGGCATCGACAGGAAGAACAGCACCAGCAGCACCGCACCGCGCAGGCCGAGCGAGCGCCCGGGCTCGCGCCCGCGCGCCGCGCTGCGCGGGAAGAGGCCGAGCGCCGCGTCGGTGGCGCGCCCGAGCACGGCGAGCACGGCGTCGCCGGCCTGGCGCAGCGGGCCGTGGCGGCCGCCGCCGCGCTGCGACGCTTCGCCGGTCATCGTCGAGAGGCCGAGCATCTTGTCGTACAGCGCGAACACGGCGAGGACGACGACGAGCATGAGCACCGAGATCGAGCCGGCGAAGCCCCAGTTCATCGTCTGCAGCACCTGCTCGATGATGAGCTGCGTGATCATGACCTCGCGCCGCCCGCCGAGCAGCTGCGGCACGATGAAGAAGCCGACCGCGGTGACGAACACCATGATCGCGCCCGCGGCGACGCCGGGCAGCGAGAGCGGGAAGTAGACGCGCCAGAACGCCGTGCCCGGCCTGGCGCCGAGCGTCGCCGCGGCGCGCGGCAGATTGCGGTCGATGTTCTCCATCACCGAGAGCATCGTCAGCACCGCCAGCGGCATCAGCGCATGCACCATGCCGACGAGCACGGCGCCGAGCGAGTAGAGCAGGTTCGACGGTGTCTCCTGCAGCCCCGTCGCGGTGAGCAGCTGGTTGACGACGCCGTTGCGGCCGAGCATGACGATCCAGGCGAACGCGCGGACGAGAAAGCTCGTCCAGAACGACAGCAGCACCCAGAACAGCCAGTTCGCCTTGCGGTCCTTCTCGAGCGAGGAGACGAGGTAGGCGACCGGATAGCCCGCGGCGACGGCGAGCAGCGTCGTCCAGAGCGAGATCTTCAGCGTGATCAGCATCACGTTGACGTACACCGACGACGCGAAGAGCTGGCGGTACTTGGCGAGCGTGAACGCGCCGTCGCTGTAGATCGAGAGAAGCAGCAGCTGGCCGACCGGATACACCAGCAGGACGAGGAAGAGCAGCACCAGCGGCGCGCCGAGCAGCGCCGGCTTCAGCCACGCCGGGCGCGGCGCGGCGTGGCTGCTCACGCGGCCTCCGGCACGGCGACGGCATCGCCGGCCAGCCACGAGAACGCGAGCTCGCTGCCGACCGCGTGCGGGCGCGTCGCCGCCGAGGTGGGATACGACAGGACGATCGCCTCGTCGCCGGAGAACGGCGACTGCAGGTACAGCTTGGTGAGGCTGCCGGTGATCATCGATTCGACGACGCGGCCGCGCAACGTGTTGGCGCCGTTCGCCGCCGGCGCGATGTTCTGCGGCCGCACCATCACGCGCACCGGATCGCCGCTCGCCACCGGCGCGTGCGCCGTCGCCGTCACCCGCGTCGCGCCGTCGCCGAGCGTGACCTCGACGTCGGCGCCGTTCGCCGCCGACACCCGCCCGCGCAGGAGGTTCGACTCGCCGATGAAATCGGCGACGAACAGCGTCTTCGGCGCGAAGTAGAGGTCCGAGGGCGTGCCGAGCTGCTCGATCGTGCCGCCGTTCATCAGGCAGATGCGGTCCGACATCGTCATCGCCTCTTCCTGGTCGTGCGTGACGTAGACGATCGTCGCGCCGGTGTCGCGGTGGATGCGCTTGATCTCGAGCTGCATGTGGTCGCGCAGCTTCTTGTCGAGGGCGCCGAGAGGCTCGTCCATGAGCACGATCGAGGGCTTGTAGACGAGGCAGCGCGCCAGCGCGATGCGCTGCTGCTGGCCGCCCGAGAGCTCCTTCGGATAGCGCCCCGCGAGCTGCGGCAGGCGCACCAGCTCGAGCGCCTCGACAACGCGCTTGGCCGCGCCGGCCTTGTCGATGCGGCGCATCGCGAGCGGGAAGGCGACGTTCTCCGCGACCGTCATGTGCGGAAACAGCGCGTAGTTCTGGAAGACCAGGCCGATGTCGCGCTCGTGCGGCGCGGCGTGCGTGGCGTCGCGGCCGTTGATGTGCAGCCGGCCACCGTCGGGCACCGCCAGGCCCGCGATCAATGAGAGCAGCGTCGTCTTGCCCGAGCCCGATGGGCCGAGGAGGGTGAGGAACTCCCCCTCGGCCACTTCCAGGTCGGTCGGCGCCAGGGCCGTGAACGACCCGTAGCGCTTGGTGAGGCCGGCGATCGCGAGCTTGGGCGCGACCGGCGATGTCACGTCAGGATCCAGGCGTTGAACTTCTCGGTGACCGCGGCCTGGTTGTCGAGCCAGTACTTCGCGTTGATCTGGACGCCGTTCTTGATGTTGTCCGGGTGCGTCGGGCAGTTCTTCGCGATGTCGGCCTTGATGTACTTGAACGCGTCGGGCTGGGTGACGCCGGCCGGGAAGTACTCGACGAGCGACGCCATCCGCTTCGGGTCGGAGGCGAACTTGGCGAACTCGCGGCAGGCGTCGGCGTTGGGCGTTCCGGCGAGGATCGACCAGTTGTCGACACCCCAGAGGTTCTGGTTCCAGACGATCGCGACCGGGGCGCCGTCGGCCATCGCCGATTGCGGACGCGACACCCACGTCGCGATCATGTCGACCTCGCCCGACTTCAGCATCTGCTCGACCTGCGCTCCCGAGTTCCACCAGACGTCGACCTTGGGCTTGATCGTGTCGAGGTTCGCGAATGCCTTGTCGAGGTTCAGCGGATAGAGCTGCGACGCCGGCGCTCCCGCAGCCATCGCCGATTCCTCTAGCGTGTCGAACGGGTGCTTGCGGAGCGATCGGCGCGCCGGGAAGTCCTTGACGTTCCAGAAGTCGGCCCACGAGCTCGGCGCCTTGCGACCCTTGAACGCGTCGGTGCGATAGGCGAGCACCGTGCTGTAGATGTTGGTCGGCACGCCGTAGGGCGACATGTAGTGCGCCGGGATCGTCTTGACGGTCGGGTCGTTTTCGAGCCCGTGCTTCTCGAGGTAGACCTTGCCTTGCGTGGTGAGCAGCAGGATCGCCGGCTGGCTGATCTTGGCCATGTCCCACGTGTAGCTCTTGGTGTCGACCATCGACTTGATCTGCGCCACCGGCTCGGCGTTCGCCTGCACGCCGACGACCTCGATGCCGGTCTTCTCGGTGAACGGGCGGTAGTACACGGCGCCGTAGGCCTTGGTGTAGATGCCGCCGTCGTCGCGGACGACGATCCGCTTCGACTGCGCGCGCGCGAACCTCAGCACGGCGGGCGCGCCGAGCGCGCCGAACGCGGCCACGCCCTGCAGGACGCGCCGGCGGGAAGGATGGGAGAACGAGTCGTCTTTCATGGTGGCTCCTGGTTCCGCGTCACTGCGGCGTCATGGGAGGCGGCAGCAGCCGCCCGGGGTTGAACAGGTCGTGGGGGTCGAGCAGGCGCTTGATGCCGCGCATCACGTCGACTTCGACCTCCGGCTTGAAGAGCGCCATCTCCTGCGTGAGCTGCTGGCCGATGCCGTGCTCCGCGCTGAACGTGCCGCCGAGCGCGTGCGCGACTTCGTTGACGGCGCGTTTGACGCGGTGCGAGACGGCTTCGGCGTCGTCGAACGCCTGCCACTGCGCGAAGCTCGCGAGCGGGATGAAGTGGACGTTGCCGTCGCCGAGGTGGGCGACGACGATGACCGGCACGCCGGGCAGGATCGCGTGGGTGGCGCGGGTCGCGCGCTCGATGAAGTCGGGAACTGCGGACACCGGCACGGCGCAGTCGGTATTGATGCCCATGCCCGCCTTCCTGTTGCCTTCGGAGACGCCGTGGCGCACCTCCCAGAAGTCGCTGCGCTGCCGGCCGCTCGCGGCGAGCGCGGCGTCGCCGACGTCGCCGCGCTCGAGGCCTTCGCCGATCACTTCCTGCAGCACCGCGGCCAGGGCGTCGTCGCCGCCGGTGTCGGCGAGCTCGACCAGCACATGCCACGGATACGACGCCTGCAGCGGCGCGCGCCGCCCCGGCACGTGGGCGAGAACGATGTCGAGCTCGACGTCGTTCATCATCTCGAACGCCGAGAGCACGCCGCCGCAGCGTTGCTGGAAGCGGCCGAGCATCGACAGCGCCGCGCCCGGCGATGCCAGCCCCAGCCACGCGGCGGAGTGCGAGGTGGGCAGCGGATGCAGCTTGAGCGTCGCCGCGGTGATCACCCCGAGCGTTCCTTCGCTGCCGATGAACAGGTGCTTGAGGTCGAAGCCGGTGTTGTTCTTGCGCAGCCGGTAGAGGCCGTTCCAGATGCGCCCGTCGGGCAGCACCGCTTCGAGGCCGAGCACGTTCTCGCGCGTGTTGCCGTAGCGCAGAACGCCCGTGCCGCCGGCATTGGTCGCGAGGGTGCCGCCGATCTGGCACGAACCCTCGGCGCCGAGGCTCACCGGATAGAGGCGGCCTTGCTCGGCGGCCGCCTGCTGAACCTGCGCTAGCACGCACCCCGCCTCGACCTCGATCGAGTTGTTGGCGACGTCGATCGAGCGAATGCGCCGCATGCGCTGCAGGTTGATCACCACCGACGCCGGTTGACCGCTGCGCGGGATCGCGCCTTCGCACAGGCTGGTGTTGCCGCCCTGGGCGACGACCGGAACGCGGAGCTCGGCACACGACCGGACGACGGCAGCGACCTGGTCGGTCGTCGCCGGCAGCACGATGCAAGCTGCGTTGCCTCGATAGCGCCCGCGCCAGTCGGTCACGTGCGGGGCGATCTCCGCTGCGCCGGTGAGCACGGCGTTCGTGCCGAGCAGCGCTTGCAGCTGCGGGACCAGGGACATGCGCGCCGGCTCCGGAAACAGGGAGGTCGCATCATCCGTCGATCGGATAGAGATTGCAAATATCCGATATGCGAACACCACTAATCGCATTGCGATTATTGCTGGGCCGTCACGCGCCGCGTACAGTGAGATCGCGGGTATCGCATCGAAGGAGTCTGCGATGAGCGAATTGAAGCTGTATGAGCACGAGCTGTCCGGCAACTCGTACAAGGTCCGGCTGTTCCTCTCCTTGCTGGGTCTGCCGTTCACGGCGGAGCGGGTCGACCTGTTCAAGGGCGCGGGGCAGCAGCCCGACTACCTCGCGATCAGCGCGATGGGCCAGGTTCCCGCGCTCGTCGACGGCGAGCAGGCGATCCGCGACTCGCAGGCGATCCTGTTCTACCTCGCGCGCACGCGCGGCAACGGCCGCTGGCTCGCCGACGATCCGCTCGGCCAGGCGCGAACGATCGCCTGGCTCGCGTTCTCCGCCAACGAGCTCGCGAACGGGCCGGCGGCGCTGCGCATCGCTGCGCGGTTCAAGCGCCCCGTCGACATCGAGCGGGCGACCGCCGTGACGCAGCGCGCGTTCAAGCTGATGCAGGCGACGCTGGCCCGCCAGCCCTGGCTGATGCCGGGCGACCATCCGAGCATCGCCGACGTCGCCTGCTTTCCGTACACCGCGTTGGCGCACGAAGGCAACGTCTCGCTGGCCGACTATCCGGCGGTCAGCGCCTGGTGCGACCGCGTGCGCAAACTGCCGGGGTTCGTGGGCATGGAGGGCGTCTAGCCCTTCGCAATGCGAGCGCGTGTTCGAGCCGCGTTGTCGCGTCTCAGCCTGCTCAGCTCTTCGGCGCCTTCGCAGCCTTGGTCGTCGACGACTTGTGCGTCGTGGACGACTTGTGCGTCGTGGGGGTCTTCGCCTTCGTCTTCTTGGTGGTCGTCTTCTTGCTGCTCGCGTGGGTAGCCGCAGGCTTCGAGGTGGCCTCTTTCGACTGACGTTCCTGCAGTTCCTGCGCGTGCTTTTCGACTGCGGCAGCCCTGGCCGGGTCGGTACTCGTCGTGATGCCGCCGCCTGTGCCTTGGGCGTACGCACCCGCCGTGGCCAGGGACATCAGAAGGATCAAACTGAGCTTGTTCAAGGTTGCCTCACTGGTTGTTGAGTCGTGTTTTCAGCTTTCATGCGAAGACTCGCTCGAATGCCTCTGAATCGTGTCGATGACTTGATTCGCCCTTGGGCACCGTGTGGTTTTGACACGTTTGCTGCGACGTCACTCGGCCCGCTCATTTTTCTCATCGAGAAACAGCTGAACCTCTCTGAACAGGTTCATCCGATTCTTCTCCAAGACGATGGAGTGCGTTCCCTCGCCCAACTCGACGTAGCGCTTGTAAGGCGCGTTGACGAGCTTGGGAAACAGCGCCTGCGCCATGTACGCAGGCGTGTCCTGGTCCCATTCGGCCTTGATCAGCAGCACGGGCACTCGAATCTCTTCCGGATTCCAGTCCATCTGGCTCGTGGCACGGTTGCGCAGGCCGTCTTCGACGACGCCGTTGGGCGCGCGCAAGACAGGAGGTGTCTGCCTGGCGCCGACCGGATCGCTTGCAAGCATGGCCGCGGCCCACGCCTCGAACCAGCCCGGCGGGATGAGGTCGGCCTTCTTGCCTTCGGCCACGCCCGTCAGCCAGCGCTCCTTGGCTTGGGCCATGGTGACGGATCGATAGGCGCCCAGGGCGCCGGCTCCGGCCTGCACGAGTGAAGGCGTCTGGCGAATCCACACCGGCGCATAGAGGACGAGCTTGTCAACCTTCTCGTTGTGGCGGCTGGTGTAGTTCTGGAACACCGCCGTTCCCCAGGAATGGCCCAGCAGATTCAGCTTGTCGATGCCGCGGCGCTTGCGAATGAAGTCGACGACCGCGTCGACGTCGCGAATCGCTTCTGCCGCGCCGGCGAACGGCGGGCTGTCTTCGGGTCGCTTGTCCATCTGCGGCGGGCGGGTCGATTTCCCATACCCGCGCACGTCGAGCAGGTAGACGTCGTAGCCCTGTCGCGCGATGTATTCCATCCACGACGTTCCCCCCACCCGCAGATCGAAATAGGCCTCCGACGGATACGTGGCGCCGTGGACGAACAGGACGGTCTTGCCGCCGCTGAAGCGGTTCATCCCCGACGGATGCTTGTTGCGAACGTAAATTTCGATGCCCGGGTCGCTCGCGACGCGAAACTCCTCCATGACGATTTCGGCGCTCGGTGGTCGTTCGGACGTCGCACAACCGGCGACGATCGTGAGGAAGGGAACTAAAGCCAGAAGTCGAAGCGCATCCAACATGTCGTTCTCCCTGCCGATGTCTACTGAATGTACGCCCCCGCGCAGCCACCGAACGCCACGGTTCGTGATCGGGCCGGCCGCGATGAAGCGGTCGCTACAGGTGATGGGGACTTGCGGCAGGGCGCAGCGGGATCGTTTCTTGACGAGGTAGGCTTCAGTTTTCGACTTCTCCTGGAGCGACGACATGGTCAGCAAGAACACCATCTGCCTCTGGTACGACCGCACCGCCGAAGACGCGGCGAAGTTCTATGCCGCAACCTTTCCCGACAGCAAGGTGGGCGCCGTTCACCGCGCCCCGGCCGACTTTCCCAGCGGCAAGAAAGGCGATGTCCTGACGGTCGAGTTCACCGTCGCCGGCATCCCCTGCATCGGCCTCAACGGCGGACCGGCGTTCAAGCAGAGCGAGGCGTTCTCGTTCCAGATCGCGACCGACGACCAGGCCGAGACCGACCGCTTGTGGAACGCGATCGTCAAGAACGGCGGCCAGGAGAGCATGTGCGGCTGGTGCAAGGACAAGTGGGGCCTGTCGTGGCAGATCACCCCGCGCGCCCTCACCGATGGGATCGCCGACCCCGATCCCGCGGTCAGCAAGCGCGTCTTCGAGGCGATGATGGAGATGAAGAAGATCGACGTCGCCGCGATCGAGAAGGCGCGCCGGGGCTGACGCGCATTGGGATTCGGCGGCCTGGCGAGTGCGTCATCGCCCGGCCTGCGACGCCGGCACCCGCCGCGCGACGAACTCGATCGGCACGTGCGTCGAGCTGCCGCCCTCGGTCTGCATGACGAAGCGGAGCTCGTCGCCGACCAGCCGGCCGCGGTAGCGGTGCACGATCGTCGTGTCGCTGTCGCCGGCGCCGCTCGATTCGCTCGTGCGGGTGACGAAGCCGAGGCCCGCGCCGTCGACGCGGCCCTCGAGCACGCCGCGCGCGACGCCGAGGAACGAGGCGCTGCCGTGCAGCGCGTCGGCGGCGCCGGCGAACCTGAAGCGCTCGCTGAAGCGGGCGTTGTCCCAGTCGTAGGTGACGTCGGCCTGCCAGTCGCCGTTGACCTGCGCGCGCGCCGCGGCAGGCGCGGTCTCGACGCGCGCTGACGGCAGCGGCGCGGGCGTTCGCTGCGATTGCCACCACGTGGCGATCGCGGCCACGGCCACGGCGGCGGCGGCGGCGCCGATCCACCACCCGGTTCGCGACGAGGCCGTTCGCGCCACGGGTGCAGGCGCCGCCTTGTCGCCGAGCGCGCCGCGCACCTCGCGCACCAGGCGTTCCATGTCGGCCGCGAAGCGCGCATTGTCGAGCTCGAGGGCGTTGTGCCCGGCGAGGGCCTTCAGGTCCGGCGGCAGCTGCGCCGGCTCGGGCATCGCCACGCCGTCGAGCAGGACCGGGATGACGCGCAGGCCCTTGGCGAGACCGGCAGCGATCTCCTGACGCACGAAGTCGTCGGCCTCGAAGATGCGCGGCGTGGCGTCGTCGCGATCGCCGCGCCAGCGCTTGCCGATCAGCGCGAGCAGCACCGCCGAGTCGCCGACCGAGCGCTGGATGATCTCGCTGAACGGCTGCCCGGCGTTGATGTCGTCGACGTCGATGAAGACGCGCTCGGCACCGAAGCAGCGAACGAGCTCGTCGTTGACGGCGCGGGCATAGCCGGCGGCGTCGTCGCGGCGGTAGCTGATGAAGATCTGGGGCTGCTGCATGGCGTCCGCGCGGGGCGGTGCGTGGGCAGCATAGCGCCGTGCGTCGGTGCATCTCCATGTCGGCGATGGCGCCGGCGTTCGCGGTGCCCGCATAGCATCGTCGGATGAAAGCAGCCTGGTACGAACGGCAGGGCCCGGCGCGCGAGGTGCTCGTCGTCGGCGAGCTCGAGGACCCGGTCCCCGGTGCGCGCGAAGTCCGCATCCGCATCGCCGCGTCCGGCATCAACCCGGGCGACGTCAAGAAGCGCCAGGACGCATTCGGCTACGGCATGTCGTATCCGCGCGTGATTCCGCACAGCGACGGCGCTGGCGTCATCGACCGAATCGGCTCGGGTGTTCCTGCCGAGCGCATCGGCGAGCGCGTCTGGTGCTACGGCGCGCAGAGCTATCGGCCGTTCGGCACCGCGGCCGAGTTCGTCGTGATCGCCTCGCGGCAGGCGATCGCGTTGCCGGCGTCGGCGTCCTTCGCGCAGGGCGCCTGCCTCGGCATTCCGGCCATCACGGCGCACCGCGCGGTGCATGTCGCCGGGCCGGTCGAAGGCACGACGGTGCTCGTGCAAGGCGGCGGCGGCGCGGTCGCCGACTGTGCGATCGCGCTCGCGCGCCACGCCGGGGCGAGGGTGCTCGCCATCGCTCGCTCGGACGCCGGCGCGGCTGCGGCGGCGAGGGCGGGTGCGAACGACGTCTTTCGCGCCGACCACGAGGACCGGGACGCGCTCGTCGCCAGGATCCGCGCCGCCGCGCCGCGTCACGTCGTCGAGGTCGACCTCGCGGCCGGCATCGAGCTCGACGAAGCCGCGCTGCCGGTGGGCGGAACGATCGCGGCCTACGCGTCGAGCGACGCGTCGCCGGCAATCCCGTTCTGGCCGCTGCTCTTCAAGAACATCAGCGTGCACTTCCTCGGCAGCGACGACTTTCCGGCGCCGGCGAAAGACGCCGCCGCGGCCGCGATCAACGCCGCGCTGGCGAGCGGCTGGCCCGGCTTTCGCATCGCCCACCGCCTGCCGCTGACAGCGATCGCCGAGGCGCACGAGCTCGTCGAACGCGGGCGCCTCGCCGGCCGGGTGGTGCTCGATGTCGCCGACCTTGCGGAAGCGAACGACTGCCACGTCGAGTGACCGGATACACGTAGCACGCGTTCGCGCCTCGGCGCTTCGTCGAAAGGAGCACAAAGACAAAGGCGGACCGAAGTCCGCCTTGTCTGCTCACGCGAGGGAAGCGTCAGACGCGCGGCTTGTCGTCCGCCTTCGGGTTGACGACTTCGCCCGTGCCCTTGCCCGCCGCGCCGCCGGCAGCGGCGCCGACCACGGCGCCCGCGGCCATGCCGACCGGCCCGCCGGCGGCGCCGAGCGCAGCGCCCGCGGCAGCGCCGCTGCCCGCACCGACACCGGTCGCGAGATGATGGTCCGCGAGGTCATCGCCGCGCTTGGGATTCGCGACTTCGGCCGCGCCCTTGCCGGCGAGACCGCCCGCGACGGCTCCGACCGCGGCACCCGCCGCCATGCCGACCGGACCGCCGGCGGCACCGAGCGCCGCGCCGGTCGCAGCGCCAGCGCCGGCACCGGCACCCTTGGCGAGGTTGTGCTCGGAGAGATCGTCCTGACGCGTCGGGTTCGCGACTTCGCCCGCGCCCTTGCCGGCGAGGCCACCGGCCACTGCGCCGACCGCAGCGCCGGCGGCCATGCCGACCGGCCCGCCGACGGCACCGAGCGCCGCGCCGGTCGCGGCGCCAGCGCCGGCGCCGGCACCCTTGGCGAGGTTGTGATCGCCGAGGTCGTCACCGCGCTTGGGATTGACGACTTCCGCCGCGCCCTTGCCCGCAAGGCCGCCAGCGACCGCGCCGACGGCAGCGCCCGCGGCCATGCCGACCGGCCCGGCGGCAGCGCCGATCCCGGCACCCGTCACCGCACCGGCTGTCGCGCCTGCGCCGGTGCCGAGGACGTGCTGGCCCGAGTGTTCCTGGAAGCGCGTCTCGAAGTAGCGCGCATCGTCGTCCGATCGCGGCGTCACGCCCATCAGGATGCCGCCGCTCTTGATTCCTTCCTCGTAGTGCTTCACGCGCTCTTCCGGGATGCCCCAGCCGATCAGCGCGCCGACGATGCCGCCGGTCGCCGCGCCGGCGCCCGCGCCCGCGATCGCAGCGGCGAGCGGGCCGGCGATGACCAGGCCGAGGCCGGGCAGCGCAATCGTCGTGCCCACTGCGGCGATCGCCGCGGCGATCGCACCCAGGCTGCCGCCGATGGCGCCGCCGATGCCCGCGCCTTCGGCCGCCTTCGTGCCGAGCTCGGTCTGCGCCGCGTCGCCGCTGAAGTGGCGCTTGCGCGTCTCGTCGCTCATGACGACGTTGACGGCGTCGTTGCCGTAGCCGCGCACGGAGACGTCGCTGTAGGCGCGCTCCGCCGACGCACGGTCAGGAAAGAGGCCCGTGACCATTCGCGAGCCGGAGGTTTGATCGAGTGCCATGCTGAATTCCTTGTGAGGTGAAAACGAATGGCGAGATTAGCGAGCGCCATCGAACGCACTGCCATCCGGCGCCCCACGCTGTTGTAGGCGCGGGCCGCACGATGGCCGAGCGGTCGGCGCGGCGATGCGATGGCAACGGCCGAAGAGCGCTCAGAGCGACTTCAGGTACTGCACCAGGTCGGCTTGCTGCTGCGTGCTGAGGCCGAGCGAGCGGCGCGCGTTGTACGTCGCGACCACCTGCTCGAGCGTCGCCGCCGAGCCGTCGTGGAAATACGGCGCGTGCTGCCAGACGCCGCGCAGCGGCGTCGTCCGGTAGCGCTTCGTCGCGGAACGCGCGGCGTAGCTCGGCGACTCGGGCTCGGCCATCGAGTCGGAAGGCGGATGCAGCGTTTTGTTGGCATCGGTGAAGAGCGCACCGCTGTGGCAGCCGGCGCATCCGCCCGCACCCGCGAACACCTGCTGGCCGCGCGTTGCCGCCGCAGGATCGAAGCTGCCCGCCGGCGGCATCGGCGCGGCGATCGAGAGCTGGTACGCCTGCAGCGCAGGCAGCTTGCTCGACACGAGATCGATGTTGCCGTGCGTGATGCTGAGGCCGAGTCGCGGCTCGGTGAAGGTGCCCAGTCCGCCCATCTGCGTGACGGCGACGTAGCGGTTCCAGTACGCGAGCTCGCTGCCGTCGCCGGTGAACGTCACGCTGTTGACGCCGGCGAGGCCGTACGCGGGCGGGATGACCGACGGCTTGCTCATCCCGTCGATGTTGTGGCGCGGATCGTATTTGCCGGGGCCCCATGCGTTGAGCTGCGCCTTGGTCGCCGCGTCGAACGCGGGCGAGAGGGCGAGGATCGCGCCGGGGTTGAGGTCGCGGTTCGGCCAGCCGTCGAGACGCTTGCCGATGCCGGGCGCGAACGAGTTGTCGACCGTCGAGTGGCAGAGCGCGCAGGTGACGCCGACGTGCGTGAGCACGTCGCGGCCGCCGACCGATTCGACCGTGCCCTTGACGCCGACGACGGCGTCGAGCTTGAACAGCGCGACGGTGGTCGCGGGGCTGTGCAGGTCGACGCTGCCGTTCTGGATGCCTTGCACGACGGCGGCGGGCAGCGCGTCGGCATCGACCTTCAGGCCGACCGAGAGCGCGGTCGTCGGGTCGACCGCGGCGCTGATCACCTCGTGCATGCGCAGCGCATCGGTCCACTGCGCTTCGTCGCCGAAGGTGTCGAAGCGGAAGATCTGCTTGCCTTGCGCCTCGAGCGCGGCCTGTTCGGCGGCGCGGTTGTCGTCGTCGCCGCCGCCACCGCAGCCGGTGAGGAGGAGCACGGCGCAGGCGAGGCTCGCCGCCGAGGCGATCGGGCCTCCGCGATGGCGTGAGCGACGTGCCAGGTGTCGGCGATTGCGGGCAAAGCTCCGCCCGCGGGAGCGTGCGTCCTGCATGAACGTTCCCTTTCGGTGAAGGGGCGGCCCGCGGGATGGCGTGCCGCGTCAGTGCTCGACCGCGGCCAGGGGGTCGATGCGTGCTGGCGGTGATTCGATGCGGCCGTCGCGTGCCACGTTCCCGGGCGGCCCCTTAGCGAAGCACGTGCCCTCCACGCCCGATGTCGACCGCGCGTGTCGGGGGTTGACTCGCTCACTTCATGGTGCTGAGATGGCCGCGCAACCATCGAAGCCGCGCGGTGTCGCGTGCCCCGCAGGGCCCGCATCGATCAGCTCAGGCGCGCGTAGAGAAAGTCGTCCGCCAGACCGAGCCTGCGACAGGCCTGCACCGCCGGATGGCTGCGCAGCACGAGCCGATCGGCGGCCCGTCCCGCGGCGCAGACGAGACGGCGCTGCCACTCCGGCAGGGGTCGGTCGGCGAGTCCGATCCGCAGGCGGATGCGCGACGGCACGAGCTGCACCGCCGCTGCGCTCAGCACGCCCTGCACCGGTCGCAGCGGCGCAGGCAGCAGCGGCATGCGACGCGCGATCTCGAGGAACTCGAACACGATCTCCGAGCGCTCGAGCTTCGCCCCCGTGCGCTCGAACAACGCCGAGACGGCGGCTTCGGACTCGGGCACCGCGGCCGCGCCGTAGAGCTTCGCGACCGGAGCGCTCTCGGCGTAGAACCGGTCGCGCTCGAGCGGCGCGATCGGGCCGACATACGCGCGAGAGGCCTCGAGGAAGCCGAAGCACGCCGTCGCATGGACCCAGTCGAGCAGCTCGGGGTCGTCGGCCCGGAACGGGCGGCCGTCGTGCGTCGCGCCGCGAACGCGCGAGTGCATGCGGTTGACGCCGGCGATCATCGTCTCCGCGCGGCTGCGCGGCCCGTACACGCTCAGCATCGCCGCATGGGCCGTGCGGCGCAGCCGCTCGATGGGGCGCTCTCGAAACGACGTGTACTGCCAGACGCCCGCGCCGACGCGCGGCTCGGCCAGCTGCAGCACGACGGCGGTCAGGCCACCGACGTAGACGGCCAGAGGATTCTTGAAGACTCGCCACGACACCGAGCCGGGAGCGAGCAAGGCCGGCTCGTCGCGGGGATGAAGGAAGACGTCGTCGGCGTCACCGTCGGCAGCGATGAGATCGGCGACCCAGTCTTCGAGCACGCGCAGCGCCATCGCTCATCGTGCCATCGCGGCGATGCCAGCGCGAGGGGCCCGGTGTCGTGCCATCGCCGTCCAGGCGCTACGCTCGCGGGTTGAAGGAGGCGAGATCATGCGAATCGCGGTGATGGGTTCCGGCGGTCTGGGCGGCTACTTCGGCGCGCGCCTCGCCGCCGCCGGTGCGGACGTGCGCTTCATCGCCCGCGGCAAGCACCTGCAGGCCATGCGCACGGAAGGCCTGCGCGTCGAAGGGCCCGAGCCGCTCCACATCGCGCGGGTCGACGCGACCGACGATCCGGCCGAGGTCGGCGTCGTCGACCTGGTGATGTTCTGCGTCAAGCTCTGGGACACCGAGGCGGCGCTGCGCCAGATCCGCCCGCTGGTCGGGCCGGGCACGGCGATCGTCTCGTTCCAGAACGGCGTGTTGAAGGACCAGTACCTGCGCGCCGCGTACGACGACCGCCAGATCATGGGCGGCGTCGGCTACGTCGCCACGACGATCGACCGGCCCGGCGTCATCCGCCAGACCGGCCCGATGCAGCGGCTGGTGTTCGGAGAATTCGACGGCTCGCGCTCGCCGCGCGGCGTCGCGTTCCTGGAGGCGTGTCTTGCCGGCGGGATCAAGGCCGAGCTCTCCGACAACATCCTGCGCGAGATCTGGCAGAAGTTCGTGTTCCTGGTGGCGCTGTCCGGAACCACGACGACGATGCGCATGCCGATCGGCCCGATCCGCTCGAATCTGCAGACGCGGGCCTTGTTTCTCGACCTCATGCGCGAGGTCGTCGCCGTCGGCCGCGCGCACGGCGTCGACCTCGCCCCCGATTACGCCGAGGTTCGCCTGAAGCTCGCCGACGACGTCGCCTACGACATGACGTCGTCGATGCACCACGACCTCGAGCGAGGCAACCCGCTCGAGGTGCGCTGGCTCGCCGGCGGCGTGGTCGAGCTCGGCGCCGCCAAGGCTGTCGCGACGCCGTTGAACCGCGCCGTCGCCGACATCCTGGCCCTGCACGCCGAAGGCAAGGCTTCGCGCGCGTGAGCGCCGTGCCCCTGCTGACGCTGCGCGGCGTTCGCACCGTCGCCGTCGAGGTGCCGATGCGCTACGTGCTCGGCACGAGCGCGGCGACCGTGCGCGCGGCGCCGCTCCTGCTCGTCGACGTCGAGACCGAGCAGGGAATCGTCGGCCGAACGTACATCTTCTGCTATCGCCGCAGCGCTGCGCGCGCGATCGCGCAGGTCGTGCAGGAGGCGGCCGAGCTGGTGCGCGGCGAGAAGATCGCGCCGCTGCCGATGGCCGCGACGCTGCAGCGCCGCTATGCCTTGCTGGGCGTGACCGGCATCGTGCGGATGGCGCTGTCGGCGCTCGACGCCGCGTCGTGGGACGCCGTCGCCGTCGCTGCCGGCGTGCCGCTCGCGACGCTGCTCGGCAGCGCGCCGCGGCCGATCCGCGCCTACAACTCGTGCGGGCTCGGGCTGATGAGCGCGCCGGCGGCGGCCGACGAGGCCGAGCGCCTTCTCGACGGCGGCTTCGAGGCGGTCAAGCTGCGCCTGGGCTATTCGACGCTCGACGAAGACCTCGCGGTGACCCGGGCCGTGCGGCGACGATTGCCCGACCCCGTGCAGCTGATGGTCGACTACAACCAGGCCTTGTCGGTCGACGACGCCCTGGCGCGCGGGCGCGCGCTGCAGTCGGAGGGCGTGGCGTGGCTGGAAGAGCCGATCCGCCACGACGACCATCGCGGCAACGCCGCGATCGCCCTGGCGCTCGACCTGCCGCTGCAGATCGGCGAGAACTTCAACGGGCCGCATGACCTCGAGCGGGCGCTCGACGCGCGCGCCTGCGATCTCGTCATGCCCGATGTCGCGCGCATCGGCGGTGTCAGCGGATGGATCGAAGCCGCCGCCATGGCGGCCGCGCGCGCCGTGCCGATGAGCTCGCACCTGATGCCCGAGCTCAGCGGCCACCTGCTGGCCGCGACGCCGACGTGCCACTGGCTCGAGCACGTCGACTGGTCCGATGTGCTGGTGCAGGAGCCGCTGCGAATCGATCGCGGTCGCGCGGTCGTTCCCGATCGTCCGGGCGCGGGGTTGGTGTGGGACGAAGCGGCGGTGGCGCACCACCGGCTCGCTTGATGCGCGGCGCTCCGTCGTCGCGAAGCGCCGCGCTCGCGACGCATCAGCCGCAAGTGCAACCGTGCTCGGGGTCGGCGCAGCCGCAGCCGCAGCCAGCGCCGCACGCGCGGCAGGCGCACGCCGGGCTGGCGACTCGTGCGGCCGAAGGCGTGGCGTCGCCGTTGCAGCCGCATTGGCAGCCGGCTCCGGCGCAGTCGACGCAGGGGCAAGCGGGGGAGGTCGAAACGTTCATGGCAATCTCCTGGGGGACGATGATTCGGACCCGGCGGATCCGTGGCATGAATTCTGTTCAGAGGCACCGTGCCCGACTTGAACGAAACGGCTGATCTTTCGGAGCGTGCGGCGCGCCACGCGCGCACGACGGCGTCGTCGCGGCGGCCGATCGCGGGCGTGGGCCGAGTGATGCTCTGGAGCGGCGGCAGCCTCTGGCTCGGCCGCGACGCAGGCCGCGCCGAGACGCATGCGCACCACGCGATCCAGATCGCGCTGGCGATGGACTCGCATCTGCGCCTGGCCGCCGGCGACGACGCGTGGCGCGAGCATCGGGGCGCCGTCGTCCCGCCGCATCTGCCCCATCGCTTCGACGGCTGCGGCCAAGGCACGGCGATGATCTTCGTCGAGCCCGAGACCGCGCAGGGACGCGCCTTGCTCGAGCGCTACGGAGCGCGCGCGATCGCGGACCTCCCGGCCGACATCGCCGAGGCGCTCGTCGCGCCGTTGCGCAGCGCCTATCTCGCCGCGGCGAGCAGGGACGCGCTGATCGCGCGCGGCCAGCAGGCGATCGCCGCGCTGGCTGGTCGCGTGCCGGCCAAGGCCGGCGTCGATCCGCGCATCGCCCGCGCGATCTCCTGGGTCCGCAGCAGGCTCGAGGTCCCGATCTCGTTGAGCGAGGCGGCGGCCATCGCCAACCTGTCACCGAGCCGCTTCCGCCACCTCTTCGTCGCCGAGACCGGCGTGTCGTTTCGTGCCTACCTGCTGTGGGCGCGCGTCGAGACCGCGGCCGGCGCGGCGATGAGCGGGAAATCGTGGACGGCGGCGGCGCACGATGCCGGCTTCGCCGATTCCGCGCACCTGAGCAGGACCTTCCGGCGGATGTTCGGCATCGCGCCGGCGGCGCTCGTCAGCGAATCGGCTCAGAAGCTGGCCTCGAGCTCGTCGATCAGCCGGCCGGCGTAGGCGATCGCCTCGCGGATCGGCTGCGGCGACGACAGGTCGATGCCGACCTGGCGCATGAGGTCGAGCGGCGACAGCGTGCTGCCGGCTCGCAGCACGTCGAGCCATTGCGAGAACACCGCCGGCCCGTCGCGGCTCGACTTCTCGGCGAGCGCGGTGGCCGCGACCAGCCCGACCGAATACGTGTACGGGTACAGGCCGAAGTAGTAATGCGGCTGACGCATCCAGGTCATCGCCGCGCCGGCGTCGATCTCGACCGCGTCGCCCCAGAAGCCTTGCAGGATGGCGCGCTTGCGCTCGTTCAGGAGCGGCGCCGTGACCGGCTGCCCGCCTTCGGCGAGCCGGTAGACCTGCCGCTGCAGCTCGGCCTCGAGCAGGTGGGTGACGAAGTTGTGGTGGTAGGTGCCCAGCACCTGCGTCAGCACCCATCGGCGCATGCGCGGGTCGCGCGGCCGGGCGAGGAGATGACGCGCCAGCAACACCTCGTTCATGATCGACGGCGCCTCGACGAACGGCATCGCCATGTTCGTGTTGGCGCGTCGCTGATGCTGCCCCGCGAGCATGTAGTGCCCCGCGTGACCGAGCTCGTGGGCGAGGGTGAACGCGTCGCGCATCGAATCGGTCCACGTCATCAGGATGAACGAGTGCACGCCGTACGGCGTGGCGCAGAACGCCCCCGACGCCTTGCCGGTGTTGCTCGCGCGGTCGATCCAGCGGCGTTCGATCGCGCTGCGCACCAGTGCCACGTACTCGGCCCCGAGGGGCGCGAGCGCGTCCGCGAGCAGCGCACCCGTCTCCTCGAACCTCATCGCCGGCGCATAGCCGGGATCGAGCGGCGCCTTGATGTCGCAGTACAGCAGCTTGTCCAGGCCGAGAACGCGGCGGCGCAGGCGCGCGTAGCGCCGCATGTGCGGCGCGAGCTCGGCCTGGACGATGTCGAGCACGTTCGTGTACAGGTCGAACGGAATCTTGTGCGCGTGAAGCAGGAAGCGCTCGGCGCTGTCGTGGCCGCGTGCCTTCGCGAGCACGATGTTCTTGGCGACCTCGGTTGCGAACGTTCCGCCCATCGTGTGCTGGTACGGCGCGAGCCCGGCGCAGAAGGAGGCCCAGGCGGCGCGACGCACGCTCGCGTCCTCGGCCGTTTCGTAGGTCGACTGATAGAGGTTGAACGAATTGGGATGCGTGATGCCGCCGGCATCGGTGAACGGCGCGAAGTCCATGTCGCCCGTCTTCGCCCGGCTGTAGATCGTGTGCGGCGCGTCGAGCACTTCGCCGAGGCTCGCCAGTACGCGTTCGGTCTCGGCGCAGAGCATGTGGGGCTTCAGCGCCGCCAGCTCGTCGAGGGTCGGTCGATAGACGGCGAGCGCCGGCTCGTCGCGCAGCCAGGCGGCGATCGTGCCTTCGGGCAGGGCCAGGATCTCGCTGTCGATGAACTTCACGGCGGCGTGCACGCGCGCCCCGACCGCGGCCGAGTTCGACAGGTCGGCCTGGTGGGCGGCGTTGCCGCCGTCCTCGGCCTCGCGCAGGCCGGCGAACGCGTCCGCCCGCTCGAGCCGGGCCAGCAAGGCGTCGCGCGCGTCGAGGCAAGCCAGCAGCACGGCAGGGCCCGCGGCGAGCCGGTCTTGGTATCGGACGACGCTCTCCACCGCGCGCTCGACGGCCGACAGCTCCTCGACCCACGCGTCGCGCGTGACAAACAGATCGGCGAGGTCCCACGTGGTCTCGACGGCGACTTCGGAGCGGGTCAGCGGCTTGTCCATGGTCGAGCTCGGTGCGGTTCGCAATGGCGCAGGGTTCAAGTCGCGCTTGGGTTGCTCACCCAGCGCAGGTAGAGCTCGCCGGCCCGCTTCGTCTGCGCGCCCGGTCGCCCGTCGCCGATCGCGCGTCCGTCGACTCTCGTCACCGGCGTCACGCCCCCGAGCGTTCCGGTCACGAACGCCTCGTCGGCCGAGTACACCTGCGCGAGCGTGAAATCGCATTCGCGGGCGACGCCGCCGGCCGCCGTCCACGCGTCGATGACGTTCCTCTGCGTGATGCCCTTGAACGAATACGCGCCGGTCGACGTCCACAGCTCGCTCTTCCTCACGATGAAGAAGTTGGTCGAGTTGCAGCTCGCGACGAAGCCGCGCGGGTCGAGCATCAGCGCTTCGTCGGCGCCGGCGTGGATCGCCTGGATCAGCGCCTGGATCAGGTTCAGGCGGCTGTGCGAGTTGAGGCGCAGGTCGAAGACGTCGGGGCCGCTGGTGCGAAAGGTCGACGTGAAGAGCGAGAGGCCGCGCGCCCTCGACTCGGGCTTGGGCGTCTTCCACTCGGCGACGATGACGACCGTCGCGCTGCCGATCACGAAGCGCGGGTCCTGGTTCGGCGTCCGCTTCGTGCCGCGCGTCACCATCAGCCGGATGTGCGCGCCGTCGGTCATCGCGTTCTTCGCCAGCGTGTCGAGTACGGCCTGCGTCAGCTCGGCGCGGCTCATGCCGATGTCGAGGGCGATCGAGGTCGCGCCTTCGTAGAGGCGGTCGAGGTGGGCGTCGAGGCTGATGATCGTGCCCTGCACCAGGCGCAGCCCCTCCCAGATGCCGTCGCCGAGGACGAAGCCGCTGTCGAAGATCGACACGCGCGCCTCGTCGCGCGGCACGAAGGCGCCGTTGACGTAGACGAGCACGCCGTCGTTGCGCGGGTCGGCGAGGTAGCCCTGGGCGCTTTCGCCCTGGGCGAGGGAATTCGTTGTCGTGGGGGCTGCGGTCATGGCGATCGCCTCTCTTCGAAAGAAGAAGTCAGAAGTCGAACTCGCGGTGGCGGTCGACGAACGCGCGCGTGCGCGGCTCGCTCGGGTGCTTGAGCACCTGGTCGGGCGTGCCCTGCTCATGAATCCCCCCCTCGGCGATGAAGAGCACGCGGTTGGCGACGTGGTACGCGAAGCCGATCTCGTGCGTCACCAGCAGCATCGTGCGGCCTTCCTCGGCCAGGGACCGGATCACGCGCAGCACCTCGCCGACCAGCTCGGGGTCGAGGGCCGACGTCGGCTCGTCGAACAGCAGCACCTCGGGGTCCATCGCCAGCGCGCGGGCGATGGCGACGCGCTGCTTCTGCCCGCCCGAGAGGCGCGCCGGGTAGGCCGCGGCCTTGTCGGCGAGGCCGACGCGGGCGAGCTCGGCCTGGGCGCGCTCGCGCGCCTCGGCCTCGCGCTGGCCGCGCACCGTGCGCAGCGCCTCCATCACGTTGCCGATCGCGGTCATGTGCGGGAACAGGTTGAACTGCTGGAACACCATGCCGACGCGCTGGCGCACGCGCGTCAGCTCGGCTTCGTCGTAGCTGCGCCGGCCGGGATCGGCCTTGCCCGGCGCGGCGCGGCCGATCGCCTGGCCTGCCAGCTCGACGACGCCGGCGCTCGGCCGCTCCATGAAGTTGAGGCAACGCAAGAGCGTGCTCTTGCCCGAGCCCGAGGCGCCCAGGATGGCGATGCGGTCGCTTGGCATCACGTCGAGGTCGATGCCGCGAAGCACGGCGTGGTCGCCGAAGTTCTTCTCCAGCCCTTGTACGCGCATCAGCGGCTGCGTCGTCATGCGTCTGCCCTGCCGAGCCGCCGCTCCAGCGCATACGTCGCCTGCACCAGCGGAAAGAGGCACAGGAAGAAGACGACCGCGATCACGGTGTAGGTCTCGATCGGGTTGAAGTTGAGGGAGGCGAGGAGCTTCCCCTGCTGCAGGAGCTCGACGTAGGCGACTGCTGAAGCGAGCGTCGTCATCTTGAAGATCTCGATGCCGCGGTTGGTGAGCGCGGGCAGCATGCGGCGCAGCGCCTGCGGCAGGACGATGCGGCGCATCGCCTGCGCCGCCGTCATGCCGAGCGCGCGCGCCGCCTCGGCCTGGCCGCGGTCGATCGATTCGATGCCGCCGCGGTAGATCTCGGCCGAGAACGCCGCCGAGTTGAGCGAGATGCCGAGGGCCGCAGCCACGAGCGGGCTGATCTGGAACGGCAGCAGGATCGGTAGCGCGTAGTAGAACCACAGGATCTGCACCAGCACCGGCGTGTTGCGGAAGAACTCGACGAAGGCCGTCGCCGGCAGGTGGATCCAGCTCGCCTTCGCATGCCGGCCGAGGCCGACGACGAGGCCGAAGCCGAAGCCGAGCACCAGGCAGATGACGAACAGGCGAAGCGTGCCGATCGCGCCGACCCAGAGCACGTCGAGGTTGTCGAGCACCGGCGCGAAGTTCCAGCGGTAGAGCGAGTTCATCGTCAGCGCGTCATCCCTTCGCCGCTGGCGGCGAGGCGCCGCTCGAGGCCGTGCACCAGCTGGCTCGCCGCGAAGATGACCGTGAAGTAGATCAACGCCGTCACCGTGAACACCTCGAGCGGCCGGAACGTCTTCTGCGCCACCTCGTTGGTCTGGAACAGGAGGTCGGCGTACGAGACGATGGCGACGAGCGTCGTCGTCTTCATCAGCTCGATCGCGCGCTCGAGGAAGGCCGGGATCATCCGCTTGACGGCCTGCGGCAGGACGACGCGGCGCATCACCTGCGGCGGCGCCATGCCGAGCGCACGCGCCGCTTCCCACTGGCCGCGCTCGACCGAGACGATGCCGCCGCGGAACACCTCGGCGAAGAACGCCGCCGACTGGATCGAGAACGTCAGCACGGCGGCGACGTAGGGCGTCATCTCGACGTGGATCAGGATCGGCAGCGCGAAGAAGAACCAGAACAGCTGGACCAACGGCGGCGTCGTGCGGAAGACCTCGATCACCGCGCCCGCGGGCCACGCGAGCAGGCGCCGTGGCGAGAGCCGCATCAGCGCCAGCACGAGGCCGAGCGGAACGCCGAAGGCGAGCGCAGCGCCGGTGACCTTCAGCGTGTTGAGGAGGCCGAGCGCCAGCAGGTCGGCATTCGCCCACACCGGGGCGAAGTTCCAGACGTGCATCGACGCGGCCGAAGGAAGTGCGCGCGCAGCCGGCTACGACTTGCCGAGCATCTCCTTCATCACCGGTGGCGAAGCTTTCGGGTCGAGGCCGAAGCCGACCAGGAACTCCTCGTACCACTTCTGCGTCTGGCCGTTCGCATAGAACTTGCCGATCTCCTTGTCGACCCATTCGACCCAGGACTTGTCGGTTTCCTTGCGGACCGCGACGCTCGACGCCTGCGATTGCGCCGGCGTCGGCACGATGATCTTGCCGGCGCCGAGCTTCTGCCGCGCCGCGAGCAGCGGCGGGTGGAACAGGCACACCGCATCGGCGCGCCCGGCCTGGAACGCGGCGATCGCTTCGGCGTTGCCGGGGAAGCGCGAGATCTGCGCCTTGGCGACGTTCTCGGTGAGGAACTTGTCCATGCTGCTCGCCTGCGGCACGGCGATGCGAACGGCGGGCTTGTCGAGATCGGCCCA
>Ga0068863_100000782_pt1 | contig 31969 bp, 27 predicted proteins | sample KBSSwiS62_FD_66596 | JGI IMG/M metagenome (GOLD analysis project Ga0068863, IMG submission 66596) | Switchgrass rhizosphere microbial communities from Kellogg Biological Station, Michigan, USA - KBS Switchgrass S6-2 | ecosystem: Host-associated > Plants > Roots > Rhizosphere > Soil ... | reverse complement strand
TGGACCGGGCTGGTGGGGTGGACCGGGCTGGTGGGGTGGACCGGGCTGGTGGGGTGGACCGGGCTGGTGGGGTGGACCGTGGCGGTCGTCGGCGCCGGTAGCCGCGGCGCCACGGCGAGCGCCGGAACGGCGGCCGGGCCCGGCGCCGGCGCCCAGCCGGCGAGGCCGGGCGAGGCCGGCGCCGGCGCGACCGCGGGCGCCACCCGGACGACGGGCACCGTGCTGGGCACGGCCCCCGGCTCGACGACCGGCATTGCGCGCGCCCGGGAAAGCCGCGGCCGGACGACCGGCTCGTTCCCCGGGATGGTCAGCGGGACCGCTGGTGCGGTCGTCGAGGTCGCCACCACGGCAGTCGGCATCGTCGACGCGGCCGTCGGCACCGTCGACACGGCCTTCGGCACCGTCGACACGGCCGTCGAAGTCGCCCCTACGGCCGTCGGCATCCTCGGCGTGGCCGTCGGCACCTTCGGCGCGGCCGTCGAGGCCGCCGCCGCGGGCGGCGCTGCTGGCATGGCGGCCGGCACAAGCGCGGCGGGCGCAGGCGTCGCCGTCGCGGTGTGCGGCCCGAAGTCCGGGGCGGATACCGGAGTCAGCGTCCCAGCGGGGGACGCCGGCATGGCCCGGGTGGAGACCGGGCCCAAGGGCGGGGCCGGAACTGAAGCAGGGGCCGATGTCGAAGCTGGGCGCCGGCCGCCGCGCACGAGCCGGCGGACGACCGGTTGCTGGGCGTCGGCCCGAGGGGGGAGCGCAGGTGCCGGGCCCCGCGGCGCGGTCGTGCGCGCAGTGGGCGGTGCGTCCGTCCGCTGGGGCGCCGACCTCGCGTCGGAGGCGGGCAGCGCGGGCCCGCCGGAGACGCGCGCGGGCGGCGTGCCGAGAGGATCCGCGGTGTGCGGGTTCGTCACCACGAGGTGCCTGCCCGCCGACGCCCACGTCGCCCCTCCCGACACCTGCGCGGCCTCACCCGAGGCCACCGTGGCCCCTTCCGAGGCAGGTGCGGCGCCTCCCGGGGCCGGTGTGGGCGCGAGCGCCCGCGCCTTGGCCGCAGCCCACGCCGTAGCGTGCGCCCGCGGGGCCGCGGTGGCCTGCTGCAGTGCCGCCGTGACAGGGGTGGCCGCCACGGGTCGTGTCGGCTCGCCGCCCTGGCGGTCAGGCGTTCGCGCACCCACGCCGGCCGGCACGGCACGCGGCTCGGGTACCCGCGCCGCGACGACCGGCAGCTCACCCGCGACCCGATATGGCTCGGCCGCGTGGCGCGCCAGCACGGTCGCCGCGAGCGGCGCTCCGCCGACCATTCGCTCGTGCCGCAGCGCGAGGCGGCGCGCGGGCACCTGGTCGAGGAGGCCCGGCCGCCGGGCGCGCCCGTGCAGGCGCGCGACCAGCCGCGGGTCAATGCCCGCGCCGTCCGTCGTCATGATCGCGGCACCTGAGCGAGGTTCGCGGCGGCGAGTGCCTGGCCGGCGACGGGCTTGCTGAGGCCCTCATGCACGAGCTCGATCGACTCGAAGGCGATCTCGCCGGCGTTGGCGTCGGGCGTGGGACCGGTCCAGCGCACCGGCAGGGCGTTGCGGAAGTTCCACCACATCAGCGGGATCTGGCGCCGGTCCAGCAGAGCGATCGTGCCGTTGCGCCGCTGGATGACGCCCTGGACGGCGTTCGCGTGCCAGTCCCACAGCGAGCTGTTGGCGGTGAGCCCGTGCCGCAGCACGAGATTGGTGCTGGTGGCGACATCCGGGAGCCGGTGGACGTAGCCGTTGACGCCGCCCTCCCGGTACTCGGTGGTGCGCAGTTCGGTCGCCAGGCCGTCGACGTTGGTGAAGCCGCCCACCATCAGGCCCTCGATCTCGACCGCGAAGTTGAAGGCGGGGAATGGCTCGAGCGGGCGCACGCTCGGCACCCAGGCACCGAGCGGGGCCGGCGCCCAGCTCAGACCGATCGTCATCGTCGCTCTCCCGCCTGTTCGGTGAGTCGCTGGTTGAGCCGGGCGATCTCGGCCACCCAGCGCTGCCGCTCACGGTGCTCGAGCCGCAGGATGTCGTCGCGCTGCCAGTGAAAATGGAATGCCACGTACGCCACCTCCTCGTGCAGCCGGTCCGAGGGGTAGCGGGTCACCCCCCCAGGCCTGACGTCTCCACTTCGAAGTCGCCGGCGCAGTGCGGGCAGGCCACCTGGAAGCGCGAGCTGCCGGTGAGGTTGACCCGCTGGTAGAGGTCCTGCAGGTAGGCCAGGTCGGCGGCGTAGAGGTGCTCGATCGTGTTCGTGTTGATGTGCTCGAGGCTCCCCAGCCTGACGATCACCCGGGCGAGCAGGATGACGACCAGGTAGCCGGGGTTCGCCCGCACGCGTGGATCCTTGAGCGGCTCGATCTCGTCGTAGGCCGTGGCGAGCCGCATGGTGCCCTCGCGGTGCACGGTGCCGTCCGGACCCACGAGACCGCGCGGCAGCTCGAACGGGAACTCGGTCGGGCCGACGTCCCGCACCGGCGGGACGGACTCGGCGGGGACGGACCCCGCAAGGACGGACTCGGTCACGACCACTGGTCGACCTCGAGGCGCTCGTACGCGATCGTGATCTGCTCGATCGCGAACTCGTCGCTGCTTGCGTTCAGGGACGGACCGGTCCAGCTCGTCGGCCACGCCTCGAAGAGGTTCCAGATGATCTTGGCATTGCCCTCGTCGTCGAGGACGCTGATGGAGATGTTGTGCCGCTCCACCTGGCCGCGCGCGGCCTTGAGGCGCCACTCCCAGAGCTTGCTGTCACTCGTGACGCCGCGGCCCAGCGTGATGTCGCCGTACGACACCAGGCCCGGGATCTTGCGCGGGCTGAGGTACCGGTCCGTGCCCTCGCGGTACGTCGCGGCGTTCTGGCTGTTCCCGAGCCCAGAACACTCGCGGAACCCGGCCCGGGTGATCCCGTCGAGCTCGACCGAGAAGTTGTACCCGGCATACGGGTCAATGCGCGTCGCCATGTCCGGCAGACCTCCCTCTTGCGACCCGGTCAGGCCGCGTTGACCGTGACCTCGCCCGCGCTCTGGATGACGCGGACGACGATGAACTCGGCGGAGACAGCCGGTGCCACCCCGATCTCGGTGATGACCAGCCCCGCCGCGACCGACTCCGGCGGGTTCGTCTCGTGGTCGCACTTGACGTAGAACGACTCGTCGGCTGTGGTCCCGGCGAAGGCACCGGACAGGTGGAGCACCTCCAGCACGGCGGTGAGCTCCCGCATGATGCGCACCCAGAGCCGCACGTCGTTCGGCTCGTGCACCGCCGTCGCGAGGAACCGCTCAGCCCAGCGCCCGATCGTCGACACCAGGCGGCGCACGGTGATGCTGTGCCAATCCTCGTCGTCACTCGCCGTCCGGACGCCCCAGGCACGGATGCCGCGGCCGGGCAGCGCGAGCACCGGATTCACCCCCGCGCCGTACAGGTCGGCGGCATCGTCGTCAGACAGGTCGACGTAGACGTCGAGCACGCCCTCGATCTCGCGGTTCGCCGGCGCGCGGTGCACGCCTTTCTCACGGTCGCCGGCCGCGTACGTGCCCGCGATGTGGCCGCAGGGCGGCACGGAGCGCGCGACGCCGTCGACCAGCACCCGCAGCCAGGGGTGGTAGATCGCGCCGAACGCGGCGTCCGGCCCGGCCAGCCATCCGCGCTGCCGCTTCACCGTCTCGACGTCCGCGTCCCGCCCGGCGTCCAGCACCGCGAAGCGGTCACCACGCGCCGCGCAGTGCTCGAGGGCGGCGCGCTGGGCGGCGAAGACAAGGCGCTCCTGAGCGGTCGGCTCCCGGGCGCCAGCGCCGGCCTTGACGACACTGGTGTCGCTGACGCCCGCCTCGCCGGCGCCCGCCTCGGCGCTGGTGTCGCCGGCGCTGGTGTCGCCGGTGTCCGTCTTGGGCGACCAGGCGGCCAGATCGGGCAGGCAGACGAGATCGACCTCGTCGACGTCGTCCAGCGCCGCCAGGCTCCGGCGCACCGCGCCGACCGGGTCGTCGCCGGCGATCGTCCAGGCGACATAACACGTTCCGCCGCCGTTGGCGAAGAAGCCGCGGACGGCGTCGGCGAGGGCGCTGTCCGCCGGCGGGCTGACGGTGGCGAGATCGCCGAACCTGGCCAGCCGCTCCGGCCCGAAGACACGGCCGGGGTGCGCTTCGTCGCGCGGGTTCTCCTCGTCCCCGCCCGTGGCGTCGGCCGGGTCCCCCGGGGGCTTGGTGAACCCGAGGAACACCGGAACGCCGGTGAGGAAGCTCGGGCGCTCCGGCGGTCGGACGTCCTCCCGCCGGAGCCCCGGCATCAGGCCGCCGGACCGGCCCACTGGCTGATCCGGAAGACGACGAACTCGGCGGGGTTCACGAGCGCGATACCGACCTCGGTGACCAGCTGGCCGAGGTCACGCACCTCGGGCGGGTTCGTCGTCTCGTCGCACCGCACATAGAAGGCCCGTTCCGGGGTCGTGCCGAGCAACGCGCCGTCGGCCCACACCGTGGTGAGGAACGCGGTCACGTTGCGGCGGACCTTGGACCACAGGTCTGGCGCGTTCGGCTCGAAGATGGTCCACTGCAGGCCCTGCTCAATGGACTCACGGATGAAGATGAACAGGCGGCGGGAGCTCACGTACTTCCAGTCCGGCTGGCTGACGGCCGCGGTCGTGCGCGCACCCCAGATCGTGACGTTGGCGCCGAACATGCGGATCACGTTGACGCCGCCGGGGTTCAGGCCCGCCTGCCCGGACTTGCTGACCAGCGTCTCGACACCGAGCGCGCCCCGGATGACCTCGTTGGCCGGCGCCTTGTGCACGCCGCGCGTGGCGTCGACGCGGGCGTAGATGCCGACGACGTGGCCGCTCGGCGGCTGGAACAGCGGTTCGCCGGTCTTCGGGTCGGTACCGATCTGGATCCACGGGTAGTAGAGGGCCGCGTAGCTGCTGTCGCGCACGCCGCCAACGATGTCGGCCCTGATGGGCGACGTCGCCCGGTGGCCGTCGAGCACGGCGAAGCGCCCCTGCATGTTCTCGCAGTGGTCGACGAGCGCGGTCCGCACCGGGTCGCCGGTCGCGCCGGGGATCGCGACAATCGCGATCTCGTCGATGAAGCTGAACGACTCGAGTGCGGCGACGAGGTCATGGGCGATGCCGGCATCGCTGTCGACGCTGCCGGGATCGCTGGAGTCGGTTCCGCCAGTGCTTGTGTCGGTACCGGCAGGGCTGGAGTCGGTGTCAGCTGGGCTGGAGTCGGTGCCAGTGCTGGAGTCGGTGCCGGCAGGGCTTGCGTCCGTGCCGCCGGCGCTGGTGTCGGTGCCATCCGCGACACGCGTGACCCAGGCGCGGGAGCCGCCGTTGTTGAAGAATCCGTAGACGGCGTTGGCGAGCACGAAGTTGCCGGGCTGGACGTCGCCGAAGTTCCTGCGGAACGTGTCCCAGCTGTCGACGAGCACCGCGGTGCCAGCGGCGGCGACGGTGTAGAAGTCGTCGGGCTCTCGCTCGGGCGTCGTCGCGCCCGAAACGCCGTCCTCCGGCGTCGTCGAACCCGCATCACTGGGAGGCGCCGTCGACTCCGGGTCACCGGTAGCGGTCGTCGAATCCGCGGCGGCTGGCGGTTTGACACCGGTGCGGCCGGGACGCAGCGGCATTTCGACCAGGTCGTTGACCACGCCGATAAAGCCGGCGGTACTGGTGCCGACACCGGCGATCGGCTTGACCGCGGACGGCACCTCTTCGACGTACACGCCGGGCGTGAGGTACTGGGGCATCCCTCGTCGTCCTCCTCTTCGGGGCGGTCTGCGTCAGGGCGCGTTTGGGGCGGTCTGCGTCAGGGCGCGCAGGAATCAGGGCGTGGAGGAGCGGTGCGCGAGGACGACGCCGACCTGCTGGACGGCGGGGCCGGCCTCGACCGGGGAGAACACGTCGACACTCAGGGTGAGGCCGTAGTGCAGTGCGGCCTTGGGCTTGCCGCCCATCGCCTGCCAGAACTCACCGAGGCTCTGGAGCCGGTTCTCGGCGATGATCCGGGTCGGCATGGGCGGCTCCTGCCCGACGAGCTCACCGACCAGGTACTGGGACGGGATCGTGGGATGCCGCAGCAGCACCTTGAGCACCGCGCCGAGCAGCTTGTGCTCGTCCTCGGCCGGCTTCGGCGCGACCTCGCTCGGCCACGCGGTGATGAGGTACGAGCATGCGACCCGCCTCGGCGGCTTCCGTCGGGTGATCAGGCCCGTGGCATCGCTTCCCCGCTCCCATTCGGCGGTACGCAGCGCGGTGTCCTCACGGACGTCGTACAGAAAGAACGACAGCGCCGGCAGCCGGACGCCGGCCGGCGGGAACTGGTCGTCGGGTCCGTCGAAGCTGACCTCCACGCCCGGCAGCGACAGCTCCGCGCCGACAAGTGCGGCAAGGCTGGCGTCCAGGTCGTGAAACACGCGCAACCCCCTAAGTTTCGGCGCGGTTGCGTGTGTATCCGGCGGGCGCCGCTCAGACGTCTCGGCGGCGTCTCGCCCGTCGTCTCGCGAGATCGACCCCGCGCCCCTCGAAGGGAAGACCAATGGCAAGCGGGGCGATGTCGCGGCCCTGAACGGAACCGTCGCTCATGTCACGAGGCCCATCGCGGCGAGCCGGGGCGGACCTTCGCGCCGATCACCCGCTCAGGGTTGGTCCGCCAGGGCGCCCAGCGGCAGGAATTTCGGTGGCTGCTCGTCGGCCAGGAATTCCAGCAGAATCTGGTTGACCAGCGCGGGCCGTTCCAACGGAAGGGCGTGGGAGGCGCCGAGAAAGATCGCTAGCTGCGCGTCCGGCAGCGCTCAGGCGAGAACTCGGTGAAAAAGATCCTGTTCCCGGTCAGCGCGCCAAAGACGTCGCCTACGGCCGCCCGACCGCGCACGCCCGCATCAGATCAGCCGGCCTCGGGCGCCGGCCCGGCGCCCAGGTGTCGGGCGATCTCCGGTGGCAGCGGCAGCGGGCGTTCGTCGGGAAGCAGGGCACCAGCGCCCGCCAGGTCGCCGGCGCGGACGAGGGCGTGGATCTCGTGGGCCAGCGGCGTCACGTCCCGCAGCGACCGGATCCAGGACGACACGTACCGCCGGCTGGCCTCCGGCCCGAGACCGATCTGAATCGCACGTCGACCGGTCGGGCGCAGGTACAGGTCGCGGTCAGGATCCCACTGGACACGCACCGGCGCCGTAGTCAACGCCGCCCGCCACGCCCGCTGGTCGGTGTGCAGGCCCGGCTCGAACGAGCTCAGGCAGGACCGGGACAGCGCCCACAGCAGATCGTCACGGCCGATCTCGATGGCCAGGACCCGTTCCTGGTCCGGCTTCGTCGCCCAGCCACACCGATACATCATCCACAGGAACGACGGCTTCACCCACGTCATGCGACCAGCCCGGAACGGCTCGACGAACGTACCCGCCCGCAACGCCGGCTCGGCAATCGCCGACGAATACGCCTGATAGACCGTCACCGTGTCGTCCGTATAACTCGCGATCAGTTCCCGCATCACCACCAACCTGCCCTGAACGCCCGGTTTCGTCTAGCCATTTCCCACCCCACCCCGCCGGCGGTGGCTGCCCGGCGGGGCGACAAGGTAGCGGGACGGGAGCGGGTCAGCTCGCCTGCGCGCCCCAGGCCTTCGCGAGCAGCTCGTAAGAACGGACCCGGTCGGCGTGGTCGTGGATGATCGTGGTGACCAACAGCTCGTCGGCGCCGGTCGCCTTGACCAGAGTGCGCAGGCCGCCTACGACCGTCTCCGGCCCGCGCGCTGGTAGCCGAATCGTTCGGTCTGGCGGGCCAGGTCGACGCAGTTGCGCAGCGCCTCACCCGGGGTCGCCCCGGAGACCAGCGGCGCGAGGTCGAGGACGGAGAGCGGGACGGGGATGCCAGAAGGGGCAACGGCGTCGGGAACAGGCACGACGGCTCCACCTTTCGTACGACAGGCGGCCGGATGGCCACCGTTGAGCGGGCAGGCTCACCGACAGCGGTAGTCCGTCACCCGACCATGGTCGAGATAGATCCGGCGCGTCAGCCGGTTCTTCGCGCGCATGGCACCGACTCTCCATAAGTCCACTAATCCAGTTAAGAAATGAACATAGGGGCGGTGACGGTCACGGCTCGTGGGCGACGCCGGTCGTGACTCCGTCCGTTCCCTGACGGAAGGTGACGAGTAGTCGGCGGGCGAGGAACGGCTCCAAGGTCGGCGAGTTCGACGTCCGGGTCCGCCTCGGATTCCGACAGGAGGGCGTCTGGCGGGATCGGGCAGCCGCCGCCTTCGCCGGGGGTATCGGCCGACTACGTGATGTGGCTCGAGCGCGCGGCAGCGCGGGTCGCGGTCAGGCGCACAGTGCGCGCAGCGTGCGGGCGTTACGGACGGCGTGGCCGTGTACGTCGTTGTTGAAATAGGCATAGACGTCGAGTCCGCTGGCGCGCCACTCTACGAGCCGGTCTCGCCACCAGCGCAGATCCTGGTCGCTGTAGGAGCCCGCGTAGAGAACGTCGCGGTCGGGTCCGTGGAGCCGGACGTAGACGAAGGACGAGGTCGCCCTCAGGACGCAGGGCAGCCCCGCGCCGCTCATCACGCAGCAGGCCACCCGATATCGCTCGAGCAGTTCATAGACGGGTTCGGTCTGCCACGACTCGTGCCGCAGCTCGACGGTCATCCGCAGCCAGGGTGGGATGCCGGCGAGGAAGTGCTCGAGGCGGGCGTCGTCTCTGGTCTGGCGGCCGTCGAGCTGGACGAGGACGACCGCGCGGCGTTCGCCCAGTTCGTGGCAGCCGTGGATGATGCGCTCGGTCCAGGCCTCGGGGGCGTCGAGGCGCCTGGCGTGGGTGAGCCCGCGCGGTGCCTTCACGGACATCGTGAAGCCGTCCGGCAGGCGCCGCCGCCAGGACGCGAAGGTGGCGTCGGTCGGCCAGCGGTAGAAGCTGGCGTTGAGCTCGACCGTGTCGAACTGGCGGGTGTAGATCTCCAGTCGCCGCGGCGCCGGCGTGCCGGGTGGGTAGAGCACGCCTTCCCAGTGCTCGTAGCTCCAGCCGGACGTTCCGATGTACAGGTTCGCCATCGCCCGCCCCGAGCCTCCTCACCGTCTGGAACGTGCTCATTGAGCGCTTTCCCACGATCTGCGGGGGATCAGTTCCTCGCCGGACGCGGAGCAGCCGACATCAGTCACCCTCGCCGCCTACCCGGGGACGGCCATGGCACTCCCCTTGCCAGCGGGGCTGGTGGCCGCCCGAGAGGGACGTCGCCCACGACGGCGGCACCGGCCGGCAGCGGCCTGCTGGTTGCCGCCGCTCCTGAAGGGAAGTGGCCCTAGACGACGGATGTTGGTGGTGGGGTCGCCAGTTGGATCAGGACTCTCACCGGATAGCCGGGAGGCAGCCATGACCGAGCCCGAGGAGCGCCACGAGAACGTCGTGCCGGCTGACGTGCTCGACGACGTGCCGCTGAGCGCCGAGGAGAGCCTGGACAGCGACGACCTGGGCGACACCGACGCCGGCCGGGACCCGCTCGACGACAGCTGGGACGCGCCCGACCGGCCGAGCGGTGAGACTCGCGCGCGGCCCACCGCCGCGCAGCGACAGGCCGGCTCGTCGCTGGACGAGCAACTCGCCCAGGAGATCCCGGATGTCGACCCCTATGCGGATGCGGAGAAGACCAGAACCCGGTGGCAATGAAACTTTTCCGTTGCCGCTGGCAAGCAGGCCGGACCTTGACAGGTCGACGTATCGGAAAAGGTTCAGTGAACCGGGCATGGGAAAGATCCTGGTCGGGACGGCCTCCTGGACGGACCGGACGCTGATCGAATCCGGCTGGTACCCGCCAGAGGTCAAAACTGCCACGCAGCGGTTGCGCTACTACGCGCGCCAGTTCCCGCTCGTCGAGGTGGACTCGACGTACTACGCGCCGCCGAGCGACGCCTCAGTACGCGCGTGGGTGGATCGCAGCCCAGCCGGGTTCACGTTCAACGTGAAGGCCTTTTCACTGCTCACCCGGCATCCGACCCGGCCGTCGGCGCTGTACGCCGATCTTCGGGACCGGCTCCCGGCCGACCGCCGGAACCTGTACGCCCGTGATCTCGGTTCGGACCTCGTCGACGAGGTGTGGGACCGCTTCCTGGCGACGCTGCGGCCGCTGGCCGACGCGGGCAAGCTCGGCGCCATCCTGTTTCAGTTCCCGAAGTGGTTCCCGATCGGAGCCGCGAACAAGAAGTACATTCTCGAATGTCAGGACCGCTGCGCACCGCTGCCGGTCTGCGTGGAGTTCCGGAACCGAACCTGGATGGAGGAACGCAACCAGCGGGAGACGCTGGACTTCCTCGCCTCCTACGCGGTGCCCTACGTCTGCGTCGACATGCCCCAGGGGTACCCCACCTCGATACCGCCGGTCGTGGCCGCTACGGCGAGCCTCGCCGTCATGCGCTTCCACGGGCACAGCGACAGGTGGACCAGCAACGACGTGCACGACCGCTTTGGCTACCGCTACACCGACCGTGAGCTACGGGAATGGGCGCCCCGGCTGCGCGAGCTCGCCAGTCAGGCGGACACCACCCACGTGCTCATGAACAACTGCTACACCGACTACGCCCAGACCAACGCACGACAACTGATCGACCTCCTGGACGGCTGATCTCCCGACGTGCGGCAGGCGCGCCCGGGTGAACTCCCGACGCGCCGGCCCGAGGAAGCACGCGTGGGTCAGGACATCGCTGACGGAGGGCGACTTCTGATCTCCACCCGGCCACACCGGCCGCGAAGGTCGCGGACCTGCCGGGCCGAGTTACCCGCGCGCTCTGATCGCCAGCCCAGCGAGCGCTCCGCAGGCCTCGTCTCCCGGTGACGTGGGCTTGTCAGCCTGGGCGTGCGGCACCGACAGCGTGTCGGGTGCGAAAAGTCGGTCTGGACCGGTGAGATCGGCCCCGAATTCGTCGTGCGGCCCGCTGGTGGACCGGCCGCGTTCATCCGTTACTAACAGTTTGACCGGCTAACGGACGGACGACGTTTCTCCGCTTTTCATCAAATCGATCCGGACACGGATTTGAGCATGCCAGTAGCGTCGCCACGTCCATCTCGACCGACGGCGAAACCCGCCGAGAAGTTCAATCGAAGGACGTGAACAGCATGGACAGCACGACCCGTGCCAGCTGCGGCGACCAGACGCCCGGCACCGACGACGGCCGGGGGCGGCCCTTCCTGGCGTCCGTCAACCGCCGCCGCTTCCTGCAACTGGGCGGGGCCGCCGCCGGCGCGTTCGCGCTGGCCGGCACCGGTGGAGCCGTCGGGGCCACGAGGGCCATGGCGAGCTCGCTCCCGGCCGGCGCCACCGGAACGATCTCGGACCTCAAGCACGTCGTGATCCTGATGCAGGAGAACCGGAGCTTCGACCACTTCTTCGGCAGCCTGCAGGGCGTCCGCGGCTTCGGCGACAAGCAGGCTTTCAGATTCCAGAGCGGCAACAGCATCTTCCAGCAGCCGGACCCGGGCCGCACGGACGGCGGCTACCTGCTGCCGTGGCGCATGAACTCCACGACGATGAACGCGATGAACGCCGGCGACCTGGACCACTCCTGGTCCGGCGACCACAGTGCCCGCAACGCCGGACTGTGGAACAACTGGGTCTCGGCCAAGGGCGAGCAGTCGATGGGTTACCTCACCCGCGCCGACCTGCCGTTCAACTACGCGCTGGCGGACGCGTTCACCATCTGCGACGGCTATCACCAGGCGATCATGGGGCCGACCAGCCCGAACCGGATGTACTTCTGGACCGGGACCTCCAGCGGCACGACCACCAACCCGGCTGACTACAGGGTCAAGTTCAACGGCGTCACCACGTATCCGGAACAGCTCACGGCCGCCGGAATCAGCTGGCAGGTCTACACCAACCACGAGGTCGGCGACGGCAGCGGCGCCGACGGCTGGGTCGGAGACTACGGCGACAACCCGCTCTGGTTCTACAAGCAGTACCAGACGTCGATGAACGCGACGACCCCCGCTGCCCAGCAGCTGGCGATCCGCGGCGCGGTCCAGCCCTGGCAGCCCAACGCCGGCACCCCCCTCGGGCCGGACCACGTCAACCACGTGCTGGCCCAGTTCATCGCCGACTGCGCCGCGGGGGCGATTCCGCAGGTGTCGTGGATCGTGGCGCCCTACTCCTATTCCGAGCACCCCGCCGCGAGTCCCGCCTACGGCGCGCACTACGTCCGCACCGTGCTCGAGGCACTGATGGGCAACCAGGCGCTGTGGGAGAGCACGGCGCTGTTCATCACCTACGACGAGCACGACGGGTATTTCGACCATGCCCTCCCACCCGCGCCGGAGACGAGCTACACCAACGAGTTCATCAGCAAGCTGCCGATCGGCATGGGCACCCGAGTGCCTATGATCATCTGCTCCCCGTGGACCCGGGGCGGCTGGGTCGACTCCAACACCTACGACCACACCTCGATGAACCGGTTCCTCCAGGCCTGGACGGGCGCTCCGCTGGTCAACGTCACCGCCTGGCGCAACCTGGTCAGCGGCGACCTCACGGCGGCGTTCGACTTCGCGAACCCTGACTTCTCCGTCCCGACCCTGCCGGACACCGTACCGCTGATCAACCAGTCCGACGCGGCGCAAAGCCTCCCGGCGGTCAAGCCCCCCGCCACCGGCTCGCAGGTCGCGCCGGTCCAGGAGGCGGGTACCCGCCCACACCGACCGACCCGCCACATGCCGCACGCCGATGTGTCGGTCAACCGCGGCACCGGTGTCGTCACCGCCACCATGTCCAATACGGGCAGCCTGGGTGTCTCGCTGTTCGTATTCCCCGACAAGTACCTGGCCGCGTCGGCGACTCCGTTTACCGTGGTCAACGGCACGGACAAGACCTACACGTGGAACACGTCGTCGACATCGGGGAACTACGCATTCTCCATCTATGGCCCCGACAGGTTCGTCCGCTCCTTCGCCGGCGCCGTGGTGACGGCCAACCAGAACACCGGCGCGGTCCCGCAGGTGTCGGCGACTCCGGTCCTTTCGACGTCGGGCGGCGGCATCGCCTCGCTGACGATCAGTCTCGGCAACGCCGGCCAGCGGCAGGTCACGTTCACCCTCACGCCCAACGACTACGCCGGGACCACGCAGACCGTCGCGGTCGCGTACAACGGCTCCGCGACGGTCAGCTGGCCCGTGGACGCAGGCGGCTACTACGACGTGATCATCAAGGCCGACACCAGCGACGACTACACCCGCCGCTACGCCGGCCGCATCCAGTAAGGGAAAGGTGACACGCCGGCCCGGTAATTGCCGCAGGAGCGGAGGACGGGGTCAGATACTGACCATGCAACCCTCGGTCCACTGCGGGAGGTCGAAATGTCGTATGGCGATGGTTTACCCGCCGACGAGGAGCGCCGGCGCTCGCCGCGTCTCGGCCGGCATCACCTTCCCTTCGTCGTCGTCCTGGTCGGCGTCGCCCTAGCCGCGCTGACGGCCTGTTGGCCGCCCGTCGGCGGTCCCGGCTCGCCTCCGCCCCAGGGCAAGCCCGGCATAGGGACGAACGTCGTCTTTGGCGACTGCCCCAGCGGCGCGCACCACTGCCCGCTCCTGACGATCACGAGCACGGGCACGGCTCCGCTGAAGATCACCGCCATCGACGCGCCGCCGGCTCCCCTCTTCGAGGGCATCCTGACCGACGGCTGCATCGGCACCTTCAACCCCGGCCAGTCCTGCGAGGTCCAGTTCGGCCAGACCATCTCCACCGGCTCGGCCGTAATTCACGACAACGTGCCGCCCGGCACGCAGACGGTGACCTTCACGGCCTGACCTCTGCCAGGCGGCGGGACCACGGCCGAGACGGGACAGCGCGGCGTCGGGCGACGGAGGCCGTCGCCCGACGCCGCGCGCAGGGAACTGGACAGGTTGTCCGGGATCGGTTGAACGATCTCGTGACTCAGGCCACTCCTCGGCGAGCAGGTGGTAGGACCGCACCCGGTCAGCGTGCTCGCACCTCATGACGCCACCTGTTTGGCTGCCCGAGGCTGGGTCGCTCCACACGGTCGTGTTGTTCACGCCCGGGAAGTGCGCAGCCAGATGGACCTGCTTGGTCGGCTTGCTCAACGTCGATCCCTTCGGTGACCGGTAGATCCCCTCACCGCGCCTCCGCGGGCGATCCGGCGGATGACGGCGCGGTCGTACCAGAGGAAGCCGCGGCGGCCCCGTCATCGGAAGGGCCGCCGCCGTGGCCGGCGGCGCTCGACGGCGTCGAACCGACCGTGAGCACGGCCACGGCCACCACCTGTCGGGTGGAAGCGGACCGCGGTGAGCGATGCACGACGAGATCCCTTCTGACCTGGTAGGCGGTGCGCCAACGAGCGAAAGCTCGCGGATCAGCGGCCCAGGGCCACGGCCGATGGGTGCAGAAGCGGCTCAGCGGTAGAAGCGAGTCCAGTTGGCGTGGGATGGTTCGAAGGTGCCGGCCGGCCCGCGCCCGAACAGGGCGAAGACGTTGGCCGTCAACGCCGAGACGGCGGCTGCCGGGCAGGCTGGGGCGCCTGGCGCGCACGGCGCCAGGTCGGGAATCCAGCTGTTGACGCCGCTGTCGAACACGCCGCTGCCGCCGTCCGGATCGGTGTAGTAGGTCATGTCCGAGTAGGGGGCGGCGCGGGAGGTCTGCGTCCCGTCGCGCGGGATCGGCGAATGAGCCAGGATCTGCAGGTTCGCGGGGTGCTCGCCCGGATCGAACTGGTCGAAGTCGCTGCCAAGCGCGTTCGGGATGGTCGCGTCGGCCCGCAGCCCGCTCCCCCGGTAGATCCAGCCGTCGACCGGGCCCAGGACCAGCGGCGCGGCCGGCCGGCCCGGCTCGAGGTAGCCGGCATAGGCCTCGCCGACGAAGGGCACCTCGGACCAGTACGCCGGGGGCGAGCTCCAGGTGTTGCCGGTGACCTGCCGCGGGTCGCCATGCCCGTTCAGCGGGTCGGCGGCCCCGTCGCGGTAGTCGACCTCCTGGCGGTTCGGGCCGAGCACCGAGGGTTCCAGCCGGACGTGGCGCAGCATGGGGCTCGCCGCGAAGAAGGCGATGTTCACGCCGTGGCGCCGCGCATTCTCGGCCGCCTCCCGCTCCCCGAGCGACCAGCATTCGTCGTGGCCGAGGGAGAACAACGCCCGATGGCGGGTGACCAGGGCCGGGTCGCGTTCGATGTCCGAGTCGGTCGCGTAGGTGACGTCCAGGCCTCGTTGCTCGGCGAAGCGGACCAACGGGTACTCGTTGCTCAGGAAGTCGCCCGCGCCCTGGCCGTAGCCGTAGGGACGGTCGAAGGAGACCACCCTGGCCCGGCTGCACAGCGGGTAGCGGCCGGCGGCGCACGTGCCGAGCCCGGCGTAGAAGTCGTAGCCGCCGTACGGGTTCCACGCCTGCCAGGTGTAGACGTCGTTCTTGATCAGGTAGGTGGCCCGGCTGGCCGGGTCGAGCACGGTCAGCGGCACATAGCTCTGGGGCACATTGCTCTGGGGCGCGCCGCTTCGCTGGCCGCCCGCGCCGACCAGTTTGAGCAGGTAGTCGCCTGGCACGAAGGCCGGGTTCACCCGGACCGTCGTGGCGGCCGCCCAGCCGTCGCAGGAGACCATGTTCACCCCGGGTGCCAGCGCGCAGGGTGGCTGGCGCCGGCCGGCCAGGTCGGCCGAGCGCCAGACCAGCCGGGCACCGGCGCCTCGGTAGTAACCCATGCGGTAGGCCTCGACGTGAAACACGGCCGCCTGGGTCGAGACGAACAGTCGGGCGCTTCCGCCCGGCGCGACCGACACCCGGTCTGCGAACCCCTCGATCCCGGTGGGGTTCGGCGTGCTGATTCGCCAGGCCGACGTCCCCGGTCGGGCGTTCTCGGCGACGATCGCGCGGCTCGTGACCCCGGCCGCGCCGGTGAACGTGGCCGCCTCGCCCGAGACCGGCGACGCGCCGGACGCGGCCGCCCGAATGCCGCTGCTGCCGTGCCGGTGACCCGTTCCGAGCCCGATGAGCGATGTCAGCGTCGCCACCACCGTGATCACCGCGACCAGGACGAGGGTCGCCAGCGGGCCGGACGATCCAGCACCTCGAGGCCGCACGATCACTGTCGGTCGCCTCCCGATCGCGATCCGAGCCCGCCAAACCACCAGCCAGACTGGCAGAGCCACGCCAAGGCCACACCTTGGATCACAGAGGTCGCCCGGCCGCGCGGCTGTCGAACGGCCTGTCGCAGGGTCGGGCAGACCGCGGGACGCGGCGCGCAGCGGCGAAAGCAGTGCCGCCGCGGACGGACTCTGGACGGCTCTTTGGCGGTCCGGTTGAATGAGACGGCCGAATGTTGGCGTTTTCTGCCTCTTCGACGGTCCGCGTAGTTCGACGGCTCGGTAGTTCGACGGCTGGGGTAGTTCGACGGCTCGCTACTTCGACGGTGTTGGGTAGGACGCGACGGATGCGCCGAGACCGCAGGGCTGTCGATCGCGAGACCCTCCTGTCGGGCGGGCGGCGCAGCCGGGCCCGCGGCGCGGCCAGGTAGCGCAGGATGCCGACGCCCACTGATCGTGGCGCCCGGGGGGTCGACCTGCCACGGCCGCCAAGGCCCGGGCTCGTCGACTACGTCGCCTACGGCCCGGTCCGGGCCAGGGCCGCCGGCCAGCCGGACCTGCTGGGGTTCGGACCGGTGGCCTCGTCACTGACCGGGCCGGCGCTGGAGCACTGGGACCGCCGGTTCGGCGCCTACGCCGTGCCGGCGGGGAGCCGCGCTGGGCCGAGCGTCTGCCGATTCGTCGACGGGGACTGGGCCGTCATCGCGGTCCGGGACGAAGGCGACAGGGATCCGCTGCGGGACTCACGCGGCTACCTGCTGCTCGGGAGCCTCGCCGATCTCACCGTCGATCTGGCACTGCGGCTGTGTCCGTCCACGCCGGATGGCACCGCCCCGGGCACCCGTGCCTACCCGGAATCTCGCGACGGCACCGGCACTCGCCACGACCCGGAGATCCGGGACGATACGGGCGTTCGCCTCGTCGAGACGGCTGCTCACGGCGACGACCGCGCCGCGACCGCGGACCGTCTGGACGGCTGGTCGAGCGGGTCGAGCGGGTCGAGTTTCGTCGCTGTGTTCCAGGCGCTGGCGGACGCGCCGGGCGCGGCCGGCGGGCGCGGCGACCCGCTTACCGTCGCGGCGCTGGACGGGCTCGCGCTGTCCACCCGGCGGATCGCCGACCGGATCGGCGCCGTCGACCAGGAGGCGCTGGCGCGACTGGTCGCCGGGGCGCTGCGGTACGGGTCGGCGACCGAGCGGGACGTACCGCTGCTCCTTGCGGACCGCGACGAGGTCGACGGCCAGGCTCTGCTGTGGTGCCTGTGGGACCTGCTGCGCCATCCGGTGCTGCGTCCCGTCGCCGGCGAGCCGACCTTCGTCCGGGCGCGGGACTGGCCGCTGCCCGGCGCCCCGGCCCGCCCGGTCCCCCGGATCGTTCACCTCGCCGCCAGGTCCTTCCACCAGTTCAGCCAGCAACGTCCGTTCGTGCGGCTCGACGACGACTGGACCCCCGAACTGGCGGTCTTCGCGCGAACGGGTGAGCTACTCGCGCGCGAGTACCTCGCCGAGTTCGCCGCCAATCGGCCCGATTCCCGTCCATCCGCGCCGCCACCCGACGCGCCCGACGGTGGTCAGTTCAGCATCCGGCTGGCCCGGCTCGACCCGATCGACCCGGCCAACCCCCTTACGGTCGCCGCCTGGTGCACCAGCCTGCTGGAAGCGAAGGACCTGGCGGCGACCGGTCGGGAGGTGACGACGCTCCAAGCACGGGTCGCGGAGCTGGAGGCGCGGGAAGCCCGGCTTCGGGATGAGCTCGCCCGCGGCGCTGCCGAGCGGCTCGCGGCCCAGGCGGAACGGCAGGAGAGCGCGGCGCGGCTCGCGGCGGCCGACGCGCAGATCCACCGCCTCCGAGCTGAAGCGGTCGCCGAACCCGCCGGAACCCCAGAGCTCGGCGAATCTGCCGAGCTCGACGAATTCGCCGGGGACCCGAGCGAACGGCGCACTGACCTGGTCTGGGCCCTGCTTCTCGTCGCCGTCGTCGAGCTTCTGGTCATCGCCATCCTCACGACCTGACCGCCCGGGCCGAAGCCCCGGCAGCCGGCGGCCGGCGGGTCAGCGCTGCAGCCGGGCGGAGGCGAGGATCTCGCCGGTCGGCTGCTTGGAGCCGCCTGCCGGCTCAACGGTGACCTTGATCGAGGTCGTCTCCTTGCTGACCGCCAGGAGCCTGGCCACCCGTCCGGCGTTGCCTCCGACGATGCCGGCCGACCGGACCCCCCGCGCGCTCGCCGCCCAGAGCTGGTAGACCTGCCCGTTCGGCAGCCGTGGCAGGTCGCTCGCGTCGACGAAGACCTGGCCGCCGGCCGGGACGACGGCGAGCGTCCCGCCGCCGGTCATCGGCATCGCCGCCTGCGCCGCCACCGCGGAGGTGACGGCGCTGAGCGCCGACGCCTGCGCCCGCGCGTCGGCGAGTTGCCGGTGCTGGTCGACGGTCACCCCGGTGACCACGCCGAGCGCCACGAAGGCGACGACGGCAGCGGCGCTCGCGACGATGGCCAGCGGGGTCGGGCGGCGCGGGCCACCGCGGCGGTCGGTCAACAGCGGGGGGAGCTGGCGGGTGGCCGCGACCTCCCGCAGGACCGACCCGCGCAGCGACGCCGGCGGAGTCCGGGGCACCGCGCCACCGAGGACACCGGCCACCGCGCGCAGCTCGACCAGTTCCGCGGCGCACCCGGAGCAGACCGCGAGATGCGCTTCGATCTCAGCCCGGTCGGGCTCGTCCACCGCGTCCAACGCGTAGGCGCCGAGCAGGGTGTGTGCCTCCGGCGAGGTCATGCTCCCACCCCCAGGCAGTCGCGCAGCCGGATCAGGCCGTCGCGCATGCGGGTCTTCACGGTCGGGACCGGAACCGCTAGCAGTTCGGCGACCTCCCGGTAGGTGTAGCCGCTGTAGTAGGCCAGTGAGATCGACTCACGTTGGCGTTCGGTGAGGCCGTCGAGACAGCGGCGCAGCCGCTCGTACTCCATCCGCAGCTCGACCTGTTCGGCGACGTCGTCGTAGCCGGTCTCGCCGTCGCGCGGCGCGACGACGGCGACGCGGCGGTCCCGTGTGGTCGCGGCCTGCGCCGAGCGCACCCGGTCGACGGCGCGCCGGTGCGCGAGGGTGGCGACCCAGCCCATCGCGCTCCCTCGGGCAGGATCGAACCGGTTCGCCTGGTGCCACACCTCGACGAAGACCTCCTGGGTGACCTCCTCGGCCTGGGCCGCGTCACGGACGACGCGCGTGACCAGGCCGAAGACCCGGGCGGCGAGCAGGTCGTAGACGGCGGCGAAGGCGTCGGCATCGCCGCGGCCGGCCCGTAGCAGCAGCAGGTCAGCGTCCGGCCGGCGCTCGCCGGTGGCGCCGCCGGTGGGGTCATGACCTGCGACGGCGCGCAGGGCGCGCCCGTCGTCGTCGGCTTGTCGGTGCATCGGGCGCGACCTCCGGATCGCCAGCTGAGACCGGCCGCCAGGCCGGTGGGACCGCCACCCGCGCCGCGCTGCCGGTCAGTCGCCTGCCGGCGGCACCGTCGCCAGTGGTCTCACCCGTACTTCGGTGCGGACCGGCCGGCGGATGGGTCCCGGCGCCACAATTCTCAGCAATAGGTTCTGGGTCACAACGAGGTTCCGTCAGGGCCCGGTCGGCGACGGGGCCGCTGCGCGGGTGGGCGCTGGGATGCCGAGGGCGCCGCAGGCGGCGGCCAGGGTGGCGGCGTGGACGACGGCGGGGTCGTCGTCGGGGTCGGCGTCGGGGTCGGCGTACAGGAGACCGGCGCGGATCGCGCCGAGCGCGGCCCTGGCCCTGGTCCTGGCGACGGCGTCCGGGTCCGGTTAACCGGAGAGCAGCTGCAGCACCCGCTGGTAGAGGGCGGTGTGCTCGGCGGTCGCCGGGCGGCGCAGGACGGACGGGTCCTGGGTCAGGACGCGGATCAGGTCGCGGTCCGCGGCGACGATGTCGATGTAGGCGGCGACCCGTCACTCGCTACGGTCCGGCCATGACCCAACCGGACCACCTCGACGCCACCCGCACCGCCTACGACGCCGTCGCCGAGCTGTATGCGTCGCTGTTCACCGACTCGCTGGCCAGCAGGCCGCTCGACCGCGCGCTGCTGACCGCGTTCGCCGAGCTCACCCGCGCGGCGCCGGCCGGCCAGGTCGCGGACCTCGGGTGCGGCCCCGGCCACATCACGGCATTCCTCGACGCTCTCGGCCTGGAGGTCTTCGGCGTCGACCTCTCCCCCGCGATGATCAGCATTGCTCGCCGCGACCACCCGCACCTGCGATTCGACGTCACGACCATGACTCGCCTCGGCCTGGCGGACGGCGCCCTCGCGGGCATCGTCGCCTGGTACTCGCTCATCCACACGCCACCCGCCGACCTGCCTGCCACCCTGGCCGAGATCCACCGCCTCCTGGCTCCCGGCGGCCACCTGCTTCTCGGTTTCCAGAGCACGGACCGGCCCGACGGGCCACTCGAGCAGTTCGACCACAAGGTCACCGCCGCCTACCGGTGGCCGACCGACACCGTGGCGGCCCTCCTGCGCGACGCCGGGCTTGCCGAGACTGCGCGGCTCATCCGCCTCCCCGGCGACGACGAACGCTTCCCGCAGGCCTTTCTGCTCCTGCGCCGGCCGCTGCCCGGCGAGCGCCCGCCCGGCGGCGAATACCGGAACCCCGCTCAAGCCGACCAATAAGGCCAGGCGTGCGCCAGGCCCCGCGCCAAACCCAGTGAGTCGCCCCCTGCTTCGATCCGCTGCGCTGGCGGTGCGGCACTGGTTCGGGCGGCTATGCCTCGTCCGGGGTCGTCCGGCCGCAGTCGTCGGCCCCGGTCGCGGTGAACGGCCGATCCGGTAGGCCTGCTGGCGTCCTGGCCGAGGATGCCGCCCGCGGCCGAGCGTTCTCGCGGCCGAGGAACCACAGGATCACCTCGCGACCCTCGGTGAGACCGGGGGGACGAGCGGTGCGACCGTACGCGGTACGCCGGTACCCCGTCGGGCTCTGGACGTCGTCGGCGACCGGCGCGCCGGGCAGCGGGAGAACGCCGTCCAGGATGAGCTGCCCGGGCTGACGGTCGCCTTCCCAGGCGCCGTCCGGATGCCGGATGAACAACTCGCCGGCCAGCACCGTGAAACGGGCGGTCTCGGCTGGGCGTTCTCGGTCGCCGCCGGCCTGGGGCCGAGGAGCCGACGCCTCGGTGCGCTGGAAAAGACCCGTCGGGGGTCCATCGGGCAGGGCGGATCCGTCGCGGAACGGTTCGAATCCGGGCGCGTCAGCGTTGCCCGCCGACCAGCTTGCGCGTAACCGGTCGGCGGCGGCCCGGATTCGGGGGAGGCTGATTCCGGCCCGCCGAAGCGCGGCGATGGCGCGGGCCTGCGCCAGCTCGTTTCCCCCGGGCCGGACGAGGCCGGACCGCCGCCAGTAGGCGATCTGGCGTTCCGTGGTCAGGCTCGCCCCTCGCGTCCGAGCGGCGCCTTGGCGCGCCGGCGCGCCGGCCGGCCCACCGAGCGCGTGGTCAGGCCGGGCATTCGGCCCGCTTGCGGCAGGTAGTGGCAACCCGCCCGTCATGCCAGCAATCTACGTCGCCCCGCCGGCGGACCGCGCCGCCTGCACAGGCCGCCAGCCCCGCGCCGCCCGCCCGGGGCCGCGAGCCCGAGGCCGCAAGCCTCGCGCCGAAGCCCGCGCTGTCGGCTTTACCGAGCGGCGCGGCGTCGGATCGCGAGGGCGGCCGGGGCGCCGACGAGGCCGACTCCGGCGAGGACGACGGCGAGGGCGTCGAGCGCGACGATCGTGGCGCCGTCGCCCGACGAGATCAGCTGGCTGTGCGCGAGACCCGGGTGTTCGGCTACGCCGGCCGCCGGGGTGGCCGCGGGGGACGCGGCGGCCAGCGGAGTCTGGCCGGCGGTGCTCGGCGCGTCGGTGGGCACCGCCTCGGTGGGGACGACGGCGTCGAGGTCGGCGTTCGCGTCCGGTGGGAGGGTCGACGCCGGCGCGGGCCGGGCTCCGGTGCCGCCGGAGGAGCCGGTGCGGGTGCCCGTGCCGGAGCCGCCGGGGCGGCTGGCTGGGGCGGGCGCGGTGGGCACGCCGCCGCCGGAGAGCAGCCCGCCGACGCCCCGGGAGACCTGGCCGAACAGCCCGTCGAGGTTCGGCGGGGACGCCTCACCGAGGCGCGGGCCGAGGTCAATGTGGATATCGAGTGGATGGTCGAAGAGCGGGCTGGGCAGGCCGGCGGCCCGGGCCGGGCCGGCGCTGGCCAGGGCGAAGGGCCCCACCAGCAGCGCGCCTGCCAGAAGGCCGCCGAGGACGGCGCGGGCCGTGCCCGTGCCACGGATTCCCTCCGGGCCCCTGCCCGGCTCCGTCGGCGGGCGTTCGGCTCCACAGGTCACGTCCGGCGGCTGCGCCATCAGCAGTTCCCTCCCCCAACGATGCCAGTAGAGCAATTGTGCGAACGCCTTGCGACAAAGAAAACGATTCGCGCCGTCAATCCGGCGACAGAGCGTGTCGGCACCCAGGTCGCCCTTTTTCTCGACAGTTATTGGCGGCAGCCGAGGTCGACGACACAAAAAGAACATGAAGGAAAATTCGGACGAGGCTCCTCGCGGTCTGTGGAGCCGACATACCGCCCGAAACGCTTGAGACCGGCGCCACGACGTCGAGCAAGGACTCCCTCGACGGACAGGACCATGCACAAGCCCCGCCGCGCCGCCGAATCCGGAGCCTGACCACCGGCCGACCGGTCAGGCCCGCCTGTCCGGCACGGGCGGGAGGCGGGACCTGACCCGTCAACGGCTGGTCACCCGGTGACGGCCACCGGGGCAGCGCCCAGCGGGCTGGTGCCGCCGGCCCCGACACCCGGACCCCCGCCGACACCCGGACCCGCGCCGAGGCCCGGGCCGACACCGCCGCCACCGAAACCGCCGACACCGACACCCGCCCCGCCGACGCCGGGGTTGTCGCGGTCGAACTTGTCGTCGCCGGCCGGTATGGGGAACGGCACGGGAACGGGCAGGAGCACTGCGCCACCGGCCGCCGGGCGCGACTCCGGGCCGGCGGTGGGGACGGCCGCCGCGCCGGGGGCGCCGCCCGCCAGACCAGCGGCCGGTGAGCCCGACTCAGGGGCTGGGCTCGGCGCGACCAGGCCGGCGGCCGGCACCGGGCTCGGCGTCGCTTCCTCGACAGCCGGGGACGGGCTCGCGCCGGCGGCCTGGACAGCCGGGCTCGCCGTCGGCGAGCCAGCCGTCAGCGAGTCGGCACCTGGCGACGGGCTGCCAGCCTCGGTAGACAGGCTGGTAGAAGGGCTGGCGGCCCCGGCAGACGGGCTGGGTGCCTCGGCAGACGGGCTGTCGTCGGAGATGGTGAGCTTGGCCCGCGGCGAGGTGAGCGTTCCGCCCTCGGAGGGCAGGTCGCCGCTGGCGGTCGCCGCGTCGGTCAGGAAGCCGCGGTCGAAGTCGGCCTGCGTGGTGACGTAGGTGGCGGTGCAGGTCAGCGAGTCGCCGGCCGCCAGCACGGAGTTGGGGCAGCTGATCTCGGACAGCCCGTTCAGCTCGTCGTCGACACCGACGTTGTACAGCGTGTCCGTGCCGTTGTTGATGATCATATAGCTGATGGCGAGCGTCTGTCCCGGTCCGGTGAACGATCCGGGCGATGACGACAACGTCAGGCCGAGGGTCGCGGGCTCGGCCGCCCCGGCGACCTGCGGGCCGAGCACCGCCACCCCGGCTACGGCGACGGCGCCGACCGTGAGCGCGGCCGACGTGGATACGAGCACTGACCGGGACCTGGCCCCGGCTCTCCAGGCGTTGCGCACATGAGCTCCTCGAACACTCCGCGCCCCGCTTTACCCGGCGGCAGGACGTCGTCGAGGCGTTCGGCGGGACATGGTTGGCACTCCGGACCGTCACGATAATTACATTGCGTAATCACTTGACTACCTACGGAGTGCCGGCGTGTCGGAAGCGTCGAACTTTGCCGCCCGGTGGCTGGCGGGTGGCTCGGGGCCGGTCAGAAGACCGGGCTGCCGAGGATCGAGACCGGGGTGCCCGCGGGGACCTGGCGCAGCTTCGCGAGATCGGCCAGGTGCAGCCGGACACAGCCATGCGAGATGGCCGCGCCGGTGCTGCCGATCGCCGCGTCCGCGCCGAGCGGGCCGTGGATGCCGACGATCGCGTCGCCGGAGTTCGCCCAGTCGGTGATCCTCGTCGAGTGGGCCGAGGTGACCATGACGAAGTCGCCGTACTCCGGGCTCGGCGGCGGCGCGAAGAGCGCGAGGAAGAAGTCGCCTGTCGGCGTCGGGTCGTCGGGAGTGCCGACACCGGCCGGCGCGTCGAGCGCGACCTTGCCGTTCCGGTACAGCCGCAGGTGGCGCGAGCGGATGTCGACGACGATCCGGTAGGCACTGGTGACCAGCCGCGCGTCGCCGGCCCGGATCCAGGCCGTCGAGAAGTTCGGCCGCTGCGCCAGCCGCACCCGCAGCCAGCCGGGCCGTGCGTCGATCACGGGCAGCGACGACGGCGCACCGAGCCACGCACCGGGGACGACGCCCGACTCCGTGCGCCGGCCAGGACCGCTGAACCGCGGCACGTCGTGGGAGAGCTGCGCCACCAGCGTGAGACCCGGCGGGAGGCCGGCCGCGGACGGGCGCGCGGCCGGCGCTCCTGGCCGCGACCAGCCGCCCGCGAACAGCGCGACGCCGCCCGCCACCGCGGCGACCACCGCGACCGCACCGGCGGCCAGCCACCAGCGCACCTCCGGCAGCCTCCCGGCCGGCCGACGCACCCACCGCGACGCTCGCACAGACGATCCTTTCCACTGCTGGTGCCGCCTGCGACGAGGTTCGCCCCCGGATTCTCCAAGATCGCCGTCTCGTGCCCGAGCTGATTCGTGACCATCAGAGGGCACAACCGCCGATCATGGCAACCGGCTGACCTTGGCGGTCGCGACACCGGGAGATCCGGACGGGGCGGATGACGCAGGGCGGGTCGCCCCGGCCAGCCAAGACCTCCAGTCTCACTCGGTAATCGTTAGATGACTATTAGCGACACTCCGTGCCGCTCCAGTCACCTTCCCTCTCCCAGTCCGCGGTTCTCCCACTCACGCGGCGCCGCCCGTCAGGCGGCAGCCGGCGGCGCCGTGCCCGGCCCGGCTGCGGGTACGGGAGCACTGACCAGGTCCACGCTCGTTCTCCTGGGCAGGTCGAACGGGCACCGTCGCGGGCTTCGCGGGTGCCAGGGCAGCGCCCCGTCCCACCGGGCGCCGCCCGACCGAACGAGCGGCCGGCGCCCGTGCGCGGGCCGCCTGAAAGGGAGTGACGCCGGTGACCATCGACACGACGCGGACGGCGAGAGGCGCGGCAACCGGTCCGGCGGGCGCACCAACAGGCCCGACGGCGGCGGCGACAGGCCCGGCTCAGGCGGCGGCCGATCCGGCGCGGACGACCAGCGGCGCGGCGGCGGCCGCCGGCCCGCGGCTCTGCCAGCCCCGCTGGACGCACATCGCGCTGCCGTCCGGGGACCTGGACGCCTCGATCGCGTTCTACACGTCGATGACCCCGCTGGTCGTCGTCGCCACCCGGGAGGACGGCGAGGGCCGCAGCGCGTGGCTGTCCAATCCGGGCCAGTGGGAGACACCGTTCGTTCTGGTGCTGTCAGCCTTCAACGCGGCCCACGGCACCCAGCAGGGCATCATGCGGCCGTTCGCGCACCTCGGCATCGAGGTCCCCCACCGCGCGGACATCGACGCCATCGCCGCCAAAGCCCGGGACGACGGCACCCTGTGGTGGGAGCCGCGCGAGATGCCGGACCCGATCGGCTACATCTGCGCGGTACACGACCCAGACGGCAACATCGTCGAGTTCAGCCACAACCAGCGGGTCTACGAGACCGTGCGGCGGCTGTGGGGTCCAGACCGTTCGCCTGCGACCTGACATACGGCACCTCAGCGGCCGCGTCCGCCGTGCCGGATGACGCGGGGGTCCAGACGGCGCAGGAGGAGTGCTGTCAGCAGGACACAAAGAAGGGCGATGGTGGCGAGCCCGGCGATGTCGGTGAGGTAGGTGGCCGCGGTGTGCTTCCAGAGCGGGTCGGCGACGCTGCCGGGGTTGAGGCGGGCGTTGCCGAGATCCTGGATGGAGATGAGGTTGCCAACCGAGGCCGTCGCGGCGTAGCCCCATCGCGCCGGGAACAGGTACGCCGCCTGTTCGAGGCCGATCCGACCGGCGACCGGCATCAGCCCGCCGGTGAAGATCAGCTGCGCCATCGCGAGCAGCACCAACAGCGGCATCGTCTTGTCCGCGTTGTCCACCAACGCCGAGATGACCAGGCCCATCATGGCCGACGTCACCGCTACCAAGGAGATTACGATCATGAGGTCGAGCATCGCGCTGCCCGTCAAGAAGCGTCCGTGCGGGCTCGACCCGGTCAGGGCGACCGTCGTCATCACGACGCTCTGCGCGACGGTCACCAGCGTCAGCACGCCGACCTTGGAACCCAGATACGCGGTCATGGACAGGCCGATCCCGCGTTCGCGGCGGTAGATCTCGCGTTCCTTCACTATCTCCCGGACAGCGTTGGACGCTCCCATGAAGACCGCGCAGAGCACGACCACCAGCAGTACCAGCGTGGCCTCGCGGTTCGGCTGGCCGCCGGGCGCCGGACCAAGACCATGTGGGAGCTGAATCCCTCGCGGTATCAGGCCGAGCAGCACGGGATAGGCGATGATCAGCCGCAGGTACGACCGGTCGGATGCGATGACCCGCAGATAGCGGTGGGACAAGGTGACCAACTGTGAGAGGACCGACTGCTGGCGCAGCCCGGGAAGCGGGGCCGGCGCCGCCTGGGTTCCCGGTGTCCGGGCAGAGCCCTGGACGTGGTACCCCGAGGCCCGATAGCGGGCGGCGAGCACCCTGGCGCCGCGGTCGGTCTTGAGGATGCGGAACGTGTCCGCCCAGTCGGCCTGCCCAAAGAAGGCCAGGGCATGTTGAGGTGGGCCGAAGTACGCGACGTGGCCGCCCTTGGCGAGCACGAGGACGTAGTCGCACAGCTCCAGCTGCGCCACGCTGTGCGTCACCACGACCACCGTGCGGCCGTCGTCCGCGAGCGTGCGCAGCGACTCCATGACCTCCTTGTCCAGGCCTGGGTCGAGCCCAGAGGTGGGCTCGTCCAGGTAGAGCAGCGTCGGCTGGGTGAGCAGCTCCAGGGCGACGCTGGTGCGCTTGCGCTGTCCCCCGGACAGCGTCGAGATCTTCCGGTCCGCGAGGTCGGTCGCGGCGACGCCGTCCGGCCTGGCCGCGGAACCGTGCGGGGCGTCGCCCGCCGTCGCGCCCAGCTCCGCCGCGGTGAAGCCCGCGTTCGCCAGCACCTCCAGATCGCCGCCGCCCGCGCCGGCGAGACCGAGCTCGGCCAGCACCGCGTCCACCCTGTCCCGGCGCTCCTGCTTCGTGGTCTCGGCCGGGAACCGCAGGCGGGCGCCGTACTCAAGTGCCTCCCGGACGGTCAGCGTGCGGTGGAGGATGTCGTCCTGGGGTACGTAGCCGATCCTGCGGCGAAGCTCGTCGTACTCGCCGTAGAGATCCCGTCCCGCGTACCGGACCGTTCCGACGTTCGCCGGGCGGAACCCCGTCAGCGCGTTCAGCAGCGTCGACTTTCCGGCTCCGCTCGGGCCGATCACGGCGAGCAGGGCCCGGCCGGGCAGCCGGAACGTGACGTCGTGCAGCAGGCGCGTCTCGCCGACGTCGACCGACAGGCCGTCGACCTCGAACGTGACGTCGCCAGTGTCGAGGTACTCGACCAGCGCGGCGGGCTCGACGTCGAAAACGTGGTGGCCGATCGCGACCAGGTCGCCGGCGCTCAGCACGGCCCGGACAACACGTTGGCCGTTGACGAACGTGCCGTTCGCCGAGCCTAGATCGACGATCTCGATGCCGCTGCGCCCGACGAACAGCTCGGCGTGCTCGCGGGATGCCAGCAGGTCGCCGACGACGATGTCGTTGGACCGCGCCCGCCCGATCAGCGTCCGGCCCGCCCGCAGCGGGTGAGTCCGCCCGGCGCCGGTCTGCCCGGCCAGCTGGGCCGCCGTCCCGTCCGGCAGTACCGGTCCGGTGCCGGTCCGCGGCGTGCTCGGGCGGATCGTCTGCAGCTCGTGATGCTCGACCAGGACGTGCTGCTCGACCGGCGTGGCCCGGGCCGATTCGGCCGCGTCAGCAGGCCGCACCGGCGCCGACGCGTCAGCCGGCCGCACCGGCGCGGGCCTGTCAGTCAGCCGGGCCGGGGTCTCGGCCGGCCGCACCGGCGCCGGTGCGTCGGTCGCGAGCCCTGGCGGGGCCACCGGCTGGCCTGCGGGGCGAGCCGTGGCCCGAGCCACCTCTCGTATAGCGGGCAGCTCGGTCGCGGCGCCGGAGGAGCCGGCCGCGGCGGGAGCTGCTTGCGGGCGAGCCGCGCTCGGCGGGGGCGCCGCCGCGGCGGCCGCCGTCCCGAGAGCCGCGGCGGGCGCGGCGGGTTGCGCGGGTAGCGGGCGCCTGGCCGCTGCCTGGGGAGCTGGCGACCCCGGAACCAGGATGATCCGCGGGCCGTCGACCGCGCCCAGGTTGAGCCGGGTTGCCTGGCGCAGGTCGACCCGCCGAACCCGCTCACCCTCGACCCAGGTCCCGTTGGCGCTGATGTCGACGACGGACCAGCCGGTGTCGGACCGCTCGACCAGGATGTGCCGGCGGGACACCCGCGCGTCGGCCAGCCGCAGGTCGACGCCAGCCCCGCGGCCGACGACGAATGCCCGGTCGGCAGGCGCCGTGGTGACCTCCGCGCCGTACCAGACCGTCAGCTCCTCAGCCATCGCCTTCCGGCCTCCCAGCGCGACGAACCAAACGTCGAGACACCCCCGTGCAGCGTCCACCCGCCTCGCCCGGATTAGGCAGGGATTCGAAAGTCACTTACTGTCGGCTGCTTGACTGTTGCCCTCGGCAGGAATGGGGCCGCCGGCGTCGCATCGGCTGCCGTCAGTCCCGGTGGGCAGGAGCAGGGACCGGTGTCCGCCCACGACGCGCTGACGGCGGGGTTCGTGCGGTGCGGTCTGGCGGGTGCGCCCCGCCCATGACCCAGGTTCTTGGTCCGAGTCCCGAATCCTGGGTCCTGGATCAGGCGCCGGACCAGAAGGCCCGGACGGCGGCGGCCAGCGACCAGCCCTGCCGCCGGCCCGCTCGGGCGGACGCGGGGCGGGCGGCCGGGTCCAGCGGGTTCGTGCCGAACGCGGCCCGGGCCGCGTCGTCGGCGGTGATGACCAGCGCCCGGCTGCCCTGCTGCTCCAGGTCGTGCACCTCGTCCTCGATGCCGAGGAAGGGGCCGCGGGCGGGCGGCGCCACCGGCGCGACGACCAGCACGCGGTCGTGCCCGGCTGCCAGGCCCGCGTTCGTCGGGGAGCCGGAGCCGCCGTCGATGTAGCGGCGGTCACCGATCGTGACCGGTGGCCAGACGCCCGGCACCGCGCAGCTCGCGGCGACGGCGTCGACCAGCGGCACGCCCGCGTCCCGGTCGAACACGAGCAGGTCACCCCGCTCGGCGTCGATCGCGGTGATCAGCAGCCGAGCGGCCGGCCATTCGTGGCTGGGAAGCCGGGCCTCGATGACCTGGCGGCGCTCCGCTTCGGTGACCGTGGGCGTCGCCAGCGCCATCGCGCCTATCCGCGACAGCGCGGACGTCAGATCCCGGGCGCCGCTGACGGCCTCGCCGAACATCGTCCACAGCAGCTCCGGGTCGAGCTTCACCGACAGCTCACCGCCCGCGTCACGCGGGTCCAGTTGGAGGGCGAGCGACGGCGCGAGGCTCGGCTCGGTGCGCAGCAGCGTGCCGACGACCGAGCCGGCCGACGAGCCGATCACCGTGTCCGCGGCGGCCAGGTCAGACCCGCCGTCGATCAGCTCGGCGAGCAGCCCGATCTCCCAGGCCACCCCGGCGAGCCCGCCGCCACCGAGCACCAGCGCCCGCGACATCCTCGACCTCCCGGTGCTAGACCAGCTGATCGCGCAACGTGGCGGCGGCGCCCCGGACCTCGTCGTCGAACGCGCGGCGCAGCTGCTCGCGCCGGCGGCGGCGGGCCGCGGTGACCGCCTCCGGGCTGGGGGCGACGGCGCTGGCCGCGGCCGGCTCCGGCGGGCGCGGGACGGCAGGCGGATCGGCGAACTCGCGGTAGAGCAGCCAGCAGCCGTGGATCCCGGCCAGCAGGTCCTCGAGCAGGTCGACAGCGGGCCGGCGCGGGTCCAGCGGGGTGAGCCGGTCCGGCAGCACCAGCGTCTCGCCGGCGTCGTCCTCGTCATCCTCGTCGTCCGCGAAGCCGAGAGGGTCGTCGGGGTCGTCGTCCGAGCCGTCGTCCAGACCGCCGCGGATCTGGATCGCCAGGCCTTCGACCGGCGTCGGCGGTCGGGTCAGCAGCCGCGGGCGCGGGGCCTCGTCGTCGTCGCCGTCGCCGTCGTGCGGCCCGCCGTCCTCGACGATCTCGGCGACCCATTCGAAGATGTCGTCGAGGTCCGGATTGCGGCCCTCGGCGACGACCATCGCGTGCGAGATCAGGTCGAGCACGGCCTCCCGCGGCGAGTCGCCGGCCTCCACCTGGTGCAGCACCAGCGTCGGCGTCCGGTGCGGCAGCGGCTCGATCGCGTCGGCCTCGACGACGACCTGCGTGAGGTCCAGATCGGCGTGCCGCGCGGCGACGATCGCCGCCGCGTGCAGCCAGTGCGCCGCCGCTATCGCCGCGGCGGTCGGCTCGACGTCGGTGAACAGTGCCCGCGAGCCCAACGGATCCAGCTTGAGCAGGGCGTCGGCGGCCGCGACCTGCAGCGGCGACGCGTCGGCCCGGCTCAACGTCACCGCCTGGCGGGCCCGGCCAGAAAGCTCGCCCAGCTCGGCCCGCTCGACGGCGTCCAGCTCGGCGCGCACATCGGCGGCGACCTGCAGGGTCAGCGCCTCGTCGGCGAGGGCGTGCAGCGCCCGGCCGACCCGGTGCGCCGCCTCCTCCACGACCACCACGGCCTGCTGGATCAGCCCGTCGCGCGGCAGGTGCGGCTGCTCGATCGCCGCGACGACCTTGCCGAACACGTCCTTGCCGCGGCCGCCCAGGTTGTCGTCCCCGGACGGAAGCGCCTGTAGGGCAGCCTCTTCCGGGTGGGTGTACGTGCGCCACGCGGCCGCCGACAGGAACGTCAGCGTGCGCGCCAGCTGAAGGGCGTCCGACTCGTCGGCGGTGCTCGGGAGCTGGGCCACTCGCGCGGCCACATCGCCCAACCCGGTGTCCCAGGACACCACCAACGTGCGATCGTGGACGTCCACCGCGTACCGGCTCATCGGCGGCCACCTCCCCGTGCGCCCGAGCACGGACTGAGGGCATGATGCCCTCCAGACGCGGACGGAAGCGTGATCACGGCCGGTCTCAAGGGGCAGGGCGCGTCCCCCCGTGATCAGGCTACGTCGAGTGAGGCCTCTCGGCAGGGCCAGTCGCCGGCTGAGCGGAAATGTTCTCATCGGACGCGGACTTCGGCGACTGATGCGGTAGGCAAGGAGCCACCCAGGGCCAGCGCCCGATCCCTCACCGCCACCCCGCCGCACGAGTTGTCAGACGCAACGCGCGCTCTGGCTCCCGGTCGCGCTGACAAGTCCGCACATCGTGCGGCGTCTGAGGTCAGTCGCGACGGCCGGTGAGGGCGACGCTCAGGCCGACGCCGATCATCGCGAGGCCACCCGCGCCGCCGATGGCCGCGAGCCGGCGCGGGTCGCCGGTGAACCAGGCCCGCACGGCGCTCGCCGTCATCGCCCACAGGCTGTCGCACACCAGCCCGATGCAGATCGCCATCAGTGACAGCAGCAGCATCTGGGCGGGAACCTGGCCCTGCTCCCGGCTCACGAACGGCGGCAGCACCGCGCCAAACATGATCAGCGCCTTGGGATTGGTGAGCCCGACGACGTA
>Ga0068863_100000781_pt1 | contig 31993 bp, 24 predicted proteins | sample KBSSwiS62_FD_66596 | JGI IMG/M metagenome (GOLD analysis project Ga0068863, IMG submission 66596) | Switchgrass rhizosphere microbial communities from Kellogg Biological Station, Michigan, USA - KBS Switchgrass S6-2 | ecosystem: Host-associated > Plants > Roots > Rhizosphere > Soil ... | reverse complement strand
CATGAGTGCCTGGTTCTCATACTCTCGGCTCACGACGGGGTGAGCGATCGGGTGCAGGGCCTTGCCGCCGGCGCGGACGACTATCTTGTCAAGCCGTTTGCCGTCGCGGAGCTCTTGGCCCGAATTCAGGCGTTGCTGAGGCGGGGGCGCACAAATACGCCGCTGCGTCTCAACGTCAAGGACTTGCAGCTCGATGTGGTGACGCGCAAGGTCGAGCGCGCCGGGCGGCGCGTCGAGCTCACGGCGCGCGAGTTTGATTTGCTGAACTACCTCATGAGTCACGCACGCGAGATCGTCACGCGAGAAATGCTGGCACGGGATATTTGGAAAGACGTCGGCCGTGCCACGCCGCTCGACAACGTCATCGATGTGCACATTGCACGCTTGCGCCGGAAAGTGGACGGCGGCAGCACGGTGCGACTCATTCACACCGTGCGCGGCGTCGGATTCTCTCTTGGCGAGGAGGAACCGGACTGATCGACGCGCCGATCCACCTGCTTTGCCCAGCGGAACGCCGCAGCGGTGGCATCGATCAGATCTTTGGTGATGTACTCATCGATTGCGACGTCGCTGAACAGCTTTCTTGCCAACGGCGGGTCTTGCAGAACCGGAACCCCATCCCGCTCAGCCTGCAGTCGAATCCGCATGGCCAGCGCATCGATGCCCTTGGCCACGACGCGCGGCAGCGGCGTCTTGCCCTGAGCGTAGTAAAGGGCCACCGATACGTGAGTCGGGTTGACGATCACGACGCTCGCGGACGAGATACGGCTGTTCCCGCTGACAAACGCCAACTGTTGTGCAATGGATCGCCGGCGTGCCTTGATGCGCGGATTGCCCTCGGTCTCGATATGGTCACGCCGCACTTCCTCGGTGCTCATCCTGTGCCGCTTCATGAATTGGTAGAACTGATGCGCGTAGTCGAGCACCGCGCCGATCGCGTAAATGACAGCGGCCCAGCCCATCAGGCGCCACGTCAGGACACCGCTCAACCGCAGGAGGTCCGCTGCCGGGACATAGACCATCTTCGCCAGCGCATCGAGCGATACGATCAGCGCGTAAGCCAGTGTGCCGGCCAGCAGCGCGGTCTTGACCAACATCTTGCCGAGCTCGAACAGGTTGCGCGTCGAGAAGAGATTCTTGAGTCCCGTTGCCGGGTTGATGCGCTCGAAATTGGGCGTGATCGGCGTTATCGACCACACGCCACGCGTTTGCAAGGCCGATACCAGCACGGCGCAGCCGACACCCACGCCGAGTAGCGGCGCGAGGGTCCAGATCATGTCCCAAAACATATCCTGCACCTGGGGCAGCCACGGTGGCAGTCCTCCGCCGGCCGTAGGCGTCGCAGCCGTGATGGCATGCTCGGCTATGTTGAGGAGGTGCCGGCCCAAATAGGAGACCCCCAGCCACAGGTAAATCCATAAGGCCACGAACGCGCCGAGCGAGGCGAGCTCACGGCTGCGCACGACCTCGCCCTGTTTGCGTGCATCACGCAGCTTCCTCAGAGTGGGCTTGTGAGTTTTCTCGGACATGCGTCAGCCAGGCGCTCAGTGTTTGGCGAGAACCGGGACGAGGTGCTCGACCCAATGTTGCAAGTCGGCGATCTGCCCGCTCACCACGTCGGCGACGAAAGAAAGGTAAAGAGCGATCATCAGTGCCGCCAGGGCACCTTTGATCGGCATGGTAAAGAAGAAGACGTTGAGTTGTGGGACGACGCGATTGATCAGTCCGAACGAGATGTCGATCGCCGCGAGCATCAGTACGACCGGCACCGCAAGACGCGCGACGAGTTGCACGAGCGAATTCACAGAGCCGGTCGCGAAGTCCGTGAGCGGGCCGCCGAAGGCAGGGTAGAACGAGGCCACCGGCCAGATACGGAAGGATTCGAACAGCAGCGAGGCGAGCAGTTGCAGCCCCCCGGTTGCAATCAGCAGGATGACGGCCAGGCGCGCCATGAACGCCGAGACCGGGCCGCCTGCGTGGCCCCCGAACGGGTCGTAGAGCTGCGCGTTGGCCAGGCCGATCTGAAAATCGAGAATCATTCCGACGCTCTCGAGCGCCCACACGAGTGTCCCGAGCGCCACGCCAAGCAACATACCGATGAAGGCTTCCTTGCCGATCAAGGCCAGCCAGGCCGGCGGCGCCAGGGCGGGCGGCATATCGCCAACCATGTGTGGATAGAGGTATAGCGAGAGCGATACGACGATTGCGCCTCGCAAGAGGGTTGGAAACAGACTTTGCGGGAATAGTGGGGCGACAATGACTGCTGCCGCGATGCGAGGCATTGCCGCCAACATCGGCCCGGCGATGCGCCACAGGACATCCACTGCCGGCACGGAGCTCATCGCGCGCCTACGCGCGGCAGGACCGGCTGCATGGACGAGATGAGCGTATCGTCCACAGCGAACAGGCGACAAGGGGATTTCTCTGGAACAGGGGCTGCGAGTCGGCATTTGCGCAATGCGCGGTCGATGACCTCCACCCCTCCCACGGCAGTGCCTGTAAACCCGGCGTCAGTGACTGCGAAAGCGCGCGGATAGCCCCTCTTCAGAAAAGAGTGGAATGCCGCTCGTGCCTGCGATGGAAGGCCGGCGGCCGCGGTGGCGTCCAAACGGGCGGTTGCTCCGGATTGACCGCTCGGCTGAGTCCCCGCGCCCGGCGCGGGTTGCAATGCCGCGCTTTCGCGAGCCGGAGCGGAAATTGCTGTAATTTCTTTGGGCGCACGTCGAGCGACAGCATGCGCGCGCAGCGCGGGCCAGTCATTTATGAAATTCGGTAGGTCCGACTCGTAGGCATCGGCGATAACAACACTCGTCTGTCTCGATGCGGAGTCTGTGCCGGCAGGAGTCCTCACCTCGATGTGTCCGAGATAGTCCGTCGTCCTGGTTCTGACTTCAAACGTCATTTGGGGCGTGACGTCGAAACCCGGCGCGAGCGCGCCTCCGTCGATGACGCCCGAGAGTCGGCTGAGCCGATGATGCCCGGGCGGCAGGTCCAGGCGGATCAGGAAGGTCGTGTAGTGTCCCGGTATGCGGACGTTGGGCGCAAAAGCAAATTGCAGACCTGCGGAGCCCGGTTGTTCGTCTATGCCGACAATGAGACCTGTCGGCTGAGCATCGCGCGCGGACTCCCGTGTCAGAGCAACGCTGAGAAGTACCGTAGACTGCGGATGTGGTTGAGGCTTTGGGGCCTTCAGAGAAACGCATGCGGCTAACGGCACAGCCGCCAGGAGAACAAACGATAGAGCTCGCCCCGCGATACTGGCCACGCCAAATCTCCCCGGAGTCTGACCGTATATGCCCTGGTATACACACTAGAGCTTTGTGTCCCGGGCCGTCACCGGTAGCGGCCTGAAGAAATTCTGAATAGAAGCTCAGGAACTGCGCTCTGGCGCGCCCTGACTCTACACTGCGCCGATGCCGACCTCTGCCGCGCCGGGCTTTTCGATCGAGCGCTCGCTCGAGCTCGCCCACCAGTGTGTGAGTTGGGCGCTTCAGTTTGACTATCTGTCAGCCGGCGCGCGCCGCTGCCAGAGCACGGCTCCCAGGAATGGTGGCAGCGCAGCGGCCCACAGAGCCGGTAACGGTACAGAGCTTCGCGACATCGCTCGCCAGTACCTGGCGGAGATCGCGAGGCGCAGGCGCCTCTCGAGCAGCGAAGAGTATCGCCTGGCCACGGCGGCCCGCGCAGGGGACCAGAACGCCCGTCGAGGCCTCATCGAGCATCATCTGGGGCTGGTCGCGATGCTGGCCCGCCGGCATAGAAATCGAGGACTGCCGCTCCTGGATCTGATCGAGGAGGGCAATCTCGGCTTGATGATGGCCGTCGAGAAATTCGATCCTGAACGAGGCTGCCGTTTTTCCACCTACGCGAAGTGGTGGATCCGTCAGTCCATGGAGCTGGCGCTGATGACTCAAACGGGCATCGTGCGTGTGCCTGTGTACGTCACGCGTGCAATGAAGCGACGCTCACGGACTTCAGGGGGCAGCGGCTCTGCGGATGGCGCCGTTACACCGGGCTGCGGATTCCTGTTGTATGACATTCGCAACCAGGCAAGCCCTTCGGCAGACGATTCGGACAGCGAGCGCGACGCCGTAATCACCCACATTGTTGCACCCGAGCATGAGCAGCCGGACTGGCATCTCCACGTCGCCGGCCGGCAAAAACAACTCGAGCTGGCGATGCTGCGGCTGAAGGCGGCCGAGCGCTTTGTACTGCAGGCGCGCTTCGGTCTGCGCGACGATTCGACCGATACTTTGCAGACTATCGCCCGACAGTTGAATCTCTCCTCAGAGCGAATACGCCAGATCCAGGCCGAAGCCCTCGGTAAGCTGCGCGAGATCCTACAGCGCGACATCGGACTCGGACGCGAGGGCCTCCTCTGATGCAAGGCAAGGGCGCAGATCGGCGCTGACCTGAGAGTGACCCGCTATGGGCAGGCGGTCGAGCCGGGAACGGATGCCACTCGCGACCTGCGCATGAGTCCCACCACGCTCGGTAGGTGCGTCCGGCGCGGTGTGTCGACTTGAAAGTCGACCCGCCCTGATCTATGAGACCTCAACGAGGGCATAATGGCTCTGCCCGGTGCACAGGGGCCTAGCGCGCAATGGATGAGTTGACGGAACGTTTGCGCAGATTTGTCAGGGCGCGAGTCTCGAATCGGCAGGATGCCGAGGACGTCATTCAGGATGCCTACCTCCGGGTGCTGAGGTATTCGGCCGAGCATGCGGTGGAGGACCGCGAGCGTCTGTTGTTCGCGGCGGCAAAGAATCTGGCCGTGGACCACGGACGGCGACAGAGGGCTCGCGACAGGACTGCCGCGGATTGTGTGGTCATCGCGATTTCTGCGGACGACTGGCCTTCTTCAGATGAGGTGGTGGATGCCGGGCAGCGTCTAAGACGGGTGGAGGCTGCGATCGCTCTTTTGCCGCCGCGGTGCCGGGAGGTGTTCCTGATGCACCGCTTGGACGGAATGAGCTACAGCCAGATTGCGAGGAGCTGCGGCATCAGCGTAAGCGCGGTGGAGAAGCATATCGCCCGCGCCTGTCTGCTGATCGATGCGAAGGTCAATGGTGAAAGCGACCGTCGATAGCAAAAGTAAAGTTCCGCTCCCCGAAGGGATTCGGGCGGAGGCGGCGGTCTGGCTGGCGAGGCTGCACTCGGACGTGCGCACCGAATCGACCGAGAGCGGGTTCAGGCGCTGGCTGGCAGCCGATGCGGCGCATCGCGAGGCTTTTGAGCGGTTGACCAATACCTGGGAGGTGACCTCAAACCTGCGCCGCCGTCCGGGCGTCGCGCCCGGCAGCGAGTGGCGATTCTTCCGTCGGGGACTTGCTGCCGCTGCAGCGGCTTTGACCGTATGTGCGCTGATTACGCTGGGTGCATTCTCTTTGCTGCGATCCGGTGGGACCACCAGGGCGGAGACTTTCTCCACGGCGCTCGGAGAGCGCCGCTCCCTGTTGCTCGCCGATGGCTCACACCTGGTATTGAACACCGATTCGCGAGTGAAGGTGAGTTTCGGCTCCCGTATGAGGCTCGTGACTATTCAGAAAGGACAGGCGCGTTTCCAGGTTGCTCGCAATCCCGCTCGCCTGTTCGTAGTGCGGGCCGGTGGCAAGCAGATCATCGCGGTGGGCACTGCCTTCGACGTGCGCTGGACCGGCGAGCAGCTGTCGGTTGTCCTTGTGGAGGGACATGTGGCAGTACTGCCTGCCGACGAGCGGCCGAGCATTACGGCGGCATCGGCTGTAGCGCTCGAGCCGGGCGAACGGTTGGAATTCAAACGGCCCGAGCTTGCTGTGCGCTCCTCTGTGCGGCTCGAGCGCGAGGAGGCGTGGGTTAACGGACGCGTAGTCTTCGATTCCACTCCCCTTGATGCGGCCATAGCCGAGATGAATCGGTACGCCGTGCGAAAGCTCGTGCTGGGCTCCCCCGGTCTTGCCAAGCTGCGCATCAGTGGCACGTTTTCAGTAGATGATTCCAGCGCATTTGCTCGTGCCGTAGCGCAAATGCTCTCACTGAAGATGACAACCTCTTCGGACTCGATCCTGCTGTCCCGCGCCGCTGAATAAGACTGAAGTCCCTCTTTGCGCGTGACCTGTCGGGTGGCCGCGACACGTTCGCGGGCCGAGTGGGGTGTTGTTGTGGCGCGTGCGTCATCTCCTATGAAGGGGGAAGTGATGTGCCGTGCGTGGGAGGGAGCAAGTGCGGGCTCAACTGCCGGGGACGAGGACGCAGCCTTCGCAAAACCCGAATCTTCGGGAGCATGCGTTCTGGACGTGCTTCCTGCTACTAGCCTGGCTTGCTGCGGCGTACGGTATCGTGCTGGCGATCTTTCTAGTAAACGACGCGGCGCTGGATCCGCCTGTGCGCCCGACGCTTGCATGTCATGTCGCCCTAACCTGCTGGGTCTTGGCGCTGCCGGCGATCTGGCTGATCGCGCGGATCGAGAGCCGCTGGATCGCGCGGCACGTCCAACAGCCTATCGCGTGGATGATCGAGCAGTGCAGGGATATCCGGCAGGGACGAACTGCGGCGCACCTGATACACGACGGCCGTACGGATGACATCGCATCATTGACGCTCGCCGTCAACGAGCTGCTGGCCCATTTCAATCAAAACGTCGTCCGCCAGCATCGATTCGTCGCTGACGCTGCTCACGAGCTGCGCACACCGCTGACTGCTCAATCGCTGGTTGGCGAGAACGCGCTCGCGAGAAAGGCGACGAGCGCCGAGCTCAAAGAAGCCGTGGGGAGCATGCTCGAGGAATCCAAGCACATGAGGCGACTGATCGAGAGTCTTCTCGAGCTCACGCGCGCCTCTGCCACTAAGGCGACGGATCCCGACCCGCCCCGCAAAGTAACGCCAGTTGATCTGAGCGGGTTAGCACAAGGCTGCGTCGAATCCTTGCAGATTCTCGCCGAGGAGAAACGGCAGAGGATCCGCCTGAGTGTGGGCGAGTCGGTGTGGGTTGACGCGGATCCGACCATGGTGCGGCAGGCGTTGCTCAACGTCATTCACAACGCGATCGAGCACTGCCATACGGGTGCGTGCATTGCCGTCGAGACATCAACATGCTCGCACCAAGAAGGTGCGATTCGCGTGCAGGACGACGGACCGGGTATTCCTTTGGAGCAGCAATCCCAGGTGTTCGAGCGCTTTTATCGTGGCTCGGGTGGCCGCCGCGGCCTGGGGCTCGGCCTCTCCATAGCCAGGGCGGTGCTGCAGTCGCAGCGAGGAAACATCCAACTGCACAGTCACCCTGGAGCCGGCTGCTGCTTCACTTTGACGCTGCCGCTGCTTCCGCAACCGGCGGGATGCCGGGAGAGAGCATCGCACCCCATTCATTCCGGGGTGCCGGCGACGTGCGGCGTCGACAGCGTCGGCGCGTAGACTCAATACCGGTAGCTCACGCGTCCGTAAAGGTAGCGGCCGCTGAAGCCGGACGGCGAGAAACCCGAGAAGGGGAGGAAGTAATTGTTGACTGCATAGTACCCACCCACGCTCGCCGGCCGCGGTCCGGTCGGCTCGTGTGTTGGATACTTATCCAAGACGTTGTCGGCGCCCAACGCGAGCTGCCAGTGAGCAGGCGAGTACCTCAGCTCCACGTCGGTCACCCACACCGGCTGTATTGCCAGGTTGTCGCGGGAATCGGCACTCGCGGCGAAGACTTCCCCGTACCTGTTGGTGCGGACGGTGGCGCCGAAGACATTTTTTTGCCATTCCACCGCTAAGTTGAGCTTCGAGCGTGGTTGGCCCCGCTCGATCCGCTCGCTTTCCAGACGCCCGAAAAGCACCAGGCCCGGAATCTGCGCCAGTGGTCCCGGATCGTCGCTGAAACGCGTGATGTCCGTCCGGGTGTAGTTGAATCCAGCCGAAAGTTGCCAGTCTCCTACGTGCGTCCCGGATATATGGTAGCTGCCAACAATGTCGACTCCTTGCGTGCGAGTGTCTAAGCCGTTGATGAAGAAGCGTGCGCCCGAGATGGAGCCGTAACCCGCCGCGGAAAGCAGAGCCTGAACTGCAGCGTTCTGCTCCGGCGTCCCACTGGCCCCGAGGTTCTCGGTGAGAACAATCCGGTTATCGATCAGGATACGGAACCAATCCAGGGTGACACTCAGTCGGTCAACACCGTCGAATACGATTCCCGCCGCAAGATTCCGGGAGGTTTCGGGCCTCAAGTCTCTGGCGCCGAGCGCCCTCGCGACGCCGTCCGTAACGGAGAACGTCCCAACCTCGACGAATCGTCCCCCCAGGTTGTTGATCGAGCTCGTCGAGAAGAACTGCTGATGGAGCGACGGCGCCCGAAACCCCGTGGCTACTCCGCCGCGCAGGGCGAGTCCTTCCGCGAGCCTGAGGCGGGTAGCCACCTTGTAGGTCATCGTCGATCCGAAATCCGAGTACCGCTCTGTACGTCCCGCCAGTGCCAGATTCCAGCGCTGGGTCAGATCCTGTTCGAGATCAAGATAGGCACTTACGCTGTGCCGGCTCCGGTCAGTGACATTTTGCGGCCGAAACCCTCCGAATACCTGAGCACCACCCGGCGCAGGCTGCCCGTTCGGCAGGAGCACGGCGCCCTCTTCGTAGGAGGCAGGCTCGCCTGCACGGATGGCGAAGCGCTCGTCGCGGAATTCGAGTCCCCAGGCCGCGGACAGAGATTTCGGGAAAGCGGCCAGCTCGAAGTTTCGCTGCACGTCCAGGTTGGTCAGGTACTGTTGGTACCGCAAGCCGCCCGCGTCGAATCGAGTGGGGCTCGCATCTCCAAGCGATGCGTTGTCCGATCTGTCGGTCGTGAAGTCGATGACGTTGCGCCCGCAGTTGACGCTCACATCGTAGTTCCATTGCCTCCACGCGCCGCGGATCCCCGTCGCTAAGGCTTTGTCGTCCAGGTCTACTTTGAGTTGCGCAAGGAAGCCATTTGGAAAAATCGACCTCACAGTGCCCGGGTCCCTCGCCATGCGGTAAAGACCGTCGGTGGTTCCATACCGCGCGCCGTAGGTACCGAACGCATACCAGTCGGCGGCTCCGCCCGCAATCGGAACGCCTGTGTTGAGTACTGCGTCTGCGTCCTTCAGCCTGGGCTCGCCGAAATGATGGGATAGCCGGTCGAACGTAAGCTCGCGTGAATCAGCGAGACCCGTTGCGGTCAGGGGATATTGGCGTCGCGGATCATATCCTGCGCGGTTGGTGGGCTCCTTATTACGGGCTTGCGCCGAGATATCGAGAAAGCCCTGGGGGCCCAGGGCAACGCCGAGATTGCCGGAGACCGTGACGCTCTCTCCGTCATGAGCTTGACGATCACCGTCGTGGCTGAGCACGTAAACACCGTCAGGCGAGAGTACGGGCTCACCGTTCGGTTGCAATTCGACGCTTCCTGCCCGCGGCACGCCGCCGATGGTGGTGTAATTCTGCCCGTAAGTCACGCTGACGTCCGCTCCTTCACGCTGCTTCTTCAACAACACGTTGATGACGCCTGCAATCGCGTCTGAGCCATACTGAGCGGCCGCTCCGTCGCGAAGAATTTCCACGCGGTCGATCGAGGCGATCGGCAACGTGCTCATGTCAACAGCGGCCGCGCCCCTTCCCACGGAGCTGTTGATATTGAGCAAGGCACTGACGTGCCGACGTTTCCCGTTGACCAACACTAGCATTTGATCGGGTCCCAAGCCGCGCAGCGTCGCGGGGCGGATGATGTCGGTAGCGTCGGTCAGCGAGGGCTGTGGGAAGTTGAAGCTTGGAACAAGCACCGATAACGCCTTGTCAGTATCAGTCGAGCCCATCGCGGCGAGGCTCTCGCCGCTGATCACGCCGATCGGTACCGGTGAATCGGCCATCAACTGGTCTTTGCGCCGGGTACCGGTCACGATCACCTGCGGCGTGTTCTCGACCTCGGATGCGCCACGATTTTGCCTGGTGATGATGACTGTGCGGTCCTCGTTGACGGAGTAGGTGAGGCCAGCGTCGCCCAACAGGCGGCACAGCGCATCGCCGGGCGTCATCTTGCCGCGTACCTCGACGCTCCGCAGACCGCCTACCGTCGAGGGCTCAAATAGAATGTCGAGCCCCGTCTGAGCTGCGAGGGACTGCAGCGCCTGGCTCAGCGGCTCCGCCGGAATGTTGATCTGAGCGGCGGAGACTCCAGTCGAGACCGGACATTGTTGCGCGCCCGCCCTCGCGACGCAGATTCCGAGCGTGGCAGCAAATACGAACGCGACTTTATGGTGCGCCGTGCCTCTCTCAGGCAGCCCGCGACTCAATGACCTACGCATCCAGGCATCGTGTTGGTGAATGGCTATATGCAGACAGACTAATGTCTCAGGTGGCGTGCTGAAGGCCAAGCGGCGATCGTCGCACGCAGGACTCAACTGAACGCTATCGTACGCATCGGGCGTGTTTGTTGAGGGGTCGGCAGCGAAGCAGTTCGTCGATCTGACAGTCAGGTCCCATGACCACAACATGCGCGGTGCTGTGGCCACGTGCGTGGTCGGCGGACGCTCGCGCTTGGGTGCCCCTGCCGTGTGAAAACGAGCCCGTCCCCGGGCGAAGAAAAGGCCCCTCCCGCGCGAGTCGATTGCCGGTATTCGACCGGGGACGGGGCGGAATGCCCCCCTAATATCGAGCGGGAGAGTTCCCTTGTTGATCGGATCGGCCTACCGCATGCGGTCGATCACCCAAAGGCCGTAAACTAGGGGCCGCCCGATCCGCCGATCGCGATATTTTTTGCTTCGAGACATGTACAAATTCCAGATGAGACGCAATTTTGACTGACGTAACTACCGGAGAAATAAGCAAAAGGCGCACATTTGCCATCATCTCGCACCCGGACGCCGGCAAGACCACCCTCACCGAGAAGCTGCTGCTGTTCGGGGGCGCCATCCAGATGGCGGGCACGGTCAAGGGACGCAAGGCGGCACGGCATGCGACCTCGGACTGGATGCGCCTCGAGCAGCAGCGCGGAATCTCCGTGACCTCATCCGTCATGCAGTTCCCGTATCGCGATTGCATCGTTAACCTGCTCGACACCCCCGGCCACGAGGACTTTTCCGAGGACACCTATCGAACGCTGACGGCGGTCGATTCGGCGCTCATGGTGATCGACTGTGCCAAGGGCGTTGAGGAACGCACGATCAAGCTCATGGAGGTCTGCCGGCTGCGCGACACGCCGATCATGACCTTCATCAACAAACTCGACCGCGACGGCAGGCAGCCCATCGAGCTGCTCGATGAGATCGAGAAGGTGCTTGGAATTCGCACCGCGCCGATCACCTGGCCCATAGGCATGGGCCGCGAGCTGCGCGGCATCTATCACCTGCTGGAAGACCGTATTTACGCCTACGAGGCAGGTGAACGCGGCAGGGTTGGTGAGAACCTCACCATCGAGGGGCTCCACAGTGCGCAGGGGCGCGAGTTCCTCGGGGACCTGGCCCAGGCGTTTGACGACGAAATTGAGCTCGTCAGGGGCGCAACCGAAAGCTTCGATGTGCAGGAGTATCGTGCGGCCCAGCAGACCCCTGTGTTCTTCGGGTCGGCGATCAACAACTTCGGCGTTGAGGAGCTGCTGGCGTCCTTCACCACGCATGCACCGGGGCCGCTGCCGCGCGTGGCGCGCGAGCGCCAGGTCGAGCCATCCGAGGATCAGCTGACTGGTTTCGTCTTCAAGATCCAGGCGAACATGGATCCGATGCATCGCGACCGCATCGCCTTTATGCGGCTCTGCTCGGGCAAGTACTCCCGTGGCATGCGCCTGTACCACACGCGGTTGGCCAAGGAAGTACGCGTGGCGGACGCGTTGACGTTCATGGCCGCAGACCGCGCGCAGGCCGAGGAAGCTTTCGCGGGGGACATCATCGGTCTGCACAATCACGGTACGATCAACATCGGTGACACGTTCACCGCTGGAGAGCGGCTTACGTTCACTGGTGTTCCCAACTTCGCGCCGGAGATGTTCCGCCGCGCGGTGCTGAAGGACCCCTTGAAGATGAAGGCGCTGGGCAAAGGATTGTCGCAGCTGTGCGAGGAGGGCGCGACGCAGCTCTTCAAGCCATTGCGCAACAACGACCAGATCCTCGGCGCGGTCGGGCAACTGCAATTCGAAGTCGTCGCGTTCAGGCTCCAGGACGAATACAGCGTGCAGTGTGTGTTCGACACCATCAACGTCCACACGGCGCGCTGGGTCACGGCCGCGAACGAACAGAAGCTGGAGGAATTCCGCGCCAAGGCGTACGACAACCTCGCAGTGGACCACAGCGGGGCGCTCGTGTATCTGGCGCCCTCCAGGGTCAATCTGCAGTTGACCATGGAGCGCTGGCCCGACATTACGTTCCACGAAACCCGCGAGCACGCCACGTGAGTGGCACAGGGGATGCTGCTGCGATCAGGGCTCCCTCGCGGCGTGTTCTAACCCGCCGCCCCGTGTTTGGTTGGGCGATGTATGACTGGGCGAACTCATCGTTTGCCACGACCGTCATGGCGGGCTTTTTCCCGCTCTTCTTCAAGCAGTTCTGGAATGCCGGTGTGCCGGCGACCGAAAGTACCTTCCGCCTGGGCATTGCCAACGGCACGGCCAGTCTGCTGGTGGCACTGATGGCGCCGCTGATCGGCGCCATCGCCGATAAAGGCAGTGCGCGGGTGCGCCTCCTGGGGCTCTTTACGGTGTTGGGTGCCGCCGCCACAGCAGGACTGTTCCTGGTCAGCAAGGGTGATTGGCTGGCTGCGTTCATTCTGTACGTCATCGCATCGCTCGGATTCTGGGGTGGCAACCAGTTCTACGACTCGCTGCTGACCGACGTATCGGCAGAGCACGAATACGACCTCGTCTCGGGTTACGGTTATGCCATGGGCTACCTCGGCGGTGGTCTGTTGTTTGCGGTCAATGTCATAATGGTCCTGAAACCAGCTCTGTTCGGTCTTGCGGATGCCGGCGAAGCGGTGCGTTGGTCATTCGTTACAGTGGGTATCTGGTGGGCTGGCTTCACGCTGTTCACGCTCCTGTTCGTGCGTGAGCGCTCCACACAGCCGGCGTTACCGGCGGGCGAAGCAATCCGTGCCGGGGCGGCGGAGCTTTTCAACACGTTGCGGCATCTGCGCGGGGACCAGACGCTGTTGATGTTCCTGCTCGCCTATTGGTTTTACATCGATGGCGTCAACACCATCATCAAGATGGCCGTGGATTACGGCCTGTCACTCGGTCTGAAGCAGAACAGCCTCATCACGGCTCTGCTGGTGGTGCAGTTCGTGGGCTTTCCGGCCGCGTTGGGATTCGGCTGGCTGGGACAGAAGATCGGGCCGCGTGCCGGCATTCTCATCGGCATTGCGGTGTATACCGGAATTGCCGGCTATGCGTATTTCCTGAAAACCGAGCAGCAGTTCATGGTGATGGCGATCATCATCGGCCTCGTGCAGGGCGGCGTGCAATCGCTCTCCAGGTCGCTGTTCGGACGTCTCGTGCCGTCCGGCAGGGCCGGAGAGTTCTTCGGTTTCTACAACCTCATGGGCAAAGCGGCGGCCATTCTCGGGCCGACACTGACGGGCGTCGTCGCCCTGCTGACTCACGACTCGCGGCTCGCGATCCTGTCGATCACGATCCTGTTTGTCATTGGCGCGATATTTCTGCTGCGCGTGCGCCTACCGTCAGCCGGCTGACCCGCCGCTCGAAGTCACGCACGTTGGTCAGATAGGAGTTGAGCTCAGTGCGGCCGTATCGCAATTGAGAATAACGCAGGAGCAGAGGGTGCACGTCGGTAGCCAGATCGGGCCGGCGTTTGGAGACTTCATTCGCGAAGGCAAGTGGCCCCTGGTGTGATTCCCGCGGAACACCCGCGCGGCCGAGTTTCCTGCACAGCGCGCCATACGCGCGTCCAAGTTTGTCGGGCCGCGAACGCCGCGGTCCCTGTCCGACGTGCCACGCGATCCACAGCATCCAACCGACCAGTCCGGCGCCAAACGCCCAGCCGAGCTCTTCGGCCCCTGGAGACTTGAATCCGAGCCGCTGTAACAGACGCAACTGATCGCCATAGTTGAATTTCACCACCCGGTCATTCCACGCCGTGTTGAGCGCATCCCAGCGCTGCAGGAGAGCCGCCAGCCAGGGTTGCGACCACACGAAGCGCGCAGGCGCCGAGACGGCGTTCGGCAGGATGTCGAGAATGCCCCACCGCAGGCGCTCGGGTGCGACGACGCCAGTTGGATCTATCCGTGTCCAGCCCCGGCCATCGAGCCACACCTCCGCCCAGGAGTGTGCGTCGGATTGCCGCACGATGAAGTAACGGCCAATGGGATTCCATTCGCCACCCAGGTAACCCGTGACGACCCGGGCCGGCACTCCCGCGGCGCGCATCATCAACACGAACGCCGAGGCATAGTGTCCGCAAAAGCCCAGGCGGGTGTTGAACAGGAAGTCATCCACTGAGTCGAAACCGAGCCGCGGCGGAGTCAAGCTGTACTGGAAGCCGCCCGTGCGAAAGAACTCGAGCACCGTGGCAACGTAGGCGCTGTCGGATGCCACACTGGCGCGCAGCTTGGCAGCCAACGCACGCGACTTCGGATTTCGATCGCCGTGCAGGTCGGTTTCATAGCGGCGTGTGAGCTGTGGCAGCGGCTGCAGGGCCCGGGTGCTCGTATGCGACACGAGCGAGTAGTGGGTTCCCTCCACGACCGGCTCAGTGGAGATCAGCTGATAGTCGTAGGTGAAATACACCTTGGAATCGGGTGAGCCCGTGGCGGTATCGAGCGAGAACCACCAGCGGTGCGCACTGGGCTCCAGGGAGATGCGATAGCGGTATTCGGGGCCAAGATACTGCAGCGGCTGGATCCGGGCGAAGCTGTGAGCCGTTCGCCGCCACGTGTAGCCGTCAAACTCGTGCAACACCGGGCCGCGCCAGTAGCGCTCCTGTACGGGTGGCGGGGCTCCTTCGAACTGGGCTCTGAACGCAACTTCGTATGACTCGGTCAATTGGGAGATGCTACCAGGGCTCATCGTGTCACCCAGGCCGCTGAGCGCCTGGTCGGATCTGGGAATGGCCCAGAAGGCACCCGGCAGACGCGGGAAAAACACGAACAGCATGACCGCCAGCGGCAAGGCGAACAGCAGGCTTCGGCCTGCGAGCAGCACGGCGGCGCGATCGTCGAAACCACCCGTTGCTTGCGGGGAAGCGGTGGGCGCGTAAGCGACTACTGCCAACGCGGCGCAACACAGCCAGGCGTGCAGCAGGTACAGTGGCGCGCGGACGAGGCCTTGTCTGTCGAGACACGCGGCCAGCAACAGGAATATCGCCGCCACGACCACGATGAATTGATCCCGCTGGGCGCGGGTTTCCATCAGTTTTATCGAGCCCATCAATATGAGCAGAGCCGTGCCGGCGCTCAGCCCATTGAGCGTATGGAAACGCAACACGACACCGGCAACCAGCAACAATGCCATCAGGCTTCTCACGATGACGCCCGGCAGGCGCAGCGGCCGCTTAGCCGCCATCAAACGCCATACGACCAACAGGAGGGCCGCGACGGGCACCCACGAGGGCACCCGATCGACGCTGAGCAATACACCGGCGCCGAACGCGCCTATCGCCCAGAAGAGGCCGCGACGTGACCCTTCAGGTGGCTGTTTCTTCGCCACGCCGCGCATCCTGGAGCCCGAACGTTGCCAGTGCCGCAAGGCATCGATGCCGATGCTCAGGCCCGCGATCCGGCTCGATGTAACTGTTGGGTAGCGCCAAGCCATAGTGCTCGCCACCTGCTTCGGCGTCCACCACCCAACGGGCGAGTTGCTCCAGTCTCGCCTCCAGGTGCAAGTTGCCGAGCGCGCCAAAGTCGAATAGCCGCAGGTCCGCGCCGGCGGCACTGTATTCCTTCACCAGTAAGGGCGCCTCGCGCGCGTAGGCCTTCCAGTCGACCTGCCGGGGCGAATCGCCATCGCGGAACGGCCGTAAACCGAGCCACTCGTCCGCCCCGGTGTTGGCAAGAGATCGTGTGCCAGCCGTATTGCCGAAGTGAGTGGGCATTGGCAGCGAGCCATTCGGCTGGGGGTACACCAGCATCTCGATCGGCGCATGCACCCAGGTCCAGGTTCGAAACAGACCGAATGGGTGCGTGGTGATCAGATGCAGCCGGTTGATCTGCACCAGGCCGCGCTTGGGAGCCACGACCGGCAATTCGATTGTGCCTCGTCCGCCCGCGGGGATGTCGGTGGGTGCGACGGGCTCGTCTGCAACTCCGGCCGCGATGCGAAAGCGGGCCGTGGCACCCGGGTTTTCGAAAGTCAGACTGAGTGTGCCGGGACGATGGGCGAAAGTTGGCGGGGCCGTGGCAACCACCAACTTGGCGCCCTGCAGATTCCGATGGCACTGGTGCATGGTGACCAGCGTGAAGCCCGTCAACAGGAAGGTTAGGAACAGAGCGATGCTGTTGGCGTAGTTGAGTCCCGCAACGAGCATCAGGACGAGCAGCAGCCCAAATCCGATGCCTGCGCGCGTGGGGAGGATGTACAGCCTTCTGCGTGCCAGGGTCAGGGGCAGGCTGTCCGCGCCTTGCCGCTTCCTGATCCACCGGGCCATCCACCCGCGCAGCCTCGTCCTCATCACACTGGGACGGGTACGGCTCGAATCAACTCGTTCGCGATGGCGTGGCCGTCGTCCGCGCCGTTGCCGCCGCCCTTGACGGCGGATCGATCACGAAATTCCAGTCGATGTGCAACTACAGCGGGAAGCACAGCCTGGATGTCATCAGGGAGCACTGCGTTTCGGTTCGCAAGATAGGTCCACGCCTGGGCGGCACGAATGAGGCCTTGTCCCGCACGCGGCGACAGACCGAGCTTCAGATCCGCTCGATCGCGCGTTCGCGCGATTAGCGCTTGTGCGTAATCCAACACGGCGTCCGACACATATACCGTGCGGACATGGGCCTGGATCCTGATGACAGCCTCTGGAGTGAGAGCAGCAGCGATCTGCGGCAACATCTCCCGGCGCTCGCCACTGCGCAGCAGCTCGCGCTCGTGAGCAGCATCGGGATAGCCAAGTGTGACCCGCATGAGAAAGCGGTCGAGCTGCGACTCCGGCAACGCAAAGGTGCCGAGCTGCTCATGCGGATTTTGTGTCGCCACGACGAAAAAAGGCTCGGGCAGCCGGTATGTCGTCACATCAGCGCTGATCTGCCGCTCCTCCATCGCTTCCAGGAGGGCACTCTGCGTGCGAGGGCTGGCGCGATTTACTTCATCCGCCAGCAGCAGCTGAGTGAAGATTGGTCCCTGGCGAAAATGGAACTGCTGACCGGCACGATCGAATACCGACACGCCAATGATGTCGGCGGGCAGCAGATCGCTCGTGAACTGTACGCGCTGCCACGCAAGCCCCAGCACATGCGCAAGCGCGTGCGCCAGCGTGGTCTTGCCGACACCCGGCACGTCTTCGATGAGCAGGTGGCCCCGGGCGAGCAGGCAGGCGAGACAGAGCCGAACCTGAGCCGGCTTGCCCAGAATGAGCGTCTCGAGAGTGCTGACTGCGCGATGCAACGCCGCGGAATCAATGTCAATCGCGGCTGCCGCGTTCATGGCTCAAATAATCGCCGCACACGCTCTAGTTGTTCCGTGAGGCTGGTCACAGTGCGCTCGAGCTCGGCAACCCGGGCTCGCTCGGTCTCGACGACCTCGGGGGGCGCATTGCGCACGAAATTCTCATTCGCCAGCTTCTGGCGAGTCTTGGTGAGGTCGCTCTGCGCTTTGGACAGCTGCTTGCCGAGGCGCTCAGCTTCGGCGGCCGCATCGATGAGGCCGGCCATGGGGACGAGGATCGCCAGGTCCCCGACCAAGGCAATGGCCGACTCGGCCGCCTGGGCACCTTCGGGCAGCACCGTCACGCTTTCCAGGCCTGCCAGCCTCTCGAGGTACGGGCGATGGCGCTCGGCGTACAGCGTGTCCTGTTCGGAAGCATTCCTCAGTACCACTGGAATGAGTTTCGAGGGCTTGATATTCATCTCGCCGCGGATCTGCCGCACGCCCAGCACGAACGCCTGAACCCAGCCGATTTCCTTCTCGGCCACTTCGTCATACGGATATTCCGCCGCCTGCGGATAGCTCGCGAGCATTACCGTGGGGCCGGCTCGCCCGGCCAGTCCCGCGACGCCCTGCCAGATCTCTTCCGTGATGAACGGCATCAGCGGATGGAGCGCACGCTGCAGTGCTTCAAGAATTTCTACAAGCGTCTTGCGCGTGCCCCGTTTCACGGCCTCCGGGACGGCGTCGGACTGCAACACGGGCTTCGTCAACTCGAGGTACCAGTCGCAGAACGCGTACCACGTGAATTCGTACAGCGCGGTGGCCGCGAAGTCGAACCGGTAGTCGCGCAAAGCCGCTTCTACATCGACGATCATGCGTCCGAAGCGCGAGCGGATCCATTGATCCGCCATCGACAGCTCGACCGGCCCGCTGTCCGCGATCGCAGCCTCGCCCACTGACATCGCGACGAACCGCGCAGCGTTCCACAACTTGTTGCAGAAGTTGCGATAGCCCGCGACACGCCCGAGATCGAAGCGGATATCACGGCTGGGCGAGGCAAGCGCTGCCAGGGTGAAACGCAGCGCATCTGTGCCGTGCTGGGCGATGCCTTCCGGGTATTGCTTGCGCGTGGACTTTTCTATGCTGGCGGCAAGCTGCGGTTGCATCATGCCACTGGTGCGCTTCGTCACCAGCTCTTCGAGCCCGATACCGTCGACGATGTCGAGCGGGTCGATGACGTTGCCCTTGGACTTCGACATCTTGTCGCCGTGCTCGTCGCGGATGAGCCCCGTGATATAGACATCACGGAACGGCACGTCGCCCATGAACTTCAAGCCCATCATCATCATGCGGGCGACCCAAAAGAAGATGATGTCGAAGCCCGTAATGAGCACGCTGGTCGGATAGAACTTCGCCAGCTCCGGTGTTTTATCCGGCCAGCCGAGCGTGGAGAACGGCCACAACGCCGATGAGAACCAGGTGTCGAGCACATCGTCGTCCTGTCTCAACTTCACGCTGGCGGCAATCTTGTGCTTGGCGCGGATCTCAGCTTCGCTGCGCCCGACATACACGTTGCCCTGCGGGTCGTACCAGGCCGGTATGCGGTGGCCCCACCAGATCTGGCGGCTGACACACCAGTCCTTGATGTTGCGCATCCATTCGAAATACGTCTTGGACCAGTTTTCGGGGATGAAGCGCGTACGGCCCGCTTCCACGGCCGCCACGGCGGGGCCTGCCAGGGGCGCAATCTTCACGTACCACTGGTCGGTCAGGTAGGGCTCGAGTACCGCGTTGGTGCGCTCTCCGCGTGGGACGACCAGTTGGTGTTTTTCGATCCGTTCCACCAGCCCGGCGGCTTCCAACTCCGCCACGACCCGCTTGCGCGCCTCGAAGCGGTCGAGGCCCCGGAACCGTTCCGGCACGTTGTCATTCAACGCGGCGCGCGGTGTGAGGATGTTGATCTGCTCGAGGCCGTGGCGGCAGCCGATCTCGTAGTCGTTGAAGTCGTGGGCGGGCGTGATCTTGACCGCGCCCGAGCCGAATGCGGCATCAACATACGAGTCCGCGATGATGGGAATCAACCGGTCGGTGAGCGGCAGCCGGATTTTTTTGCCGACCAGATGTTTGTAGCGCTCGTCATCGGGATTCACGGCCACTGCAGTGTCGCCGAACATCGTTTCGGGACGGGTCGTGGCCACGACCAGGTTGCCCGATCCGGCCGCGAGCGGGCCCGCTTCGAGGGGATAGCGCAGATGCCACAATTGGCCGTCCTCCGGTTCGCTCTGCACTTCGAGATCCGACAAAGCACTGAGCAGCACCGGATCCCAGTTGACCAGCCGCTTACCGCGATAAATCAGGCCTTCCTCGTGCAGACGCACGAACTGCTCCACCACCGCTGCCGAGCGCTGCGGATCCATGGTGAAGGCATCGCGCGACCAGTCGAGTGAGTCGCCCAGGCGGCGCATCTGCGACGCCATGGTGCCGCCGGATTGCTCCTTCCATTTCCACACGTGCTCGACGAATGCGTCGCGCCCGAGTTCGCTCCCCTTCATTCCCTGGGCGTTCAGCTGGCGCTCGACGACCATCTGCGTGGCGATGCCGGCATGGTCGGTACCCGGCTGCCACAGCGTGGCGTCGCCTCGCATGCGGTGATATCGGGTGAGAGCGTCCATCAGCGTCTGCTGGAACGCGTGCCCGAGATGAAGCGTCCCCGTCACGTTAGGCGGGGGAATCACGATGGAATACGGGGGGCCATCGCCGCGAGGCGCGAACCATCCGTTCGATTCCCAACGCTCGTAGATCCGCCGCTCGATTTCATGCGGCGCGTAGACTTTATCCATCAATAATGACTCGGGGGCTGTGCAGGCGCGGAAGAGGGCGTCGGCCGCCAGTATAGAATATAGCTTGTGAGGTGCAGCCTCCGCCCTGGCGGAGGGTACGGGTCAGGGGCCCCGGAGGTTGTGGGATGCTGGCTGGATGCCCAGGTCCCGGTAGACTTTGAAACGCGCTCGCCCTGCACGGCGGCGCGAGTCGTCCCCATCGATGATTTCGGCAACGCGGCGGGTACGTGAGAGGCAGCCAGGCACGTCCGGAGCGAGGTTGATGATGATGTCGACGTCCGCAGGCGGAGCCATCCCGGCACTCAGCAGCACAGGGGTTTCGTCACTCGATGAGCTCGCGGTGAGCATCTCATGCGGCACAAAGCTGCCGTCCATGAACGTCCACAGCATCTCATCGAACGTCTTGAGCTCTTCAGTATCGGTATGCCACACAAGCGCAGTCTGCGCCGCGAGATAGGCTTTCTCAGCCAGCCTGCAGGCGAGCTTCAACCGCGCGGCAGGGGATGAGTCATCCAGGACGTAGAAGTCGACACGCAGCCCTTCAGAGCCCTGCGTCTCGCTATCGCCGGATGAGGCGAGCGGCGATGAACTTCCGCCGCTCGAGGCGGCAGAATCGGACGTGCCGGCGGTGTCGTGCATGACTGACCCCGTTCCTCGTCAGAGGCCCGCGCGACGGATAAGAAAGTCTGCGAGCAATGGCGTTGGCCGGCCCGTGCTGCCTTTCTGCGCACCGCCCTGATAAGCGGTCCCTGCGACGTCGAGATGCGCCCATTTCAGCCCCTTGGTGAACTTGGCGAGGAATGCCGCAGCGGTGATGGCACCACCCTCGCGCCCACCGACGTTCGCAAAATCCGCGAAGTTGCTCTTCAGCTGATCGCCGTACTCATCGGTGAGGGGCATATGCCACGCCCTGTCATCCGCCCGTACACCTGCCTCCACGAGATCACGCACGAGATCTTCGTCATTGCCCATGGCACCCGAGTGATGATGCCCCAATGCAACCACGCACGCACCGGTCAGTGTCGCAATATCCACGACCGCGGCAGGGTTGAAGCGTCGCGAGTAGTGAAGTGCGTCACTCAGAATGAGCCGGCCCTCTGCATCCGTGTTGAGAATCTCGACTGTCAGGCCCGCAGCGCTCGTTGCGATGTCACCGGGCTTGACGGCGCGCCCGCTGGGCATGTTTTCGACAGCGGCGACGAGACCGATGACGCGCATCGGCAGCCGTAACCGTGCCGCGAGCGACAGGCAGGCCAGCACTGCAGCGGCACCGCTCATGTCGAACTTCATCTCGTCCATGCCGGGCGGATCTTTGAGCGAAATACCACCCGTATCGAAGGTAACTCCCTTGCCGACGAGTACGACAGGGGGACTGTCAGTCTTCTCGCCCCGCGGGCGATGCTCGAGCACAATGAAGCGCGGCGGCTCGTCACTTCCCTGCGAGACGGCGAGCAGGCATCCCATCTTTTCCTTCTTGATGGCCGCTTCGTCCAGAACCTGGACGCGCAGCGACGTGTGCTGCTTCGCAAGCGCCCGCGCCTGGTCCGCGAGGTAGGTCGGCGTACAGACATTGGCAGGCAGATTGGCCAGATCGCGTTGCAAACCCACCGCAGAAGACATGGCTTGTCCGTGCTCGAGCCCGCGCTCGGCCGCTTCCAGCCCCGGCTTGCGCACCGGGCCTGCCAGAACTTTCGCCAAGGCAGACGGCTTCGACTTCTTGGCCGTCTTCAGATCGTTGACGCGATAGAGGGTCGAGCCAACGATTTCAGCGATTGCGCGCCCGAAATAGTAGTCATCGAGCTCCTTGGCGGCTGGCCGGTCGATCGCCACCGCAATGCTGGCAATGCGGGTCTTGGAAATCGCCGTGATGGCAGCTCCGAGAGCGCGGCGCCAATTCTTGCGCGCGAAGCTTTTGCGGGTGCCGAGGCCCGTCAGCAGCGCACGCGAGGCCTCGATTCCGGGCACTTCGGTCAGTAGCAGGGTTTCGCCCGTGCGTCCGGAGAAGTCGCCGCGAGCCAGCAGCTTCCTGAGGAAGCCGTTGGATGCCGAGTCGATACTCTGTGCCTCTTCGGCAAGCTCACCCTCCTCGAAGACGCCGAGGACGATACAATCAACGCTGAGTGTGGCCAATCCTTTGGCCCAGACCTCGAATTGCATTCGATCTCCCCTTAAAATTTTGCGTCAGTGTAACTAAGCGAGCTCACGGTTGGGGAAAATCCTCTCGCGCTACATTTTGCGGGAAGTGGTGGTGGCCTCCGTGGTCGTGACCGCGGTCCTGCTGGTCATTCTGCTCGCCAATCAGGTCGCCGTGGTGCTCGAGCGCGCGGCTGTCAACCAATTTCCGCAGGGCGTTGTGCTGCAGCTGATCTGGCTGGGCGCGTTAGAGAACCTCAGCCTTCTGATCCCGGTGGGCCTGCTCCTGGGGGTGGTATTGGCTTTTGGCCGGATGTACCACGACAGTGAAATGGCGGCTGCGCTTGCCTGTGGTGTGGGTCCGGGCAGCATCTACAGACCCGTTGCACTGTTGGCACTCCTCGTCGCGGCCGTGTTGGCGTGGCTCACGCTGGCGCTCTCTCCTGATGCTACTGCTCGTACTCTCAGTCTCAGAAGCGCGGCCGCGCGCGCCGGCCGCTTCGCGGCTATTGCGCCAGGGAAATTTCGCACTTTTGGCGGTACTGCGGTTGTCTATGCGGAAGACGTCAATCCGGACGGTACGCTTGGAAATGTGTTCGTCGAACACAACCGCGGTCCACGCGTCGAGGTCGCGCTAGCCGAGCGCGCGCGTCACTCCGTCACAGCGGATGGCATGACACACACCATCACGCTGTATGACGGTGAGCGTTTCGAGGGGGTGCCTGGAACCCCGCAATTTCGGATCGTCCGGTTCGCCGAGCACGTGGTCCCCATTCAGGTGCCGGCACCCTCCGATGTAATCAAGAATATTGAGGCCCAGCCGACTGAAGAGCTGATCGGCTCGACGGACGCCGAAAAGCGAGCCGAGCTGCATTGGCGAATTGCACTGCCCACGATGTGTGTGGTTCTCACGATAGTGGCGGTGCCGCTTTCGCGCTTGCGGCCCCGGCAAGGACGCTACTCGCGTGTGTGGCTCGCGATCGTGGTCTACTTTGCCTACTCCAACCTGGTTTCGGCGGGCAAAGTCTGGCTGGCGCACGGTAAGACTCCTGAATTGCTGGGACTGTGGTGGACGCATGTTGCGATTGCGTTGCTGGCTCTCGCGTTCATCTCGGGGCCGCGCGCCGTTGCGAATTTCCGCTTGAGACTTCGCTCATGACCGTTCTGGACCGTTACATCGTACGCACCATCATCGGATCGGTGCTGCTCGTCATGTCCGTCTTCCTGGTGCTGGGAGGCCTGTTCATTTTCATTGATCAGCAGGATGACATTGGGGTGGGGCGCTACAGCGCGCTCAGTGCCTTGTGGTTCACGCTGCTCAATCTCCCGCAGCAGGCGTACGAGTTGCTGCCGGTCACCGCGCTCATGGGCTCGCTGCTGGGCATGGGATCGCTGGCGCGGGGCAGCGAGCTCGTCGTGATACGCGCGACCGGTGTATCCGCCCAACGCATCGCGGGAGCAGCTGCGATTGCCGGGCTGATATTGATCGGTGTGGAGCTCCTGCTGGGAGAGGTCCTGGCCCCGCCGCTGCACGAGGCGGCCAAGGAGCAGAAGGCGTTCAGCAAATTCAACAATGTCAGCTTCGGCGGCGGCAGCGGCGCCTGGGTGAGGGATGGGAACCTCATCATCAACGTTGCGCGCCAGTCGGGTCAGCGGCAGTTCAGTGGCATGCAGATTTTCGAGCTCTCGCCCGAGCATCGGTTGCGCGCGATTGGTCATGCGGCAGGTGCCACCGCAGGAGCCAATCGCACCTGGCTGTTGACCGACTACGCCGAGTCGCGCTTCACACCGGAGCGCGTGCTCGCGCCGCCGTTGGGTCAACGGGTGTTGAAGTCGAATGTCACGGCGGGATTTCTCGGCCTGGCGGTGGAAAGTCCGGCCCAGCTCACCAGCCGTTCCTTGTTGCGGCTGATCCGCTATCTGGAAGCCAACTCGCTCAGCGCGCGCGACTATCTGTTCGCGTTCTCATCGCGGATCGCGCGTACGGTGGCGATCCTGTTCTCGGTACTGCTGGCGATCCCGTTTGTGCTGGGCTCGCTGCGCTCGGCGGGGGCAGGCACCCGCATGTTGATGGGGCTGGTGGCGGGTATTGGGCTGTTCCTGCTGCAGCGCCTGATCGAGAGCGGCACCGTGGTGTTCGATCTCAACCCGGTGCTGCTCGCGTGGTTGCCAACGGCGTTGTTGGCAACGGTGACGTTCGGGTTACTTGCCCGGGCCCGGTAGGACCACCCCACGAAATTGAGCCTTACGCGCCCGATGGCGCAAGCCGACGAGCAAGATGCTCAATTTCGTGGGGACCCCGGTAAAACCGGTGGCGCCGATTTCTTGCCGGCCTTCAAAGCATCCTGGTCGCCTGGCTTGCCTTTCGCGCCCTTCGCGGCCGGTTCCGGCGGCTTCTTCAGCAGGTCCTCCAGCGAGCGGAACATACCGTCGTACTTGTAGCTGGGGATTTCGAATTCCCAGCCGTTGGTACGCGCTGCCAGGGTCTTCGCCTCGGCCTCGGTTTCCTTGGCGGTGGAGCTCGGCGTGAAAGACACGAGGGTCCGGGAGCCATCCTTGCGGCCCGCGACATCGATCTTCAGTCCATCGAAGGTGCTGAAAACCACGTGCGACGCTCCTGCGGGAGGTGTTTGCGGTGCGCGCTGCACATCATCGAGGGTGACCCCGGCGAGTGATCCGGCAATGGGATCCGCAGCGGCGGGGCTGCTCAACTCGCGGCCTTTCGGCACTGGGGCCACCGCGAAGTCAGGCTGCTCCTTGCTGGGACGGGTGGCGCTATAAGCGGCTCCTTCGGCCGGCTTCACGGCAAACTCCTTGATCCGATCCTGTTGGATATCGATCAGCGTGTGATCCAGCCACCGTTTCGGATCGGCATCGAGTGTGATCAGCGGCGCGGCTAAGAAGCTTTGCGGCGCGTTGACCACGCGCACATACCCCGATTTCGCGCCTGAGGATTTGCCGACGATCAGGCTGTAGGTCTTCGCCGCTGTAACGACGTCGACGCGCGTGCCCGTGGCCTTGGCCGAACTGGTGTCCTCGACCCCGAGCAACGGATAGTTTTCCGGAGTGCGGGTTTTCTCCTCCACCACGTTCAACGCTGCGAGGTCCAACAGCAGCTTACGCACCTTACCGGAGTCCGCGGGATACTCGCGCTCACCCACGCTCCAGTCCGAGGCCCCCTTTTTGAGGGTCGTCTTGGTTCCATCTCCCTTGGTCAGACGCACTTCGGTGATGGAGTTGAGCGCGCTCTTTTCCAGCCCGGCCACAACGGGGTCGCCAGCCAGCGTGCCGCGCTCGACCCGCCGTTTTGACGACAGCCACACCGCCAACACGATCACCAGCACGGCCGCGATCAGGAGGACGGTGACACGGCGCGCGGTCATGGTTGCGCCTCCTTGGCCTTCATGCTCACGGGCGTCTCAGCGGGCGGACGTTGCCGTCTACGCCAAAGTCCGATGAGCAGCGCGACGACGGCGAAAACGATCGGCACCACAATGATGTTCACGATCTTCAGCTCGTTGCCCAGTCCCTTGATGTCCTTGTCGAGCCCGGCCCGGACGGCCCGCAGCTCCTTGCGGATCCGCAGCTTCTCGTCCTGGAAGTTATCGAGCTCCTTCTCCTGCTCGGGGCTGAGGATCATGGCCGACTTGTCATTGCGGCGCGATTGCAGGGCCGTGAGCTTCTCCTCGGTGTCACGCAGCTGTTGCTCGAGCTCGCGCTCCTTGGCACGGAACTGGTCATCGGCAACATGACGCAGCTGCTCCACCCGGTCGAACGGACGGGAGAAGCTCGCCCGGCCGCGAACGCTGATCAGGTCCGCGCTGCCAGCGAGGTTGTCGAGCGTGTTCAGGACGAGATCGCCGTTGTTGGCAAACACCTGTTCGACGCGCTGCCCGAAGACGCTCTGCGCGTGCACCCACAGGTAGTCGGTCAGCATGTCGGTATCGGCGAACACGACCAGGTTCAGGGGCTTGGCGGACTCCTTGAGGGCGCTCTGGCCCGCGGGCAGCGTTACGCCGGCTGGCGGACCCGCGGGGAATGCCGTCTTGACGTTGCCGACCACGCGGGCGCCCATCGTGTAGCGCTTGCCGGTCGGCTTGAAACCATCCCGCAAGGTATTCGGATCGAACAGCATCGCGAACCGCTCGACGGGGAGCAGTGCCGCATCGGTGCTCGAGACCAACAGCGGCTCGAACTTGGTCTTCGTGTCTTTCATCGGCTCGAGGTTGCCGGCGGTGGCCACGTTGACGCTCGACAGGCCCGCCGTGATGACATCACCACGGGTGAAGTCGCTGGAATTCAGGCCGAGAATGCCCAGGTGCAACACCGGGCTGTCGCTCTGGCGGGTCGAAACCTGCAGCGCATGGCCACGGTCGGCAACCACCTGCTTCGGATTGAACTGCACACCCCACGCGGCGAGCAGGGGGCCCGGCTGCGATGACTTGTCGGCCTGCATGGCCGCCATCGGATTCTGCGGATCGGCGCCGGACTGATCGGCATCCGCCAGCGGGTCCACGAACATCGCGATGTGCCCACCCCGCAGCGCGTACTGATCGATCGCGAACTGCATTGCCGCTGTCAGGTTCTTCGGATGGGCGATCACTAGCACGTTGACATCGGCATCGATCTTGCCGCTGGCCGCATCGACGGGTCGTACATCGAACAGCTGTTGCGCCTGGCTGTAGATGGCCCACGGCTCGCGCATCTGGCCGGTCTGCTGATCGAATCCGGTCGTCATCGGCAGGCTCGAAAGCCACCCGACCACCGGCTTCTTGGGGCTCGCCAGCTGGTAGATCAGCTTCACCACATCGTATTCGAGAAACTCTTCTTTCTTCGGATCGAAGAACTCGATGGCCTGGTGGCCGTCGGTGGAGTTGGTTCCGGCCAACCCGAAATACAACTGGTTGCCGGCCGCATCCAGGGGCCTGCCGTGCACTCCCAGCTCCGAGGCGCGGTCCTCGTCCTCGGAGAAGGGCTGCGGGTCCACGACGTGCAGGCGGACCTTGCCACCCGAGCGCGCCACGATCTCTTCGAGAAATTCCCGCACGCGCACGCCATAGGTGGCGATGTCCGGCATCTGCGTGGCCGGCTTCTCCGAGTAGAAGAAGTACAGGTTGATCGGTTCCTTGAGGCTTTTAAGGATCCGATCGGAACCGGGTGCCGTGGTGTAGAGATGATTGGCCGTCAGGTCCAGCCGCCAGCCACGCAGGGCATGATCGAACAGGACTGTGAGGCCCACGAGCAGGAGAGCTAGCGCGAGGAGGGCGCTGCCACCGAGTGTCGAGCGATTCATCATAGGCTTGGCTTTTGCGGCTATTGTGCTTTGCGCAGGTCGAGCGCGATGGAGGTCGCGAGCAGGAAGAACGCGCCCAACATCCCGAAATACAACAGGTCGCGCACGTCGATCACGCCTTTCTTGATTGAATCGAAGTGCGTCAGGAACGAGAGCGAGGCGATGGCGTCCACGAGCCACTGCGGTGCCCAGCTGCGGAACGCATCCAGCACCAGCGGAAAGCCCGCCAGCAGCACGATGAAACACGCCACCACCCCCAGGATGAAGGCAATCACCTGGTTGTTGGTCAGCGCGGACATGCACGAGCCGATCGCCAGATAGCCGCCGGCGAGCAACAGGCTGCCGATGTAGGCGGCGAGGATGGTGCCGTTGTCGGGCCGGCCCAGGTAGTTGACCGTGATCCAGATCGGGAATGTCAGGGCGAGCGCCAGGGCGGCGAAGATCCAGGCGGCAAAGTACTTGCCCAGCACCGCCTCCCACAGCGTCACCGGCTGGGTCATGAGGAGCTCGATACTGCCGGACTTGCGCTCCTCCGCCCACAGCCGCATGGAAATGGCCGGAATCAGGAACAGGTACAGCCACGGATGCCAGTAGAAGAACCACTGCAGGTCGGCCTGGCCGCGCTCGAAAAAGCCCCCGAGGTAGAAGGTGAAGGCATTCGCCAGCAGCAGGAAGATCAGGATGAAGACATAGGCGAGCGGCGTCGCAAAGTAACTTGCAAGCTCGCGGCGCATGATGATGCCCACGTTACGCATGGCGTCCTTTATTTAAGATGGACCAGGCTCGTCTTGTGAATGCCCAGACGATCAGGCGGTTATGGTGCGGAAGACTTCGTCGAGCCGGCCGGACTCCAGGTGCAGCTCCTTGAGCTTCAGGCCCTGGCGCGTGGCGAGCTCCGACACCGTGTGCAGGATTGTTGCACCTGCACGCGGAAGCGCGGTCAGCCGTGCGTCGCGCGCGCTGACTTCAACTTCAGCCACCGCGGGCAATGCGGCAACCGCAGCGCGGGCGGCTTCCAGTTGCTCGGCCTGCTCCAACTGAAGGGTCACCGCGTTGTAGTAACGGGACTTCGCTTCGAGTGCCAGGGGCGTGTCATCGGCCACTATCCGGCCCCGTGCGATGATGATCGCGCGGGTGCAGACCGCGTCGACCTCTTCGAGAATGTGGGTCGAGATCACGATGATCTTGTCGCGCGCCATCTCATTGATGAGGGTGCGCACTTCGTGCTTCTGGTTCGGGTCGAGGCCGTCCGTGGGCTCATCGAGAATCAGGACCGGCGGATCGTGCACGATGGCCTGAGCCAGTCCCACACGGCGTCGAAAGCCTTTTGAAAGCGTCTCGATGCTTTGATCGAGGACCCGGGACAGTTGCAGGCGCCCGATGACGTAATCCAGCCGGGCGCGGCGGCGGTCGCCTTCGAGACGCCGCAGATCAGCAATGAATTCCAGGAATCGCCGGACGCTCATCTCGCCGTAGGTCGGCGCGCCCTCGGGCAGATACCCCAGGCTCGCCTTGGCCGCGAGCGGCTCGGTGGCTATGTCGTGGCCGCAGATGGAGGCTTTGCCCGCCGTGGGCGTGACGAAGCCCGCCAACATGCGCATGGTGGTCGTCTTGCCCGCGCCGTTGGGGCCGAGGAAGCCCAGCACCTCTCCGGGAGCTACCTGAAAGCTCACATCGTCAACGGCGACGAGCGCGTCGTAGCGCTTGCTCAGATGTTCGGTCTTGATCATATGATGGCGCTCTAGAGGGAGGGTGAGGCAAAAAAGTTCCCGCCCGGTTCCTTTCGGGCGCGGATTGTATCAGCGCAAAGCGCTTCGATCACTGTCTCGGGTTCGCCACAGCAGGATCATGATTGCGCCGCCCAGCATGCCGCCGAGATGGGCGAAGTGAGCAACACTGTCCTGCGCGCCGGTAACACCCAACACCAGCTCGAGCGCGCCGTAGACTGTTACGAACAGCCAGGCCGGCATCGGTATGGGCGGAAACAGCAGCATCAGCTTCTGGCGCGGGAAGAACCAGGCGAACCCGAGCAGCAGGCCGAAGACACCACCGGAGGCGCCGATCACCGGCTCCACGACCCCTGACTCGGTGAGCACCAGGAGCTCAGTTCCCGCTGCCGCCAGCACGCTCGCGAAGTAAAACATCAGGAAGCGCTGGCTGCCCCAGAAGCTTTCGAGCGCGCCGCCGAACATGTACAGCGCAAACATATTGAAGAAAATATGCAGAATGTTGCGCGGGTCGTGCAAAAAGGCGTAGGTGATCACCTGCCAGGGGCGAAACAGACTGCCCAGGGGCCACAGCGCGAACAGGTCGATGAGCGCGCCCGAAGTGACCTGCTCGAGCAGAAATACCACGACGTTTGCGATGATGATCGCCCGGGTGACGGGCGGTATTGTGCGGAACATTGGAGCAGTTTACCCGGCTGCCCGGGTGCCCTGCGCTGACTTTCCGGCAAATCGTTAGGCCTGCTTCGTTTCAAGTCCTGAGGTTTCTTCAGGCAGCGGGGCTGAGTGCGTCAGCCAGAAAGCTGATGAGGGCAGGCGCGGTGCTGTGCGCGACGTTGAAGCGCAGCCATTGGCTGCAACCCTTCGACGGTGAGAATATAGACCCCTTGGCCAGCAGGATGGATTGCTGCCTGGCGTCGCGCACCAGCTTGTCTACAGGCGCGCGATCGGGTACGCGTCCCCACAGAAAGATTCCTTCCTCGCCGGCGCCGTCGAAGGTAACTCCGGCCCGCTCGAGCGCGTGGCGAGAGTCGCGCCGCATACGTGACAGCCGCGCACGGATGGTCTCCACATGCTTTCGATAGCGGCCGCTGTCGAGCACTTCGGAGACAAACCCTTCCAGCAGTGCTGAGCCCGACAGGACCGACAGCACCTTGCGCTCGACAATCTGCGCAATCAGAGCGGGCTCGGCCGCGACGAACCCGACTCGCAGCGCCGGACCTATAAGTTTTGTGAAGCTGCCTACGTGAATGACGTGCCGCAGACCGTCGATCTGGGCGAGCCTCACTGCCGGTCCGGCATGCAGGTCGCCATACACATCGTCCTCGATGATGGCGAAGCGGAATTGCTCGGCGAGCGACAGTACCCGGTGGCAATTGGCCGGCTCGGTGTTGTAGCCCGTCGGATTGTGCAGCAGCGTCTGTGTGAAGAAGGCGCGTGGCCGATGCGTTCGGCAGGCGCTCTCGAGAGCGTCCAGGTCAGGGCCCGAGGCAGTCCGTGGGATTGGAACGAGGTTGACGTGGTGACCTCGGAGTTGTTCGAACAACACGAAAAACCCCGGGTCCTCCACGAGCACCGCATCTCCGGGAGCAAACAGGATACGTCCCAGAAGGTCGAAGGCTTGAGAGGCACCGAAGGTCGTCACGATGTTGGCCGCGCCGGCGGCTATGCCGTGTTGCACCAGGCGCGCGGCGATCTGCTCGCGCAGCTCGAACAGTCCCTGCGGCGCACATTGCAACCAGGCCTGCGGGCGGCGGCCGCGCGACAGACGGTTGAGCACGGCTCCCGGCACGGCTTCCATCAGCCAGTTCTCGGGGAGAAATCCGGAGCCGGCGGCAATGATGTCCGAGGAGTGCGTGAGCGACAGGCGTGCGAGGGCGAGTGCGTCGGAGCCCGGATCGGCAGCGGAATCGACCAAGGCCTCGATGCCTAGGAGGGGAGTCGCCAACCTTCGCCCGCAGACGAAAAAGCCCCGCCCGGCGCGTGACTCGATGACCCCGCGGGCCACCAGCCGGTCGTAGGCGTCGACAACCGTGAAGGGGCTCGCCCGGACGAGTTTGGCGAGCTTGCGGATCGAGGGCAGCCGCGCGCCGGCCGGCAACTGGCCATGCTCGACGAGGCTCGTGATTCGCTCAGCGATCTGGTCAACCAGGGCGATGGTGGAGTCGCGGGACAGCTCGAACACGGTGGCTCTCCGGGCCCGGCGCGCCTGGGCGCGCCGGAGGGGTTACATCACCATCGTAATGCCGGTGATGGTGAGAGCAACTGCCATCATGGCGTTGAAGGCTACGCGGCCTGCGGGTTTGGCCAGGTAGCCGCGCAGGGAGCTGCCAAAGAGGGCCCAGATGGTGATGCAGGGTAGGTTGATCAGCGCCATTACGCCGACCATGTAGGCGCAGGCGGTGAGGAAGCCCAGTTCGCGGGGGAGGAACATTGCTGCGGCTGTCAGCGTCATCACCCAGGCTTTGGGATTCAGGAACTGGAAGGCTGCGGCCTGCAGGAAGGTCAGGGGTTTGGGGGT
>Ga0068863_100000779_pt1 | contig 32033 bp, 34 predicted proteins | sample KBSSwiS62_FD_66596 | JGI IMG/M metagenome (GOLD analysis project Ga0068863, IMG submission 66596) | Switchgrass rhizosphere microbial communities from Kellogg Biological Station, Michigan, USA - KBS Switchgrass S6-2 | ecosystem: Host-associated > Plants > Roots > Rhizosphere > Soil ... | reverse complement strand
GAAGCCGGCTTCGGCGAATGCAAATCGCTGGAAGTGCGAAACCTTCCCTGGAGCGCCAAATGGATCGCGGGCACGGGAGGCGGGGAAGACCAGATGACGCTCGGCGACAGCGGCAAAGGACGGCCCGCGATCCGTCTGCTCTGCGCCGGGTTCTCCTGCACCTACGGATTGTTCAAAGTCGAAACCGGCATGCCCGTCGTCTCCGGCAAGACCCACGTTCGGCTCGAACAGCAACTTCCCTTATTCGAAGGCAGCCCCCTCTGCGCGACCGTCCTGAAATGGAGCGCCGACTACAACGCGCCCTCCCCGGAAGCGCTCTTCCTCACCAACTGACCCCCCGGCCGGGGGGTCCGAGCTCGCGGCGATTACCCTTAGGGCGATGAGCGTTCTCGAGCAGGTTCAGGCAGATGTGCGCACCGCGATGAAGGCGGGCGATCGCGAGCGGACGGGGGCGCTGCGGTTGATCGTCGATTCGCTGCAGAAGGACGCCAAGTCGGGCAACGACGACGAGGTCGCCGTGCTTCAACGCGAGCGCAAGAAGCGCCTGGAAGCGGTCGAGGCCTACGAGAAAGCGGGCCGCGCAGAGCAGGCCACGGGCGAGCAGTTTGAGGCGGAGCTGATCGAGGCCTACCTACCCAAGCAGCTCTCCGACGAGGAGCTGGCGGAGCTGGTCGACGCCGCGGTGACCGAGACCGGGGCCAGTGAGCAGAAGCAGATGGGCCAGGTGATGTCGGCGCTGATGCCGAAGCTCGGAGGGCGCGCCGATGGCAAGCGGGTAAGCGCAGCGGTGCGTGAGCGGCTTGGCGCGTAGGCAGCTGACCCTCGACAACAGCGTGGCCGCTGAGTTGGCCGGCTCCGAGGACGCTGTCCTGCGCGAGCTTCGCGGCCACCTCGATTGTGACTTTCACCTGCGTGGCAACGTGCTCACCCTCGACGGCGAGTCCGAGGACGTGCAGACCGCGGCAACCGTGGTCGATGAGCTGGTCGAACTGATCGAGCAGGGGCACGAGGTGGCTCCGGGGACGATCGAAGCGGTCACCGGCGCGCTCGACGCGCAGGAGAGCCCGGCGGAGATCCTCGACGATGTCGTCTGGCGCCATCGCAACACCAAGGTCTCGCCGAAGACGCTCAACCAGAAGCGCTACGTCGACTCGATCCGCAACCACACGATCACCTTCGGGATCGGCCCCGCCGGCACCGGCAAGACCTTCCTCGCCGTGGCCATGGCTGCGGCGGCCTTGGCCGAACGACAGGTACAGCGGATCATCCTCACCCGGCCCGCGGTCGAGGCCGGCGAGCGGCTCGGCTTCCTGCCCGGTGACATCCAGGCCAAGGTCGATCCTTACCTGCGGCCGCTTTTCGACGCACTCTTCGACATGCTCGATCCGGACCGGGTCAACGGCTACTTCGAGCGCGGTGTGATCGAGGTGGCGCCGCTGGCCTTCATGCGCGGCCGCACGCTCAACGACTCCTTTGTCATCCTCGACGAGGCCCAGAACACAAGCCCCGAGCAGATGAAGATGTTCCTCACCCGGCTCGGTTTCAACTCGCGCATGGTCGTTACCGGCGACGTCACCCAGATCGACCTGCCGAGCGACCAGCGCTCCGGCCTCGTCGTCGTCCGCGACATTCTCGAGTCGGTCCAGGACATCTCCTTCGTCCGCTTCGGCGGCGAGGACGTCGTCCGTCACAAGCTGGTCCAGCGCATCGTCGCTGCCTATGGCGAACACGCCGAGCGGCAATCGGTTCCTCCCAGTGGCGGCTGACTTGGCTGACGTACCGGCCGAGCTGCGCGATCCGGTGGCGGTGACGCTGGCGGCCGTCGGCGTTGGCGACGGCCATCTTGCCGTCGAGCTGGTTGATGCGGAGCGCATCCGTGAGCTGAACCGGGAGCACCGCGGCAAGGATGCGCCGACGGACGTGCTGGCCTTTCCCGTCGACGGCACCGGTCCGATTGCTGGCCCACGTGAGCTGGGCGATGTGGCGATCTGTGCCGAGCATTGCTCTGACGTCATCGAGGCCGCCGTCCACGGCGTGCTTCACCTCTGCGGCTACGACCACGAGACCGACGGGGGTCAGATGCTTGCCCTGCAGGCTCGGGTGATGGGGAGCCTGTGACCAGCGCCGGCTTCATCGGATTGGCGGGGCGTCCCAACGTCGGCAAGTCGACGCTGGTCAACCGGATCGTCGGCTCGCGGGTGGCGATCGTCTCGATGCGGCCGCAGACGACGCGGCGGGCGATCCGCGGAATCCACACCGACGTCGAGGCCGGCCGCCAGCTCGTGCTCGTCGACCTTCCCGGCGTACAGCGCCCGCGCGACATCCTCACGGAGCGGATGCAAAAGCGGGTCGAGCGTGAGCTTGCTGACTCCGACCTTGCTCTGGTCGTGATCAACGGCGAGGAGGGGGTCGGCCCCGGCGATCGCTTCATCGCCCGTGCCCTCGTTGCCGCCGGCTCCAAGCTGCCGACGATCTGCGCCGTTAACAAGGCCGATCTGCTGGGGCCGAACGAGCTGGTTCCGGTGCTGGCTGAGGCGGCTGAGCTGGACGGTGTCGACGAGGTCTTCCCGATCAGCGCCCGCAGCGGCGAGGGCGTGGACGTTCTGGTTGAGCGCCTGGCGGAGCTGGTTCCCGAGGGTCCCTACATGTATCCACCCGAGGACCACAGCGACCAGTCGAGTGAGCTGCTGCTGGCCGAGCTGATCCGCGAGCAGGTGCTCAACCGAACCCGCCAGGAGATCCCACACTCGGTCGAGGTCGCGGTGAAGGAGATCGTCGAGCGCGAGGACGGCCTGGTCACGGTCGCTGCCGAGGTCTGGGCCGAGACCGAGTCGCAGAAGGGCATCCTGATCGGCAAGGGTGGCGCCAAGGTCGGCGAGATCGGAACCGGCGCCCGTCAGTCGCTCGAAGCCGAGCTCGGCGCCAAGGTTCACCTGGACCTCAAGGTTCGTGTGCGCAGTCACTGGCGCCGGGATGAGGACCTGCTCGATCGGTTGGGGATCGAGTGAGTCGAGGGGGATGCTTTCGCCCAGACAAGTGTCGAGCTAATTAGCTCGACACTTTGAGTATCCGCCCGTTCGAGGGCATCCCCCTCGACTCGCTTACGATGAGGTCCGATGTTCAGCGAGCTTCAATTCGACGAGCGGGGGCTTATCCCCGTGGTGGCCCAGGATCACGCCTCCGGTGAGGTGCTGACGTTGGCTTATGCCAATGAGGAGTCGCTGCGGCTTACGGTCGAGACGGGGGAGCTGCACTTCTACAGCCGTTCGCGGGAGGAGATCTGGCGCAAGGGGGAAACCTCGGGCAACGTGTTGCGCCTGCGCCAGCTCCGCTACGACTGCGACGGCGACGCGATCGTCGCCTTGGTCGAGCCGACTGGGCCTGCCTGTCACACCGGGAATCGCAGCTGCTTCTACCGTGACCTCGATGGCGACGGTGAGCCGGCCCCGGCGATCCACGAGACGCTGGCGACGCTGGAGCGTACCCTGCGCAGTCGTGCCGCCGAGCGGCCCGAGGGGAGCTACACGGTGAAGCTTCTCGACGATCCGAAGCTGATCGGCGAGAAGGTCGAGGAGGAGGCCGAGGAGGTGGTCCGCGCCGCCCGTGAGGAGTCCGACGAGCGCGTCGCCGAAGAGGCGGCTGACCTGCTCTACCACTTGGCCGTTCTGCTCGCCTCGCGTGAGGTGCCGCAGTCGGCCGCGATGGAAGTGCTCGATGGCCGTCGTCGCTGAGTCGGAGCTGCGGCTCGAGCCGACCCTCGAGCAGGCGCGGACGCTGGCGGCCGAGGGCAACGTTGTGCCGGTCTGCGCCCGCCTGCTCGACGACTGCGAGACGCCGGTCTCCGCCTTCCTAAAGCTACGCGCCGGTGAGCCTGAGGGCGCGCCCTGCTTCCTGCTCGAGTCCGCCGAGCAGGGCCAGGTCGGTCGCTACTCGTTTGTCGGCTTCCGCCCCCGCTCGATGCTGCGCTGGAGCGATGGCGTGCTCAGCGAGGTGGGCGAGGAGGATCGCGAGGCGCCTGATCCCTACGCTGCCGTCGCCGAGCATCTGCAGCGGTTCAGGCTGGCGCCGGTGGAGGGGCTGCCGCCCTTCAGCGGTGGCGCCGTCGGCTTCTTCGGCTACGACTTGGTGCGGACGGTCGAGCCCCTGGGCGAGCCCAACCCGGATCCGCTCGGGTTGCCCGACATGGCGCTGATGGTCACCGACCTGCTGCTCGTCTTCGATCACTTGCGCCACGAGCTGACGATCATGGCCTGCGCTTTTTCCGATGACGAGGGCGGCATCGATGCGGCTTACGAGCGGGCCGCCGAGGCGATCGCCGACACGCGTCAGCGCTTGCGCGGCGCCGTTCCCGCGCCAGAGCACCCCGTGGTCACCGAGCCGCCGCGCTTCAGCTCCAACATGGAGCGCGAGGAGTTTGAAGCGGCGGTCGAGCGGATCGTCGAGTACGTGCACGCTGGTGACGCTTTCCAGGTGGTTCCCTCACAGCGCTTTTCGGCGCCGGCGCCGGTTGAGGCCTTCTCGATCTACCGCGGTCTGCGCGCCGTCAACCCGTCCCCTTACATGTACTTCCTCGAGTTCGGTGACTTTCAGATTGCCGGCGCCTCACCCGAGCCCTTGGTCAAAGTCACCGGCCGCACGGTCGAGACACGCCCGATCGCCGGTACCTACCCGCGCGGCGCCAACGAGGAGGAGGACCGTCGCCTGGCGGAGCGTCTGGTCAACGACGCCAAGGAGCGCGCCGAGCACGTGATGCTGGTCGACCTCGGCCGCAACGACCTGGGCCGGGTCTGCGAGTACGGCTCGGTCTCGGTCGACGAGCTGATGGTGGTCGAGACCTACTCCCACGTTCTGCACATCGTCAGCCAGGTCTCGGGCGAGCTTCGCGAGGGAGTGGGGGCGATGGACGTGCTGCGTTCGGCGCTGCCCGCTGGGACCCTTTCGGGCGCGCCCAAGGTGCGGGCGATGCAGATCATCGATGAGCTGGAGACCGTCAAGCGCTGCTCCTACGGTGGCGCGATCGGCTATCTCTCCTGGAACGGTGACCTCGATACGGCGATCCACATCCGTACCGTCGTGATCAAGGATGGTCAGGTCCACGTGCAGGCGGGCGGCGGCACGGTGGCAGATGCCAAGCCTGCGTACGAGTTCAACGAGTCCGTCAACAAGGCGAAAGCGGTTTTTCGTGCCGTTGAGCTCGCCTGTGAGCAACCCGATTGGCGATGAAGATCCTCATCATCGACAACTACGACTCCTTCACCTACAACCTGGTCCAGTACTTGGGCGAGCTAGGCGGGGAGATCGAGGTTGTGCGCAACGACAAAGCCAGCGTGGACGAGCTGCTCGAGCGTGGTGCCGACCGGTTGGTCGTCTCACCCGGGCCCTGCACACCGGCAGAGGCGGGGATCTCGGTCGAGGTTATCCGCCGCTTCGCCGAAGCCGGCACGCCGGTGCTCGGCGTCTGCCTCGGCCATCAGTCGCTGGTCGAGGCCTTCGGCGGCAAGACCATTCAGGGGGAGCCGATCCACGGCAAGGAGGCCGAGGTCGAGCACGACGGTCGCACCGTCTACGCGGGTCTCCCCAGCCCCCTGGTCGCTGGTCGCTACCACTCGTTGGTGGCAGATCCCGATCTTCCCGACGAGCTGGAGTTAAGCGCCAGCCTGGGCAGTGTGGTCATGGGTGTCCGCCACCGTGAGCTGCCCGCCGAGGGGGTCCAGTTCCACCCCGAGTCGGTGCTGACTCCGCAGGGAAAGCACTTGCTCGCCAATTTCCTCGCGGAAGACTGATGCCCAACGACATCCTCAGCCGAGCGATCGACGCCGTTTGCGCTGGCGATCACCTCACCGCGGACCATGCCGCCGCCGTCCTGGCCGAGATCATGGAGGGACGGTCGAGCGAGGTGCAAACGGCGGCTTTCCTGATTGCGCTGCGCGCCAAGGGGGAGACAGTGCCCGAGCTGGTCGGACTGGCTCGTACGATGCGCTCACTCGCCACGCCGGTGGCCACCACACGCACCGATCTGGTCGATACCGCGGGGACGGGGGGTGGTCCCTCTACCTTCAACGTCTCGACCACAGCAGCCCTGGTCGCGGCGGCGGCTGGTTGTGCCGTCGCCAAGCACGGCAACCGCTCCAGCACCAGCAAATGCGGCTCGGCGGACCTGCTGGAAGCTCTTGGAGTCAACATCGAACTCGAACCCGAGCAGGTTGGCCGCTGCATCGACGAGCTCGGCTTCGGCTTCATGTTTGCCCCTCGGCACCACAAGGCGATGGCGCACGTGGTCCCCGCTCGCAAGGAGTTGGGCGTGCGGACGATCTTCAACTTTCTCGGCCCACTGACCAATCCCGCCGGCGCGCAGCGCCAGCTACTCGGCGTCTCCGATCGTCACTACCAGGAGACAATCGCCGAGGCGCTTGTCGGCCTGGGTAGCGTTCGAGCAATGGTGGTCTCCGCCGAGGACGGTCTAGACGAGATCTCGATCTCCTCGCGCACTCGCGTAATCGAGGTAGTCGACGGACGCACTGAGGAGCATTACGTCGAGCCAGCTGACTTTGGTTTCGCCGAGGCAGAGCTCGAGGCTGTCGCGGGTGGTTCTCCGGAGGAGAACGCCGCCGCATCGCGGGCTGTGCTCGCGGGGAAGTCCGGTCCACGCCGGGACCTCGTCCTGCTCAACGCTGGCGCGGCCATCTGCGTCGGAGGAGCGTCGGTGAGTCTCTCCGACGGCATTGACAAGGCCGGGGAAGCCGTCGACTCAGGCGCGGCGCAGGGCTTGCTCGAGCGCCTGATCGCGACTGGCTAGGCTTAGGCTCTCACGTGGCAATGATCGAGCAGCTGATCGCGGGCGCGCGCGAAGGGGTGGAGGCGCGTCGGGGGGAGGTCCCGCAGGCGGACCTCGAGTCGCGGCTGTCCGCACGCGGTGAGGACCGGCCATTTCGTGAGGCTCTGGTGCGGCCCGGTCTCTCGGTGATCGCCGAGTTCAAGCGACGCTCGCCCAGTGCCGGGGATATCGCCGCTGGGGCGATGGTTGGCACGCAGGTTCAGGCTTACGAGCGCGGCGGCGCGGCAGCGCTCTCGGTGCTCACGGACGAGCGGCACTTCGGCGGCTCGCTGGCGGATCTGCGGGACGCGATGGCGGCCTGCGATCTTCCCATTCTGCGGAAGGACTTCATCGTTGATCCGTATCAGCTGTACGAGGCCGCTGTGAACGGGGCCGATGCGGTGCTGCTGATCGTTCGCGCCCTTGAGGATCAACAGCTACGTGCGATGTACGAGGAGGCGCGCGGCCTCGATCTCGACTGCCTGGTCGAGGTCCACGATGACGAGGAGCTGCAACGAGCACTGGAGCTCGATGCCGATGTGATCGGGATCAACAACCGCAACCTCGACACCGGCACGGTCGATATCGCGACCACGTATGAGTTGATGCCGGACGTACCCGCCGGTAAGACCGCTGTTGCCGAGAGCGGCATCTCTACCCGCGCCGAGCTTGAGGAGCTGGAGCGGGTTGGCGTCGATGCGGTGCTGATCGGCGAGGCGCTGATGGGCACAGCGGATCCAGAGGCCAAGGTGCGGGAGCTGACTGGTTACGAAGAGGGCACTCGCGAACACCATCTGCCCTGAGCGGGTCCGATTTAGGCCCGCTTCGGCAACCATTTAGGAATCGCTGAGGAAGCACCTCTACAGTGCTTTCAATGCGAGGTTTTTTCGCCAGCTCCTTCGGATCGGCCCTTCTCGGCGGCCTCGTCGTCGCCATTTTCGGAGCGATTGCGATCTCGGCAGGCTGGGTCGACGCCAAGAGCGAGAGGACCACCACGGTCACGACACCGGTTTCAGCGCCGGTCGACGCCAAGGAAAGCGGCGACACCAACATCGTCAACGAGATCTATCGCAACGACGGGCAGGGCGTCGCCTTCATCGAAGCGACCGAGCCGGCTGAAGAATCGTCCTCGCCTTTGAGCCCATTCGGCGAAGAAGAAGAATCGGGCGGCGGCGGCATCGCCACCGGCTCAGGCTTCCTGATCGACACCGAAGGCCACATCGTCACCAACAACCACGTGGTCGAAGGCGCAACCAAGGTCGAGGTCAAGCTCGGCTCCTCCGACGTCAGCCATACGGCCGAAGTTGTCGGCACCGATCCCGCCACTGACGTCGCCTTGCTCAAGGTCGACGTGCCGGCCGACCAGCAGCACCCGCTTTCGCTGGGGGATTCCTCGAAGGTGCAGGTAGGCGACCCAGTGGTCGCGATCGGCAACCCGTTCGGCCTCGATCGCACGGTGACCAGCGGCATTGTTTCCGCCCTACAGCGTCAGATCCAGGCCCCCAACGGCTTCTCGATCTCGCACGTGATCCAGACCGATGCCGCGATCAACCCCGGTAACTCCGGTGGCCCGCTGATCGACACCTCGGGCAGCGTGATCGGGATCAACTCTCAGATCCAGACCGGGGGCAGCAACGGCAACGTCGGCATTGGCTTCGCGGTGCCGATCAACACTGCTCGCGAAGTCGTCCAGCAGATTGAGCAGCACGGCGAAGTCAAGCACGCCTTCCTTGGTATTAGCGGCGGCAGCGTCACCCCCGCCGTGGCCAAGGCGCTCAAACTCCCGGTCGAAAAAGGGGTCCTGGTCAACGAAGTCGTCAAAGACGGTCCGGCCGACAAGGCCGGGATCGAAGGCGGTGACACCGAAGCGACGATCGAAGGCGCCAAGGTCACTCTCGGCGGCGACATCATCATCGAAATGGAAGGAAAGCCCGTCGCCTCGATGGAAGAAGTGATCAACCTCGTCAACAGCGCCAAGCCCGGGGACAAAGTCGAAATGACCGTGCTGCGCGGCGACAACGAAAAGAAGACCTTCACGGTCACGCTCGGCGTGCGCCCCAAGTCTGCGGAATAGGCACGGGCCGTGGGAGCGCCGGACGGCACTTCCCAAAACGCTCGGCAGGAGCCTCGCTGGAGTGTTTTGGGAAGTGCCGTCCGGCGCTCTTCTGACTCGCGGACCCCGCGGCGCGACTCGCTGCCGGATGCCGCAAGCCAAGCTTTCGTACTCTGGGGCTGTGAGAGTCAAGATCTGTGGCATCACCAATTTGGACGACGCCGCTGAGGCGGTGCTGCTCGGAGCGTGGGCGATCGGGTTGATCCACTACGACAGGAGCCCTCGGGCGGTGGAGGCTGGCGAAGCGGCCGCCATCTGCGCTGCGTTTCGACGCAAGTGCGAGGTTGTCGGGGTCTTCGTCAATCCCGAGCTGGAGGAAGTCGCCAAGGCCGTCGAGGGGGCCGGGCTGACGATGGTGCAGCTGAATGGGGCAGAGGGGCCGCAGTTCTGTGCCGAGGTGGCGCGACGCACCGGCGTCAAGGTGATCAAGGCGATCCACGTCGCAAGTGCCGCCGAGGTGCACGGGGCCGAGGCCTACCGGACTGATTTCCACCTCTTCGACCGTCGCGGTAAAGGCCTCTGGGGTGGCACCGGTCAGAGCTTCGATTGGGGGTTGCTGCGCGAGCATCGCTCCGAAGTGCCAGCGATCGTCGCCGGTGGACTGCGGCCCGACAACGTCGCCGAGGCGATCGCCGTCACCCACCCTTTTGCTGTCGACGTGGCCAGCGGCGTGGAGGCCGAGCCGGGCCGCAAGGACCATGCCGCGATGGGGGCCTTCTTCGAGGCCGCCGGGGTTACTAGCGTCCCGGCTCCATGAGCGCGGTCGACGAGCGATTTGGGCCCTACGGGGGCCGCTATGTCCCCGAGACGCTGATCGCTGCCCTCGATGAGCTGACGGTGGCCTGGGCCGAAGCGCGCGTGGACCCGGCCTTCGATGAGCGCCTGCGCCTGCTGCACCGCGACTTCATCGGACGGCCGACCCCGCTCTACCTCGCCGAGCGGCTTTCGGAGCGGGCCGGCCGCCGCGTCTACCTGAAGCGCGAGGACCTCGCCCATACCGGCGCCCACAAGATCAACAACGCGGTCGGCCAGGCCCTGCTGGCCGAGCGGATGGGCAAGCCACGGGTGATCGCCGAGACCGGCGCCGGCCAGCACGGTGTCGCCACCGCTACCGCCTGCGCCCTGCTCGGCCTCGAGTGCGTCGTCTACATGGGCTCGGAGGACATCCGCCGCCAGCGCCCCAACGTCGAGCGGATGGGCCTGCTCGGCGCCGAGGTGGTGCCAGTCGAGGCCGGAGCGCGGACGCTGAAGGAGGCGGTCAGTGCGGCGATCAGGGACTGGGTCGCCAACGTTGAGACGACCCACTACGTGATCGGTTCAGCGGTTGGGCCGGCGCCGTTTCCGGCCCTGGTTCGGGATCTCCAGCGGGTGATCGGCGATGAGTCGCGCGAGCAGGCTCTGGCTGCCGAGGGCAAGCTGCCGGCGCGCGTGATCGCCTGCGTCGGTGGCGGCTCCAACTCGATCGGGATCTTCACTCCCTTCATCGACGATGCTGAAGTCGAACTGATCGGGGTCGAGGCGGCTGGAGAGGGGCTTGACACCAATCGCCATGGCGCCTCGCTCGGCGCCGGCGCCACTGGTGTCCTACACGGCTCGCTCTCCTCGGTCATCGCTGACGCCGAGGGCCAGATCCTCGAGGCGCACTCGATCTCCGCCGGTCTCGATTACCCGGGCGTTGGACCCGAGCACGCCTACCTGCGCGACAGCGGGCGAGCCAGCTACTTCTCCGTCACCGATGCTCAAGCGCTGGCTGCGTTCGCGGAGCTTTGTCGGCTGGAGGGAATCATCCCGGCGCTGGAGTCCTCGCACGCGATCGCCTGGCTGCTGGAGAACGGTGGCGGCGACGGTTACGACGTGCTTTGCCTCTCCGGCCGGGGAGACAAGGATTTGGCCGAGGTCCTGGCGCAGAGGGCTGGGGAATGACATCGGAGCAGCAGCCAGGTAAAGGGAGTCAGGGGGTGGGTCGGCAGAGCCTCCCCGCTGTTGCTCTGACGAGCCACCCCCTGACTCCCGGTGCGGGAGCGCCGTCCGGGGTCGGGCGCATCGAGACTGCTTTCCGAGGGGCGAAGGACGAAGGCCGCGCGGCGCTGATGCCGTACATGATGGCTGGCTATCCCAACCTGGAAACGTCGCGGGCCATGGCCGAGTCGTACGCAGACAACGGTGCCGATTTGATTGAGCTTGGTGTTCCTTTTTCCGATCCGCTTGCCGATGGGCCGACGATTCATGCTGCCGCGACGGCGGCGCTTGAGGCCGGGGCAACATTGGAGACGGCACTGGAGATTTGCGAGGTGATCTCCGATCGGGTGCCGGTTGTCTTCATGGTCTACGCCAACATGGTGCTTGCTCAGGGCGGTGCCGCTGAGTTCGCGAATCGCGCGCTTGGCGCTGGCGCTGTCGGCGCGATCGTGCCCGATCTGCCGCTCGAGGAGGCCGAGCCGGTGCGGGCCGCCTTCGCCGATGCCGGCTTGGCGCTGGTCCCACTGATTGCCCCGACCACTCCGGCTGGGCGTCGCGCCAAGATCTGCGCCGCCGCGCGGGGCTTCATCTATGTCGTATCGACGGTGGGGACGACCGGCGAGCGGGCTGAGCTGCCGTCCCAGCTCGCCGAGTTGACGGCGGCGACCAAGGAGGAGTCAGAGGTTCCAGTGGCCGTCGGCTTCGGCATCGGCACCCCCGAGCAGGCTGCCCAGGTCGGCCGCGTCGCCGACGGGGTGATCATCGGCAGTCGTCTGGTCCGCGCGGCTGAGGAGGCGGGCGGTCCCGAGGCCGCGGCCGATGCGGTCGGCTCTTTCCTGCGCGAAACACGCGTCGCGCTCGCTGGGTAGGATTCCGGCCGCATGGGAATGGTCATCAGTCTCTTCTTGGCGCTCGCCACTACTGCGTTTGCCTACGCGGTCCTCGGGCAGGGCGGCGGCGTCGCCGGCCTTGTCTTCTTCGGCATCCTGCTGATAGGCGCGACTATCCGCGTCTTCCGCCCGACTGCCTAGCGCGGTAGTTCCTCCTGGCTAAGCGCGGGTCGCGATCACTTGCAGGTACTCGGGCTCGAGCACGAAGGCTCGCTCTCCCGCCGTGTTGCACTTCTCGAGCTGCTCACGCAGATCGGCCTCGAGCGCGGCTTCGCCGTCGGTGCCGACCCGCTCGAACGCCCCCTTGATCGGGCCGAAATAGGTGCGGAAGAAGTCCAGGTAGTGGTCGAGGGACTTGAAGGGCTGGCGTGAGACCCTGCGCTCGAGCCGCAGGTCCGAAACCCCGTCGCCGAACAGCTCGCGAACCCTGTCCTCGGTGCCCCAGAGCACCGGCGGGGTCATGCCCGCGGGCGGCGGCACATGCTTGGCGATCACCGCGAAGAGGCCGCTGACCGGGCCGTCGGGCACCCAGTTGGCCATTCCGATCCGGCCGCCCGGCTTGCAGGCCCGCAGCAGCTCGGCGGCTGCCTTCTCCTGTTCGGGGGCGAACATCGCGCCGAAGACGGAGGTGACGATGTCGAACTCGGCGTCGCCGATGGGCAGCTCGGCGGCATCGCCCTCGATGAACTCGACGTCGAGGCGCTCGGTGGCAGCACGCTCGCGACCGCGCTCAAGCAGGGCGGGCACGAAGTCGACTCCGACGACGTTCCCCCATGAGCGCCGGGCGGCTGCGAGGGCGGCGTTGCCGCTGCCGCAGGCGACGTCGAGCACCCGCTCGCCGGGAACAACCTCGAGAGCTTCGACCAGTTCCTCGGAGACCATCATCACCAGCCCGGCGACCATCGCGAAGTCGCCCTCCGACCACGTTTTCTGCTGCGCCTGGCGCAGCGCCTCGATACCCATTGCGTCGCTCATCTCGCTCCCTTCTCGCTCGCTCCACTCGAACTGCATCAACTTCTCCATCTGTCAGTGGAGAAGTTGATGCAGTTCGTAGTCTGGGACGAAACTAGCGCGTTGCCGGGCGTCCAGCGGCATTAATCTGAGGCGATGCGGATTGGCGTCCTTACTGGCGGTGGCGATTGCCCTGGGCTGAACGCCGTGATCCGGGCGATCGTGCGCAAGGGGGTTGAACACTGCGGGCACGAATTCGTCGGTTACCGCGATGGCTGGCGCGGGCCACTGGAGGGCGATAGCCGCCCGCTCGGCGTGCCCGAGGTGCGCGGCGTCTTGCCCCGCGGCGGGACCATCCTCGGCGCGTCGCGGACCAACCCGTTCAAAGAGGGCGGCGGCGGGGCGGCTCGGATAGCCGCAACGCTGGAGGCGGACGGAGTCGACGGCTTGATCGCGATCGGCGGCGAGGACACGCTCGGCGCTGCCGCTCGCTTGTACGGCGAGCACGGCGTCCCGGTGGTCGGCGTGCCGAAGACGATCGACAACGATCTCGGCGCCACCGACTACACCTTCGGCTTCGACACCGCGGTCAACATCGCGATGGAGGCGATCGACCGCCTGCACACGACCGCCGATAGTCACCATCGCGTCCTGATTGTCGAGGTGATGGGGCGCCACGCGGGCTGGATCGCCTTCCACGCGGGCCTCGCGGGTGGCGCCAACGTCATCCTCATCCCCGAGCAGCCTTTCGATCTCGAGCGCGTCTGCGAGTTCGTTGGCCGCCGCTTCGAGCACCAGTTCGCGCCGATCCTGGTCGTTGCAGAGGGCGCTCAGCCGGTCGGCGGCATGCCCTCGGCCGATAGTGAGAAGCTCGACCAGTTCGGTCATGTCCAGCTGGGGGGCATCGCCCACTGGCTGGAGGGCGAAATCGAGCGGCGGACGGGCAAGGAGACCCGGGCGACGGTGCTGGGTCACGTCCAGCGGGGCGGCACTCCGACGGCGTTCGACCGGGTGCTGGCGACCCGTTTTGGTTTGCATGCGATTGACGCGGCTGATGCCGGCAAGTGGGGGACGATGACGGCGCTGCGGGGGACCGATATTCAGCTGGTCCAGTTGAGCGAGGCGACCGCGGAGCTGAAGACGGTGCCGGAGGCTCTTTACTCGGAGGCTGAGGTTTTCTTTGGTTAGCGGCAAGGCGGGTGAGCGGCGGGTGCCCCCTCCCAAAACGAGCGGCAGGAGCCGCTCTTGAGTGTTTTGGGAGGGGGCACCCGCCGCTCTTTGGTCTTGCGCAATGCCGGCCTTGCGGTGAGCTGCGCTTTGCTCTTGGCGCTGGCCGGCTGCGGCGGGGGTGAAGGAGCTTCCGAAGGCGCGACTGTCACTGCTTACGCGGATGCGCCGCTTTGCGCTGGCGCCAAGCAGGAGCTGCGAAGTCATGGTGGCGAAGCCGGAGACCTTCATGTACGGGTTGCCTGCCTGCCAAGGTCACGCAATGGCAGGAGCCTCGATCTGGCCACCCTCGGCGCGAATGCTCGTAGAGCTACGGAGGACTCGACCACCGTGGGTTACCTCGAAGCTTCTGATCCAAGAGCCGCTCGCTTCACTCGTCCGATCCTCGAATCCGCCAGCATCGCCTGGATCTCCCGAAGCTCGGGCAAAGCAGCGATGACGAAGCTTCTTCAAGCAATTGAAGATGCTGACACGGGCTCCCTCCGCGAATCCGTCCGAGAAACCCTGCACGAGACCTAGGAGACAGAACATCTTCTTGGAATCCGCCGGTTAGAGTACTGCGCGTCTTTCTATTGGAACGAAAGGAGTTCTCTAGATGCGCAGGCTTTTCGCTCTTGGCACAGTGGTAGCTGCCGTGCTTGCTTTCGGGGCTCAGTCCGCCGCAGCTCGCGACTACGACTGCGCCGACTTCGCCACTCACAGGCAGGCCCAGAGGTTCTTCATACGCCACGGCGGCCCCCAGCACGATCCCTACCGGCTCGATGGAGATAACGACGGACGAGCCTGCGAGGCCCTTCCCTAAGAAGCCAATCCATCCCTGGCGAGCGCTTCGCCCTCCAGGGCCGCGAAGAGCTTTTGCGTTCGCACGAGAGGGACGGGTGCCCCCTCCCAAAACACTCCAGCGAGGCTCCTGCCGAGCGTTTTGGGAGGGGGCACCCGTCCCTCTCCCCGCCTAAAGCAAATCGTCGAGCGCCTCGTCCAGATCTGGGTGCTGAAACTTGTAGCCGAGGTCTAACGCTCTGCGCGGCACCACCCGCTGTCCGCCCTTGAGCACGACCCCGAACTCGCTGCCGTACATGAGGTCAAGGGCGAACCCGGGTATCGGCAGCACGGCGGGCCTCCCAAGCGCTTTGCCCAGCGCCTTCGAGAACACCTTGTTGGTCGCCGGGTTGGGCGCGGTCGAGTTGACCACGCCGCTGACCTTCTCGTTGTCAAGCGCCCAGAGCAGGATGCCGACCTCGTCGTCGATGTGGACCCAGGAGACGTATTGGCCGCCTCCCGCCAGCGGGCCTCCGACGCCGAGCTTGAAGGGTGTGAGGAGCTGCTTGAGGAAGCCTCCACTGGGGTCGAGCACGTGGCCGGTGCGGACGATGACAAGCCTCACTCCGGCGCCGTCGACCTCATGCGCGGCCTTCTCCCACTCCTGCACGACTTCGGAGTCGAAGCTCTCGCCGGGGCTGGCTGACTCGTCGACGATCGCCTCGCCGCGGTCGCCGTAGTAGCCGATCGCCGACTGGTTGATCAGCACCTTCGGCTTACGCTCGAGGCCGGCAATCGTGCCGATCAGGTTGTGGGTGCCGGTGCGGCGGCTCTCCATGATTCGCTGCTTGGCCTCGTCGGTCCAGCGTTGGTCGATCTTCTCGCCGAGCAGGTTGACGATGCCGTCGACGCCCTCGAAGGCCGCCGCCGGCGGGCGTTCCAGCATCGGCTCCCAGGCGTGCCAATTGACGCTGGGATTGGTCCCCCGCGCTCGCTTCGGGTCGCGCGTCAGCCCGACCACGGTGTCACCCCGAACCAGCAGGGCGTCGCAGAGGGCCGCCCCGATAAAGCCGCTGGCTCCGGTGATCAGGACCTTCACCGGCTAGGTGGCCTCCACCGTGGAGAAGGTGCCGGTCTCCTCGCTGAAGCGGGCGATGCCCTCGCGCTTGGCCTCCTCGACCACGGCCTCAGCGACCTTCGGCGCGACTTCGCGGTTGAAGACGCTGGGGATGACGTAGTCCTCGGAGAGGTCTTCCTCGGTGACCGCCATCGCGATGCCCTTGGCGGCGGCGAGCTTCATCTCCTCGGTGATTCGCGGTGCGCCGGCGTCGAGGGCGCCGCGGAAAATGCCGGGGAAGGCGAGGACGTTGTTGATCTGGTTCGGGTAGTCCGAGCGGCCGGTGGCCATGATCCGCACGTAGGGAGCCGCGTCCTCGGGCATCACCTCGGGGTTGGGGTTGGCCATCGCGAAGACGATCGCATCGTCGTTCATCTTGCCCAGCGACTCGGGCTTGATGATGCCGGGGCCGGAAAGGCCGATGAAGAGATCCATGCCCTCGATCACGTCGTCGGGCTGGCCGCTGAGCTGTTCGGGATTGGAGTTCTCGGCGTACCAGCGCTTGATCCCGCTCATCTCACCCGACTCGTAGTCGGCGCGGCTGGTCGAGAGCGCGCCCTGGCGATCGCAGCCGACCACGTGGGTGACGCCGGAGGCGAGCATCATCTTGGTCACTGCTACCCCGGCGGCGCCGAGGCCTACCACCAATACCCGCAGCTGCTCGATCGGCTTGCCGACGATCTTCAGCGCGTTGAAGAGGGCCGCCATCGTCACCACCGCGGTGCCGTGCTGGTCGTCGTGGAAGACGGGAATGTCGAGCGTCTCCTTCAGCCGGTCCTCAATCTCGAAACAGCGCGGCGCCGAGATGTCCTCGAGGTTGATGCCACCGAAGGTCGGCGCGATCAGTTCGACCGCCTTGATGATCTCCTCGGCGTCCTGGGTGTCGAGGCAGATCGGGAAGGCGTCGACCTGGGCGAACTCCTTGAACAGCATCGCCTTGCCCTCCATCACCGGCATTGCCGCCTCGGGCCCGATGTTGCCGAGGCCGAGCACGGCGCTGCCGTCGGAGACGACGGCGACGGTGTTCTTCTTAATCGTGAACTCAAAGGCCTTAGAGCGGTCGTCGTGGATGTCCTGGCAGACGCGGGCAACCCCTGGCGTGTAGGCCATCGAGAGATCGTCGCGGGTCTTCAGCGGGTACTTGTTCTCGACCGAGATCTTGCCGCCGCGGTGCATCTGCATCGTGCGATCGACGTAGTCGAGCACGCGGGCGCCGCGGGTTGAGCCGATCGCCCGCAGGATCCGCTCCCAGTGCTCACGGTCCTGGGCGTCGATCGTGAACTCGCGCACCCGTTTGCCCTCGCCGCCGGCGCCCGGGACGAGGTCGACGCCCTGCAGATGGCCGCCGGCCTCGGCGATCGATGCGGTCAGTTTGCCGAGTGGCTCCTGCCGCGCGTCGAGCTCGACCCGGATCGTGACGCTGTATTGGGCGCTGACCGTCATGGACAGCTATCGAATCAGATTCGCCTTCCCTGCCTAGGCACGCCCGCGAGATGCATGGCTGTAAAGCCTGCCGAGCCGCGCCGCGACCGGGAGAAATGGCACTCGCTAGCGTTGTTTCGGTATGCGGGGAATTCGATTTGGCGCGATCGCTCTTGCGACCTGCCTGGTGGCGGCAGTCGTGGCGGCTTCAGCGGCGGCCGAACCCGCGCCCGGCCAGGCCGGCTGGGTCTATGACCCAAGCAAGGTCGTGATCATCGACCTGAGCCTCTCGCCCGTCGCCGAGGATGCGCTGGAAGTCGAACCGGACGAATACGTCGAAGGGGGCTTTGCGATCTCCACCACGGACGGGGTTCCCGGCGGCGAAGAGCATCTGGTCGAATCGCGCGGTCTGGTCGGCATTCGCCTCAAGGGCAGCGCGAAAGGCTCCTTTCGGCCGCTCAGCGGCAAGGCCGCCTTCAAGGTCAAGTTCAATTTCGAAAATGCAAAAGGCGAAAAAGGGAAAAAGTACCTCGGCCTGAAGAAGCTGACGCTTAACAACATGGTCGAGGACTTCTCGCTGGTCCACGAGACTCTTGCCTACACCGCCTAACCGGGGCGTTGGGCTACCGGCCTCGCGCACCGGATATGCCTTCGTCCGCCTCAACGGGCAGCCCTACGGGCTCTACCTCAACATCGAGGACATGGACGACGTCGCGCTGGAACGCTGGTTCGGCAAATTCGAAGATCCCCAGCACCTCTACGAGGGCGAATCCGGCGCCGACGTCAAACCTGGCGCCGAAGCCCTGCCGCCCGACGAAGGCGGCTTCGAAGTCGACGAGGGCGACGAAGCTAATCTCGCCGACCTCAAAGCCCTGATCGCGGCGGTCAACTCGACCGAAGGCGAGGGCTGGTCGGCCGCGGTCGGCCCGGTCGCCGATCTCACCGAGATGACGCGGATCTGGGCGGTCGAAAAGTACATCGGCCACTGGGACGGCTACGCCGGCCAGGCGGGCCAGTTCCAGCCGAACAACTACTTCCTCTACAGCGACCCCGCCGGCGTCTTCCAGATGCTGCCCTGGGGCGCCGACGAAACCTTCGAACGCCACCTCGCCTTCGACGGCTCGGCCGGGCTGATGTTCGACAAGTGTCTCGCCGACCTCGCTTGCCTGGCTCTTTATCGGCAGGAACTGGCGGCGGTCGGGAAAGCGATCGCCGCCCTCGACCTCGGCTCGCTGGCGAACCAGACGGCAGCGGTGATCAGGCCATGGGAGGAAGCGGACCCCCGCCTCGAGCACCCTGATCTTGTCGAAGACGCGGTTACGGAAACCACCGATTTCATCGCCGAACGCCAGGGTGAGCTGGCGGCTTGGCTCGGCCCGGAAGACGAAGAAGAAGACGAAGGGCCGGTGGCTTCCGCTCCGTCTCCGCCTGGCCCGGGCCAGGCGGAGGACAAAGGAGAGCCGGCCGGCTCGGCTCCCGGCCTGCATATCGAGCGGATGGGGGCGCTGCCGCATGCCATCCTCACCCACCTCGACCTCGCCGCGGCCGGGAGCATCCAGCAGGTGGCGAGGTTCCGCACCAGCGCCGGCTCGCTTGAGGCCTGCTCGACGCAGGCAAGCGCCTCCGAGGCCAAGTCGATCACGCTCCACTGCCAGCTGGACGAACGCGTTCGCCGCCGCCTTCAGCGGCGCTGGCTGAGGCTGGAGGTCAGCACCACCTTCACTCCCAGCCAAGGCGACCCGGAATCCGTCACCCGCCATGTTCTGTTTCGCCGCGCGACCCGGCCCGACTAGGGTCAGGCTCGCTACCGAACGAAGGCCATCAGCGCCGTGCTCACCTCGGCCGCGCTGAGGGGCCCGAAGCGAAGCGTCCACGCTCCTCCGAGCTCCTGGCGAAAGGAGTGGCGGATACCGCTGTGCAGGAGTGCAGCCGTGTGTCGCTCGGCCCGCTCGTAGCCGCTCGCCCCCTGAAAGGTGGCGTCGAGGCCGTAGCTGCCGTCCTCCATCGGCCAGATCGTCATCCGATCTGGAACCGGGCCGGCTGATGTGGGGACGCGGGCTTCGTCCACGCTGTGCTGATCGACCTCGCGACGCCGGCCCTTGAGTTGCGAGGCTGCCGGCCCGCAATCGCGCCGGCAGCGGCCTCCTCGCGGCATAGAGTTGTCGGCCGTGGCCGAGGATTCCCATGAGCTCTTCTTGATCGACGGCAACTCGCTCGCCTACCGGGCCTTCTTCGCGCTGCCGGAGTCGATCGGCACCAGCGACGGGCGGCCGACCAATGCGATCTACGGGTTGGCCTCGATGCTGGTCAAGTGCATCGATGAGCATCATCCGGCCGGGGTGATCGTCGCCTGGGACGCGGGGATGTCGGGGCGCGAGGTCACCTACGACCTCTACAAGGCCCAACGGAAACCGCGGCCGGATCTGCTGCGGGAGCAGTGGCCGCACCTGATGCCGCTGGTTGAGGCCTTCGGCTACACGAACGTCAAGGTCGAGGGCTACGAGGCCGACGACGTGATCGCCTCGCTGGCTCGCCAAGCGCGTGAAGAGGGGATCGCGGTGATGGTCGTCACCGGCGACCGCGACGCCTACCAGATGGTCGGCGAGGGGATCCGGGTGATGAGCACTTCTCGCGGGATTACCGAAACCAAGATCTACGACAGCGACGCGGTGCTCGAGCGCTACGGGGTCCCGCCGGAGTCGATCACCGACCTAATGGGCCTGCGCGGCGATACCTCGGACAACATTCCGGGCGTGCCTGGGATCGGCGAGAAGACCGCGACCCAGCTACTGCAGCAGTTCGGCACGCTGGAGAGGGTTCTGGCCAGCGTCGAGGAGATCTCCGGGGCCAAGCGCAAGCAGAACCTGGTCGAGCACGCTGACGACGCGCGGATGTCGAAGCAGCTGGCGACGCTGCAGTACGACATCGAGACCGGGGTCGACCTGGCGGCGGTGATGGCGTCCGAGCCGGATCGCGGCGCCCTGCGCGACTTCATGCGCGAGTTCGAGCTGCGCGCTGTGCTCGAGCGTCTCGAAGAAGCGCTGCCGGAGGGCGACGCGGTGCCCGGCCGCAGCGTCGAGACTGAGCTGGAGGTCGAGACGGTGGAGGGGACACCCGCCGACCTGGGGCAGGGGGAGGACGCCGTCGCGCTTGCGATCGACGGGGAGCGCTGGGCTGCCGCCGACGGCGAGCGCACCCTCACGGGAGCTTCGACCCTTGACGAGCTGGCGGTGGGGCTGGGCACTCGTCCCCTGGCGGCCCACGACACCAAGTCGCTTGGCGGTGGTCGCCACGGGCTGCTCGCCGCCGCCGCCCGCGAGGGGGTCGAGCTGACGCTCGACCACGACACACTGCTCGCCGCCTACCTGCTGGAGCCGCAGCGACGCACCTACGAGCTGACCGAGCTTGCCGCCGACGCCGGTATCGGCATCGCGGCTGGCGCCGCTGCGCCCGCCGACGAGGACGACGGCCAGCTCTCGCTCGACGGCGAGGAGGGTGAGGCGGGCCTCGATCCCGCCGAGGAAGCGCGGCTGGTCACGGCCCTTGCCGACACTCAGCGCTCACGCATAGAGGAGTGGGGCCTGGAGCATCTGCTGCGCGAGGTCGAGCTGCCCTTGGTCCACGTCCTCGCCGCGATGGAACGGGAGGGGCTGAAGCTCGACGACAAGCGTCTCGCCGAGGTTGGCGCCGGCTTCGGCGAGCGCATCGCCACCCTCGAGAAGGAGATCTTCGAGTTGGCCGAGGAGGAGTTCACGATCGGCTCGCCGCAGCAGGTCGGCCGCATCCTCTTCGAGAAGCTCGGCCTGACGCGCAAGCGCCGCGGCAAGACCGGTTTCTCGACCGATGCCCGCGTCCTCGCCCAGATTCGAGACGAGCACCCGATCGTCGAGAAGATCGAGTCCTGGCGCGAGCTGACCAAGCTGAAGAACACCTACCTCGACTCGCTCCCTGACCTGATCGACCCCGATACCGGCCGCGTCCACACCACCTTCAACCAGGCCTCGACGACCACGGGCCGCCTCTCCAGCACCAACCCCAACCTGCAGAACATCCCGATCCGCACCGAGATCGGCCGACCGGTGCGAGCCTGCTTCATCGCCGAGCCCGGCGCCCAGCTGCTCTCCGCCGATTACAGCCAGGTCGAGCTGCGTGTGCTCGCCCACGTCGCCGAGGAGGAGGTGCTGAAGGAGATCTTCCGCGCCGGCGAAGACGTTCACGCCGCCACCGCGGCCGAGGTCTTCGACATCTCCCGCGACGACGTCGACGTCGGCCAGCGCTCGAAGGCGAAGATGGTCAACTTCGGCATCGTCTACGGGCTGACCGGCTTCGGCCTCGCCGACCGGCTCAACATCCCCCGCAAAGAGGGCGAGGAATTCGTCTCCCGCTACCTGGAGCGCTTTCCCGCCGTGCGCGCCTTCCGCGAGCAGGTGGTGGAGCGGGCGCAGGAGGAGGGTTTCGTCACCACCCTGATGGGCCGCCGCCGCGGGATCCCCGAGCTGCGTTCCGGCAACCCCAACACCCGCCGCCTCGGCGAGCGTCTTGCCGTCAACACCGTGATCCAGGGGACCGCCGCCGACATCATCAAGGTGGCGATGGTGCGCTGCCAGCGCGCCTTGAGGGAGGCGGGCACGCGGACCCGCCTCGTCCTGCAGATCCACGACGAGCTGCTCTTCGAGGGCCCGCCGGAGGAGATGGACGGCGCGGTCGAGCTGGTGCGGCGCGAGATGTGCGCCGCCTACCAGCTCGACCCACCGCTGGAGGTGGACGTCGGCGTCGGCTCTGACTGGCTCGACGCCAAGTAGCTCAGCCGACCAGCTCGACCTCGTCGAAGGTCGCCGTGCCGTGCTCGAGCTCCAGCTCGGCCTCCTCGACAGTTGCGCCGGGGATCAGGTCGGAGGTCGTGCAGTTGGCGCCGGTGCCGTTGTCGTCGTGGCCGCTGGGGCCGCGGCCGGAGTGCGACGAACCCGGTCCTGGGTTGTCGCCGTCACCGTGGTCATCCACTGCGTCGTTTCCGTGGTCATCGCCAGGCTCTTCGCCGTGGTGGTCCTCACCCGGCTCTTCGCCGTGTCCGCCGTGATCGTCGCCGGGCTCTTCCTCGCCATGACGGGCGTGAACCCCGGTGATGTCGGGCGAGTGCTCGTCCTCGCACTTGATCCTCGTCTGGTCGGTGACCAGGCCGCTGATCGTGTCGCTGCCGAAGAGGGTGATCGTGAGGCGGCCGGTTGCCGCGTCGAAGGAGGCGATTGTGCCGGCGTTCTCGTCGCCGTCGATCACGCCGTCGTCGTCGCTGTCGCGATCGCGCGGGTTGTCTCCGGCGAGGAACTCACCGCGGTTGCCCAGGTGGTCGCGATCCTGATCGCGGCCCGCCTGGTTCAGGTTCAGTGAGAGGTGGTGGCGCTTCTCCCAGCGATCCGGGATGCGGTCGCTGTTGCTGTCGCCGTGCTTGGCGGCGGCGAGGCCGGGTAGCGCCAGCGTTGCCAGCAGCCCGACCGCAACCAGCAGCAAAGCGCTGATTCCAGCCCGTTTGCGGTGCGGACGATTCATGGTTCCTCCTTGGTTGTAAACGGCATCTCAGTGCTCACAACCCGGGGCGCTGGCGAAGATCACGGAATCAGGTCGTCGCCGCTGCCCGAAGCGCCCGATCCCGAGGCTGACCCGCCTTCGACCGGTTCCTCGAAGTCGTCGCTTCCATGCCCCCCGGATTCACTGCCCCCCGAGCCATCGCCGCCCGATCCGGATCCGGAGCCAGAGCCGCCGCTGGGGCTGGGCCCGCCCCCGGGACCACTGGACCCGCCTTCGGTTGGCTCGGTGGTCGAAGGCGAACCGCCTCCGCTGCCGTGTCCTGAGCTTCCTGACGATCCTTGGCCGTGGTGATCGTCGCCTCCGCTTGGTCCGGGCCCGCCGCCGCCAGAGAGATCGTCACCACCACGTCCGCCGTGATCGTCCCCACCGCCCTGAACTCCGCTCCCGCTGTGGTCGTCACCTGACTCGCCGCTGGAGCCGTCGTGCCCGGGTCCGCTGCTGTCCTGACCTCCATGGGAGGAGCTTTCGGATCCGTGATCCTCGCTCTCGCCACCGCGATGAGTGCTGCCGCGCCCACCGTGCGAGCCGTGGTCATCGGCCTGATCGGGCCCCGAGTTGCCGCCCTCGCTTGCCTCGTCGGGCGCGGGCGCTGACTCGGAGTGATTGCTCGGTGCGCTTTGTGCCGCGACCTCCGGTGCCGCCTGCGCGCGATCGTTGTGCCGCTCGTGCTGCACCGCGACGCCGGCTCCGATCGCCCCGGCGACCAGCACCGTCGCGCCCACCGCCTTCAGCGCGACCCCAGCGCCGGCGCCGCCCAGCGCGCCGCTTGCCGCTGCAGCTCCGCCACCGCCCGCGCCCGCGCCCGCGCCCGCGATCGCCATCTCACCGCCGTGGTCGATCAGCAGGCGCAGCAGCGGTAGCGGCAGCAGCATGCCGAGGCCGTCGCGGAGCGCCTGGCGGGCCCGGAAGATCGCCTGCCGCGCCCCGCCTCCACTCAGCCCCAGGGCTGCCGCGATCTCCTCGTGGCTGAGGCCTTCCAGCTCCCGCATCACGATCGCGGCCCGCTGCCGGTCCGGCAGCGACTGCAGGCGGTGCATCAGGTCGGCGAGCTCCTCGCGGCGCTCCATCTCCTCCGCAGGGTTGCTTCCCCCGGCGATCGCCTCGGCCAGCAACTCCGGCGACGGCGGGCTATCGCGCAGGTCGTTGAGCGCGGTGTTGCGGACGATCCGGAACAGCCAGGGCCTCAGCTCGATCTCGGCGTTGTTATCGCGGCGCAGGGCCAGCAGCGCCTTGGAGAAAGCCTCCTGGGTGACGTCCTCCCCTCGGGAGCCCACGATCGCCGCCGCGTAGCGAGTGAGCGGCTTGCCGTAGCGCCGCACGATCTCTTCGAAGGCCGCCTCGTAGCCCTCGCGCACGAGCGTCACCAAACGCCGGTCCGGCTGCGTACGCAGGGCCGGGCCGAGGACGAGGCGGGCGGCAAATCCTTCAGCTGGTGGTGGCATCCGCGGTTCGATAGTCCCTTCGGGTTACTGATATGACAACAGCCAAGTTCAACCGCTGACTTCGCCTTTAGTCGCGCATACCGCGACTAAGGACGAACTCACCGTTTGGTCGCTCACCCAATCAACACATGATCGAGGCGAAAATCACGCAGCGGGCGGGGCGGGGCCGTGGATAGGGGGCTGGCGGTCCTGCTCACGGCCTGCGCTGGCGGGCTGATTGCGCTGCAGGCGCCGATCAACGCCGGCCTCGGCAAGGCCACGGGCAGTCTCCCGGCCGCGTTTGTCTCGTTCCTCGTCGGCACGGTCGCGCTGGGGGCGATCGTCGTGCTCAGCGGCAAGGCCGGCGGGCTCAGCTCGACCTTCGACGTCAGCTGGTACTACCTGCTGGGCGGCTTCCTCGGTGCCCTCTATGTGACGAACGCCTTGATCGCGGTCTCGGCGATCGGGGCCGGAGGGGTGGCAGCGGCAACGATCGCGGGGCAGTTGACCGCTTCAGTGGCGATCGACCGCTTCGGCCTATTCGGCCTTGATCAGGTCGCGCTCAGCCCGGAGCGGGTGATCGGCGTCGCCCTGCTGATTGCCGGCACCGTCCTGGTCATTCGCTGAGCCGGTGGCGAACTCCGGCGGCGCGATCTGCAGGTAATGGCGGAAGGACCAGTCGATGAAGCGCTTGGCGCCGAGCAGGCGGACCAGCGGCCCGAGCAGGCGCGGCGGGATCTTCGGCACGAGGCGCTGCACGCGCAGCATCCAACGGAACTTCCACTCGTGCGAGTCGTTGAACTCGGCGTAGCGGGCGGCGGCGGCCTCGCGGTCCTGCCAGCCCTCGATGACGCCGCGCAGCTCGCGGCCCAGCGCGATCCCGAAGTAGAGCGCGGTGCGGATCCCCTCGGCGCTAAGCGGCAGGCAGTGCCCGGCCGAGTCACCGGCGAAGAAGACGCCGCCCTCGGTGCCGGGGCGCAGCTTGTGTGGGATCCAGTTGCCCTGGTACCGGACCCGCTCGCTGCCGAGGTCCTCGGCCAGCAGCTCAGTTGTCTCGCGGACGTGGAAGCGCGGGTCGAAGGAGCCGACGCCGATCCGCAACTCGCCTTTGGCCGGGAAGGACCAGCCGTAGCCGGCGGGGACGTAGCGGCGGTCGATCCAGACCTCGAGGTCCTCGCCTTCGCCCTCGGGATGGACCTCTAGCCCGCGTGAGAGCGGTGCGTCGGGCGGCTGGAAGCCGTCACCGCTGGCCAACATACGGCGCCAGCCGAGCGCGTCGACGACCAGGGGGGAGGTGATGACGCCGCGGTCGGTGTCGATCGCGATCGAGCCGTCGCCGTTTGCGGGCCGGGCTCGCCCGTTCACCTTGGCGGTCTCGAAAGTCGCGTCGCAGTCGCGCCAGAGCAGCTCACAGAGCTCGCGGTAGTCGAAGGTCGAGAAGGTGAATGGGAGGCGGAAACGTGAGTCGCCGTGGGGGGTGTGCATCAGCAGCGAGTCGAAGCGTTGGCGCTCAGCATCCATCAGGCCCATCGCCCGCATCCACTCGGTGGGGATGCCGCAGGCCGAGGTCTGGCGCTCGCCGATCTCATAGCGATCGATCACCAGGACGTCGGCGCCGGAGCCCGCCAGCTCGCGTGCCACAGCCAGCCCGGCGAAGCTGGCGCCGCAAATCAGCACGTCCCGACTGCCGTCCAGAGGAGTTCTTTCTTCGCCCCGTTTGGTCGCTCTTACTGGCACGCCGGCCAAGCGTACCCATGTCTGCAATAGTTCTGCGCCGTGTCCCCGACCGACACACTGATTGCTCCTGCGCCAACCGGCACGCCCGTAGAGGGTTCAGGCGGCCTGCTGCTCGAAATCGACGGCAAAGTCGTGCCCAATTATGCGGCGACGATGGTCTCCTTCGAGGAGGGCGATGTCGTCAAAGGCAAGGTCGTGCGGATCGACAAGGACGAGGTCCTGGTCGACATCGGCTACAAGTCGGAGGGGGTCATTCCCTCCCACGAGCTCTCGATCCGCAAGTCGGTCAATCCGGCGGACGAGGTCGAGCAGGGAGAGGAGGTCGACGCCCTCGTCCTCACCAAGGAAGACTCCGAGGGCCGGCTGGTTCTCTCCAAGAAGCGGGCCCGCTTCGAGAAGGCCTGGCGTCGCATCGAGGCCGCTGCCGAGTCGGGCGAACCGGTCGAAGGCAACGTGATCGAGGTCGTCAAGGGCGGCCTCATCCTCGACCTCGGGGTGCGCGGCTTCCTGCCCGCCTCGCTGGTTGACATTCGCCGCGTCCACAACCTCGATGAGTTCATGGGCCAGACGCTCGAGTGCAAAGTGATCGAGCTCAACCGCAGCCGCAACAACGTTGTGCTCTCCCGCCGCGCGGTGCTGGAGGAAGAGCGCAAGGAGGTGCGCGAGCAGATCCTCGGCCGCCTCGAGCCGGGCCAGGTCGTCGACGGCAAGATCTCCAACATCGTCGACTTCGGCGCCTTCGTCGACCTCGACGGGATCGACGGCCTGATCCACATCTCAGAGCTTTCCTGGAGCCACGTCAACCATCCGTCAGAGGTGGTCGCGATCGGCGACACGGTGCGGATCAAGGTGCTCGATATCGACCGCGACCGTCAGCGCATCTCCCTGGGCCTCAAGCAGACCCAGGAGGACCCCTGGCAGCGCGTAATCAGCGCCCACCGCCCCGGCGACGTGCTCGAGGGCAACGTCACCAAGGTCGTCGCCTTCGGCGCCTTCGTCGAGATCCTGCCCGGCGTCGAGGGTCTGGTCCATATCTCCGAGCTTGCCGACCATCACGTCGAGAGCCCCAGCGAGGTTGTCGAGCCAGGCGCGACGCTCAACGTCAAGATTCTCGAGATCGACGAGGAGCGGCGGCGCTTGTCGCTCAGCATCAAGCAGGTTTCGGAAGGCAAGATGGCGATGGGGGATCTGGGGGAACAGATTCAGGCTGCTGAGGATTCCGCTGAGGGTTCGGACGAATCGCCCGCGGGTCCTGTCGCGGAGGAGGACCCGTCGTCCTCGCAAGCTGCGGGCGACGTCCCCTCCTCCACGCCACCCGCGGATGATGCGGTTGAGGCGCAGGAGGATCCGGCCGCTGAGGCTGAGGCCCCAGTTGCCGAGGAGGCTGAAGCTGCGGAGCCCGCTGCCGAGGCGGTAGAGCCTGTTGCCGAGGCTGAGGCTCCTGCCGCTGAGGAGGCTCCTGCCGCTGAGGAGGCTCCTGCCGCTGAGGAGTCGGCTCCCGAGGTTGAGGCTCCTGCTGAGGAATCCTCCGAGTCCTGACTCGTTGTGCCGCTGACTATCGGGTTGACCGGTGGTATCGCGGCTGGGAAGTCCACGTCGCTTGCTGCTTTTGAGCGGTTGGGAGCCGCGACCATCTCCAGCGACGCCGTTGTGCACGAGCTGCTGGACTCCGAACCGCTGCTGGGGAGATTGATCGAGCGCTGGGGGGAGGGCGTCGCGCCCGAGGGGCGGGTGGACCGCACGAAGATCGGCGAAGTCGTCTTTGCCGACCCGGAGGAGCTGGGCTGGTTGGAGTCGCAGATTCATCCGCTGGTGGGCGAGCGGATCGGGTCCTGGCTCGCTGGACTGCCGGAGGACGTGAAGCTCGCCGTGGTCGAGGTGCCGCTGTTGTTCGAGGGGGAGATGGCGCCGGTCTTCGATACGACCGTGGCCGTCGTCACATCCGACGAGGTGCGTCGCGCGCGCGCGGAGGCGCGCGGGCACGCGCTGGTGGGAGAGCGGGAGGCGCGGCAGCTCAGCCAGGAAGAGAAGGCGGCGCGGGCCGAGCACGTGGTCGAGAACGACGGCTCGATCGAGGACCTCGAGCAGCGCCTGTCCGCACTGGTCGAGAAGCTGGAGGGATGAGCGCAGGGCGAAATCGCCTGGTTAGGAAACGGAGAAGGCGCCGCCTGGCGATTGGCGCCGCTGTGGTTTGCGTCGGTATCGTCGCTGGCGTGCTGCTTGGAGTGGTGGGGACGGTGGACCGGGCGATTCAGGAGCTCACCCTGCCCCTGCGCCATGAGGATGTGATTCGCCAGCAGTCCCGCGAAAAGGAAGTCGACGCGGCGCTGATCGCGGCGGTGATCTACTCGGAGTCCAAGTTCAGCGATCGCACCTCCAGCGCCGGTGCACGCGGTCTGATGCAGATCACCCCCGAAACAGCCCAGGAAGTCAAGCGCCACAGCGGCGGCACGGCCTTCACCCTCGGCGACCTCTCTGATCCCGAAATCAACATCCGCTACGGCACCTACGTGCTGAGGGAACTTCTCGATCGCTACGGCGGCGACGTGATCGCCGCCCTCGCCGCCTACAACGCCGGCCCCGCCAACGTCGACAAGTGGGGCGGCAGCGACCTGACCGTCGAGGGCATCAAGTTCCCCGAAACTCGCGCCTACGTCGAAGAGGTCCTCGACAAGCAGCGCGCCTATCGCGACAAGTACTCGCGGGAGCTGGGCTATTGAATCCCGATGCCCCCCGGCCGCGCGTCGCGGCGCTGGCGCTTGCCGTCGGTCTGGTTCTTGCCGATTCATCGATCGTCGTCCTGGCCCTGCCAGAGATCTACCGCGAACTGGACACCAGTGTCGCCGGCGTTACCTGGGTCCTGGTCTCCTTCAACCTGGTGATGGCCCTTGCGGCGGTGCCCGCTGCCCACCTCGCGCGGCGAGTGGGCCCCGGCCGCGCCGCTGCGGTCGGCCTTGCGATCTTTGCCGGCGCTGGGCTTGCCTGTGCCGCCTCCGAGCAGCTCAGCACCCTGATTGCCGCCCGCAGCGTGCAGGCGATCGGTGGCGCCCTCGCGATCACCGCCGTGCTGGAGCTCCTGCCGGCGACGGTTGGCTCGGAACGTCGTGCCGTCGCGATCTGGGCGACTGCCGGCGCGACCGGTGCGGCGCTGGGGCCGGCGGTCGGCGGCGTCCTCACCGAGCTGGTCTCCTGGCAGTCGATCTTCCTGATCCAGGTGCCGATCGCCCTGGCTGCCGCCGTGCCGATCTTCGCCGTCGCCAAGCACGAGGCGGCCACCGGAGTGATCTCCACGGAGCTACGACAGACCGGGCGCCCGCACGTGCTCGCCAACGTCGCCTTGGCGATGGTCTCGGCGGCAATCGCCGCCGCGCTCTTCTTGCTGGTACTGCTGCTGATTGAAGGCTGGCGCCTGAGCCCGATCGGCGCCGCGATCGTGGTCAGCGTGATGCCGCTGTTCGCTTTCGTGGGCAGCAGGTTCGGTCGCCTGGTGCCGAGCGCCCGAGCGCGCGCCGCGGCTGGGGCGATCCTCGTCGGCGGCGGCCTCGCCGGCCTGGCGCTGCTGCCACACGCCGAGGTGGCGCTGACCGTGCCGCCGCAGGTGCTGGTCGGGATCGGCCTCGCACTCGTGCTCTCGGCGTTGACCGAGACCGCGCTTGGCGGGCGCGCGCCGCAGGCGATCCACGGAGGCTGGACGATCTCGGCCCGTCATGCCGGGGTCGTCATCGGCCTGCTGGCGCTGACCCCGATCTTCACCCACGACATCGCCCAGCAGCGCCACGACGCGATCGACGCCGGCACGGCGGTAATCCTCGACTCGCACGTGCCTCCGTTGACGAAGATCGATCTGGCACAGCGGATCGAGAGCCGCCTCGAAGGCGAGCAGGGAAAGGTGCCGACGATCGGCTCCGCTTTCGATCCACTGCCATCCGATCCCGAAGAACGGGACGCCGTGGTGCAGTTGCGTGACGAACTGCAAGAGCAGCTCAACCGCGCCGCCACCCACGCCTTCAGTCCCTCCTTCGGACTGGCCGCCCTGCTCGGATTTCTCGCCCTGATCCCGATCGGCCTAGCGCGGAGGGTGGAGCTGTGAGTGCGGAGCGACGAGCGCAGGTCTTGATTGGAGGCGCGATCGTCGCGGCGGTCCTGCTCTCCGGCATCTATCTCGCCTCGGGGGGTTCGTCCTACGCGCCCGAGAAGACGCAGGACCCCTGCAAGCACCGGCCCTGGCGCAATCCGGAAGGGCTGCAGCAGATCGCCGAGCAGTTCTCACTCTCGGCGCTCGACGGGGCGGCCTGCGAGCTGGGGGTCAGCCGCGAGACCCTGGCCCGAGCGCTGGCGACGCAGGCAGCACGCGAACGCTTCACCCAGCGCTACGGGATCGACGATGCGCAGCTCGCCAAGGCAATCCGCGCCGGCCTGCTGCGCGCGGTCGCCGATGCCGAAGACGCGGGCGCCCTCAGCCCTCTTCTCGCCGCCCCGCTGCGCGAGACCCTGAGGAGCATCCCCCTCGACCAGGCGATCGAACTGATTAACAACGCCGAATCGCTGCTCAACAACGTCGAAAGTTTCCTCGGCCCCGCCCAGGGCCTGCTCGAACAGTTCCTGCCCTAGCCGCCCCCGCCGGGTGTAACGCTTTGTGGCTCAAATGCAGCCATAGGGCGTTGCACCCGTCGCCGTGGCCTTCTATTTCTTGATCTGGAAGCGGGTCTTGGCGGGCAGCCAGGCGATGCCTTCGCCGAGCTGTTCGAGGGTCGTGTCGAGGGCGCCCGCGAGCTTGACCATGGTGCCCAGCCGCGGCTCGCGCCCGCCGCGCTCGAGCAGCGAGATCTCGGTGCGGTGCAGATCGCAGCGGAAGCCGAGCTCCTCTTGCGAAATACCTTTTTTCTGGCGTGCTTTACGCAGATTAATTGCGAAACGTTCGCGTGGTGTCATTCGGCAATTCTCTGTCTGCGCATACAAAAGCGCTACAGCCAAAACATTTACAGACAAAACCGCGCGTTTATAATACGCGTCAGTCGCGAGTTGCGCGCCAAACCCACAGCATCGCCAGTGGCTGCAGTGGCAGCCGTGCCCAGAGAAGCCAGCGCGGAAGCTTTTCCAGGTCGAGTCCCTTGATCTGCTCGGGGTTGACTGCCATATGCACGTTGGCCGGGAAGACGGCGAGCAGCAGCGCCAGCAGCCACCAGCGTCCGAAGCGCCGGGTCGAGGGTGCTGCCAACGCGGCGGCTCCCGCGATCTCGGCCAGGCCGCTGACGACGACGGCCTCGCGATGACGAGGCAGTGACGGCGGCATCATCGCTTCGTAGCTGCGCGGGACAACGAAGTGCATCGTCCCAGCAAAGGCAAAAAAGCCGGCAAGGGCCTTCTGTGAGTGCGTCATTGGCGGGGCAGTGTATTGCGCTCGCTATGGTCAGCGCGTGCCCGAGTTCAAGCTCAATCCGGCCTACACGCCGACCGCTGACCAGCCGAAGGCGATCGCCGGCCTGGCCGAGGGGTTGGCCGAGGGCGATCGCTTCCAGACGCTGCTTGGCGCGACCGGGACCGGCAAGACGTTCACGATGGCGGCGACGATCGCGGCTGTGCAGCGCCCCTCACTGGTGATCGCTCACAACAAGACACTTGCCGCGCAGCTTTGCAACGAGTTCCGCGAGTTCTTCCCCGAGAACACGGTCGAGTACTTCGTCTCCTACTACGACTACTACCAGCCCGAGGCCTATGTCCCGGCTCAAGACCTCTATATCGAGAAGGACTCCTCGATCAACGACGAGATCGATCGCTTGCGCCACGCGGCCACGGCGGCTCTATTCGCCCGCCGCGACGTGATCATCGTCGCCTCGGTCTCCTGTATCTATGGGATCGGCTCGCCCCAGGTCTACAACGAAAAAATGCAGCTCTTCAAAGTCGGCGAGTCGATCGACCGCGACGAGGTCCTGCGCAAGCTGATCAAGATGCAGTACCAGCGCAACGACTCGGTTCTCGGCCGTGGCGCCTTCCGCGTCCGCGGCGAGGTGCTGGAGATCATGCCCTCCTACGCCGAGTC